>Ga0209961_1000396_pt1 | contig 14757 bp, 8 predicted proteins | sample SalPonA_B_H2O_MG_FD_185719 | JGI IMG/M metagenome (GOLD analysis project Ga0209961, IMG submission 185719) | Water microbial communities from South San Francisco under conditions of wetland restoration - Salt Pond MetaG R2A_B_H2O_MG (SPAdes)... | ecosystem: Environmental > Aquatic > Non-marine... | reverse complement strand
TGTTTAAGTCACTATTAAAAGTAACTTTATCGTTGCTCTCATCAACGGTAATATAATTACCTAGTTGCCTTAATTCTGTTGACTTAGTCATTTACTAGGCCTCACTAGTAGGTTCGGTTGTAGTCTCTGCCTCGGCTTCTGCTTGTAGAGCTGCCATTTTTGCTTCCGCTTCTGCTTGTCTAGCTGCTGCAGTTTTAACTACACCGTTTTCAAAAGCATAAGCAACTATTTCTTCACGAGTTGTTGGCAGCTGAATTCCATTGTCCAAGCAATACTGTACAGTCATCTGTACGACTTCATCATTAGCGATACGAGCACGCTCAGTAACAACATTGGTAGCCCAATCTTCAGGAGATAGCGCCGCATATTCCAAACCTTTGTACTGAGTGTCTGTAAGAGTAATTGTGATTGTGTTTGCCATTGTTTATTTCCTTAAATGATTGATTGGGTTAGCCGATTAGGTAGCCTGAAAAGTTACAATAATTTGCCAAAAACTTGGGAGAAGGTGTTTGTGTAATCTCGTATTGACGTATTTGAACAGTATCCCCTGCACTTAAAGGCACAACACCAGCTATAGAGACTGTGTTTTCCACGCCTGTTACACTATACTTAATAGGGTTAAATACTTGAGAAATATAAACAGCATTGTTTTTATAGATGCCATAAAATCCTGTATCATCGCTAGAATCCTTACCTCCATCAAAAGATAAAGTTGCAGATATAAAATAATTACCGGATACAGGGGCAGTGAAGTTACCATTACTTAACCCGTTGCTTACATCTACCTTAACACTATCAAAGGGTATTGTTGTAAGCCCCCCCAGCATTAGAGTGTTTGTTGTCATAACAGCTTGAAAAGCTGGCTGATACGGCATGATTACACGACCAGCAGAGTCTATGCGCATGCGTTCTGCTGCTGATGCTGCATCAAAAAATACTAAATCTTTCGCACCGCTTTTAGAGTGCACAAGCCAACTTGCTGTATTTGTTTTTATATCAAGTCCCGCTTCTCCATTAGTAGCCGCAGTTGTCTCTGCTTTAATATAGTTACGAGTTCCTGAGCCACTTAGATGGACAGGACGGTCAGGACTACTCGTACCAATACCAACATTACCACTCAATCCATCGAGGAAAAAAGCCTTATCATTAGTGTCTGATTCGATTCTAAAATTCAGATCTTCACCACCATCATTAAAGACGTATTCACTTGCCTTTGATTTCATTTTTTAACTCCTAAATTAAGACTACGTGTTCAGTTACGATCGTGAAGTTTCCAGAAGCAACTGTTGTAAAACCATCTTCGTATGGACCAGCAACAGTCCCAGTTATGGTAACATTACCAGTTCCACCAGCATTATACTTAACCAAAGCTAGATAATCTTTGCTGTTATAGCTAATAGTACAAAGTTTGAGACCAACGCGCGCATAATAATCAGATAGATCACTTGATATCAAAATATTCCAGCTAGGAGTATAAGATAGGTACTTAACACCGAAATGCAGCTTACAATATCCTTGACCTGTATAACTGTTTAGGAATATATCTATAACACCCTGTGTGCCCTGGCTGAAGGTATCTGTTATGTTAACAAGTAAGTTAGCATCAGTAGTGTTGTTAATGGTACCGGCAGCAAAACCTGCTTTAAAATAGTTAACATCTATTTTACTGGTAACTACTGAGCTAGAATATGATATACCTGATAGATAAAGGTCTTTAAATTTATCATTTTCTGACCCTAGTGTAATCTCACCAGTACGAGTAGCTGCACCAGCACCCTTAGGTAGAATACCATTAAAGGCAACCATCAGTGATGTATCTGTACCAGTAGCTTCTATGTATGGCCGGCCGTTAACCCCAATACTCCCCACAGTTGAGCCGTTTTTCTTGAGACTTAAGATATCTCCGTCAGTACCGCTTCTGTTCAAATGCAGTGTAGGCTGTGCAGGAACGGTCGTACCTGCTCTTGATAATGCTAGATAGCCGCTAGAAGCTTCATAGCCAAAACCAGACGTGGTAGATGTGCTGGTTAGTTGTGATGGCGTGAAAGTAGTCCCCACCAGCAAGTTACCTGATGATTCTACGGTCAAACGATAACTGCCAGCCGCTTCATCTCTAATCCTAAATCCACCACCGTCTAAACCACCAGCGGTAAGGCTAAAGGAACCATCATATGCCGTTCCAGACCGTTCAAGGATCATTTTCCCAGTAGATGTGTCTAAATGAAGCCCTGCGCTAGGATTATCCGTACCAATACCAACATTGCCACTGCTCTTAATAGTTAGTTTTTCTGAGCTATCTAACAACACACCCATACGTTGAGCAGTACCATCAGTATCAACAACCCCCATAAATTCAATAGGGTACACAGGAGAACCGTTATTATAAGCACCAAATCTTAACTTAACACCCGCAGCACCAACAGTAGCTACGTCTAAGTTACGATTAATTTTTAAACCATTCTCATAGTCAGAGTTTCGTACAGTTAAAGAACCAATAACATCACCACCACCTAAAGGTAAGTAGTTAGCTACCGCATTACTAATCTGAGCGTTAGTTTCTGTTTGGGTAAACGTTTCTGTCTTTAAATAAAACGCATCATTAGTAAGCAAGTTATAAACTTGAACATCTACTACGTCACCAGCAATTAAGTTTTGTACAAAGTTTACAGAAGTACCGTTAGTTGCTACGTAGTCATTAGAAGCTCCGTACAACTGTTTTACGCCGTTTACATAAACAACCACATCAGCATTAGTATCATAAGCAAACGTTGTACCAGCATCGTCTGTGCCAGTTACAGTGTTAGTAGAAGTACTAACAGTAAAAGTATACTGATCAAATGTAGCGTTGGCATCTGTAGTAGTAGATTCACCACCAGAAGTTCCAGTACCGGCAGGTACCGCATCAACCCAAGCTGAACCTGTGTTGACCATCATCTTTTGGTTTAACGAATCAAAGAAAAATGAACCTTGTCTAGGTGTACCAGAATAGTTAACACCATACTGCATACCTAGGTCGTTAAATGGTCCAGTTACTGAACCGCCGATAGCAGTAGAGCTAGCTGATGTAATCTGTCCTTGGTCATTATAGATAATAGAAGGAATAGCATTAGCTGAACCAAACGAGTTACCTGTAATATTAATCTTATCTACTTTATTAGATAGTGCATTAGTAATAGTACCAGCAAAGTCTGCATCATCGCCAATTGCTGCCGCTAGTTCATTTAAAGTATCTAGGGCGCCTGGAGCGCTATCAGTTAACGCTGCAATAACGTTAGTGGAAATAGATGTAATATCTGCGCTAAACGAACCACCGTCCGCTGTAGAGATGTTTAAGGTGTTATTAGCATTATCCCATGTAAACGAACTAACACCTGCTACAGACGTTGTAGTGGCTGCTGTGACACGACCTTGCTCATCTACTGTTAGTACAGGAACTTCTGAAGCTGAACCGTAAGTGTTAGCTGTTACGCCTGTAGCAGGCATAGACACTTCACCGTTAGTGTAGCTTAGAGTAGCATCGGTTGAAATAGCAGCTTGCGCTCTAGCATCTGTGTAAAATAAGTTACTAGCGCCAGCTTCTTCTACTACTTCGTCAGTAGTAACTTTAGAAATTTCGTAACCAGTACCAGTGTATTTAGGAACAGCACCTAGTGCTTGTCCTTCAACAGGAACAGTTACGTCAGATAAATCTTCAATAGACTCAGCAGTAATATCTTCTAGCTTAGTAGCTAGGGCATTGTTTACTGTAGTGGCGAAGTTAGCGTCGTCACCAATAGCAGCAGCAATTTCATCTAGGGTATCAAGTGTACCTGGGGCATCGCCTACAACGTTGCGTAAATCCCCTTGTTCGGCCTCACCTGTAATAGTGTTAGCTTGGACTTTACCTAGAAAATCCGCTACTAATCTTGTCTTTGATTTTGACACAGTAAAGTTCCTTTGAGTTTACAATGTAATACGTAGTAACATAGTTGAATGTATTATAACATAACAGTTAGTTAAATAGTACAGATAACTTAATAACTAGGGGTCAGCCTGTACTACATTTTTAATAAGTGGATTGCAAGGTAATTCCAAGCAATAACGCAAAAAGCTCCCGCTATTTGTTACTCCGGTTTTAGGTCAGCTTCACACTACCTGTAACCGTACCACTCTCAGAGAGCGGCAGATACGGTTTAGAAAGCTTGATGGGGATATCACCCCCATCGCTTAGTTAGCTTGTACCAACCGCACCATCAGCAATCAGATTAGCTAGTTCACGAGCTTTAGATGTTATTATGGTTTGTCTCATTTATTATTAGCGCGTCTAGCTCAGCTTGAATTGCTGCAACGTCAGGTTTTTCTATAGCATTTTTGACTGAAATAATGTGTTGGTAAAAGCTGCCTTCTTTCGCAAGATCACCAAACAGTCCTGCATCAATATCTTTAAAAAGCATATCGAGTTGATTTGCTACTTCACCAAAGAGCATTCGTCTCTGTCTTTTGTATTCATTTAACAGGTCTAATCTATTAACTATTTCAGGGTTAGTAGGTCCAAATTCTTCTAACATGCTTTACTCCTTAATAAAATTGTGCGGTACTGCTACCAGTAATTGATGTAAATGTAATTGGAGACAAGTTTTGTTGGGTGGTGTACTGGCTCGCAGTCCACGCCGTGTAGTAACCGTTAGTAAGATAAATTCTGATTACTACATAACCGTCAGTAGACTGATAAAGATCTATGGTATGACTACCAGTTGATCTAACATTTGTTATACCGCCAGAAGGTTGGTAGGAGTACCAGCAAATCTGAGCATTTACCGGCAGGGCTGCGCCATACTCGTGACCAGTAAACTCAAGCGAATACATTTGAGAACTACTCATCCATTCTTTATTAGTTTTAATATGGTGGTAGCTACACGCTAAAGCGTTACCATACCTGTAAAAATGCAATCGTGCCTGACCATTACTAAAATACGCGTCATTATCTACCCTTAACCCAGTAGTAGTTACAGTACCTTTTATGTATGCATCGTTACGCCCAGGAGTTGCATAGCTGTAGCTATCTGAAACAAGTAAACCACCAACTTTTATACCGCCTGCGGCATTGGCGTTAAGCACATTGAGATAACAGTGTTGAGTACCATTACCTACTTGAAGTCCAGTACTAGCAGTGTCTGTAGCGCCAATATGCAAGTCTTTCTCAATCAGCAAACCGTTGACTGGAGGCGTTTCACCTGCAACGTTTGCGCCAATAGTAGTGCCACCGTTTACATGCAGTTTTTTGCCACTAACGGCAGAACCACCACCACCAATAGCAAATGTACTGGTTAACCCACGGTAGTACAGAGTGTCTCCGCCATCTATATCGGTAAAGTACATTCCAGCCCAGCTGGTATTGTTACCGTCAAGGCGTAATTGCCAGTCCGATGGTGAGGAGACCTGAGCAGTACCGTTAACATCAAGTGCGTATGTCGGATTTGCTTTGCCTATGCCTACTGCTCCATCAGAAGCTTTAACAAATAGCGCATGGGTAGCTGTATCTGATTCTACACGGAAATCACGAGCAGCTCCCTGTTCGTTTATGACAGTTTCAGTTTTTGCAATAGTGATTGCTTGGTAATCAACTTCATCATCTGTATAGCGAATGTACAAAGGATTTCGGTTAGTACCTGTATTGTGGAGCAAATATCCATTACCAGCGTTTGAACCAAGCAAAATTGAAGCTGTGTGCTCAGTGTCTTCTACATACATAACAGGTTTAGTGCCTGATACTTTTAAAACACCATTAGGAGTTGCAGACCAACTAGGGGTGTCGAGGTTAGTAGTATTAACTGCTAAACGACCTGAACCAGTAACAATTACGTTACCCATGACTTCAAGTTCGCTGCGTGGGCTTTCTGTACCAATACCAACAAAACCATCTGTAGCAACTGTAAGTTTTGGGTCATTACTAATAGCTAAATGTATAGGGTCATAGTAGTTAACCATCATTAACGGCCTACCTACACCTTCAATTCTAGTATTAACACCATCCCAAAAACCGGTATTTAGTGACGTGGATGAGCTAGTATCTTCTAAGCCTAATACAGATCCTGAACCTTGTAAGGTTAATTTACCTACCATGGTATCAGACGTATCACTACGCAAGAACTGAGACGAGTCCAACCCGTCTACAGTATCCCCATCTACATTACCCGATGCGTCTATCGTACGAGCTGCTTGTGCTATATTTGATGCTTTAGTTGCCATTTGTTACTCCGGTTTCTCTGGCCACACAATAGACTGTGGAGTTATTGAACAAAGTTCTTCAATATTTAAAGTACTAAGATGACTAGCGTAGTTACTAGGGAAGTCTCTTAATTCTTGTCTATACGTTTCCATTAGTATTTTAAATTCATCTGATACCGTAACATCAGGCAGATAGATATAATCTGTTTCAAGAAGTTTTGCGGCGCGTACATCTCGTACTTGGCGTAATAAGTCTTCTACTACATCAGCAATAGCATGAGCTTCAGTATACTCAGGAGAATCAAAAATATCAGGCTCAGCAGGGTTAATTAGGTCAATCATGCAATTCTCCTGACATCTAGTTGGATGGTGTTAACAGTAGTTGCATTATCAACCCAAACTTCAATTCTATGGCTGTAGGTATGGGTGTACCACCGACGGATACGTAAATAAGGTCTTCCATTAGTTCTTGCGTGACCCATTCCTTGTAAATAAACATCATCAGCAACGCTACTATTAGTTGAACCACCATAGTATGTCAGTATACCCCCCCATGTTTCACCATAATAGCCGCCTCCATCTAAATATAAACGTACAGCATAAACACCTGTTGTTATTTTAGTCATGTCATCGCTAAAAGTATAAATAGGGGTTGCAGTTGTAGTTAATACATAATTAGTAGCAGAAAATAAGGTACTGCTACCTCCTATGTAACGACCATCTGCACTAGAGTACATATGATTATCGGATATAAGCGGTCCACCTGTTACGCCACCTGGCTCGTATGAAAGTCCCATTTATTTTTCCTCTAAGGTAATTAATCGAGCTTCTAGCTCTTGTATTTTATTATGAGCATCTTGCAGTGCAGCTACCAATATAGGCGTAATACGACCATAGTCCATACTCATCATTTCATCTGAGTTAGGATCTCCTGTTACTGCTTCTGGTACTACTTCTTGCATTTCTTGCGCAATAAAACCAGTAACAATGTTCTGCTCTTCATCTGCTTTAAAGCTAAACGTACAAGGCTTCATTGCTAACAGTTTTTCTTTAGCGTCAGTAATCAGTTCAATATTTTCTTTAAGTCTGCGGTCAGAAGTAGTATTAAATGTAATACCAGTACCATTATGAGAAATAGACCCTACAGAGTTTCCTGTAGACGTACCAGCAAAATTAATTAAATTACCTGTGGCTGTAGTAGTCCAAAGCCCTAAACAATAACTTCCTGTTTTTACCCCTAAACCAACACCACTTGCATTAATAGAGTTTAACTCCCCTGTAGAGTAAACAGTAGAACTAGTCCCTACTTTAAACCCTCCTTCAGGGACCGTCAAAGAACCGTATCTAATAACTTTACTACCTACTTCACTACCTTTTCTGGTAGGAGAAACTACTTGAGTCATTGTTGGTAGTGTTGTTACTGTTTCAAAGTACCAATCTTTTGAATAATCTGCTGAAGTGTTAATAAATCCATGTATAAACTCTACAGCCGCAATTTGACACTGCTGAGTTAGACTAGTATCTCCTAACTGTATTACAACTTTTCCATTAGAGTCTGTTCCAATAAAAATGTTATTGGCCCAAGATTCGTTATAGGTACCGTATACATAACTAGAGTAGTAGTTATTTTCCCCTGAGTAGGCTCCAATAAGTAAATCAATAGGCCCTTGGCCCGCGTAAGAATACCCAGTAATTCTAATTTGAAACATATTACCATTACCTGAAGCGTTGTGCCCAGGAATAGAGGTACGTAGTAATAAAGCCCCGGTTTCTTGATACACGTCTCTAGCCGCTAGGTGTGTGTATACTTTTGCACCATCTTGAGATTTATATACAGGTTGTGCTACAGAATTTAAACCAGTAGAAATTACCCTCCCATTTACATATGTATCGCCTTCTACCTGTAAACGGTAACTTGGATTAACTGTACCAACACCTAAACCTGTATCATTAAATCTATAACGAGTAGTACTTCCAGCTCCTGCTGGTGCTACTTCAATATAGTTAGTAGCGCTAGAAGCAAAAATAGTAGCGTAGTTATTTGTGTAATCTCCTCCCCAAGTTAGGTTAAAACCATCTTTGAGGTTTAAAGACCCTTCTACATGAAGTTTAGTACTACCTGTAGGTACTGTTGTAGCATTAACACTTACTTCCCCATTCTCTGTAACTTTAAGTTTAACAGCGTTAGAACTACCAACATGAAACTGCAAATATTCATTACCAGTTCCATAATAAGCTTCAATACGAGCGTTAGACTCGTTGGAAGGAGAACCAAAGTAGATGTTTTGGCTATTAGTATCGGCAGAATGAATGCTAATACCTGCAGCACCAGAATTCTTAATAACTAGGTCATCTGCATTTGTTAGTGCTGTAGTAGCGTTAGCGCCGTTAGATAACGTAACATTACCTTGAATAGTGCTGTTACCTATCAAAGGAACATAGTCACCTAAAGCAGTAGATAACTGAGTGTTTACTTCAGTTTTAGTGTAAGTTTCTGATTTTAGGTAGAAAGCATCCTGAGTTAATAACTCGTAAACCAGAATATCTACGATATCCCCAGCAGCTAGGTTATAGGTAAGGGTTACGGAAGTGCCAGTAGTAGCAACATAATCGTTTAATGCTCCTTCTACTTGCTTAATACCGTTGACATATACTTCAACATTCTGAGACCCATCTACTACATAAGCTAGGGCATTATTATTGTTATCTGCACCGGACAAAGCATTGGTAGTTGAGACAATACTGTAAGTGTATTTTTTAAGTGTAGCTACTGCATCAGTAGTTTCACCACCACCTGTACTACCTGTACCAGCAGGAACAGCATCAATAAACTCAGAACCAGTATATACTTTTAACTTCTGGTTAAGAGAGTCAAAGAAGAAAGAACCTTGCTGTGGAGTACCTGAGTAGTTAGTACCGTACTGTACTTTAGTATCAGCTAGGGTACCTTGAATAGACCCACCAATAGCAGAAATGTTAGCGTCAAATGACCCACCATCTGCAGTAGAAATAGTCAAAGTGTTAATTGTATCGTCGTAAGATACAGAGCTTACACCAGCTACACTAGTTGTAGTAGCAGAAGTAATCTGACCCTGTGTATTATAAGTAATAACAGGTACTTGCGAAGCAGAACCAACTGTACCGCCAGTAATATCAATCTTATCTACTTTACCTGCCAGAGCATTAGTCATAGTAACACTAAACGATTCATTATCGTTAATAGCGGCAGCTAGTTCATTAAGAGTGTCTAGTGCAGCGGGGGCACCCGCAACAAGAGCAGCAACTGCGTTGTTTACTGCAGTAGTGACTTCGTTTTCATCTTCTGGGTGTACACGTACAAATAATGTACCATTAGATGCAGCGTTAACAACAATTGCAACTGGGACACTCATGTTAGGACTTGCTGGTTCCGTAGCAGTAAGACCGCCTGCAACTGTAGTGCTTACATAAAGTATATCACCTTCGGTATATGCTGAAGTATCAACATTTTTAATCTTACCAAATGAAAGTACTTTACCGTCTGCATCTGCAGCAATAGTTTCTGCAGTAACACCAAGCATAAACCTAACGTCAGTATTACCATCAGCAACATAAGGAGCAACAGTAATACGACCAGAGGATCCAATAGTACCAGTTGCCATAACAACACTACCAGCAGGAATCTCTGTACCTGTGTTATTACGACAATGTACTTCTAATGCTTGTCCAAGAGGAAGGTTAACACCATCTTGTACCAAGCTTAGTGTTTCTTCATCAACATCCCAGGTAAGTGTACCTTGAGTATCTACACCACCAGTAAGCTGTACGGATGTAGCAGTTAAATTTTGTACGTCAGCGTCAAGGTTATCATCGATAACCGTAACGCCTGTAACTTTGATAGCCATCTTCGGAAGCTCCTATTAGCTAGTATTAAGAAATGGTTGCGTTAGTTTCTAGGTCACCAGCTACTTGTAGACTTCCGTCAGCAGCAAGTTTCATCATGTTAGTTCCAGCATTAGCAAAGTAAATTGCATTGTTTGCTTGTGTAATTGTCCAATCACCAAATGTAATAGTATCAGAACTTAAGTTAGTCAAGCCTGTGATAATACCACCAGTAATTGATACATCTGCACCCGCTTGACCCGCAAAGTTACCAAACACTTCTACTTCTAATACGTCATCAACAGATGCACCAGAGTTTAGTGTAACAGTGTTGTCCGTTGGGCTAGCAACATAATCAGTAGCAAACAACCTTACACCGTTAAGGTAGACGTTCACTAGGTCTGGAGTATCAATTACAAGACCATTGCCTGAGAATACTGTCTGACCTTCTGTAGCAACAAACTGGAAGTCTGATTTAATACCTTCAATAGAACTAGAAGCTGAGGTCCATCCACTAGCGCTGTATACTTTCATTACATATACGCTAGTATCGAACCACAAGTCACCAATGTCAGGAGTTGTAGGAGCAGTTGCCTGCGATACATACTGTCCCTGGAAGGTTGCTAAAGAGGTTGCTGCTGCGCTCTCAGAGGCTGCTGCTGCCGATTCACTAGCAGCTGCGGCTGATGCACTGTCTGCAGCGTTACTTTCGCTTAGAGCGGCTGCTGTGGCGCTGTCAGCTGCTTCACTTGCTTTAGTAGTAGCAGTTGCAGCATTATCGTCAGCTAATAAGATTTCAGTAAGGTTACTAACAACAGTGTTAACATCAGCAATGTTAGCAGCTAGTATGTTAACATCTGTAATATTAGAGGCAGTAGTGTTAACGCTAGTAATGTTAGTTGCAGTTGTATTTACGTTTGTAATATCAGTTGCAACAGTTGTTACATTAGTGTCTGCCGCAGCTACAGTATTAATGTTAGCTGTGTTACCTGCTACTGTGTTTACATTCGCAATGTCAGTACCTACTGCGTTTACGTTTGCAATGCCAGCAGCTACTGTATTTACATCTGTTACGTTTGCAACAACTGTATTAACATCGCTGATGTTTGTTGCTACAGTGTTAACGTTAGCAATATCAGTAGCAACAGTATCCACATTAGCAATTGATGCGTATACAGTGTCAAGGTTAGTAATTGACGTAAACACTCTATCCAAGTTAGCGATAGAAGTGTAAACCCTGTCAATGTTACCAATAGAGGTGTGCAAACGATCTAGGGTAACCTTGTCGGCGTACAGAGAATCCAATGTAGCCTTGTCTGCAAAGAGGCTATCCAAAGTTGCCTTATCAGTATAAAGACTGTCTAAGGTTACTTTATCGCCGTACAAGCTATCTAGTGTAATCTTATCGGCATACAATGAGTCAAGTGTAGCTTTGTCAGTGTACAATGAGTCTAAAGTAACTTTATCTGCATACAAACTATCAAGAGTTGTTTTATCCGCATACAAACTATCTAAAGTTGCTTTATCGGTATATAGCGAAGTAACTTCGTTACTAATACCCGCAACAGTAGTAACATCAGCATTAATTCCCGCTACGGTGTCTACGTTTGCAATGCTAGCAAACACAGTATCCAGGTTGCTGATACTAGTAAATACTCTATCTAGGTTGTCGATAGATGTATGAACTCTGTCTAGATTTGCAATAGAAGTAAACACTCTATCAATATTGCTAATAGAAGTGTGTAGTCTGTCTAGGGTTACTTTATCTGCAAACAGTGAATCAAGTGTCAACTTGTCAGCAAAGATTGAGTCAAGGGTTGCTTTGTCTGCATACAAAGAATCTAGGGTCGCTTTATCAGCAAACAAACTGTCCAATGTGGCTTTGTCCGCAAACAAGCTATCTAATGTAGCTTTGTCAGCGTATAAAGACTCTAGTTCAGCAGAGATAGTCGCAAGCGTTGTAATATCTGTGTTAATACCAGCAGCTATGTTTACATTAGCAATGTTAGTTGCAACAGTGTTTACATTAACAATATCTGCAGCAGTAGTATTAACATTGGCAATGTCAGTTGCCACTATGTCAACATTTGCAATGTGAGCATTTACCGTATCTACATTGTCAATCGAAGTGTAAACTCTATCAACTTTAGCAATTGAAGTATTAACACGATCGATGTTAGCAATACTAGTGTGAACACGGTCCAGCTTATCAATAGAAGTGTAAACTCGATCCAACTCAGTAATAGATGTAAACACACGATCGAGGTTATCTGCAGAAGTAGTCAGTCGATCAATATTGTTAGCAGTGCTGCCTGTATTTAGTCGATCAACATTAGTAATACTAGTATGAACTCTGTCAAGGTTATCCGCTGACAGTGCAACACGGTTAACATCTGCAATGTTGCCTGATACTGTGTTAACGCTAGTAATATTAGTACCAACAGTGTCAACATTAACAATGCTGTTGGCTACAATCTCAATTTCTGAAGTTGTTTCACTAAGGTCGTTAGCAACTACTTCTACTTCACTGATTGCTTCGTTAAGATCATTAGCAACTTTAATTACTTTAGCAATGTCTGTAGCTACAGTGTTTACATCAGTAATGTTATTAGCAACAATGTCTACATTTGCAATGTGCAGGTTAACAGTGTCAACAGCATCAATGCTTGTAAATACACGATCAACGTTAGTGATTGAGCTGTGTACACGGTCAATTTCTGCAATCGAGGTATGAATGCGGTCTAGGTTCAAGATAGACGTATGTAGTCGGTCAATATTGTCAATTGACTGGTCTACTCTATCCAAGTTGTCAATAGACGTAAATACTCTATCAATGTTATCAATAGAAACGTCAACTCTGTCCAAGTTGTCTATTGATGCATATACTCTGTCAAGCTCTCCAATAGACGTGTAAACACGATCTAAGTTGTTTGCTGATGCGGATACTCTATCAATGTTATTTGCCGTAGCACCAGTATTTAAGCGGTCCATGTTGTCCGCTGTTGCACCAGTGTTTAAACGATCAATAGAGTCTACTGTGGAAACTAGGGAGTTAGTGGCAACAACATTTAAGCGGTCTACATTACTAATGCTCGCGTAAACTCTGTCTAGTTCCGCAATACTTGTAAACACGCGATCGACATTCTCAATAGACTGATCCACTCGGTCTAAGTTGTCGATGCTAGTATAAACTCTATCCAGGTTGTCAGCACTTGTAGAAACACGATCTACATTTAAAATAGATGTATGTACCCTGTCCAGATTATCAATGCTAGTAAACACACGGTCTACATTAGTGATAGATGTAAATACTCTATCAACTTCGTCAGCTGAAGCAGAGACTCGGTCCACATTATCAACAGAAGTAAATACTCTGTCTAAGTTGTCAATTGATGTGTGAACCCTATCCAAGTTATCTGCAGAGTCAGCTACACGGTTAACGTCTAAGATGTTACCTGCAACTGTATCAACATTAACAATACTTGCATCGACTATATCTAGGTTATCAATAGATGCGTAAACACGGTCAAGCTCAGCAATGCTGGTGTAAACCCTGTCTAATTTATCAATTGATAAATCTACACGGTCTAAATTATCAATAGATGTAAATACTCTATCTACATTAGTAATCGAAGTGAATACACGATCAACATTGTCGATAGATGCAAAAACTCGATCTACTTCACCAATAGAAGTATGCACACGGTCAATATTATCAGCGCTATCTTCTAATCTATCAATATTGTCTGCAGTCGCACCTGTGTTCAGGCGGTCAATGTTATCTGCAGTCAAACCTGTGTTAAGACGGTCGATAGAGTCAACAGTAGTAACGAGTGAACCATCTGCATCAACAACATTTAGTCTATCAACGTTAGTAATGCTTGCGTATACGCGATCTAGTTCTGAGATACTTGTGTATACTCTATCTAAGTTATCAATACTTTGATCAACACGATCCAAGTTATCGATACTTGTGTAAACTCTGTCAAGATTATCAATAGAAGCAAATACACGATCTACTTCTAAAATAGACTGGTCTACTCGGTCAACGTTATCAATACTTGTAAAGACACGATCTAAATTATCTATAGATGTAAAAACACGATCAAGATTATCAGCACTGTCTTCTACTCGATCAATATTTGCAATGCTTGTGTGAACACGGTCTAAGTTAAGAATAGAACTATGTACACGATCTAGGTTATCGATTGATGTAAATACACGATCAACATTATCAATACTAGAAAATACACGATCTACGTTAGTAATCGACAAGTCAACTCTATCGATGTTGTCAATTGAGGTGTACACACGATCTAGGTTATTAATACTATCGTATGTTCTATCGATTTTAAGAATAGAAGTGTGTAGACGGTCTACTTCTTCAATTGAAGTAAACACTCTGTCTACCTTATCAATTGAAGTATGTACTCTATCAAGATTGTCCGCAGAGATTGCAACTCGATTTACATCTAGGATATTTGTACTAAGAGTATTTACGTCTGCAATGTTAAGACCAACAGTATCAACGTTATCAATAGAAAACGCTACTGTTTCAATTTCGGATGTCGCTTCGTTTAGATCGTTTGCTACTGTTTCGATTTCAGAAATAGCTTCGTTTAAATCAGCAGCTACTTTTACAACACTAGAAATATCTCCAGATACGGTAAGTACTGCAGCAATGTTGTT
>Ga0209961_1000389_pt1 | contig 14940 bp, 16 predicted proteins | sample SalPonA_B_H2O_MG_FD_185719 | JGI IMG/M metagenome (GOLD analysis project Ga0209961, IMG submission 185719) | Water microbial communities from South San Francisco under conditions of wetland restoration - Salt Pond MetaG R2A_B_H2O_MG (SPAdes)... | ecosystem: Environmental > Aquatic > Non-marine... | reverse complement strand
TAAGTATCTTCACAGCCGTAGGAGCTTCTATAGAGACTTTGTTGCCAGCACCACTGGCTCGTTTGATAACTATCTTGATGTCATCGCCAATGTGGAGGGTTTCGTTGTCTTTATTGGTAAGTGTCAGCATATCCTTTGCCTCGTGTTTGAATGTTGAAGGGCTGGTTAGACCGCCAGCTTGTTCAGCATAGTTCACTTACGAGGTCTTTCAAGTTGCCAAAGATTCAGCTCTTGCTCTTGTTTCTTGAAGGGGTCTTCAGAGCATCCTCTAATGACATGCCGCCTTTTACCCTCCGATTTACCGTGCTTTGACTAAGGCCATATGCGGCAGATGCATCACGGATACTGTTATATGTGACGCCATCAACAACTACTTTTTTGGCATGGTTAGACGGCACACCCTTTCTATCAACCAGTTCAAAAGCCTCCTCAACCGTCCAACCCAACTGTTTTATCCGCTTGTGTATTTGCTGTGGAGGGATATCAAATGCTTTAGCCGCAGCAGTTAAACTTTGAAATTCACGATCACCTACAACCAATGATTCTGCATTGTATGGAGTGGACTTCTCAGGAGGAGGAACTAGACCCGCTGCCTGTTCTGGCGTATATCCTTTCCTCAGTCGTGCACCCAAAAGGGATGGTTCTATTCCGAACGATCTTGCTGCTTCAGATATTGAACCATATTCGACACCATCAATGGTCACTGACTTACTGTGTGGCGCTGTTTCCTTTGGAGCAGGATGAAGCTCTTCTGGCGATCTGATTAAGTGTTTTGAACGTCCATCGATAATTCCGTCTGGCCTCGAATAGATCGGGAGAGAATATTCTTTGGCGTATTCAGAACTGAAATTGACCCAGTCTTGGCTGGTTAGTGGATCAAAACCGTCCCTCAACTTACCTATAATATTATCCACAATCCTCTCACTCAGTTCGTCTAACATACCGATGGATCGCAACAATCTCTTCGCCCTAATATCAGGGTCAATTGAACTTAGATGTAACCAAGCATCCCTGATGTTACAGGCCATCGCCCATGTGGCGAGCGCTTTTTTTGACAAGCCTGCGACTCGCCACGGCTTTGGGGGTGTGTACCATTTACCTCTTGAGTTCTGCACCACTCGATCAACGGTGTCCTTTTTACTGCTAAGAACCCAGCCATTCCCGTGCTGAACCGCTTCATTAACGATTTGATTTGCGAGAGATGCGGACAAACCAGTTGCTTCACAGAAGCCTGCTTGAGTAGCCTTCAAGTTTTCACCCGTACCTAGATGATAGAACTCAAATTCTTTTCTGTACTGGTTAGGCTTCACATCGCTGCCGTCCAACACCCAGCCACCGACAGAGTGAATGTCTATATCGCTTATGAGTTTGTTTACGGCTCTTACATCCTTGCCAATATATTTCCCGAACTCAGGACAGTTCCCTTCAAAGATTTCGCCAGTTTCATAATGTCTGAATCTGAATAGCCTCTCACCTCCATGCCTCGCAAATGCAGCCTCTGACATCCTCCTCCTAATTGCTTCAGATGGATTGCTAACCCCATCTCCACCATCTGTATTGTTGAAGAGTGGTCCTTTGGCTAAGTCTGCCCGACCGAAGAACTGTATAAGAGCAGTCTCAATCATTAACATATTGTCTTCTGAGCCGTGCGCCACGATCTCAGGCTGGATATGATGACTTTCACTTGAACGGCTTGAAATCCATTTATTCAAGCGGTCATTACTGGAATGCTTTAGATGCTGAAAAGCCCTGTCACCTTTTCCTTTTCCAACGTAAACAGGAGTTCCGTCTAGGTCCTTGTAGAGGTAAACGTAGTATTCAGAGTTTTCCACGGTTATATATCGCTCTTTATTTCCTATGGATTAATCTTCGCACTCACTTGTTTGGGCCACAAATAGTCTCATAAACTTTAACTAGATGTGTGATTATAATTTTTAAATACACTTTAGTTAATTGTTTAATGAACATTTTTAAAGAGTAGACACTCCGATAATAACTTCAACTAATACATCTAATTATCACAAATATGACTATCTAAAAAAAGAACATCCCAACTGAAGATTTCAGTGTTGCCGCTACTCAAAAGTGAACAGTCGGGAATAAGTTGACTGCTAAACTCAGACAAAATCTTTTGTTCTTCCTTAAGTGCATCTTCGCCTACTGAGTAATATACCTCTCGCAGCACCTGAATATGCTTCATGTCCTCGGTAGAAAAACGTTGCGCTACTGTACGGTTTGTAATTCCGATTTTATAACCTTCGCCATTTCTGACTTTGAGGTAGTAAAGAATCGCTGGTTTGTTCGGGTTAAACCCATATTCGGCACAAGATGGACATCCTACACCAGCCAAAAGATGGCTAGCCTTTATAGAGAACTGACCATGTGTTTTGCAGGTAACACTTACTTTATTTGATGCCCCTGAGTACACAACATCCTCATAAGTGTAGCTGTCCCCATGAACCTCATTTGCATCCCTAACAAAGTCTTCTGGAGACTTCATGTACCTTGCACTCGCAGCAGCAACAGCACATTTCGGACAACCTACGCCTCGCAGGTGAGATGCCCCTCGTTGTAAAAATTCGCCATGTTCTGGGCAAACTATGGTGAGTTTTTCCTGCAAATGGGAGAAAGTAGACTCGACATATTGATAACGACCACCATGAATTGCGTCTGCATTATTCCGAAACTCCGGGAAGTTCATTCTTTGATGGCGGGAACTTTCTTCAGCAGCGCACTTTTTGCATCCATACCTAAGATGATTAGTTGGCAGCTGCTTGAACTCACCGTGCAACGGACAAATGATTTTTACGTTTTGACGAGCATTATTGTAAACAACAGCTGAATAATCATATTTGTCGCCATGAACTTGTCTCGACTGCTTGATGAAATTTTCCTTACCCGTGGCTAAGTTAACACTGGATTCTTCTAGAGCACATTTTGGACAACCGTGATTTCTCAGATGGTTATTTGGTGACTGCAGAAACTCACCGTGTTTTTTACATATGATTACTAACTTCTGGATACTCTTCTTGTAGACAGACTTGGAGTAATCATAGCGATCACCATGTAGCTCTTTAGCTCGTGAAATAAATTGAGTGGTGTCTGTTACTCTTCCTGAACAAACGGGGCAACCCACGGCTGCATTTATATGAGTGGCAGGGTGACACAACCACTCTCCATGCTTCGGGCAAAGCACACTGATTCTAGTGGAGGCGTTTACGTATACGGAACTCTGGTAATCATAACGGTCACCATGAACTTGCTTAGCCCTTGAAACCCACTCATCCGTGGAGATCTTTTTCACCAATACCCCTCTGCACCTATAGATCGAGTCTATCTCGAAGAATATCTTGCATGACATCCTTAGCGAGATTGTGCCTTTCTCCATGCAGCACAAACACCTTATGCTCACCCATCATCTCAGCATATGTAGCTAGCAGCGGTGGATCGTACAACTCATCCTTATCACCTATAAATATAGCTGACCTCTCTGGGAGGTTTACCCTGCGCTCCTGTACTGCATTGCGAATACGAGCAGTTGCTGGTGGTCTTGAGTAGTACATCCTGTCTTTAGCCATAGCAGCACCCAGCACAGGCGATAGCAGTACCACCTGTTCTAGCTGATGTTCAAAGTCTATTAAGGAGAGAAGTGTGAGATAGGCACCATATGAATTAGCGATTAGTGTACCGTCAACAAGGTCAGTAATAGCGGCTCTGATCGCCTTTATCTGGTCATCAATCTCTTGACGAAGAAACGGCACGTCAACGGAGATGCCGCTGTAGTCTGATACTAGAGTACTGATGTGACCACCGAGTCCTTTTGTATGGTCGCCACCTCTGCCAGTTACATAGAGAACCTTTGTCATTGCTACAGCTCTGACATCGGAATCATCGGCCCTATCTTTGGAAACAAACCAAAACCCCTCATAAGCGCCAGCCCTTCATCTGATTCAGGGTCAAATACCTCGTACTCATTGGCAAGGGTTAAGCCTACCCAGTATCCGCTATAGCCCTCAGCAATCATTTGCTGGCGAATCTGAGAAGCACCTTGTGGTGGTTCAGGATTTCTGGGGTATCGTGCAAATGTAACGACAACGTACTGAGTAGCATCGTCTGTATTGAACCAGATGTTTGGCGTTGCCGTTAGTTCTGATGAGACTTGGAGTATCTGTTTACCCTCACCATGCAGCTTATTGGCTGTAATATTTACAGCCGCTGTGAGAACCTCATAGTCGGACATCTCCTCACGCTGTTCAGGCGTAGCGTTAAAAAACTTCTCCCAGTGGGCCATCTCATCTGCGCTCATTGAGGTCTCCTATCACGAGTGAAGTGAAGTAATTTCCACTTCTACCATCAGCACTAATATGTTCAACTCTTCTTCAGTAGAGCAAATTGAACACTAGGAAGTAAACATTTGGCTGAGCTCCGTAAAACAATTCTGACTCCCGATTTAGTTCGCAGCCTAATGACTCAGTTTAAACTCAGCCAGCATAGCGTACATGGCGCTGCTCATTGGATGCGAGTCAGGAAAAATGGGTTGGCGCTAGCTGAACGCACAGGGGCAAATAAGACTGTTGTAGAGCTTTTCTCCGTATTTCATGACTCATGCCGCCACAATGACTATGAAGACCCTGAGCATGGCTACAGAGGCGCTCAGTTGGCTCAGAGTTACTTTCAAAAGGGATTACTTCCTTGCAACGAAAGAGAGCTAGACCAGCTTGTAGAGGCTTGTATAGGGCACACACATGACCTAACACATCCAGACACAACAGTAGCAACGTGCTGGGATGCTGACAGACTTGATCTTCCGAGATGCTGGATAGAGGTTGATCCTATGAGACTCGCCACAGTTGAGGCTAGGGATCGAGAGCTGATTGGATGGGCTGACGGCAATGCCAAAAATTGGCTAAGCAAAAGCTATACGAGAGGCTCGGAAAGTAATCGCACAAAATAGAACACGCCAACGGCACCGATAAGCACATTAGCGCCAGCGATTAAGATTACGTACAACCCCTGATAGATCCACAGTAATGCTTTCCAGCCACCTGTTGCAGCGAAGTTAGCGTTGAGTTTCTTAAACCGCCATACGCTGAAAATATCAATCAAGACTATCAAGGCCAGACTCGCAATTATTAGCACAACAGGGCGGCTCTCAATCTCATCACCCATAAACGGCAGAGAGGTAAAAGCGAAAGTATAAGAAGCCAGCAGAATACATATTGCTGCCAATCCACTTAAAACCATAATCAGGCCAACTTTAAGTTGCATAGCAGTCCCCAACATTGGCCTCAGCAGCGAATAGAACTGAAGAACGAAAAACGAAACTGCACGTTTTAACCACAACTAGTACCTCTGCTTGCTTGGAATTACACCCCTAACACCACCTCTAGGTTCTTCAACGTCACCATTCCTTCGTGGTATTCGGTGGATGTGACAATGGAACACTGTTTGCCCTGCTGAATGCCCAGCATTAATGCCTACGTTGAAGCCTGTAATGGTCGTATCAGTCCGCTGCAGCTCTTCTTTACGTTGCCTCAATAGCTCCTGAATTGCATTAAGTTCGGGCTGGTAAAGGTCAAAGTAATCCGCCACGTGACGCTTAGGGATGAATAGCGTATGCCCCTCAGTGACTGGATAGGCATCTGAGAACGCTAAACCCAACTCACTCTCTGCTATCGCTCTAGCTAGCGCTTCGTTGCAGAAAACACAGGACCTATCACGCTCAGCATACGCTTTTTCAATGTCTCTGAAGTCTTCCCTGTCTCTGTTACCTTTATTCTGGTTACAGAGCGAGCAGAGAGCTTGCAGATTAGACTCGTCATAAGAGCCACCTTTGCTCTTTGGAAAGATGTGATCTACGTCCAATGCTCTCTCATCTGCAGAAACACCGCAGAGTTCACAACGATGCTTAGCCATTTTTAGAACATTAAAGCGTGTAGAACCTGAGATTGGTGAGCGCCTAAAGTTACGATGCTTAAACCTATTGCGTGCTAACTCCTGATCCAACTTGGATGGACACAGGTCAATGAGTTCATCAACCTCGCCTAGTGACAGCTCATTAAATCCAGCAAGTCTGTAACCCGTTATAGATCGCCCTTCTTTGATCTTCTCAGTTATGCCGTGATTCTTAGTCAGCACCTCGCCTACCATTGAGTTAACTCGCTCCTGATAAGACTCAACTTGGGTGTCATCGTAGGCTAGTAAGTCAAAGATAGAGTTATTCTGACGACTTGTTACCCAGTCAGCTCATGGCCCTGAAAGCGGCTAGTCTATTTTCTTGTGGTGAGTCGTTTGCGGCCAGCAGTTCATCTATGGATGGGTTGTCAGAAATTGACGTATCACTGCGGTAGAAGATGGCGCCTTTGCCCTTTAGATTTGGTACAGAACCATATCGCTCAACGAATAGTTCCATCATCTTGTTGTTCAGTTCTTCTTCGTAACCGTGATGGACTAAAAAACTATCGTGCACGGGTAAGCAGGGTACACCCATCTCCGCAAAGTGATGCAGGACACCTGTAGCCAACACACTATCTTCATGCATTAGCCATAGGCCGGCACCTGTGCAGAAGTGATGTCTGATAGGTGCATGCACATCATAGATGCGCTCTTTGATCTGCTCCCAGCTCAGTTGCTGGTCAGGGAACTTGATCTTAACGCCTCGTGGTGGTGCCTTTGGATCCTTCTTAGCGTTGATCAAAGCATTAAATAGCTTCTTTGCTAAGTGTCTGTATTTTTCTCCAAGTAAAGGAGTGTAGGGGTCATCAGGTAAAACCAGACCCTCTTTAGCATACAAGATGGCGGGATGAAGCCCGCTGTAATCTATTTCTATGGTGGCCTTGCCATTGATTACGACATGCTTCCGATAGTCACGAGGGATGGTTTGCCACCAACCACCGTAGTAGCGGCCTCCAGTGGTAAAGTCAGTGTCGTGAAATACACGGTATAGCTGTCTCTCGTTGTAGCGTATGAAGCGAGGACGATCTTTCTTTCTATGCTCAACAAGCTTCTTGTCTAACTCTTTCCATTGGCGATCGGTGAGGTCAAGATCAATCCATGTTCCGGCCAACCGTTTATTTAATGTTTGGATGTCATGACAGATCTGTTCTGACTCAGGCGTTGCAGGAAAAGGTATCTTCTCTGTACGTGGTTCACGCTCAGAGATGTCCCCTTGCTTTCTTCTTTGTACTCTTAGAGGATTTGGATTTGGTAGCAACAATGGATCAACAATTAGATCAGCTGTATCACCGCAAAAGCCTATCTCTTTGAGTTTAAATAATAACCAGCTCTGGAATTTAGAGGTCAGACGGTACTTAGTATTGTCTGAGTTGCCAGTAGAGCGGTCCTGCCATCCCCTTGTGGTTACGTTGATGTAACCAGCATCAACTAACTTATGGAACGCTCTTTCAATGTGCGTGTTGTACTTGAAGCCTTCGGTGTTGTAAGGATTAAGGGAGTTGTAGAGGTTCTTATCCAACGAGACACTGGTAGATACCTCTCTACCTTCAATTAATGGTGGAAGTGCTTCCAGCACGAAGTGTTCTATCGACCTAGCAACCTCAGGCAATAATTTGCCTGCACTACGTTTAACTAATCCATCACTATCAGGTACTTGTTCTATCTCTTTTGCTAGTTGCTGGTAATAAGGTGTGAGTCTACATAAATAACTGTTCATGCTATTGCGGCCTCCAGCCTGCATACTCAGTAGAGTTATTATTGATACCTAACATATACAGTGACTTGGCCTTACGAGCTATATCTGTTGTCCAAACTAGTACCTCCAGCCAACGCTTGGGTATGCCGGTCAATCCGTACATCGCTCCTGCAATTTGACCAGCTACAGCACCCACCGTATCAGCGTCATAACGTCTATTGATTGCTGTAACCACACACTCTTCAAATGATGTTGTATTCCGTGCAGCCCACATGGCGCACTGCCAAGTCTCCTTCACATACCCACCAGATAGAAGTTCATTCCAATCTGTATCGTCAGGCAGCACATACGGCTCTACAGAAGGAATAAACGGATTACCCTCATAGAGTGTTTCTGCCAATAGTTCAGCGTAAAGGAGGCATTCTGAGGCGCTGTGAGTGATTCTGGATTGATTCACTGCATCTCCTACAGCTTGCTCCTTGTCTGTATGGTTAGCCACTACAGCAGGTGCTAGCCGCATAATTCCACCATTACCAGAGGAATGAGGGTCCGTACTCCCACAGTAAGGTGAGTCGTCACCTCTGCGGCTTGCGAACCTAGTGAGTGCCTCACGTGTGGCATTACCTATGTCAAAGCACGTGCCTGTATGAGAGAAGCACCCATCCAGCCACCAATCGCAGAAGTATTGGCCAGCTAACTCTGGGTCAAACTGGCCAGCATCTAGGTAGCTCTGCATTAAGGCCAAAGCCATGCTTGTGTCATCAGTCCAGCCACCCACAGATAGGTCAAATACTCCGCCACCAAGCATTTCCGTATGCCAAGTGCGTCTATCGTCTGAAGGGTTTCGTGTGAACTCTAGAGTAGTGCCTAGTGCATCGCCTATGGCCAACCCTACGATCGCCCCAAGTGCTTGGTCTTCTGTCACCACTTCACCCCGTATTTTTCGTCAATTAACGCTAACGTTTCGTTAAGGTCATTTAGTCCAAGCCTCATAAGCCTGTAGGCGTAAAGCAATTCTCTGTCGTCAATCTCACCTGACTGCACGCTATCCGCCAGTTTGCAGATGGAGGAGACCATGCTGATCCCACCGACCTCTGACGGACGCAGAGTGCCATTCTTTTGCATCCACTTAACAATACCTTCCAGCATCATCTTCTCACGTGCTGCCCCTAATCCAGCGCCTGCTCCCATTTTTGAACCTCCACCTCAATCGCTCTTTTTACAAATCAATCGAAAAGTATCAGTTCGTCAAGGCTGCTCTGATCGATAGGCGCTCCATAGCTTTAGCTATGAATTTTTACTATGAAGTTTTATTTAGAGGGACCACTGTAACTAACGTCTTGAAAAGCGGTGAACCTTTGATACTCTACAAAAATAAATTTAGTGACGGGTAGACTGTTGAATTTTAGAGTAGGAGTAGCAGCACTTTTGATGTCGTGCTCAGTCTTTGTAACGGCTGCGGGACCTCCGCCTGTGCCGCCAGAGCTTACCGACTATGAAGAGTACGGAATCTTTACCTACTATCCTACAGTTCCAGAAGCTCTTTTTCTGGAAGGCGAGGGTATCCCCCCTAATCATGGCCTTGAACTAAGAAAGGCGTTAAACGAACTGACCAAAGTCACAACCATCGTGTTGGATAGTCCGGGTGGTGATGTTTATTCAGCTCTAAACATGGCAGGGGTCATTCACGATAGATCACTTAACACATATATTCCTGCAGACAGCAACTGTGCCTCTGCATGTTCGTTCATGTTCTTAGCTGGAAGAGATCGCTTTTCTGACGGCAAGCTGGGTGTTCATCAGTTCGCACCAGCAAAAGATAGAAAAGAGAACAGCAGTACCTCCATAGCACGTGCACAATTCACGATGAGTGATCTGTATGCTGTACTTTCACCTTTTGACGTTCCCGACTTTGTAATTGTTAAGATGTTTGATACGCCTGCTGATGAAATGTATTACTTCACCAATAGGCAGCTTCGCAAAATCAACAGGGGGATGGAGTCTTCCGTGCTAGATCAAGTGGATAAATTACTTGGAGTACGGGATAAGTTTGTTATCGAGCTTGCGGAGTACTTAGCCGAGCAGAAAGAAGAAAAACAGTTAGACGTTACTAAAACCGAGCAACCTACCCAACCGATACCGATACCGACACCCGTAATAAAAAGTGATCAGCTTCTGGCTGAAATACAAAATTTACTAAATATGCATGGTTGCGCTGCTGGCAATACTGATGGCGTAATGGGAGCCAATACTCGCAGCGCCATGATGCGATTTGGAAATGCGACTGGTAAAAACATAGCTGTATGGACTGACAAAGATCAACAACTTGCAGCGCTCAAGGAGATACCATTTCCCGCTTGCACAGTTGAAACGGACAGGTTAGACAGAGAAAGTAGTCCTCGTGTGGCTGACTTATTTCCTGACAAAATACTGTCTTACTTTAGTGGTGTTGATGCGCTGGCTGACCCCCTATCTGACCTAACAATGGCTGAGGTAAAGTCCCTTCAGGAGGCGCTGAGATCATCTCAGTGCTATAGAGGCGTTTCTACTGGACAATTAAACATCGAGACATCAGTCGCTTTAAACAAAGCACGAGTTGCATTGAACGGGACACCTTATCCAAGCGAAACTTATTCGTTGGATAGGATAAAGAGTGCAACATCATATCGCCCTTCTTTATGTGAGCGAAGTGGCATGAGAGGAAATGGTTGGAATGGCTGGTGGCAGCTTTATGGATATGAGTGTAGAGCACGAACTCTAGACGAATTAGTGCCCAAAATAATCTACTTTGCCAGTAACTACAGCACGGTACACTTTTCTGACGCCTTACTGAAGCCTGCAGATGAATTGCTTTACATCAAGGGCACTCCAGCAAGTTCAAATTATAGTAAGGCAGAAATGGTTTTCCATACAATCCAGGACCGGAGGAAAAGGAAAGTTAGTTCAGAGAGGATAGATCCGCTACGCCTATCACTCGTAAGAACAAGAGTAAATGTTAGCGAGGGCACTTTTCTGGGGTGTTCTGTGAGGTACAAAAGACTTTAGTAACCAGCTTGGAAGTATCAGAGAGTTAGCTTTGATCGATTGCAAATATAATTCTGCAGTTGTAGTTACAGCGAATGGCTCAAATATCAAATTAGCGTTAATCAACGCTATCTAACTCTCTAATCCTCTTTAAACATGGGGTATATACAAGAAAGTAGGGGTAGCTAATGCCTCACCCTACCTAACAACAAAGGGCGTATATGCCCCATTTAGAATCGCTTACAGCACTATCAGTGGTAGTAGGTATATGTAACCCGGGTGTTTGCTAACACATATAGTGTGTTAGATAACAAATCATTCAATAAGTTCCCACAACCCTTAAATATTCTATAACAATATCAAATACTTAGTTGACACCTTGTCAATCTCACTTCTGTGTACGGGCACAAGCACAATAACGCCATAGGGGTGGGTGGCCCTCACGTACCCCTCTACTCCAGCATGATCTATACATGCCTCTGAGAGCGCCTACAAAGCCTTGTAAGAAGGGTATGTCTGGCGAAGGAAAGTGTATTCATCTGTTCCGTATCAAGCTCCTGCAGGCTCTTTGGTGGAAATGCAAAGCTATATCATTAGTATGTAGGGTAGCGGTGCGCCTAACATCGTATTTATAAACAGTGGTGTGTAAGCATTCGCAAGAACGATGGTCGGCAACGATAATGAACTGACTTTCAAGAGTACCAAAATGGTCACTACAAAACGGGCCTCATATGATACCTTGAATTAAAGCCTTTTGACTTACCAGCTAATTTTGAATGAAATGTACCCTTTAAAAATTATGAAATTAAATTAAAAAGATGAGGACTTACAATGGCAGATAAATATACCAAGGTACTTTTAACTGTAATTGCTGTGAGCTTAGCGACTATTGCTTTTAAGGATTTAAAAGTAATAAATAATGCATTTGCTGTTAGCAATGAACCCATAAAGGTGATCTTATGTGACCTAGAGAATGAATGTATAGACATTCGTTACAACGGGAAATTACGGATGAATGTTAGCAAGTAGCCATACCTCACGGCCTCCGGCCGGCATACTCAGTAGAGTTATGATCTACGCTTAACCCGTCTTTTTAACTCAGCAGGCAGCCTGTTACTTGCCAACAGCTCTCGGGCTAACTGAACGATGTGCTCTGTATTCTCAGGCTCATCCATAGCTTTGTAGATGTAATGGCATACACGCTCATCTCTGAGCATAGTCCTTGATACTGCATCAGTATCCAAAGGACAAATAGGTGCTGAACAAGAGTCAAAAAGTGGGCAGTGGTGTGGCGCAGTAGGGATCATATTCACCTCCAAATAAAAGGGAGGTATATCCAGAAAAGAGTTTGTGGCAAGAGCTCATTCCATACCCTCTAATCCTTTCTAAACATGGGGTAAATGAGGGTTAACAGTACCAACCCATGCTGACCTACTGCCTCAATAAACATGCTCATATACCCCATGCTTAGAGCCTCTTAAGATCATCTTTAGTAATGGATGCAAGCTTACGCTCCACGTATGTTGCAGAGGCGATATTGATGGTACCTAAATAGTTAGATCAGGATCTGAAGCCTAATCAGGAAAATCCGCTATACATATTGGCAGATCTACCTGTAACTATTAAATCTCTTCTCTTGCCTGTAGATGCACCGTATTGCCTCTTTTTACAGGTGTAACGTCTCATCTGTAGGTAGGTATAGGGTTACTGCGTTAGCATCTGAAATGCGGCCAAAACGGGCATATTAAACAGGTATGTGGCTATCTTTTAGATCGTCTGCTCAGAGATAGAGCAATAAATGTCAATTCTAAAACCCCGTGTGTTGCAGAGGCCATGTACATAATACGTACATACCCCCCATGGCCCATACCCACCCCCTGTCGCAGCATCATCTGTGCATACCTCTGAGAGCGCCTACAGAGGCTTCTGAGAGGGTTATATCTAGTGAAAGAAAGTGTATTCATCCTATACGCATCAAGCTCCTGCAGGCTCTTTGGTGGCAATACAGAGCTATATCATCAGTATCTAAGGCATAGGGGCGCCAAGCATCAAATTTGTAGATAGCGGTGTGCGGGTATAAACAAGCACCGTATGTACTAGTGACGATGAACTGACCTACGGGGGACCACGATGGTTGCCACAAAAGGGACTTTACTTGGGTTGTTGATGCTGTGTAACGTAAGAGAACACGTGATCACTGCTGTAGAGAAACGGCTGGATCAGGCGCCAACACTAGGGACGAATCCGAGTACAGCGGAGTTTACGGAGCTGGACGACCGAAGTAGCGAAGCTACGACCAACTCCCTGACCGCCATGATTCATCCTTAAAGTGCCCTACAGCCCTTGTATCACGTGGTTTGTTCCATTTAGCGTGATGCGGGGGTAGCACTTATGGGTGCACATTTAGACAATCTAACTTTCTTAAATTGTTCCTTTCTGATGCAGAAAAGGGGCATCTATTACTTCAGACGATCTGTACCTGTTGATCTAGCTCATTACTTTGAGAAGGAGAGGATCATTGTGTCCCTCCGTACCAAGGATCAGCGCATAGCAAAGGCACGTGCTAAGCAACTTAGTATGAAGTTACAGCAGGAGTTTGATCACCTTCGTTGGCGTGATGCACCGGATACTTTCTCCAGGTACATCGCTGCCATACAAACACCTATGGGCCAGTCTGACGCCCCCACACTTACTGAAGCTACTGAACTGTATGCGAGCGTAAAGGGTAAAAGAAAGCCTAAGACCTTCCATCAATCGTTGCAGAGGGCCGTGCGTTATCTTGCTTCTGCTTGTGGTAATAAACCTATTGATACCTACAGCCGTGAGGATGCAAATACCTATCGGGATTCCTTGTTTAGGAAGGGGTTGTCAGGAACCAGCGTCAGTAAGAGCATAAGTGTGGTGCGTGCAATGCTTAACTTTGTATGCCGTGAAAATGGTTTAGAGCTAGTGACAGCGTTCTCAGGTGTCCATGTTGAGGGTGAGGCAGCGGTAGAGAAACGAGTACCTGTACCAATAGACGACCTGCGTAAGGTTCAACGAGAATGCCGCCAAGTTGATGACGAGGCCCGTTGGGTGATCGCATTAATAAGTGATACAGGTATGCGACTGAGCGAGGCATTAGGATTGTCTGTTGATGACGTTGTTCTAACTTCTGAGGTACCGCATATCAGGGTTAGAGAGCATAAATGGAGACGTCTAAAGACCTCGTCCAGTACAAGGCTGATACCTCTTGTGGGTGCTGCGCTCTGGGCTGCTGGGCGTGCTGTCGATAACACAAGTACAGATCGTTTGTTTCCACGCTATTGCAGCGGTAGCGATACCAAATCCAACTCAGCCAGTGCCACACTTAATAAGTGGCTTAGCAGCAGAATACCGAAAGGTGCGGTTGTACACAGTTTTCGCCATTCTATTCGTGACCGGTTGAGAAACGTTGAATGCCCTCGTGAGGTAGCCGATGCTATAGGGGGATGGACTCGCATAGGTATTGGAGAACAGTACGGTAGTGGTTACAGCCTATCTGTTCTAAGCAAATACATGTTTAAAATAGTAGATGAGGAGAACTAGCCGCCAAGCACTTTCGCTCTCAATTTATTGTAGTTATCTTCTACATCTATGCTAGCCGCAGTAACTGCAGTGAGTTCGCTGTAGCCAGAAATCGCATCAACCAAAAACTCTGCTCTTCCATGTGCAGCGAAGTCGATAGCTTCATACCAATTGTTGACTGAGTTATCTTCCTCAGTAATTAAAGCGAAGGCTTTGCCTACAGCACAGTTGAAATATGCTTTTGCCGCTAAGATTGCGGCAATATCAAGCTTCGTTAAGTCATTGAGCTCATTTGGTATGGAGTCGCTAGGTAAGAGCTCTTCGGCTGCTTTTTCTCTATATTCGTATTCTCTGTGCTCAGAGATTATTTGTGAGTTGTTGTGGTACCTCTCTAGTGCAGTAACCGTCATTTGCCGTACAGCTAAGGCTTGGTCCTCTCTCGTTTTTAATAAACTTATTGCGAGAGCAACCTTCTCCGTGTCAGAAACTAGCTCATCGAGCAGGAACTCAGACTCTGAGATTACGCAGATCAATGGATTATCTGTATTACCATCTATTATAGATTGGATTCTGGACTTACCGGCCGCCTTGAGATCCGAATACTCAAAGGGTTTCTTCTTAAATAATCCAAACATTAAGGTTCCTTACCCCGCATCACGCTAAATGGAACAAACCACGTGATACAAGGGCTGTAGGGCACTTTAAGGATGAATCATGGC
>Ga0209961_1000388_pt1 | contig 14946 bp, 12 predicted proteins | sample SalPonA_B_H2O_MG_FD_185719 | JGI IMG/M metagenome (GOLD analysis project Ga0209961, IMG submission 185719) | Water microbial communities from South San Francisco under conditions of wetland restoration - Salt Pond MetaG R2A_B_H2O_MG (SPAdes)... | ecosystem: Environmental > Aquatic > Non-marine... | reverse complement strand
AGAACATTGCCGGAGGGTATTCTGGCGTAAGGATAGAGAAATCGATGGATCGAGGCGTTGAGCTACCCTCTATCGGGTCGTCAGATCTAGCTTCTGCTATAGATAGGATCACAAGTCTGAGCGCCACAAAAAAAGGTAGCAGCGCATTGATCGTTTTTGGTGATATGAGATCAATGGGGCAAGACGTTGAAGAGTCAATCTTACGCTTTCGTCAGCAAGGCGACTTTAATGCAGGCTTTCAAGTTCTGCCTGACCTGAGTAATTGGAATAGCGACTCGCCGATGAACTGCTTCTATGCGGTAAATCTTACAGCGAATCATTCATCTTCTGTAATCGATGATGTAGACAGTTGCGGTTTTTCCGTAGCTGCAGACAAGGTTGCTCAGCCGAGAGATATGGCACACTTTGTTGAGAGAGTCTTTTTCTCACCTCCGGCGGATAAGGATGGCGACGGGATTTATGATTACCTTGATCAATGCCCCGGCGAGGGCCGCGGCCGCATCGTAGACAGCAGAGGTTGTTTGCGTTTCAAAGGGGATGAATAGGATGCACAGTAGAGTTTCTAATGGCGGTTTAGCATTGTTTGTTGCGATTTTAGCCTGGGTTATACCCGCGTTAGCGTACTCGGCGGAGAGAGCAACTTTACCCTTCCCCGAGATACAGCAGCGCCAGCAGGCGATGATGGCGGCAGCCGAAGTAGGTGACTCCGATGGTCTAGACGATCCCGAAGCTATGGCAATTCAAGTTGCTCTTCCAGTGACTGAGGAGCCTGAGCCCTCCAAAATAGAGATGCTAGCAGAGGAGAATCTAGAACCCATCAATTTGGAAGATCAAATACTAGATCAGAGCTTTGACGCTGAATTGGAACAGTTTGGCTATGAGATGTTCTCAGCACTACCCACCACATTCGCTCCAGTGATGGATATACCGGTGCCGGGTAGTTATTTGGTTGGTCCCGGGGATGTATTTACGGTTCAGATTTACGGCGCGGCAGATTTACAGTACACCCTAACCGTTACCCGAGAGGGGAATATGCTGGTGCCCGAACTCGGAAGCGTTCAGGTAGCTGGCCTAACGTTTGACGAGGTAAAGCTGCGGCTTTCTAAGCTGATCGGAGAAGCCAGGGTCGGGGCCCAGTTATCGGTAACGCTCTCTAAACTGCAAACAATTCAGGTGTTAATCGTCGGGGAGGTTGTCCAGCCTGGGTCGTACACGGTCAGCGGTCTATCGTCGGTTCTAAATACCTTGGTATCTGCTGGTGGCATCAAGAGAACAGGGAGCCTGCGGAGCATTGAACTTAGAAGAAATAGCGAGTTAGTCGATACTCTAGATGTATACGACTTGCTTATGCGGGGTTCAACCAAAGGCAATGCCAATCTTCGCCATGGGGACGTCATCTTTATACCTCCTATCGGCAGGATAGTGAGTGTTGCCGGCGAGGTAAAGAGGCCGGCTATTTATGAAATAAAGGAGGAGGAAACAGTATCTGATGTTATTAATCTCGCTGGAGGCCTATTGCCAAGTGCTGCACGCGATAAAGCTCAGATGGAACGTGTTACCTCGGCTGGCTCATACACGCTGATACAGTCTGATCTTACCTCTGAGGGCCTTTTACTGCCGATAAAAGATGGCGATCTGCTGCGAATTTTTCCAGTGATCAATAAAATGGAGAATGTGGTTCTTCTATCGGGAAGTGTGCTTATTCCCGGTGGCTATGAATGGAAAGATGGGATGACAGTTTCTGAGCTTATTGGCTCTACACGGAACTTGAAGCAGGGTAGTGATCTATCCACCGGGCTAATTGAACGAGAAGACCTAGGTAGTAAAAAAACGGTTGTAACCTACTTTAACCTCGGCGAAGCCCTACGCTCACCCGGTTCCAATGCTGATCCAATTCTAAAACCGCGCGACAGAATATTGGTTTTTGATACGCACACAGAGCGGAAAAGCCAGGTTTCACGAGTTGTAGACAAGGTCACTAAACAAACGCCTGCCAGTGATTTGCCCCCTACAGTGGAGTTTAGGGGCTTTGTGCGCCATCCCGGCATCTATCCGTTGGAATCAGGATTGAGGCTGCTTGATATGCTGGGTAATGCCGGAGGTGTGGCTGTAGGACTGGACACGGACTACTCACTATTGGTTCGAACAAATTCAATCACCAAGGAGATCGAATTTATTACGCTAGATATTGGCCGCGCATTAACTTCTCCCAACGGCGACCACAACCCAGTGCTGACGGCCGGGGATAAAGTGTATTTGTTTGATCGTGCCAGTGAGCGTGAATACCTGTTTCGCGACGACATCGAAAGGCTAAAGGCCCAAACAGGATTTGGTGAGCTTACACCGGTTGTTGAGGTTAGCGGCAGCGTTAGAATGCCGGGGGTGTACCCACTTACGCCTGGAATGAACGTTGATGACTTAATATCAGCGGCAGGTGGAATGGCTGAGGAGGCCTACGGGTTGTCTGTAACCTTAGCTCGCCGAAACTTACTAGATGGGGACCGAATTCGAACAGATAACTACTCCGTTAGTCTTTTGTCAGATAATCAAATGCTCCAGACAAAGGAAACCATTCTCGAGCCATATGACCACTTGTTTCTTCGCCAAAAACCTAACTGGATAACAAAACCGAAGCGTGTAAGCGTCAAGGGTGAGATTGTCTATCCAGGAGTTTACGAAGTCGACAAAGGGGAAACGTTGTGCGGTCTGGTCGGCAAGGCTGGCGGTTTCACCGAGGATGCGTATCTTTTCGGAGCCGTATTTACAAGGGAAAGTGTTCGCGCGAAGGAGCAGGCAGCGCTTGATAGAATCAATCGGGAGTTGGATGATTTGCTCGCTGATGTCCATTTATCTCCAGGTTACGATAAGACTACTAAGTTACCCGTAAACCAGAGCACGTTCGACACATTCAAGGTCATTCAAAGGCTCAAGCCCGAGACTGCAACTGGACGAATGGTCATAGATCTTGAGGCAGCGGCAAAAAACTGTTCAGAGGGCCAAGATTTTGTGCTTGAAAATGGGGACTCGCTATTTATCCCAAAAGTACTGGATGAGGTCAGTGTGGTAGGGCAAGTCTATTTCCCATCTTCTCATCGATTCGAGAGCGGGAGAGGTGCTTACGATTACATCAATTTGAGCGGCGGCACGAAAGAATTAGCGCAGCGAGAGCACGTATACATTGTACAAGCCAATGGGGCTGTAATTTCGAGCCGCTCTCCCGCAAGTACATGGGGGTGGTTGGGTTCTCCGAAGAATGTGAAAGTTACTCCGGGCGCAACAATATACGTACCGTTGAGCGTCGATCGAATTAATGGGAGAGAGTTTACTGAGTCTTGGATCGATATTTTCTACAAGCTGACATTGTCAGCTGCTAGTGTTGACTTTCTCTTCGGTAATTAGTGATGCCTGACCTTAAAGCAAGCGCAAGCTCAGATTTAATGGACCATGAAGTCGACTTAATGCAGTACCTGTCGGCCTTATTGCGGGCTAAATATAGGATATTAATCATTGCGTTAGTGATAAGCAGTGCGGTGTTTGGCATGAGTCGGCTCGTGCACAATCTTTACACATCTTCGGCGATTTTGGCGATTAACATAAACCAGAATCCCGGCGGAGTTAAACCAGGCCAGTATCGTGGTTCCGATTTGCTTGGTTTGATTGAGCATGATTTCGTAATGGAATCAGCGGCCGAAAATGAGATTGAACGGCTTATCGCCAGAATGACTAGCACCTCCTTTATGTCCCTGTTCATGAAAGAGAATAATGTAGTTGAGTACATTTACAGTGACTTCTGGGATGCGGAGGAAAATGCATGGGTTGACGGATTTGAACCCTCCGAAATCGAAGCGATAACTTTTTTCCGAAAAAATATGATTGACGTTTTTGTCGATCAAGTCACGGGTTTACTTCGAATAAATATCACGACGAAAAATCCTGTATATTCGGCAGATCTTGCAAATAAGTATTGGGTCCGATTCAACGAGTATATCACTGAAATTGAGTCGGTCGAAATGGAGCGTAGACGTTCCTATTTAGAAGATAAATTGGATGGGCTGAGTAATCTTGAGATGCAACGATCGATATTCCGTTTGATAGAGACCCAGCTTGCTTCTGAGGCACTTCTTTTTGGCCGTGACAATTACCCTCTTGAAGAGATACAGGTAGCCATTCCTCCTCTCAATAAATCCTACCCCAACCGAAAGCTTTGGACGGTCTTAGCCTTTGTGGGTACAGCTATTTTGTCGATTGTTTTCGTTCTTACTAGCGTCGTAGTGAAAAATATCAGGGTTGCACTGGAGCCTTATCAACAGACGTCCGATCATAAACGCAAAGATGCGTCAATCTTTGCAAAGCTAGAGGACGCAGAAGATGCATCAATCCAATCTAAAGAACAGATACAAGCGAGTGTGAAGTCAAGCGACTCGACAGATGAGTTGTCAGAGTGGATTGATCGATAAACCGTGTTGAAAAATATCTATCTTCAATGGAATGCAGATGAAGTCCAGTGACTTAAACGAAAGACGAATACTCTCTACACTAGCCAAATATCGGTCAGTAATATTCAACTCTTTTTGGAGTTTAGGCGGCACTGTGGTTCCCCTAGTCGTCGCTCTTATCTGTATTCCACTGCTTCTAAAATTACTGGGAGAGGAGGGCTTTGGTTTTCTTGCAATCGCATGGATGCTGGTTGGTTACTTTAGCCTCTTTGATTTCGGTATAGGCAGGGGGCTAACTTATATCGTCTCGCGTAATCTGGCTAAAGATATTGACTCCGCCAATGTTATAAGTAGCGGGCTGAAGGTTCTGTTTCTGCTGGGCCTTATCGTCGCGCTCTTGCTCTTCTCCTTGGCAGACTGGATCGCACATATTCTAGTGAGTGATAAGTCTCAGCCTCTCTTAGAGTATTCTCAAGCACTCGGTGTTCTTGCCGTTGCAATTCCAAGCGTCATAGTAACCGCAGGGATCAAAGGTGTGTTAGAAGCAAACGGGAGGTTTCGGCAGATAAGTTTAATAACAATACCTATGGGTAGCCTCATGTTCATTGCACCATTGGTTGTAGCCTATCAAACCACCAATATGGTGCTGATATTCGTTTCTCTTGTTGTAGTTCGAGTAGTACAAACAGCGTTGTTTTGGATAAATGCAAAACGAAATAATTTTATTAAGTTAGAACACGGCTTTTCGTTAGATTCGCTTAGAGAGGTCTTTGTCTTTAGCGGCTGGATTACCATATCTAATGTGATAAGTCCGCTAATGGCTTATATGGACAGGTTTATTATAGGCGCAAAACTTGGATTGGAAGCGGTCTCATTTTATGTGGTACCCTTCGATATGATATCAAGGGTTAAAATCGTACCTCGATCAATTGTTTCTATTTTATTCCCTCACTTTACCAAAGTAATTAACTCAGGAGAACGGGACGAAGCACTTTCATTGATGAAAAAAGCTATGGTTGTCATCGGCGGATTATTAGCAATACCCCTTGTAACCGTTGCAATACTGTCGGAATTTTTATTGACTCTTTGGATTGACGCCGATTTTGCGCAAGCCAGCGCTGAAATACTCAGGGTTCTATGTGTAGGTTTTCTATTCAACTGCCTTGCATTTGTTCCGTTTGGCTATGTTCAAAGTTTAGGGCGGTCCGACATCACTGCATATTTACACTTAGCCGAGCTAATCTTATACCTACCCTTCTTATTCTATATGCTAAGCGCTTTCGGCATATACGGGGCTGCAATAGCGTGGTCCGCCCGCGTTTTTGTCGACTTTTTACTACTACTCTTTATGGCATATCGCGTTCCTCGCCTTATGTAGCATGGCGATCGGTAATTATTTTATGGCGCCATATAGCGGTCAATGCTATAGCGATGGACGCAAGAGATGACCCTGTTATTCTCAAAAACTCAGGCGATAGCACGATATTCAGTAGAAAAGAGATGAACAATACTAAAAGACCAAACAACAGAGTATTCGAAGAACCATAGGCCTTACGATAGAGCCAATTTGTGGAGACAATTCTCACGATTATGTAGAAAGTAAAGAATAGATAGAGAAAAGTACCTACAATACCGTACTTGAACATGACCCCTACTATACCGATATCTGTAGGAAAGAAATATTTCCAATGAATTTCACGAAATGTGATTGTTGCATTGCTGTCCTGTCCTGCCCCCAGCAATGGATTTTGTAAGAAGAAGTCCCAAGCGATGTTGTAGGAAACGTAGCGCACGCCATCAAAGGGGCCCAGTGCTTCCAAATGCGCGAGGAAGGCAGTGAAGCCGTAGATTGAACCAGCGATAATTAGGGGAAGCGTTGCGAACAGCAGACCTAAGCGGGCCCTGCTAGCGAAGAATAAGTGATAACAAAGAACTGCTGCCAATAGTGTCGCCATTGATGCTCTTGAGAGAAAAAGACTCCATGTGTAAAGACACAACATCAGAGTGATTATCCAAAGATAACGATAAAAGTGGACTTTCTCTTTGTATATCAGGATCGGTGTGATAATCGAGGCTAAGAACAGTGCAGTCTTTGGTGGGCGAAGACGATAACCGCGCCACGGATCGTATGAAACCAAACCTGCCACCGTATGGTCACTGGAGTTTAATGTCGCAACCAGATCCATTCGGAAGTAGTGAAAAATATAGCTAATGAGCAGGCTACCCAAGGTCAACGCGAAGGCTCGCTCAATTTGCTCGATGTCGATACCGCAGCGATAGAGAAACCATAGCGCGGGTCCTATGACTACGCCAATAAATTCTCGGGAGGCAAATATGCTTGGCAGTGTGCTGTAACCGGTTTGAGACGAAAAAACGTATCCCGGCAAGATTACGGAGTACACCACAAACCCTATGGTGAGAAGAAACCACCAACTCCATTTCAAGTCCTTTTTGCGGACTATATGTGCCGAGGCGAATGCACCGGCTACGAAAAGCAGTAGGGATAGCAAGATGCCTAATTCTTGTAGCCGGTTGGACAAGAAGTACTTTGCCCCCTGCATACCTGTGTACAAAGCTATGCAAAACAACACTACCACTATCTGTTTTAGCTGTATTCGATACATAAATTTTAATCATCAGTCGCGGCAGTTCTGTTCAGTGCAAAACTGGAAAAGTGCCTAATGAAGGCAAATTTTCTGCAGACTTATCCGTTTTTAATCTGAAATTTGGCCTGTATATTGCTTTAACTGAGATAAGCAAATTCAATGCCATAGAGGTGATAGTTGAAAATTCTAAGTAAATTTTACATTTTGGCATATATTTCGTTTATTGCCCCTCCCAGGGCTAATCAAATTTTGAGATACCATAAGACTCATAACGGCGAACTCAAAAGGCTACAGGTAGGCTCTGTGTTGTTAATAGAGACGACTCTTCGCTCAATGATGCTTATATCGATTGCAGTGGTATTAGAATGGCTGCTCGGAAAAGGGCTATATGAAACGTTGCTGTTGGATAGCGCTCTAGGCGTGGTCTTGGTAGGTGGAGTGCTACACGCCTGTGCCTACTATGGGTTCTTTCTGCGTTCAATGTTTAGCGAGAAAAACTCTGAACGGCTTTATAGGGTGGTTCGTAACCTTTGTTTCGCGCTACTACCGGGTTTGGCAATCCTCTTCTTTGTGAATCTTTACGTTCTTAACTTCTTTGCCCCCAATGCAGTAGATCTGCGGTTAGTCGAGTGGTATTCGGCAATCTCCACTTTTTTTGGGGCTATCGGTATTATAGAGGCTTTTGTAGTAAAGCGCGCGCCACTCGGAGTAGATCAAGAAATTTCAGGAAATGGAAGCCGCACTTTAAATTAGTGCGGCTTGTGAAGATTCGTTGGTAGCTTGATTAATTATATTCTCATTTGACACTTTCGAGTTTCTTCTCGATGTCGTCCGTGATAGTTCTTAACCAAGAGGGGAGGGCTACTCGGTTATGACGAGCAGGTTCGACTAGTGTGCTTTTGGAGTAATCATCGAACACAGGGTCGTGTGATAGCTGAAGGAAATCTGCTAGTTTTTTGCTCCAATCGGCGCTATTGCCGCATAGTTTGTCGTAGGGGATGTGAATACAGCTTTCTGGTGATTGCTCGCAAAGCCTCAGCCCCTCCCGCATTGTTACAACCCACTCTACGGCTGCACGGCCCTCTTCAGAGAGTACGAGAATTTCGTCTTTATGTTCTGCGAGATCTGCGTGCTCGGGAACAAGCTCATTTACAACTGCATCCCACTTACGATTATTTAGTCCCCACCAATCGGCTTTTCCTTCACTGGATTCTGTTCCCTTTCTTTCTGACCAGTAAGATATCGAGGAGCAAGTAGAGTCCACATTTCTAGTGAGAAAAATGTAGCGTGCGTCTGGGAAAATCTTAGAAACGAATGGAGTTCTAAAAATCAGTTCTGGGTATTTGTCAACGAAGCGTCTCTGTCCAGACATCAGCAACGCGCCGCCAAATATCCGATTGGCCCGTTTTATCACTGAGTTGGTGGCCTCTGCTTCTGAGATTCGGTAACGTCCGGCATTAAGGTTGTAACTTCCCATCAAGTCTTCCTCCTTATTAAGCAGAGCCCACATTGCTTTCGGTTCGTTGAGGAAGGCAAGATCTTTGTGCATAGAGAGTACTTTGCCGAGGATTGTCGAGCCTGATCGACCTGTTCCTAGTATGAATATTGGGCGATCAACCTGTCTTGTGCTCGGTAAAGCTGCAAATGTCTTCAGCACTCCGAACACGAGTGGGTTTATCCATCTCCCCTTAGTTGTTAAGGGTCTCCCTTCAAAAAGGGAATAGCTGACCATGCGAGACCATACTTTAGACGGACGTGTTTTTATATATTCTTTGTCTAGTTGGGCAATCATTGTTCTGACTCCATTATTTCGGCTATCGTCGAAATGTTTTTCTAGGTTTCTCGTGATGCACTAACTGTGACGGCATCTTAAATAAGGTTTGGTCAATTTTTAAATTGACGTTTTTGTTCTATCCCGAGTGCTATTTTTAGCAACGCTAATGCGTTCTCTGGCTTGCCTTGGCGTAAACGGTTGAGGGATTGCAGCATCATCGATCCCCAGACAACTAAGCGCATTTTCGGGTAGAATCTATGCATGAACCGCCGTCTGCTTCGCGCCATAAAATAGTCGGCCTGAACAGATGGCCCTGTATCTAACTTTCTTGAACCGATAGAGTTACCGCCTTTGTGGTAAACCAAAGCGTTTGGTGCATAGGTTAATTTATAGAGGTGAGCAGATCGTTTCGCCCAGTCTGCTTCTTCGTAATATAGAAAATAACCTTCTTCGAGCAGCCCGATTTCATCTAAAAATGATCTAGGCACCAACCAAGAGCAGCCGTTGATGTATTGCATTTGTTTGGAGACTTCTTCGTGGTCGAAAGTATCGTGAACAGATTTGTATTTTCCTAGAGCATCGTTCGCTACCCCTGTCCAGCGGCTGTAGGTGGAACCACCTAGAGCTTGGATCATTTCAGGTTTGTCGTAAAAACAGACCACGCTCCCACAGGTGTTTTTTATCCCTTTAGCTAATAGACCTCGCGAATGATTTACCATGTTGGTTAATGCATCGGGCTCAATTGTTGCATCATTGTTGAGAAGCCAAACAAAGTCACAGTCCCCCAACGCCAATGCATGACGAATTCCCACATTGTTGCCGCCCGCAAAACCGAGATTTGAACCCGTTTGAATCAATGTAATCTTGGCACTCTCTGAATAACGATCGTTGGCTTCGATACCTACGCTGTTATACTCCCGCTTTGTGGACGGGGGATTTTTTAAGCGAGCTGCCGTTGCTTCGTCATTTGTTAGCTGGGCATTTGCCCAACGTTCTATGTAGTCCAGTGAAAGGTCCGAAGAGTCGTTATCGCAGACGATCGTATGCATATTGGCGTAGTCAGACGCCAGCACGGACTCTAAACATTCAATCGTGTCTTTCCATCCGTTCCAGTTCAGTATCACTGTGTACACTTTGGGTTGGTGTTCAAATTTCATCGTTATCAGTCCCGCAATTAGGTCCAAAGAGTTCGTCTATATGTCGCGAATCTAGAGTTGTTAGATAATGCTATTTCTGTGCCAACTTTCTTGTTTTGTATTCCAGATGGGCAAGGTTTTGATACCGAATTGTATAAACATGCATTTGCAAACCCAGCTTATTAGATCTTGGCACGCAGATTGCTTCAAATGTTGTGTTCTGTCGTACTAAGTGCGATTTGGTTTCTGCCAATATAGTTTGGAGGCGTGAATGGAATATGTAGGTTGGTTTCTCGTAACGTTGTGCCTAGTGCCTGTTTTGTCGTTAGCAGTTCAGGTTTTTTTTGCTTTTCGGTTTAAGGAAAAGATCTCTAACTCTCCAGAAGGACGCATTCCCAAAGTAGTTGTCCTCATTCCGGCTCATAATGAAGAGAAGGTTATTCGTCGTACGCTTGAGGGCTATTGCGCGCGGCTCGACTCGAATGTCGAAATTGTAGTCATAGCGGATAATTGTGACGACTCGACCGCTGCCCAAGCAAAAGAATTCCCCGTAACCGTACTAGAGAGGCAAGATGAGTCTAAAGCGGGTAAAGGCTATGCGATGCAATTTGGCCTAGAGTACATCCGCAATAAAACTGAAGAGCCGGATGTGGTTATCTTTGTAGATGCAGACAGTCACCTCCTCGCTGATGCCCGGCTTGCTCAATTGGGCAACATATCCATGACCTTGGGGCATCCCTTCCAGGCGGGTAATATGTTGCTCCATGACAGAAGCACAAATTCAATAGGACGAATAAAATCATTCGCATGGATTGTAAAAAACTTTGTTCGTCCCATGGGAATGCGTGCGATGGGATTTAACTGCATGCTCCAGGGGAACGGGATGGTATTCCCGTGGCATATTCTAAGGCAGCGTGACGTGAGTAGTTCGAATATAGTTGAAGATAATAAGCTTGCGATTGACCTTGCAAGAAGCGGGGTAAAGATTGGTTTTGTTCCCCACATAGCATTTGGAAGTTTTTTTGAGATTACTCAAGATGCTGTTTCCACCCAGTCACGACGCTGGGAGGGGGGGACGCTCGCGCTGCTCTTCACTGAACTGCCTTCACTGCTAGTCGAGTCTTTTAGAAAGCGCATGATGGGCCTCCTAGGCCCAGCAATCGAACTTGTGGTACCCCCGGTTTCATTGTTGTTTAGCCTTTTAGCGCTCTCTTCGAGCTACGCTCTAATAACTGGATGGATGTCAGAATATTGGCTGCTATCACAAGTTATGGGAGGTCTAATTCTTGTTTTCATCGTGGTCATTTTTGCCGCATGGTTTGGTTGGGCCAAGTCGGTTGTGAAACTGTCTGACATTTTATCCTGTGGGTACTACGCGTTTAGAAAGATTCCTTTCTATTTAACGCTTATCTTCAAACGAGCTGCTAAATGGGAACGAGCGGCGCGTTAAGTGATGGGCGATAGGGTTTACCCAAGAACGAATTTCTAAGGATTATAAAGATGGCGTTGGTGCATACTATTAAAAACCTTGCGCATAGTTTGGCTGACCACCTTCAAGTTGTGCCTTGCATTTTATACAACAAGCTGAAAGCTGAAGTCGATACAGGTGTGCCTGTACTGCTGTACCACAAAATTTTGCCAGTACTCCCGAAGCTCGACAACTATGAATCAACCGTATCAGTCGCATCATTTGAACGCCAGATGATGCAACTCTATGAGTTGGGATACCAAACAATAGGTACAGCAAAATTGCTCGCGTGGATGGAGGGTAAGGTTCGTTTGCCAGAAAAATCGGTGGTAATTACATTTGACGATGGCCATCTTTCAGTTTTGAAACATGCCTTGCCAGTGATGCAGAAGTACAACTTTGTCGCAACGGTTTTCCTTACGACTGAGTTCATCGGGAATGATTCGACAAAAAAAGTCGTATCGAGTTCTTGTGGTGCAGTTACCTGCTCTGACAGGCCCTCTGTATTGAGTATCGAAGAGTACGGAGCAATGAGTTGGGATCAAGTCCGTGAGTTGAGAGACAAAGGGTTTGAATTTGGGAGCCACACACGCAACCACAGAGTTATTCGCGGATTAACAAACACACAACTTGAATACGAGGTAAACGGTGCTCAACGGGATGTAGTGGAGAATCTCGGCGAGCTGCCGGTCAGCTTCGCTTACCCGTGCGGAATGTATGATGAAAATGCAATCAAATTTCTAAACAGAGCACCGAACTTGGGACTCAGTTTTACGGTGAAGTTTGGGACTGTATGCAGGAATTCAGATAAGCACCTTTTAGACCGTATCTCAGTGCGCGATCAAGATGTTGGTGCAGTTTTCGAAGCAAAGCTAACTGGCTATGATTTTAGAAACCAGCTCAAATCTTTTGTAAGGAAGCCCTCAACAATGTGTGGCTAGAGCCACCCTGTGGGCTTTTTGAGTAAAGATTCAAGCTCACGAATATCACTCTCTAACTCACGTATTACGTACTCGTAGTCTGCAGCGGAGATCGATGTCTTTTTCCGAAACATTATCTTCGAGGCCAAAGCTTCGAGATTTTTGAGCTGTGTTTTTGGCACGATGGAACGTACCACACGCTTGAACTGTTCGTTTCGCATTAGGAGCATACTAGATCGGCCAAATCTCGACTTGCCGGCACCTTCGTTGTGAACGGTGGCCGTATCTAGTTTTACTGATGGATCAACACCCAAAAAATTGAACAAGGCAGCGAGTATTGAATCTGTGTTATCGACCATCTCTTCAAACAAGATAATTTTGACGCGTTCTTCTCCAAAAACTTCTAAGTAGTGCCGAACACCTCTAGCGTAGCGAGAGCCTTCGATGTAGTGCCACATGTCGTTCCAGGCATTCGAAACTCTTTTGGGCTCCTCTTTGAGACCGTCTCTAAAGCTAAGCGACTCTTGCCCACTTCGTAACATATGGCTCCATTGCGAGAACGCTTTTTTAGCGGGGTTGCGGAGCACAATCACAATTTTTGCATTTGGGCTGAACTGTTTGATCGATGAGGCTACATCATAGTAGTAGAGGTACGATGGGGAGACGTCACCGGCAATCTTATTACTGGGACAGTTGTCAAATTGCGCTTTGTATGCGTCCACATCGCTGCAGATTTTTGAAATAGCTTCTTTGTCGCCAGGGCCCTCAGCATTTTTTTTGATAGACTCTGCTGAAAAGAAGTGAAGCTCTTTTTTTTCAGGAAGATATATTTCTGGATGTCCCTTCAGGTACTTGTAGAGCGACGTGGTGCCGCATTTGGGTGCCCCGACAATGAAGAAGTCAGGTGACTTTTGCTGTACACCATCCATTAATTGCGCTGTGTGTATGGCCATATGTTAATCAACCTCTAACCTGATTTTGGAACCTTGGTAGGGTTGGCATCTTAGCTTGTAGCCCATCGGTCCCTTGAAAGTCATATTCAGTAAACAGCTGTCACAGTAACCCTGCGGTTTTCTTGCCTGCCTGTATCCGTGCTATTCGATGATACTGGTGAAATCTCGCCGAGATAACGTATCGCGGTTTGTGTTGGAGATATTCCCATTGTCTGCATTACTCCCTGCGCGCTTTTAGCTCTTCTCTCTGATAAACGCATGTTGTATTCGTCCGAATTGTTACTGTCTGTATGTCCAGTAATGATAAAGAGTGTCCGATCATCGACGGTATGGCTGAGCACAAAGCTCTGTATCCGCTCTAGGTCGGCGTCCCTGATGACAGCGCTGTCATTATCAAAGTAAAGAACTATTTCGGGGACGGATATTGAGTCTGCTTTTGCTCTCGCGCGAGCCTCTGGTGCTGCAGACATATCTGTTTTCGATGCTCCGGGTAGCGATAAGGTCGGCATTGAATGAGAAAAATATACTCGTTGTGAAGTTTGCGACTTAGGCCCTTTAGTAGTGTTGTAACAACCACTTAAGGTGGATGTGATTAGCAACAACATTCCAACGCGGTTAATGAGTAGAGCGATTTTATCCACGATTCCAATCCGTCCAAGCTTCAATATTTTGATGCATGATGTGTGCCAACTAGTAGCTAGCCGGGATGGTACTTTGCAGACTTAATAAATTAGTTTAAAGCCAGCTGTTAAAAGCGCTACGGCTAGCAAGCCTTTTACAACTTCCGGTCGTAGAGTGCCCATAATTTTACTTCCTAATAGGGTTGCAGGAATTGAGCCCGCGAGCAGGTAGGCAAGGAGTGTTATATCAACAAAACCGAGCGCGAGATATGTGACGCCCGCTATCAGAGCAACTGGTATAGCATGTACTGTGTCCGTTGCGACCAATTTTTGAGGAGTCATTCGTAATGGGTATAGTGTTCGAAGCATAACTGCGCCTAGAGCGCCTGCCCCTATAGATGTGAGTGCTACGAGACCACCGAGTATCGCACCTGATGCTGTTGTCATTGGAATTTGAAATCGTTTGAACTTAGCTGGAGTAGCAACCCGCTTTGCGCGCTGCATAAATTGCAGTTTGCGACCGAATAACAGCGAAATAGCGGACATCAGAATCAGAAGCCCCAAGAGGTTTTTAATGAGCGTCTCGTTCTCTATAGCTAACCCGCCGTAAACTGCAGTGATCACAATAAGGCTCAAGGGAATGCTGCCCAGCCACATACGTCGCGTAACTTCCCAATCTACGAGTGCGTTGCGCGAATGCACGCTGCTGGCTGCAAGCTTCGTGAGTGTCGCAAACAGTAGGTCTGTCGCAACTACCGTCATAAGGTCGATGCCAAAACCAACCAACAGGATTGGGGCCATCAGTGCACCACCTCCAACGCCAGTGAGGCCGACGATAAAACCGACGATAATTCCGGCGACCGGCGCCCACTCTAAACCCAGCATCTTAACCTCACTTGGTTGAAGCTTTCTCGCAAAGGAAAGCAAATTTCACGTGCAGCGGTTGATCACATACTCCCGTGTTGTACAGGTACCACAGCAATTGGTGTGCCAAGTTCTCTCAAAAAAAGCCAGCAGGTGCTGGCTTTCGGTT
>Ga0209961_1000384_pt1 | contig 15045 bp, 8 predicted proteins | sample SalPonA_B_H2O_MG_FD_185719 | JGI IMG/M metagenome (GOLD analysis project Ga0209961, IMG submission 185719) | Water microbial communities from South San Francisco under conditions of wetland restoration - Salt Pond MetaG R2A_B_H2O_MG (SPAdes)... | ecosystem: Environmental > Aquatic > Non-marine... | reverse complement strand
TGGCAATGCACAAGTTGAGCTGATTGAAATTCTAGATGCATCAGATACATCGATATTACGGCCCGGGCAGCTAGACCGCCCCGTAGAGATCGTATTCAACGCGGGGAGCCCATCGCAGCCAACGTTTAACGTCTACGATATGACCGATCCAGATAACCCTGTGCTAATTGAAGGGTTTGAGAACCTTGAGTATATCTCCGGTCAGCCGATAGTTTTTACTGACAGTGCCGGTAATGACCTTTACCAGATCACCCTGCGTAACCTACCGAAAGCGGGCGATCGCTTCCTGATCGAATACAACACCGATGGTGTGTCGGATAACACCAACGCGCTGGCATTAGCGAACCTGCAAACCATTGAAACGGTGAATGGCTACAGCTATCAAAACGCCTACGGTCAGTTGCTATCTAAGGTGGGTACCCAAGCCAATGTTGTTAAGGTCTCTTTACTGGCAAATCAATCGGTGCTCAGTTCTAGCGAGAATGCGCTCGAGAGCGTCCGTGGCGTCAACTTAGATGAAGAGGCAGCTAAACTTATCCAATACCAGCAAGCCTATACTGCATCAACACGACTCATTACCGCCTATCAGGATATCTTCGACAGCCTGATATCGGCCGTACGTTAAGTAGGGGGAGATTGATATGCGTATCTCGACCACACAGTTATACACCGAAGCCAACCGCAATATGATGGAAGGTCAGTCAAAGCTGGCCGAAATCCAGAACAAAATTGCCAGCGGTAAAAATTTCACTTCGCTAGCAGATGACCCCGTGGGTGCTAACCAGGTTGTTAACCTGAAGCGCGAGCTGGCGCAGTTTGAGGTGTATCAGAGTAATATCGACTCAACCCGCCGCCGCCTTGAGCTAGAAGAGACGACACTGGATCAGCTCAATAATGCGGTAACACGAGCCCAAGAGCTACTCATACAAGCCTCTAACGGTACGCTTACTGATGCTGACCGCACCGCTATTAGCTACGAGCTTGAAGAACTGGTTGAGTATGCTGCCAGTCTTATGAATACACGTGATGCTAAGGGGGAATATATTTTCTCGGGTTCAAAAGGTTCTACCCAGACCTACCTGAAAAATGGTGACGGCACCTATACCTATCAAGGTGATAATACTCAGCGTCAGATACAAGTAGGTAGCTCACAATACTTGGCCTCCACCGATACGGGACAATTCCTTTTCGAAGCCGTTCCGGACTCGATGACACTAGACGTGCTTGGTGAGTCCTTAAACACCTCGTTAACAGGGGCGGTTACTAATTTAGAGATCACCGATGAGCAGGCGTTCGAGCAATACTTGCGCACAACCGGCGATCTTAAAATTGCAGTAAATCAGGGAGAGCCTGATTTGCTGGGTGCCACCTCAATGTACTATTCAGTAACAGATAGCTTGGGCAATCCAATTGCGAACCTAGCCAATAACACCTCGGCTGACTGGATAGCATATACAGGGGAGGTGAGTGTCGATTTTGAAATCCCAGGGGCCAACTTTACCCTAAACTTGCCTGACTCTGTGACAACCAATGAACCAGAAATCACAGCGAGCGGTGACGGCGAGTCTTTCTTCGAATCTGCAACCTCAACGACAGAAAACCCAAGACTTTTGGATAGTGCAGCGTTTACAGATCTAATCGCTAAGTACGGTCCAATTCGCGTGGATACCAGCGTAAGCAATGCCGATACCACGCCCACGGCCACGGTGGATCTTTTCGCCTACGATGACGCAACGGATAGTTGGATTAACATCACGTCAGGGCCGGATGCAGAACAAGATGCTATTGACGCATTAACGCTACTGGGACCCGGGCTATCGGGAAATCCGTTGAACGGTGGAGGGCAGGTTGCCGATCTTTCTAGTACTGACTTAAGCCAGGGGGGATCTCCCAGTTTTGTGGATGCATCCTCCACCATTAATACAAGTGCGGTCCGCAAATACGCGACTACCCCTGAGACCTTTGAAATAAACTTGAATGACGGCAACGGGTGGACAACCGTTACGGTGGACACCGATATTAGCGGTCTCAATCAAGACGGTATGGCGAAAGTCATAACCGATGCACTCGCTGCTGCTGGAGTTCCCGCACTAGGAAAGGCTGAAGGCAGCGGTGCTCCGTACACCTTGCGCATAATCTCTACCGTTCCAGGATCAGATATTAGAATCGATTTGCGGAACATATCGGATAATGCTGGTTTGGGCGCTGGTTCTGAGGCGCTGCGGGCTGATTTCGGCATTGCCGGAACAGAGGTGGGAGATTTCAGTAACAACATCACCTTTGACGTCGTCTACAACGGGCAAACACAACCGGTAGTCTTGAACGAAACAAGTTACGTCAACACTGCTGCTTTAGCAGCTGAGATTTCGGGTCAACTAACTGGCATTACAGTGACTGCAGTCGACGGTCAGTTGCTGTTTAGCGAAGATGTAGCCTCCAGCGGCACTATCACCCTAAATAACTTCGATCTTGGAAATTCCGGAATTACGCTAACTGACTTGGGGATGGACCTGGGGTCAAGTGATAGCTTTACCACGGTCTCCATCGCAGGCTGGGAAGTTGACTTGGACACTAATGAAAATTACACCACCAGCTTCACTCTGGATGTAGAACCGGCCGAAGAGCTAATTTTGCGTTTCGAGCAACCCACCACCAACATACTTTCCATACTGTCGGATGCTGTGGATGTAATGCGTAATAATAGTATTTTGATTCCCGAATCAAAGACAGCCCTGTTTGAAACACTGGGGGCCTCTTTGAACGGCTTATCTGAGGTGCAAGAGCGTTTCAGCCAATCCGTTGCCGGAATTGGCGCCCGAGTCAATGCGATGGATGCGGCGGAGTTCAGTAACTTTGATTTTAAATTGCTGACGGAATCTACTCTATCCGCAGTTGAGGAACTCGACTACGCCTCCGCGTCTACAGAGTTGGCCAAGAGACAGTTAGCTCTAGAGGCCGCGTTTGCGAGTTTTGCGAAAGTTCAGGGGCTCAGTCTGTTTAATTACATAAGCTAAAACTATCCAGCCTAGATTGAGGAGTTGGTAATACGGCGCTCTTCAGCTGTTTGCCCCATAGGCTTGCTTCATCTGCTGCCCCTTTTTAATGGCGCTTTTTTCCTTAAGTAGCTCTTTTTGTGCTTTGCCGAGTTGATCCATCATCTTAGAATTCAGCGCCTGCGCCTCTAATAGATTTTTACGGACTCTATCTGGGTCATTGATTGTATGAGCGTCTCTTTCCAGTAGCTCCACCAGTGCATCACGTTCACGTTGAAGCTTAGTAAATGCCTGTAGGTCTCCTGTTTGCGCAAGCCCCTCCAGATGCTGGGTCAGCTCCAATATTTTTGCGGAAATAGTATCAGCCGACGGCATAAGTAACTCCTTAAGTTTCATTTCTTCAGTCTAGGCACTTAATTTATTGATGTCACCGTAATGAACTCTAATAACAGAGGTTATTGCACTTAATTCTCTGCCAACCTCAGGCACGTGAAACTTCATAGAAAAAATTGTTAAAGCTCATCCAGTCGATGCCGATAACCCCTCTACGACTTAAAAACAATGGATTTTGCGAGCCGTACGGTAAGCAACAATTGAGGCGCCAACCGCGCTTAATAATGAGGAGATACTCTCATGGCAATGGTAATTAACTCCAACATAGCGTCGCTAAATGCACAGCGTAACTTGGCGACCTCCCAGAACGAGCTGAATACGTCTTTGGAGCGTTTGTCTTCAGGTAAGCGTATTAACACCGCAGCAGATGACGCGGCGGGTCTGGCAATCTCTAACCGCATCACGTCGCAGATTCGCGGCCTTGAGCAGGCCATTCGTAATGCCAATGACGGTATTTCTATCATTCAGACTGCTGAAGGTGCTTTGGACGCAACTTCGAATATCCTGCAGCGCATGCGAGAGCTGGCGATCCAGTCATCATCAGGCACATACAACGATGCTAACCGAGCAACCATGCAGGCCGAGGTGGCGCAGCTCAAAGAGGAGATGGACCGCATCGCCGGTTCTACATCTTTCAACGGGTTGAATATTCTAGATGGTACAATCACGGATCTTGGTCTGCAGGTCGGCGATACAGCGGGTCAGCTCGTCAACTTCTCAATCGGTGAAATTACTACCTCTAAATTGGGGGTTGCCCAAACGGGCGGTGTAACAGCGCTTGGCACGGCTTCAGCTCTCTCTAAAGGCGACCTGACGATTAACGGTGTTGCGGTTGGAGCATCACAGGCAACGAGTGACCCGTTGTCGTTCGATAACGCTGCCGCTAGTTCAATCGCCAAAGCCGCTGCCATAAACGAAGTATCTTCCGAAACCGGTGTGACCGCCATAGTTGATGCCAATACGGTAGCGGGTTCCGCTATCATAGCGTCTCAAGAGTCCGGTACAGTAACTATCAACGGTGTGAATATAGCAATAGATACAACCAACGACGCTGCGACAACGCGTGCATCAGTTGTAGAGTCTATCAATGGTTTCACCGGTCAAACCGGTGTTACTGCAATTGATACCGGCGATGATAACCTCGGTGTGATTCTGCAATCTGAAGACGGGCGAAACATCACGATCTCCTACACGGGTTTGACCTCTGATGGTAGTACAACAGGTTTGGCTGCGGCGGCGAGTCAAACTACGTTCGAGGGTGGATTCACACTGGTTTCGAATAACAATAGCGCCATTGAGATTACTGGTGGAGACGGCACCGGCACGGGGGACCTCGCAAATGCTGGTTTGGTTGCTGGTAGCTATGAAGTGGGTGTTGCCACCGTTACTTCTGAAGTGCAGACAGTCACGACTTCTACAGCACAGACCAGCGCGATAGCAGTCAATGCAAGTGAATTCAAGGTTGCTGATTTGAATTGGCAAGCACTTGATAACCAGGCCGCTAGTTACGCTGGTGAGAGTATCTCTCTGACTCTTAACGGAGGGACTCCAGCTTCTGCTACTTATACAACAGCACGAGGTTTTTCGGATGCTCTAAACGCACTAGACGGTGTCAGTGGCGCAACGGCGGAGACTGCTGTGACCCTCTCAGGGTTTACTGATGGCCAATCTGACGATAACGCAACGGTGTCAATTGCTTTTCTTGCCGAAGACGGTTCCACGACGCTGACCCGAGCTAGTATCGATTTGGCGGAAACAGCTACGGATCAGGCAGACGCTGATGGTATTGCTGCTGCGCTGCAGGCAACATTAAGAGGTTCCGACTCAGCCTCTAATATAACGGTGTCGGCCAATTTTACCGGTGATGGTTCAAGTACATTTACATACGAATTGACCATAACAGATAGCCTTGGCGGGAACATTCTTACAACAGCTACGGCAACAAGCGATAGTCTAGATGTACAGAATACTTCTGGTGGGCTTACTGCAACTAAGGCGACTATTACCCAAGGCGGTACTGCAGCGGCTTTGACAGTAGGTGTGGTTGATGACAACAATCTGTCCTACGACACCTCCGTGACCTCATTGACAGTCGAAAGTGGTGGTTCGGGTCTTTTGGGTACTTCATCTGCAATTAATCTGTATTCCGGATCAAAGGAAACTCTTACAATCGATTTGAATGGTGAGACGGCGTCTACGACTACTATCGATTCTGCAAAAGCCATCGCCGATGCGTTAAACGGTACGGATGGTGTGTCGGGCGTTGTAGCCGAAACAAAAGTACAGTTCGGAAATATTGTAGGAGGGGGGACCGGAACCGCTGTTGATTTAGATGTTACTCTATTAGACGACAGCGGAGCATCACAAACGATTACATTCTCGGTCTCCAATTCCGCGAAGTCTGGTGATGATATTAAAACCGCCTTCGATAACGCATTAGGTTTGTATCAGTTGGCTAATTCGGGCGTGACGTTCGATAACATAACATCCACCAGTGCAGGTTCGGCAGTAAGTGACGCCACCGCTTTTACACTGACGGATAGTACTGGCGGTAACATCACTGTAGCGCTTTCCAGCACAAACAACGATGCCACCGACGCCGTACAAGTAGCAACCTTAGACTCAAGTGGTAGCGTAGTTTCTTCTGCATCTACTTTGGTTAACACAGCGGTTGGTTTAGACAGCTACACTGGCACGGGTTATCTATCAACTAATCAGGCAACATTTGATGCAACTATCGAAACGTTGACTATTACTACAGCGAGCGGTGAAGTAGACTATCTCGGTGCTGGTGCGCCCTTTGGTATCGACCTTGTAAACTCCACTAATTCAGTGATTGGTGACGGCGTGAGTTCGGTGCTATCTGATGGTGATCTCGTCATTAACGGAACCGCTATTGGAGCGTCAAGTTCAAAAGACGATACAGCGTCTTGGACCGATACGGCGTCATCCGATAGCGCTGGTTCAGGTATTGCCGTGGCCGCGGCTATTAATCGCGCATCTGATGCAACGGGTGTAACCGCGACAGCAAACGAAACCCAAGTCGTCGGCGGTAACGCCAACAACACCACTTATGGTGCAGGGGATGTTGGCACCCTTTACATCAACGGCATCACTGTGGGTAGTATTACTTTAACTGGTAATCTCGAAGACGATCGTGTCACAACGATCAACGCTATTAATCAGTACTCTGGTCAAACTGGTGTTACCGCGAAAGACAATGGAGTTTCAATCACGTTAGAGGCCGCGGATGGTCGTAATATATCCGTCGCGATCGATAACAATGCCGAGGCCAACACAGTTACCGATAATACATTTGGTAATGCCATTGGCTTGTCGTCCTCGGTAGCGGGTATAGGTGAGGGCGACATCTCGTCTGGCGCAGCATCTTTCACATCTACCTATGAGACGACTTACTCTTCAGTGACGCTAACCTCAGCTGCCAATATCGATATCAACGGTGGTAGCAACGGCGCGGCTGGTGCTACCGACTCCGGTTTCCGTATCGGTGAGTTCGGTGGCGGTGCAAGCGGTGTCTTCATCAAGGATGTTGATATTTCGACTTTTGAAGGCGCGCAAAAAGCCCTAGCAGCTATTGATAATGCCTTGGACACAATATCGGATGTGCGCGCTAATCTCGGTGCAATCAATAACCGCCTGGAGTTCACCACAGGTAACCTAGCCAACGTTGTTGAAAACACCTCAGCGGCTCGTTCACGAATCGAAGATGCTGACTTTGCTAAAGAATCTGCTGCACTCTCGCGTGCTCAGGTACTGCAGCAGGCCGGTACAGCGATACTTGCACAGGCCAATGCACAACCACAGCAGGTACTGTCACTCCTCCAGTAATAGACTAGAGGAGCACAGACCGACTTTTAAAATGGCACCCCGGCTCCGACCGGGGTTTGCCGTTGCTTAAAGGAGAAAGGTTATGGCTGAATTAAATGCAATCAACTCAGCTAATGGTGGCCAGTTAGCCCAGCAGGCGGCAGGATCTGTATCAGGCAGGCAAGATGCTGCATCGGCGGCGAAACAGCAGGCCCAAGCGACGGTTGAGGTTACGCAGAACACGGTACAGCGCTTAGAAGAGGCAACCGCGCGTTTGAACCAACTTATGCAAGATGGTCAACGCTCACTCAACTTCTCGGTTGAACAAACTACCGATAAAGTTGTTGTCTCTGTGGTCGATAAGAATACTGGGGACTTGGTAAGACAGATCCCCACGCCAGAAGCGCTTAAAATAGCCGAGTACATAGACGGTTTAATGGGCATGGTGTTCGATAAAAAGGCCTAGTAGTACAGGTGAAAAATCTCAGAATAACCTAAACTAGAGGGCCTAAGCTTAAAGAAGTAGGTTCAGTATTTGAGCCGAGGTGGTTTGTATGTCTAGTGTGATTAGTAGCCTGAACGCAGGCTCTGGAATCGATACCCAAGCGCTAATTGACGGTTTAGTGGCCGCGGAGCGCGCGCCGGTTGAGGAGCGGCTAGACAAAAAACAGGAGACACTCGACGCTCAAATCTCTGGTTACGGTGCTATGAAAAGTGCGTTGTCGGATTTACAGGCACTCATAAAGCCCCTATCCGATAACGACACGTTCAGCGCCAGAGCCGTCTCGTTTCCCGATACTGATCTGATTACCCCTAACTCAATTGCCGCAGGTGCCCAGCCAGGTAACTATCAGATTGAGGTGGAGAAAACGGCCCGCCAACAGACACTTGCACTCGAAACGGCAAGTGCGGCAAACGAAACTTTAGGGCTTAGCGGTAACCTGACTATTCAGTTTGGTAATTGGTCCTACACGGATGACTCGCCTAGCCCTGACATTCCTACAACCTTTACCCTTAATACGTCTCGTGATGCCTTTACTATCGAAGTAGATGCGAACGACAGTCTCCAGTCTATTGCTGACAAAATTAATGCTGAGAATTCGGGTGCCCAGGCGTCCGTTATTAAAATTGATGATCAGTATCAGCTCTCTATAAGCTCACCTTCTGGTGAATCCAATGCGCTTCGCATCAGCTCTGACAACACAGCCTCACTGGGTGTGTTGGAGTTTAATGAAACTCAATACGCTGACGTTTTAGAGACCCAGCAGGCGCAGAACGCTCAAGTCGTTGTGAATGGTATTACTGTTACACGAGAGACCAATGAGCTAACAGACGTTATCGACGGTTTTGATTTCACACTCAACAAGGCAAACGATGGTGAAGTACTCAGTTTCACCATTGAGGAAGATAAGGTGGTAGCAGAGCAGGCGATCCGCGATATGGTTGAGGGCTACAACCTCTTCTACACCACAGCCAAAGCGCTGACTGGCTACAGCCGCGATGAGGATAACAACCTTGTTAAGGGCGACCTTGCGACGGATTCGACCGCAAAGTCTCTGCTTAGCCGGATTCGTGAATCTATCGGTGCTCAAGTAGGAGGGTTAGATAACGGTTTTAATGCGCTGACCTATTTGGGAATCAAAACTGAGCTCGATGGTTCGCTAACAATCAACGAAACCGAGTTTAAGAGTGCTGTTTCAAACAATTTTGACAAGTTTGAAGCGCTGTTTTCACCGCAAACTACCTCAGCGAGTAGCCGAGTTTTAGTGGGCCAGGGTAGCCGTATAGACTTCACCCCTACAGGCGATTACCAGGTTGAAGTCACTCAAGATGCTACCAAAGGCTCTTTGAACGGTAATGTATTGGGTGGCGGTGCGCCGAGTTTTCCACTTAACGCGGGTCTGACTGATGTAACAGAGAGCACCGCGGTTGGATTCACCGCCTTGTTAGATGGTGAGTCGGTTACCGTTGCGGGCCTAACATTAACTGCGGGCAGCGGTGGGCTGGATGCTGATAGCGTCGCGAGTGCCTTTGCAAGCCTCGCAGACGGCAGCACTGAGGGGGCTGGTGTCGCCAACGGTGTGCCGGCTAACGCGTCGTGGACGGGAACTCTAACGGGATTCGCTTCTGGAAGTGCAAGCGGCGCCAGTGTCACATTCACCTCGAGTATATCTAACCAGGATGTCACTGATCTTGTCGCGAGTTCAACGGCAACAGCTGCGGGCGCTCCCAGCATAAATACCACCACCGATGCGGTAGATGGGGTGACTGGGGTCTACACCTTTGATTTAACCGGCACCGTATTAAACACCGGTGATGGCCTCTCAGTTGGCGGTGTCAGTTTCGCCTATACAGCAGCTGGCGAAAGCACTGCAGCAGCGGCGATTGCTGCAGGTATTGATGGTGAAACTATCAGCATCGGTGGCATTGACTACCAGGTAGACGCCACTGATCCCGCTGCAGTTACATTGACGCAGACAGTAGCAAGCGACAACGCTGTTGGCGATCTTGTGCTAGCAGCCGTTGATTCAGGTGGTACTGCACCGACAGACCCTGCGAGCACAGCAGTAACGCAGACCGCGCAAGGGGTAACGCAGACAACCGAAGTTGCTGAAGTGACGTTCTCTGACCTGTCGGCAGGCGATTCAATTACAGTTGATGGCCTAACTTTTACAGCCAATCAAGCCATACTGGCAGCAGACGTGGCGGCGGCCTTCTCCAACTTGGCAGCTTCGAGCACGCCAGCAGACATCGCAGGGGGGGCTTTTACCGGCGCCACCTCAGCTAACTTTACTTCAGGTGCTGCTGCGGGGGCGCTGGTTACTTACACTGCGGTGAGCTCTGGGGCAATTAGTGACGTCGTTTCTAGCGCTTCGAGTTCCAGTGGTGGATTAACTCTCAGTACTATTGATGGATCTAGTGAGGCTAACTACCGTTTCACTATAGAAGTTGACGGTACCGCATCTGCTGAAATTTCATTAACAGGCACCTACGCTGACGCTGATGCAGTTGCAGCTGAACTAGAATCGCTCATCAACGCCGATCCTAACTTAGCCGAGCGTGGGGCGCAGGTTGACGTTACCTTCAATAGTGCAACCAATCAGTTCGAGTTCCTAAACCGCAACTACGGTTCAAGTTCTACCATCGCATTTCTCACCGCGTCTGATGATATGGCAGGCTTGGGTATTACTACATCGCTGGTGGGTACAGATGGAGTGGATGTGGAAGGTTCCATTGGCGGCGTTGAAGCCTTTGGCGTGGGGCAAGTACTGCTGCCAGATATTGAATCGGCGGCCTATGGTTTAACGTTTACCGCCTTGGAAGGCGCTGCAACGGAGGGGCAATTCACGGTTAGCTTCTCTCGCGGTATCGGCGGTGAACTTTACCGTCTGATGACCGAGTTTCTTGCCTCTGACGGCACCATTGCGACAAGGGAAGACAGAATTGAGGATCAGCTTGATGAGGTGAGCGAGGACCGATCTGACTTAGATAAGCGCATTGAGGCTTACCAAGATCGCATTACGGCTCAGTTTATTGTGATGGAGCAGATCATTATCTCGCTACAACGAACGGGCGACTCTCTAGTGGGGCTTGCTGACCGTCTACCATTTACCGCAAATAATAGGTAATGCGTTGGTAGCTAATCTGCGTGTTGTTAAAAATTTTGGAAAATTTCTGGTTTCACCTCTTAAGTTTGAAGTCTTGTAGCCGACACATTTAAGCGTACGAGGTACGTATTACTAGGTCAGGTGCGAGGTAAGGGTAATGATGATGAACGGATTAAAGCAGTACAAGGCTGTAGATGTTGGTGCCAGTGTGCAAACTGCCTCGCCCCATGAGTTGATTGCTATGCTTTTACGCGGTGGGCTGACCGCGCTTGCGAAGGCCTCCGGCGCAATTGAACGTCAGGATATAAGCGAACGCGGTGTTCAATTAAACAAAGCGATCGCCATTATTTTTGAGCTGAAAGAGTCGTTGGATATGGAGAAGGGCGGTGAAATCGCCTCTAACCTAGATGGCCTCTACACCTATATGATTCGTCAGCTCACCCTAGCAAATCGCGAAAGTAGCGTACCGAAAGTGGAAGAGGTGATGTCGCTACTCACTGAGATTCTCGAGGGCTGGGGCGGTATCCCGCCCGAATACCGCAAGCAAGTCGATTAATTCAATCAGTGACGGCTGCAATTACGGCGGAGCGCATCGCTGAAAGTGTAAACCCCGATTGAGATTAGTCGTCTCGTTCGGGGTTTTGATATTTAGTAACCTTATCAGGGTTTGGGTTTATCATGATCCCAGTAGCCGTAGCACATTAGAACGGTCTGCATTAGCCTGCGCCAAAAGTGCGATTGCCACTTTCTCTTGTATGTCCAGTTTTGCACGGTCTGTAGAGGCAGCAGCATAGTCTGTGTCCATTATGCGTGAACTGGCCTCAGTGCTTCTCTGTATCGAGCTCGATAGACTCTCTGTAGCGTAGTCCAAGCGGTTGAAGGTGGCACCAAGCGATGCTTGTGTTTCTTGGACTGAGGCTAGTGCTTCGTTTATTGCTGCAAGTCGCTCTTCACTGCTTAGAGATCCTGCATTTTGCAGAGCGGTGAAACTGTTTCCTGCAAAGGATATACCAAGTGTATCGCCGGGATTTTCGCCGATTTGGAGGTTGACCCCTTCATCTCCGAAGAGCGATCGCCCGTTAAACTCAGTACCCTCTTGAATGCGATCTAGTTCCTGTGCGAGCTGATTAATCTCATTGCTGATAGCGCTCCGATCCGAGTCGTTATAGATACCGTTCGCAGACTGTATCGTTAGCTCGCGCATCCGTTGGAGAATATCCGTGCTTTGCGATAGAGCACCATCAGCCACCTGCAGCATGGAGATGCCATCATTGGCGTTGCGAAACGCCATCTGCAAACTGCGCGTGGTTGCATCAATCCGCGTCGCAATATTCAGCCCAGCCGCATCATCTGCCGCACTGTTAATACGCTGCCCAGTGCTGAGCTGCTGGTAGTTGGTCTCACTGCTACGCTGTACCGAGTTCAGCGTATTGATAGACCCAGCCGTCAGCCCAGGATTGAAATTGATCGCCATACCCTCTCCTCGCCCCGTGCTCTCTTGTTCGCTTAGCGGGACACTACTTCCTCAACTAATAGTACGCCCGGATCGCTGTTTGGGCGTAGTGAATGAGGCTGAACTCTTTTCAGTATCAGGTTTTTGCGGGGCAGTTGTGACTTGGATGCGGTGTGTGCGTGCCTGCTGCGAAAGCTTTGGCTAAAGCTTTGGCTTAAGCGGGCGATAGCCTACCAGAGAAGCTATAACTATTAAGAAGTAGACAAGCACTAAACCGGCGGCGCGCAGGCTATTTTTATCTGGTCTCGTTTGCGCACAAACGAACTCCCATTAACCAGCAACAGGGAGTAACTCGTTATGGAGTTGGCTTGGAACCGAATATAAAGCAGGGGTGAGTTTGCTATACAGGCGAGTAGGTGGTTTTCGCGCCTTTTTTGGGGCGCTGTGTGTGCTGTTAATTAGCGCATGTGCCGTCTCGCCTGAACCTCTGGATGCACAAGTGATGGCCCAAACAGCGGCGCAAGACAGAGCCCGCGCTGCCGCCTTTGTACCGGTTCTGGACAGTCCGCTTACACTCGAGGCATGCGTTGCTCGTGCACTGAAATACAACCTCAACCACCGCGTAACCCTATTTGAGGCGGCGCTTGCGACGGGGCAGTTGGAAACGAGCCGTTTCGACATGATGCCCTCCTTACTGGCTAACGCCGGCTACGCCTGGCGTAGTAATGACAATACCCGCAGTTCTACATCCCTCGAGCCCCTGCCCTCTATGGATCGTGGGCACCGTAACTATGATTTGAACTTCTATTGGAGTCTGCTCGATTTTGGCTTGGGCTACTACAATGCCAAAGAGAATGCCGATAGAGCCTTAATTGCGGTTGAGAAGCGTCGCCGCGCCATGAACAACCTTATTAAGGATATTGAGACAGCCTACTGGAGGGCTGCCGCTGCGCAGAAACTGAAACAGCGCGTAGAGCGGGTGCTTGCAGAAGCAGAGACCGCGTTGGAGCGTTCACGCTTTATTGTTGATTCTAATCTTCAGCCCATGAAGATCGCCTTGGGCTATCAGCGCAATTTGTTGGAGAACATCCGCCTGCTTGAGAGTGTAAATGAGGAGCTGTCGCTGGCAGAAACTGAGCTTGCGGGCCTTATTGGTGCGCCGCCTGGGATGGCGGTGCCATTGGCTGTTCCGCAGAACTTGGAGGTCGCAAGGTTACAAGCAAGTACCTCCATCATCGAAGAGCTGGCGATGCTGCACAATCCGGACCTGCGCATAAAGCACTACGAGGCACGTATTGCTGTACTAGAGACGCAACGCGCACTTTGGGAGCTGATTCCTGACCTCTCGTTCAACTACGGCATCAACTATGACGATGATAGTTATTTGGTAAATAACAGCTGGCGCAGTGCGGGTTTGAGTGTAGGCAACAACCTGTTGAACCTACTCTGGGCGCCCGAGCGTCAGGCGCTGGCAGAGCGTGGTGTTGAGCTGGCGGAACTGCGCCGTATGGCGCTGCAGATGACCATGCTGACCCAGGTACATCTGGCATTGCAGCAGTTCCAGCACTCGCAACGCCAGTTCGCCCGTGCGCAGGAGGTGTTTGCCGTAGATGCACAGATAGCTGAGCAGACTCGACTCTTTGCTGATCAGGAGATGGCGAGTGATCTCGACCGCATCGCCAGCCAAGTTACGGCAATACTCTCTGAGGTGCGGCTTTATCACGCACTGGCGAAAGTGAAGGAGTCAGAAATTCAGATTCAGAGCACGGTCGGGTTGGAGCCGCAGATAGCAAGTCTGGATGACATGACCCTAGATGACCTCGAGACGATGCTCATGTCTGATATCCGCAATGACATGCTCTTTATGCCTAGAAGCCGATCGCAAATAGCCTTGGTTGAACTTGAGCAACTCTACTCAAAATCACGTTTCGATGTAGATAACCCCGAGCGCTACTGGGTGCAGATGGGGCGCTACATCCACCGTGATCATGCGCGCGCCGAAGCGGAAAAATTCAACCAGCGCTTGCAGCTTGACCCGAGCTGGCGCTGGTTTGATGTGGGCGCTCAGGTGCGTTTTGAGCGGGGTAATTGTTTAGTGCAGGCTGGGCCATTCCGGCGGGAGATTGCCGAGGCCGCAATGAAAATTGCCGAATTGAATCTCAACCAGCGCATGACGCTGCTGGAATATGAACGGCTTGATTAGGTGGATGCTAATGTCTGAATACAAGGCTCTGATTAATCGATTCCGTCGATGCATATTTGCCGCCGGGGTCCTTATCTTCTCCAGTTTAGCCAGTGCAGAATTCTCTATTGATGAAGTTGAGTTGCGCGCTCAGCTCTCCCCCGTGCGTTTCACTACGCTCTCTGCTGAGTTTGGCGCACAAATTAGTCAGATGGCATTGTCAGAGGGCGAGCGTGTGAAGAAAGGGGACCGGTTGGTTGCGTTTGACTGCTCCCTGCATCGCGCTCAGCTCTCTAAAGCGCGCGCGACGCTTGCAGGCGCTCAGAACCTGTATAAGGGGAATCAGAAACTGGCTAAGTTAGGTGCGATTGGCCAAGTAGAGCTCAAAAGTGCCGAAGTTGAAGTACAAAAAGCTCGCGCCGATATCGGTTACCTCAAAGCAATCCTCTCTAAATGTGAAGTGTCAGCGCCCTTTGATGGCAGAATTGGCCTGATCTCTGCGCAAGCAGGACAGTTTGTTCAACCCGGGCAAGCATTAATCGAAATTTTCGATGACTCTCTGTTGGAGCTAGCATTTATTGTTCCAAG
>Ga0209961_1000383_pt1 | contig 15086 bp, 12 predicted proteins | sample SalPonA_B_H2O_MG_FD_185719 | JGI IMG/M metagenome (GOLD analysis project Ga0209961, IMG submission 185719) | Water microbial communities from South San Francisco under conditions of wetland restoration - Salt Pond MetaG R2A_B_H2O_MG (SPAdes)... | ecosystem: Environmental > Aquatic > Non-marine... | reverse complement strand
CATTGTGCCGGCACCACCTTCCTCAGTGATAAGGCTTGGCATCCCGCGGAACCATTGGGATGAATCATCGGGAGAAAGGTCGGGGCGTTGCAGAACAGGGAACTCATACAAGACCGGCAAGAATCGATCATTTCTGAGCTTCCCGTCACGAATAGCTCGTGCCTTCGTCAGCCAATCAACATAGAGCCCTTGTCCAGCGTGAACAGGTGCCGTTGTGATTGTGACTGTCTTGAAGTTCTCGTTATTCGCACCGCCTGCCCGAAGCTGATTCACAACATCGGTGAACTCTCTGGATTCACTGGCAACGTGCAATTCGTCGATAGCCAAAAGGTTGGGGCGAAGACCTACTGCCCGCTTTAGTACGCCAGGGATAATCTGAACGACAATCCCAGACTCCGTGTGCTTGATGAATCGCTGTTGGGTGTTGGTGGAGAACTGGTCTTTGAGGTAATCATCTGCATAGACAGCTTCGACGAGGTGATTGAATACGATTCGAGCCGTTTCAACATTTGAAGCTAGTACAACCACCAATCCTCGCTTATAGGAGTTAGACGCCACCCATTCCATTACGGAACCTAGGGCGATCGCACTCAACAATACACTCTTACCTGAACCCTTACCGATTTTAACCGCTATCTCATCAACGTGAGGTACCCACCGAATCAAACGCCGCTGCCAAGGTAAGATACAGTTCGATAGTCGTTCACCGGCCAGCGGGCCTTGGGTCAGAACGAAATTACCAACCAGTTTCTCAAACTTGTCGGACGCTGCAGAGTCAGCGGGTGGCGGTGGGATAACATCCACCGCCTTAGTGGCTTGATGCCAATTTGGATTTGCTGTTGTCGTCATAATCAGAGCTTCCAAGGGTTAGTTTTAGCTTTCGGATCTTCTTTGCTAGCTTCGAACGCTAAGCGTTTTCGAGCAGCAGGACCCAAAGCTAACATTGCGCCTATCTTGGCGATGGTTCCGTTCAATGCGGTCTGTGCGACCAATGCGGGATTAGCCTTAACGCCTTGAGGCGATTCGCAGAGAACACCTTCCTCTTTAACGATCTGTTGGCACTGGCGCAGGTTGTCGAGCGCATCAACGTACTGCCTAACCAAAGATTCATCCGCATCAACGTAGCCCGCTGACTCCGTTAGATGACGCATCAACTGCTGGTAGGTTTGCTCAAGGTACGGTGGCACCCATTCGGGTGTAGGTGATTTTGATTTAACTTTGGTAACGCTAGATTTCTTCGTGGTCATCGGTCGATTCCTCGAGTTGAGATAGGGTGCCCTGTAATCTTTTTTTGCGCATTTTTGCCAACGCGACGTCCATAGGTTTGTCTCTAACACCTTTCCGCGATAAAGAAATGGAGTCCCCGTGGTGGAGGCCCTTAGCTAGTTGTTCAGACTGCCCCCCCGACCCTTTGGCACCACCCAGCCGTCCCCTATGGCCGCGACCGAACCCAAATCCACCTTCGTCACGGTGGATAGTTCGCTTGGAGTGGCATGGCTTGCACACGGGTTGCCATAGCTCCTGATACCAGAAGAGAACTTCCCAGTGGTCGCTGTGACCTGCGGTGTGATCAACGATCTTGGCCGGTGCACCGCAGTCAACGCAGTCAGGGTGCTGCTTTAAGAATGCAGATCGCGCCTTCTTCCACCTCCAACTACCGTATAGCTTCTTGCGTTTGAGTAGATCTTCACTCATCCCCATCAGGGTTTATAAGTTCACCGATGATACCGGTGCGAATAATCGAGTACTGTCCGACGAGATAACACCAGTCGCCGTTTTGGTTGGGGTGAGGACTGAGGATATCAACTACCAAAACTCTGACTTTATTGTCTAACAAGTACGACTAGTCCGCCGGCTATTAGTCGCGCGGCGCTGATTTGAGGTGCTCACTTATAACACTAGTGAGCACCTCGAGTTTTAGTTTCAAGTAGTGAGTATTTTAGTACTAGATATACTCCAGCCCTTGCTCATACATACCCGCCAAGCCTATATTGCTGCTATTCAAGGTTGTGTTTGCCGCTAGCGCCACCAACTCTCCGACTCCAAGCGCTCCGCTTTCAAGTTGGTTAACGTAGATCTCGATATACGAGGAATCTGCAGGCTCACCAACGATGTTTTGCCAGAGTGTCTCGCAAATTTCGATACTGTTTTCCGTTGGTACTCTCAGTGACATTGCCAAAGCGCCCAGCGAATCAAGGTCATAAGTGCCAGTGTCCATGTACCTGAGGCCTGCATCAACGTAAGCCTGGTTATGGACTGAGTCCGCACCAAAAACAGCGCCAAGAACTTTGGCCACTGCACCTGCGTTGCCATCTATGTCGAATGCCCTGGAAACGCTGCTGGAGTAGTATTGGGTTGTCAGGTGTTTGAAGGCTAACTCCTGGTATCCCGTTGTCTGAAGCACCTCAATATTGCCGTCTTGGTTGAAATCAGCCCAGGCGATTGGGCGGCGAAGCATCTGGTCAATTGTGGCCTGATCGATTGAAGTGAACCGAAGTCAAAGCAAAACTGACTGATCAGATTATATGCGGTCGAATTCGAAAAATTTGCCGAGTATTCCAAGCGCCGTAGTGCACAGTCTTGGAATACCCGAGCAGAAAAAACCCTAAATTTGATGCCTGAGCTATTGAAGAATTAGGTCGCCGTCAGAGTTAGCAACATAGTTCAAAACGATTTCAAAGCTGCCATCGTAGTCTTCATCCTTCGATTCTGTAAGCGCCGTACGCTCACCTTTTTCGCTATAGGAGAAATTCTTCAGTATGTCATACGAATTATCGCCGTTAGTATCTATCTCAACGGTAATTTTATTTTGATTCTCGTCATACGTTTCTAGGGCCTCAAACACTCCGTCTTTATTTCCATCATTGTAGGCTTTGTACTTTTGCCCGTTAATGTCGTGATACGCTCTCACATCGGTCAGGCCGTCGCTATTTGTGTCTTTATATCGTGTGAATGAATTATCTTCGTTGTATACAAAGAACTGAGATACTTCGAAGATACCATCGTTGCCTTCATCAACCTCTTGGGCCAGCGGTCGCTGTTTGTCATCGACTGAGGTAGTGATTACGTGCAGATCGAAGGTTCCGTCAAGGTTTCGGTCTTGCAACATATCGAATGATGATCGTTTTCCATCTGCGGTGTAATAAAAGTTCATATGCACATCAGTTTTGCCGTCGAAGTTCTTGTCTTCAAGCAGCTCTTCCAATGACACAACGCCGTTTGAACCGTATTCGGTGATGAAAGTATGGTCTTCGACTCCGTCGTTGTTCTTATCTTTGAACACCTCTCTTGCTAGAAGTCGACCTTCGCTATCGTATTCATATTGAAGACGAAGTACGAACGTACCCTTCTGGTCTTGGTCAAACTTCTCCGCTAACGTTCGCCCCGCTTCATCTTTTGATATGATAAGGTGGTTCGGCAGCGCTGCTTTCACCTCCACAGTCGGTAGCGTGCCACCCAACTCTGACGAGTCCACTCCATTGGCGGCAAAGTAGTTTGCGACGATTAAACCGTCAACAGCCAAACCACCGCTTGTAAGCACTTCACCGATCATGTCGGTTGTCACACCAAACTGTTTGCACACCTTATAGATGTTCTCGAGGTCGCCGATATTCCCCATGATGAACTCATAGGCTTGGCGCATGGTTACACCATATCCGCCCAAATGCTGTTCTGCTGAAATTGCTGTTGCTGACATCCTCGGTCTTCCTTGTTCGTAGTCCAGTTTTGTTATTAGTCTACCGTTTGAGAATATATTCAGGTGAGTAAAAAGTCACTTTCTACCTATATGTTATTTGTTCAGCTACAACATGGCTGTATTGCTATTAGCGCCTGCCGTATTCCCGCAAAGGGTTCTCTATCCAGCGATTTAAGGCCCATGCTAATGTGCAAACAATCAGAATACCGATTACCACTCTCCATACCGGGTCCGGTGTGATCTTTTGAGCCCAACGAATCGTTATTTCATGGAATAGGTATATCGAATAGCTAAGACCACCTGCATAGATTAAGTAGGCCGTTGTCGTGTTTTGTTTTGGTTGGCTCGTTCTAGAGCGCTGAAGAAGTGCCGCCATGACAAGGGCGTAGCCCAGGGCGCTAGCTAGATTAAACCAGGCGAATGGTCTTGCTGATAGCGACTTGGCAGCGTAGCTAGGATAGATTAGGTACAAAGCGAAGAGCAAGCTCAGGCCAATCGTTAAGAGAAGGAGTTGATACTTTCTAGTATTCGCCAGTTGCAGATACCTATACACCAGTACTCCAAGACAGAATTCGAGCAACAGCGCAGGTAGTTGAGCTTGCCATAAAACCCAGGTTTCGCTCATGGGGTTGTAGTTCCAATAAACCGAGCCAATAAAGCCCAATACTGAGACAGTGAAAAGCAGTGGGAGTTTGTAATTTATCTGAACGAAGCGGTAGATGACGGCCATCGCCAATACGAATAGATAAAACTGTAGCTCGGTAGCTAATGTCCAGTAAACGAGACTGATTGCGCTGGTTTGCTCGAGCGTATGGTAAGGGAGTGTTTGCAGCAGTATCGCGTGTTCTATCCACAGCGCCAGAGACGGCAATCTGTCCGTTGCAGTCAGGGTGAAGGTGATTAACGAGATTAGGTAGAGTGGATACAATCTGAAAAATCGTCTTTTCAAGAAAGTTGGTGCATTGACTCGTTTTTCGCCGAGCAAGATCGGTGCAAACAAATATCCGGTTATAACAAAAAACAGATCTACGCCGTTGTGGAAGTAGTGTAAGCCTAGTAACTCTGAGGAAGCCCCATACGACAGCTGGTAGCTGTAGTGGTGTGTTAGAACCATCAGCGCGCCAAGCAATCTGAGGGTCTCAATGGCAGGATTCATAAAATTACTCTGACCCCAAATAAAATTGGAGTCAGAATAACATCATCAGGCTATGTAAGCGTAGTCGTCTGTGGAATATGTGCCAGTCAAGCTAATAATTGGCTCTGGCTCTGGCTCTGGCTCTGGCTCTGGCTCTGGCTCTGGCTCTGGTTCAGGCGCTGGTTCAGGCGCTGGCTCAGGCTCATCAAAATCTATTGGCGCAGGAGCAAGATTTCCATCTGAGTCAATGACCATAGTCTCACCGTTCTGGTTGGTAATAGTGCCATCTTCGGCTACGTTCAGAGGACCTTGGCCATTGGATTCTGCATACTTTATCGCATCGTCGTCTGTTTCGTGTCGGGATTCATAATACTTGTCGTCCCGATGATCATCTTCGTTCCCTCGGTCGGATGTATCTGGGTTATCGTCGACGTCGGCATACTCCCAGTCAGGATCGTCGATGAAGCCATCTGGGCTATTTGGATCAGGCATCATGCCAACGGGTATGTCACGTGGAGCCGGTGCCAGGTTGCCGGATGAATCGTATACCATGATTTCACCGTACCGATTCATTAGCGTGCCGTCGTCGAGACGAGTCAATTTTCCCTGTCCGTTATCCTCTGCAAAGGCAATCGCATCATCTTCCGTGTCGAAGCGACTCTCATACTCTGGCTCTGGATCCTTTTGCGGTGGCGCCTCTATGTAAACTCCCTGAGTCTGCAGGTGGCCGGTAAACACTGAATCGCTGGCAAATCGAACGAGAATCTGATCAATCTCTGCAGGCGTGAGAGCAGCAGCGACATCGGCTAGATCAAAACTTTGGATGTACTCCACCAACTGATTAGCGTCTGTTGCATTGAGAATCTGCGTCGTATCAACCTCTGTTGTTTGTATGAGGTTATCAATACCCGCATACTCCCAATTGGGATCCTCGATAAAGCCGCCTGGATTGTTAGGGTCCTTCATCATGCCAACCGGTACATCACGCGGTGCCGGTGCGAGATTACCTGACGAGTCATAGACCATGATTTCGCCGTATCGATTAACCAAGGTTCCATCTTCAAGGCGAGTTAATTTTCCCTGACCATTCTGCTCGGCGTATTCAACAGCCTCTTCAACTGACTCAAAACGACTTTCGAATATCGGGGGCGTTACCGGGGCTGGCGGCGATATAGCGATGCCATGACTTTGGAGGTGCTCGGTAAACAATGGATCATTACCAAAGCGCCCGAGAATATTATCGATCTCGTCCTGTGATAGCAGAGATGCGACTTCTGAAAGATCAAAGCTTCCAATGTATGTTATCAGTTCACCGGCCTCGGTCGCGTTGAGAATCAGCGATTTGTCCAATAAGGAGGGTGGGTCCAAATCTAGAGCAGGCTGCACAAAGTCACCTGCGGGTGATTTTGGCGCTGGTGCCAGGTTTCCATCTGAATCGTAAACCATTATTTCGCCGAATTGATTGACGATAGTTCCGTCCTCAAAAACTTTGAGCTCTCCTTGGCCGTTTTCACGGGCAAAGGTCAATGCATCTTCGAGATCCTCGAATCGGCTTTCATAAACACTCAACGCATCTACCGATGTTTCGGGAAGTTCAACATTATTCTTTTTCAGATGTTCTCTGAAAATCGGCACGAAACGATACTTCTCAAGTACGTCGTTAACCTGATCCCGCGTAAGGATCGCCGCTACCTCGGCTAAATCAAAATTAGAGATGTAGTCAACAAGCGCATCCGCACTTTCAATTTCAAGGATACGTTCAGCCGAAAGTAGAGGAGCGGCAGGGCTAACGCCATCTGAGTACTCTGGGGTGAGTTCCGCAGACTTTCGGGCAACAAATTCGTTAAATGTCGGATCGTCTCCAAACCTAGAAACTATTTTACTGATCTCTTCATCTGAGAGGCTGGCTGTTATCTGTGCCAGGGGAATGCTGTCGGCAATCGCGATTAACTCGTCGACCGCTTCAGCCGCGGTTAACGCAGCAATCTCTGCGGGGTCTGGTTTGATTGTGTATTCTTGTTCCATAACGTCCTCTCAGTTTAGCTAACCCTGACGATAATGGCTTTTTTAAGCTCTAGTAGGGTTGTTATGACTTACGTGACAGTTAAGATTTTGGCTCACTTCATTAGCTCATTTCAAATTGCGTCTGAGTAGCGGTCATGTGAAGATTAACGCAGTGAATTAATCTGCTGAGGAGAACCGGGTGAGTAATATCAAGCCACTGCTTAAATCTGAACATAGCGACAGTAAGTGGCGTCGTTATGCGAATTATCTTCACGCCAAGTCGGATGCTGTGGCGCCTATCACTGTTCAAGAGATGGTTAAGGCTTCCAAGGTCATGCCCCTTTGTTTCATCCGCACGGGTGAGGAGGCATTCGTACCCGCTGTGATTCAGAGCCTGGTCGGAGGTACAAACTTATTGGTCGCGCCTGACGGACGTTGGATGGCTCCTTATGTACCCGCCTGTTATCGGAGTTTTCCTTTTGCGTTGGGTATTAGTGAAACGGGCGAACGCATACTCTGTGCGGACTTCGACAGCGATTTAATTGGTGAGGAGGGCGACCCGTTATTTGAGGATGGTGAGCCGTCTAAAGCTGTTAAAGAGGTGTTTGGTTTTTTACACACCGTTCAAGACGATCGGGAGAAGGCAAAACGCGTATCAGCGGTTCTTAATGAGCACAATTTGATAGCGGAGTGGCCGCTCAAAATTAAAACAGAGTCAGGTGAGAATGAGGTTAAAGGTATCTATCGCATCAATGAGGCTGCTTTGAATGCTCTGTCTGCAGTTGATCTCGCTGAAGTGCGAGATGCAGGGGGGCTACCTGTCGCGTACTGCCAACTTTTGTCCATGCAGAATCTAGTCTTATTAGAGCAACTCGCCAAATTCCACGCTCAGGCTCAGCAGGTATCAAAGGCGCCGGATGTCGAGGCGCTATTTGGCGAGGCTGACGATACTCTAAAGTTCAACTTTGATGATATTTGATGCTGTCGAAAGCACAAGAGCTCGCTCGATTAGGACTATTTGACGAGCTCGCTGACCTTTGCCAAGACTACGATTGTTGTACCGTATCGGAAATTTTCGATCTCGCGGCTCTATTGAAATCAACAGGGATGTATCAGCTCGCTGAAGGTCTTTATGAAAAGGCGTTGCATTTGGATCCTAGTCTCGAGTGGCAAATCGAAGCTAACGTTGCGTCTATGCTATCCGCGCTGGGTCAACATGAGGCTGCTTTTCGTAAATATCAGAGAGCTCTTAAGCGGAATGTGGAGTCGAAGTCGTTAAGACGCAGTTTAATACTTGCTGCAGAATACAGCCCCTTCCTTGACGCACAACAAAGATTTGAGTTAGCCGTTGAGTGGGGCAATTGGGTTGAAAGTCATGTAGGCAAATGCTCAAGGCCAAACGCTTATCAACATAAAAAACTTCGAGTGGGATACGTCTCTGCCGACATTTGCCAACATACAGTCGGCTTGCTGGCAAAAGATGTCATTACGAGCCACAGAGCCTTTGAGGCATATGTTTATAGCGATACCCAGCAGCTCGATTGGGTCACCAATATTGTCCTAAAGGGAAGCAAATTTCGTGATGTTAGAAAGCTATCAGATCAACAACTAGCAGCATTGATACAACACGACGAGATAGACATTTTAGTTGATCTCTCCGGCCATACTGCAGGCTCACGTCTTACAGTTTTTGCCTTGCGTCCAGCACCGGTTCAGATCAGTTGGCTGGGTTATTTCGCAACGACAGGTTTGTCCGCCATTGATGCCGTCTTTTTGGATTCTGCGCACGCTCCGGCTAGCGCAGTGAACTATTTCTCGGAATCGATTAAACACCTCCGGTCTCGCATGTTCTATAAACCGGTACCCTGGGCCCCAAAGGTATCTACTGCACCTTGCCTCGCCAACGGGTATGTGACTTTCGGTAGCTTCAATAACACTGCAAAGTTCAATCAACCGGTTTACGAAACTTGGATCGAAGTATTACTGGCCGTTCCCCGTTCGCGGCTGATTCTTAAGTGGCGGAGCTTTAATGATCAGGCCTTTAAGCGCAACATTGAGAAGCTTTTTATCCAACGAGGCGTGAGTTCTGATCGAATTGAGCTTCGTGGACCTTCATTCCACAACTCGCTTTTGAAAGAGTATAGCGAAATCGATATTGCGCTAGACCCTTTTCCTTTTACAGGCGGAATTACAACATTTGAGGCGCTTTGGATGGGAGTCCCGGTAATAACTCACCCCATGGAGCGAGCCGTCAGTCGACAATCTCTCAGTGTGCTTACCCACTTGGGCTTGGAGTCCGAACTCGTTGCAGACTCTGTGCAGGAGTACGTTGCGAAGGCCGTTTCGTTGGCGCAAAAACCTGAGAAATTGGCTGAATTGCGTGCCTCTCTTCGTCAGATGATGATACAAAGCCAGTGTACCGATCTACCTGCCTTTATTGAGGATTTTGAGGCCACCTTAATGCAGACATACCAAGAGTTTCGTTGAGAGAGACCCCGTTGCGTTGGTGGTGCCAGAATAGAGCGAATTAAAACTAGATAATTTGATATTCGAGGCCGGTCGCAGAGAGCCCAGCTAAATCAATATTATCTATATTCAGTGGGTGTTCGGCAGCATAAATAGCGAGTTGAGCGGGTGAGAGAGTTTGTGCATCCAGCCATTCAATAAAAGGCGAGGCTTCTGCTGCTGTAGGGTGGGCGTGTGTCAGATTTTTATACAAGACATCGACAATTGCTTCGTGAGAACTAAGGTTGGCGGCTACCAGCGCAAGCTCAGCCAAGGCTTCGTATGCGAGTTCAGAGGTTCCTAGACTGTCAATATAGTCCAGTCCAGCAGCTACATAAAAAAGATTTGAGGTTGCCTCCTCTCCAAATACCGCACCCAAAAGTTTGGCAACCTTGCCTGCGGCACCGTCTAAATCGAGAGCGATGCCTCGATCATCGAACATGAGGCGCTCAACACTCGTTAACGTATCGGTCCCCTCAGGACTGGTTAAACGCCACATATTACCGTCAATCGCTTCCAATCTAGCGTCTGTGCGCAGTACATCAAATCGTGCAGTATCGAGACCAAGGCCACCATCGATCGAGTCATCACCGAAGTTTCCATAGAACAGGTTATTAAGCGTGTTACCGGTTAACTTATCACTATTCCGACCTCCGTAAGCGGCCTCGATATCGCAGTCATAAGCGATGGCTAGGTTATCAATTCCGCGGTACAGCGCGTCGTACTGTTGACTGTCCTGATTAACGGTTGAAAAGGTGGGTGAATCAAATCTAAGCGAGGAGAAGCTGCCCGGCCGAAGATCGATATCACAGGGTAGGGTAAATTCTGAAGCGTCTAGAGTATCAAATCCATCCGCATCCCAGACGGTTTTGTAGAACGGTGTGTTTGAATCGAAGGTGTAGCGTGTATCGCCCGACGCGGTTGTAAGATTCGGGCCATACAGATACTGAATTGCGGCTACATCAAGCAGAGAAGGTGAGGAGGGATAAATCAGCTGTTGCTGACGGTCTTCAAACCAGATGTAGGGCGCCAAGGTGTAGGACATTACGGTTTGGTTTGTGGTGTCTAGATTAGATGGTAGCTGTAACGCACCTTCGAAAGAGTGTTCCAGCCCGAGGATATGGCCAAGCTCGTGTACCATGACGAACTTAAACAGTTCGCTGCTTGATGCTTCGCTGTTGATTGACTCGTTTACCCAGATGTCGCCGAAGCTGCTGTAATTAATAGCTTTCAAGTCCGCAACAAATGCGGTCGAGCCCCCTTTATCCACCGCATCGAACCCGGTTTGACTAGCGAATGTGACTCTAATCTCGCCGACGGAGCGCTCGGTTTCCAGTATCTCAATAAAACTAAGATTAGCGACAGACTCCCAACTGGTCAGAGCCTCCTGGAAAAGTTGTACCTGTTCCTTGGATAGACCGAAAATTGGATACTCTAATAGCTGTGAGACTTTGAAGCTTTCATAAGCAATGCCAGTGAAAGAGGCACTGTCGGATAGCGTAAATGGGAGGCTATAGCTCAACTCCAGAGTTGCCTGGTCTGCCTGTGCTAATTTATAGCCGCTGAGTATCGCATTAAGCTCGGTATATTCGGTTGGCCTTACGGCGACGCTAGTGAGTGACATTTAGGGAGCGCATGGCAAAAGAGTTGAAGTCGGTGCAGTTTAACTGAGCGGATGAGATCGATAAAGTGAACAAGCCCTTTACCCATTCGGGAAATTCAGGCCGCATGCTTTAACTGCCGTTACACGGTTCCTACCTTGATCCAACATTAATGCGGCCAGAGACTGCTTTTATAATATAAATGTGTGTTTCAGCATTCAGGTGCCGAGTATCTAGTCGCTAGCTGCTCATTCAATGGCTATCACTCGTTCGACATCGAACAGTGTCGTGTTGTCCAGAATAGGACTATTTTTCGTTCTTTGTGTAGGTGATTGTGTCGAGTTTGGAATTGACTTTGACGGAGTCGATTCCGCGCTCTGCATCCACTCTGCTTGTTGTCTCTGAAATTTGAGCAGACCTCGGCTATTTTTTTATATGTATGCGGGTATTACAAGTGCTTCAACTGGACATTCTATTTTGCAGAAAATTGAGCGGGACATCTTATTTAGGTTGCTGAACCGAGAGGGCGGTTACGTCAATGACGCCTCCGATCGCGGTGGAGCTACTAAATTTGGAATAACGGCCAAGACACTTGGGAGCTGGCTAGGGCTTGGCGAGGCAGCTACTCCGCAGCGAGTTTCGCAACTTACTGCCGAGGAGGCTCTTGATATTTATTATGCAAAGTATATGGTCGAGCCGGGGATATCGTCTATTAAAGAGCCTCTAGTGCTAGAGCTGGTCGTTGACGCTGCGGCGCATTCAGGTGTAACCCGGTCAGTTAAGTGGTTGCAACGTGCTCTAGACGTTCCAGTGGATGGGGTGTTAGGGCCAGTGACACAGCGCGCGGTAGAGAGTTCCGACGTGCGGGCTCTGTGCTCGAAATTGTTGACGCTTCGATTGAAGTTTTTGGGACGACTCATTGCCAAGAGTCCTGACCAAGCAAAATTTGCATCAGGCTGGTTGAAGCGTATCGCTGAACTTATAACACTGACGCTAGCGTAAATTAATCGATTCAAAGAAATTCGTCCCCCTTTTCGCTGGCCTCGTGCGGATTAAGAGGTAAGTGCCATGCCGCTGCTCCAAGAATATAGGCGCCGACGTACCTAGTTATAATACAAAGATGCTCGATAGCGTGGCGAAGGCACCATTAGATGAGTGAGGTAATCTTGATATCGACTCGCTCAGAGAATCTGCTCATCGAACTGCCATATCCAGCATCGCTATCTATTGGAGGAGCATGACTTCTTTAGCTGATCTTCAAACAGTCCCATATTCGTCTGATGAGCGAGTTAATGCCTTGCTAGATCAGTCTGCAGCCTGGAATTTCGCGACGAATACGGCAGGGAATACGATCTACTACACCTACGACTATTACCTTAACCTTTCGCAGAGTGTCGACTCACAGGTCTATCGCTTTAACCCGTCTCAAATTGAGGCGACCGAAAAAGTGCTGGACTACGTCTCTAGCATCACTGGAGTTCAATTTGAGCAAACTACCGATATAGGGGCGGCTTTGTTCTTTCTTCAGGGTGATATTTTTGAGCCCAATACAACGGGGCTTACTGAGATCTCTTACAGTTACGAGTATTTCTCTGAAGATGAGGTGGTAGCCTACGAACCTCTGGCTACCGTCTATCTGGACACTGTTGAGTTTGCCGATCAGAACACCAATCCGTATCCAGGTAGTAGAGGCTATGAGACTCTGCTTCATGAGATTGGGCATGTAATGGGATTGAAGCACCCCTTCGAAGGGCTCTTTCAGCTGGAGGATGAGTTGGATACTACGGCTAACACGGTTATGTCCTATACCAGTGGCGGCGCGCCAACAGAGTCTTACCAGCAGTACGACCTTGAAGCGCTAGACTGGCTCTATGGCAGAGACGGCTTGGGAGGCTTATATGGTGTCAATTCACTCTATGGTCCGTTGTTAAGCTCATCCGCTACGCAAGCTAGGGTTAGAGATATGACCGTGATTGTAGATAAAGGTGTGCTCGCTGAGCAGCCTGTTATTCTGAGTTCAGTTGAGGATGTGGTCTTGGTCACCTACGGTGTTGTCTCTGAGCGGCTTATCAACGCGTTAGGGCAATCTTTCAGATACGAGGATATAAGTTCGCTCTATCAACCGGTCTTGGTGAATGGCGAATTCTCTGCTGAATTTCAGAACGAGATAGCCGATGCGTTTCCAGACTATGCAAACATAAGCTATGAGGACGTGATCAATCTTATCGGCGTTGACAATATTAATGAACTATTAATCGCTGTCGCTGGGCAAGATTCTAATTTTGTCGGGTAGTGAATCGGCTCATGAAGCAATATTTCGGGTTAGATAAGCCGTGCCTGCTAGCTTAGGTTCTCAAAGTATAATCATCGATCACGGTCTAGTGGCCAGACGCTCGCCCTGTAATGGAACTGTGCCCGCTCAAGCGGGCTTAGTGACCTCCACGATAACGACTGAATGTTTCCCCGGGTAGCGCTAAACGCAGTTGGAGAATCCTGTTTAGATCGCCAGCGCTCAATTAAACCTCATCCAAATGGCGTGAACTCTATACCCTCATACTTTAACCCGGCAATATTAACTTGCCAGTCGATCAGAGATACGCCTTGTGCAAGCACAAGTAGGTCCGCTTTATTGAAATAGCCGCTATCGAGGTATCCGGTGTATAGGGCGAGTTCTGCATCGTTCGGCTGGAAGCCAACGACATTCTCATATACGTGCGTGACCCAGGCTTCGTTAGACTGACCTACCATAGATTCGATAAGGCCCAAATCGTCGATTAATGTGGCTATCTCGGCGATGGTTGCGTTGTTATCGAAGAAATGGACACCAATGGAAAAGTAATCATCAATGTACTCAGCGCCAAAAGCAGTGCCAATCAGCGTGGCAGCTTTGTAGCCTGATTGATCTTTATCGAAATCAAAAGCGATTGCGGTGTCGTTGAAGTGCAGGCGCTCTACACCAACTAGGTATTCGCCAAAGTCATTATGGAAGATCTGAATACTATCCCCACTCCGGGACACCATGTAGTCATCGCGCTGGCCGTCAATCCTGTATTCACCAGAAACGATCGGCACGATAGGTTCGATAGATGATGGTGGCAGAGTAGGTTCAATAACGTCGGCAACGTTATACAACCCCTCTGCGCTATTGACCCAAAGTCCTGCGTCGATGCCGGAAGAGAGTGTTTCCAGATCTGCAGTAACAGCCTCTGTCGAAGCGCTTCCATCGATGCTCAACAATTGCAGGCCATCGGAGTTAGTGAGCGTTACACTATTAAGTTGGGCATTTGGGCTGGCTAAGAGACCCTGCGGGTCAAACATATCGGAGTCGCGAAGAATGGCTAACGATGCGGCCAGCTCATAGCTGTTTACTTCGGGGAAGTAACCGTTAAAAGAGAGTGCTAGCCCACCCAATGACAGCTCTCGGACTGTTTCATCGAAGGTTATTGACAAGAGTTCATCACCAGCGAAACTGAGCGAGATCAATTGTGCATCATATTGAATAATGTTCGCTAAGCTTGACGCCAGTAGCTCTTCGCTAACGCTGGAGGATGAGGAGAGGAAATCTGAGATGACATCAAGAGTTTGTGAGATGTTCTCGAACTCTGAAATCGAAGTGGGTAGGTAACCCTCAACCTTGAATACGATGCTGTCAGCGGCTATCACCGAAAAGCCTGAGCTCTCTAGCGACACTTTTATAACTGGGTCGCCATTATTGGTCAGGGTTATTTGGCGGAAAAGTTTATCCTGCAGGCCGTTTTCTAGGGCGTACTCGATCTCCGCCAGGGAAGAAAAAGTTTGATTGAGCTGCCAGTCAACGATAATCCCGTCCTGGGCGTTGCCAATATAGATGCCTGTGCTGGTAATGGCTAGGGAGCTGGGGTCCAGTGCGTTGAGATCAAGGTTCTTCCAGTATTCCGACGTATTTATGGACTCGATACGCTGAGTTTCCAACTCAAGGGTTTGCAAGTGCTCATCTGTAAACTTAGGAGCAAGCCAAGGTTGCAGAGTTGAATCGTCCTCAAGTCCTTGCTCAACGCGGGACAGAGCAACGATGAACTGTTCGTTTACTTTGAGTGTTGTGATGGGCATATTTGTGTCTCTATAAATATCATCAATCATACAGAGTCTACTCCAGGAGATAACT
>Ga0209961_1000381_pt1 | contig 15099 bp, 9 predicted proteins | sample SalPonA_B_H2O_MG_FD_185719 | JGI IMG/M metagenome (GOLD analysis project Ga0209961, IMG submission 185719) | Water microbial communities from South San Francisco under conditions of wetland restoration - Salt Pond MetaG R2A_B_H2O_MG (SPAdes)... | ecosystem: Environmental > Aquatic > Non-marine... | reverse complement strand
GTGAGTGACAGACGAGCAACTATATGACGTGCTAGAACGGATAGCCGAAGCACTAGAAGAATTAGTACAAACAGTACGAGAGGAGAGAGATAAAGATGAGCCGTAAATGGTCTTTCAGTCGATTGAAGTCGTTTGAGCAGTGCCCCCGTCAGTTCTACTACGAGAAGGTCGCACGCAAATACGTGCAACAAGAGACTGAGGCTATGCGGTACGGCACTGCCGTACATGAAGCGGCTGAGTTCTACGTGCGGGATGGTACGCCCATCCCCGCTAAATATAGCTATGTGAAACCAGTTCTCGATGCTCTGATAGCTATAGACGGTGAGAAGCTATGTGAGTACGAGTTAGGTCTAACAGCAGACTTAGAGCCATGTGCCATGAACGCAGACAATGTGTGGTTCCGAGGTATAGCCGATCTGGTCATTCTCGACGAGGGCAAGCGCGAGGCACGTGTACTAGACTATAAGACAGGTAAGTCAGCTAAGTATGCAGACACTGGTCAGCTAGAGCTAATGGCGCTCGCTGTATTTAAGCACTTCCCAGAAGTGGATACAGTCAAGGCTGGCTTACTATTTGTTGTAGCTAACAAGTTTATAAAAGCTAAGTACACCCGCGACCAAGAAGCGGAGTTGTGGACTAAGTGGCTTGGCAAATATAGTAAGATGGAGAAAGCCCACGAGGTTGACGTGTGGAACGCTAACCCGAGTGGCTTATGTAAACGGCACTGCCCTGTAGTGGAGTGTCCTCATAACGGGAACCACTAATATGCCATACGTAAATAAGAAGCGCCCGTACAAGAAAGAGTACGAACAGCAGAAAGCTCGCGGTGAACATGAGGGTCGTATGGAGCGCCAGCGCGCTCGCCGCAAGATGGACAAAGAAGGCAAAGACGCTAACGATAACGGTAAGGCGGACAAGCGTGAAGGAAAGGACATTGCACATAAGAAGCCAATCAGTAAGGGCGGCAAAAATTCTGATGGTGTAAGCGTACAATCACGCAAAAAGAATCGTGCGGCAGGTGGTGCGATGAGCAAACCGTCAAAGCGTGCAAAGAAAAAGAAATAGCGTATACTGAAATCTGACCGCCCTCTCTGGTTGTTTAGGGTTGTTTGCTGGTATACCCCACCAGTGGTCATAACGGGGTAAATATACATAGCAAAGTAGAGTGAGCAGATACCTGTCTCACTCTTTTTGGCGTCCCTGTAAGGAGAGAACAGTGGAGATCGTACAAGACAAAGCGTTACTACTTAAGCTTAGGAACCCTAAGCAAGTAACCACAGTGATACCTAAGAGCAAGGAACTTGCCGATAACAAAGTAGTGGTTAACTGGGGTATAGACGAAGTACATGTGCTGAGAAATCTAAATATAAAGGCACCATCCCCCATCAACGCACGCTACGAATGGACAGGCGTACACCCACCCTACGAACACCAGAAGAACACAGCCTCATTCCTAACATTACACAAACGCGCCTTCTGCTTTAACGAGCAGGGTACAGGTAAGACAGCATCTGCAATCTGGGCGGCTGACTACCTGATGAAGCAAGGTCGAGTTAATCGCGTCCTAGTTGTATGCCCCCTATCTATCATGGATGCCGCTTGGAAGAATGACCTGTTTACATTTGCCATGCACCGCAAGGTAGACGTAGCCTACGGCAACGCTAAGAAGCGCCGAGAGATACTCAATATGGGTGCCGAGTTCGTAATCATTAACTACGATGGTATCGGCATAGTGTATGAAGAGATAAAGAACGGCGGCTTCGACCTAATTATTGTGGACGAAGCTACTCACTATAAGAACCCACAGACTAAACGCTGGAAGATACTCAACTCACTGCTTACACCTAAGACGTGGTTGTGGATGATGACGGGTACACCAGCGGCACAATCCCCAGTCGATGCCTTCGGTCTAGCTAAGATGGTTAACCCTTCGGGCGTACCGAGATACCTGACCGCCTTCAAAGATTTGGTTATGTATAAGATCACACAGTTTAAGTACGTACCCAAACCTGATGCTACCGAGACAATACATAGGGTACTCCAGCCAGCTATACGCTATACGAAGGAGGAGTGTCTTGACCTACCTGAAATGACTTACAGCAAACGTGACGTTGAGCTTACGCCACAACAACGCAAGTTCTACGAATTGCTACGCAAGCAGAAGTTAGTAGGTACGGCAGGTGAGGACATTACTGCATCTAATGCGGCAATTCTGATGAACAAGTTGCTACAGATATCCTGTGGCGCCGTGTATTCAGACGAGAAGAACACCGTACAGTTTGACGTTAAGAACAGATATGCAGTCCTCAAGGAAGCCATAGATGAGTCGAGCCAGAAGGTGCTCGTGTTTCTACCTTTCAAGAACACAATCACATTAGTACAAGAGCTACTTACACGTGACAACATAACCACAGAGGTAATCTCCGGCGATGTACCCGGGCACAAGAGAACGGAGATATTTGATAAGTTCCAGAATACACCTGACCCACGCGTGTTGCTGATACAGCCTCAAGCGGCGGCACATGGCGTGACACTTACTGCCGCTAACACAATCGTATGGTGGGGGCCGACTAGCTCGCTGGAAATATACGCGCAGGCTAACGCTCGCGTGCATCGTAACGGGCAGAAACATCCATGTACGGTTATCCAACTACAAGGGAGTGCAGTCGAAAGACACATTTACTCACTATTAGATAACAGAATAGACGTACACACAAAAATGATAGAGCTTTACAACGAAATAGTTGACTAAGACACAATGAGTCACTATATTGTAACTGTCACTAAGGAGGAGAGAACTTATGGCAACCAATAAAGATGGTGTATCAGTAGATGCACTCACCCGTACATACCTCAAAATAAAAGCTAAGCGCTCTGAGCTTAAGGCTCAGTTCGACAGCGAAGACTCTGTGCTCAAGGAAAAGCAGGACCGCATCAAGCGCGCCCTACTCGACTACTGCAAGGACAATGACGTTGAGAGCGTACGTACTGAGAGTGGTTTGTTCTACCGTACACTTAAAACTAAGTACTGGACTAGCGATTGGGAGTCTATGTTCAAGTTTGTAGTGGAGAACAATACCCCTGAGTTGTTCGCCAAAAGCCTGAACCAGACTAACGTGAAGCAGTTCCTTGAAGATAACCCAGACAAGATGCCAGCAGGTCTAAACATAGACTCTGAGTATCAGGTGTCTGTGCGAAAGTCGTGAGGTCACTATGCAGAATCTAGAACCATTCGTACCTATTGAAGTACTTGCTAAGCACTTTGCTGTAAGTATCTCTACGGTACGTGCATGGATTCGTCAGGGATACATATCGCGGGATTCCTACATCAACGTAGGTACTACCTACCGATTTCTTATCTCTAAAGCTCAGGAGTCTGTCATGCAGGCTCAACATGAAGCTGCGAATAAGGCAGATAGAACAAACGAACAAGAACCCCAAGCCGAAGTCGATGAAGAAATTGAAATCGACATTAGCCTATTAGAAGACCTAAAAGACTGAGGAGTCTACCAATGAGTGAATTAGCACAATTCTCTAAAGAGTTAGCAAACAGCGACCTGTTCAAAGCTCTACAATCAGTAAACGACAACCTAATGAGCGGTAGCGAGTCTTCTACGACTACACGCCGTATCTCACTCAAGGGCGGTAAGTTCCGTCAGATGGTTAACGGTGAGCAGTTATCTGTATCTAAAGATAACGAGATGAACATCGTGATCGTGGACGCGGCACCTATCTCACGCACTTACTACGAGGGTGCATACGACCCTAACAACCCAGCGCCACCTGCATGTTGGTCAGACGATACACGTACTAAGCGTCCGTCAGAAGCAGTGCCAGCAGATACCCGTCAGGCTAATAGCTGTAACAACTGTAAGCAGGACATTAAAGGTTCTGGTCAGGGTAACTCACGTGCTTGTCGTTTTGGACAGCGCATCGCGGTAGCCATTGAAGGTGATATGGATACTATCTACCAGATGCAGTTACCAGCAACATCTATCTTCGGTGACGTGAACGGCGACAAGATGCCTATGGGTGCATACGTCCGTAAGCTGGCGGCACACAAAACCCCAGCGGCGGCTATCGTTACTACTATGTACTTCGATGAAGAAGCCGAAGTACCTAAGCTCTACTTCAAGCCAGCACGCCCTCTTACTGAAGAGGAGTTAAAGGCAGTGTTTGAGCTTCGCGAGACCGAAGAGTGTAAGCGAGCCGTTACTTTCACGGTTGCACAGACCGACAAACTGATTGCTTCTGACGCACCAGCTAAGCAAGAAGAGAAAGGTCTATTTGACAACGCGGCAGTTTCGGTAGAAGCTGAGGAAGTCGAAGAACCAAAAGTCGTAAGTAAGAAACCTAAAGCAGAAGCGGCAGAAGATATCTCCGATCTGGTCGCTGAATGGGATGACTAAATACTAACCACTAAGGGGGCTGACCAAGCCCCCTTTTTAATGAGGGAATCAGCGCGTGGACACAATAAAGTTTCTAAGCATCGTACTCGGTGACGATGGACGGTATTGCCTATGGGCAACCAGATTTAATAACAACGTAGCTGTACAAGGTAGTATCGAACAGAGTTTCTACGACTCTATCGAAGAGTTAGCAGCGGCGGCACACAATAAAGATAAACGGGGATACGATACTTACTTCGCTGTTGGATGTATCGGTGAGAAAGATAATCGCAAAGCCTCAAACGTAGTTAGCCTTAAGGCGTTATTCCTAGATATAGACGCAGGTCCAACCAAAGACTATGCCTCTCAGCGTGAAGCTCTAGCGGAGCTACGTAGATTCTGCTCCGCAATCAAGTTACCTAAACCACTTATTGTTAGCTCAGGTTTCGGCTTGCATGTTTACTGGTTGCTGGATAAGTCACTGCCTCGTGCCGAGTGGGTTAGCATCGCTACGCTACTTAAGGAGCAATGTGTTAAGCATAACCTACTGGTAGATGGGCAATGTACTGTGGATGCCGCGCGCATCCTACGTGTTGTCGGCACTCACAACCAGAAGTGGCAGGACAAGACCGAAGTAGTTAAGGCCATTAACCACGAAGCACCTACGTTCTACGACCCGATGGAGCTAAAGACTATCCTCATGGATGGTATGGCTACCGTACCTATGGTCACACAGGCCGCACGTGACCTTATCCCTGACACGATGCTGGACCACTACACCCGCAACATTACCTCAGTGTTCGGTGACATAGTTAAGCATAAACAGCCCTGCGCTCAGATTGTGAATCGACTGCGCACACGGCACGAAGCGACCTATGACGAGTGGACACAGATGCTGGCTATCGCCAACAAGTGTGAAGACCGCGAGAAAGCTATACGCATAATCTCTCAGGGGCACCCTGACTACGACTTTGATGTTGCTGATGCTAAAGCCGCTACGTTCGATGGGCCTACCCTATGTTCTACCTTAGAGTTAACAACTCCGGGGTTATGCGCTGGGTGTCCACATCAAGGCAAGATCAAATCACCTATCGTACTGGGTAAGAAGGTCAACACTATCGAAGAGCCAGTGGTGGTAAAGCTAGAAGGTGAGTACCTAGAGGCAGAGAAAGAGGTTGTTATACCTAAGTTCCCAGCAGGTTACTCACGTGGCGAAAACGGCGGCGTATACGTAAAGATTTATGATTCTGAGGGCGCACTAAAGGATACTCGCGAGATATACCGCTACGACATATACGTGCATAAAGTCCTCAAGTCAGACCGAAATGAGTTCTCCGCAGTTATCAGGGCACACCTACCACATGACGGTATGATTGAGTTCTCTATGCAGATGGAGCAACTAACCAGTAAAGATGAAGCTCGCAAAATCTTGGCACGCTATGGTGTAGTGCCAGCCGATCCTTCTAAAGTGATGTTCTTTCTTATGCAATGGGTTAACGAATTACAGGCACAGAACAAATCTACAATAGCACACGAACAGTTCGGATGGTCAGACGATAAGAAATCGTTTGTATGGGGCGAGTGGATATACCACAGAGACCAAGACCCACAGCCGAACCTAGCAACGCCAGCAACAGCCGCACATATGGCGCACATTAAACCAAAGGGCGACCCTGCCGTAGTTCGTAAGTGGATAGATCAGTTCGGCGCTCATGGTAATGAGGTAGCGCAGGCTATCCTGCTCTATACGTTGGCGGCACCGCTTATGGCGTTCACAGGTATCAACACGTCAGCGACTAACCTTTCTAGTGAGAAGTCAGGTATAGGTAAGACCTCTATGGTGTATGTCGGCTTGGCGTTATGGGGTCAGCCGCAAGGTCTTAGCATGGTTGCAGACGATACACACAACGCTCGTATGCACAACCTACAGGTACTGCGCCATGCGCCAGTACTGATAGACGAAATGACTAACCAGAACCCACAGAAGCTATCCGACATGATCTACGCTATGTCCTCGGGTAAGCAACGTGATCGTATGGCTAGTTCGGCTAACGCAGTACGTACTCGTGGTAAGGGGTGGAACACTACCATCCTGACTACAGCGAACGACAGTTTGCTAGATGTGGTTAACAACTATAAGGCTAACCCCGATGCAGAGGGTCAGCGTATGTGTGAGTTCTTTGTACGTGCCGAAGATACTGGACTCAACCAAGACCTAGCACGCAAGCTTATGTATGAGCTTGAGAACAACTACGGTTACGGTGCTAGCGAGTACATCCAGTACCTAGTTGACCATGCAAATGAACTAGAATCTGAAGTAGATAAGTACCGTGCTGAGCTTGAGCGCCTTGCAGGATTGGAAGGTCCGAACCGCTTCTGGTCGGCAGGTTGGGGTTGTGCTCTACTGGCAGGTGTAATATCTAAGAAGCTAGGTATACACGACTACGATCTTAAACGAGTACGTACTTATATTGTTGATAAGCTTAAAGCGGCTAAGCGCCGCCTTGCAGACCTACAAGATACATCTTCACCAGCTAACCTCATCGGTAGATTCTGGTACGACAACATCGCTAGCTCAGTCGTGGTCGATAGCGGCGAGGATGCACGTAAGAACAAGAACGAGAACGGACTGGATATACACAACACTCTGCCTCTCGTCTCTCCAAAGAACAAGTTGGTTGCGCGGTGGGAACCCGACACCGAATGTCTTTACATATCTTCTGGTGCTCTACGCAAGTGGTGTAAGGAAGATGGGAACCGAGTCAGCTTCACCGACCTCAAAGCTAAGATGACCTCAGAACTGCAAGCTAAGTATATAGCTAAGTTCTCACTAGGTAAGGGTACTAACTATGCGGTAACGCAGGTTCCAGTATTCGTAATCGAGGGTAGTTTTTTAGACGGTACGATTGATGGCATCCAGAGTAATGAGGGAAGGGCAAATAGCGCCTGATGGATTGCCCATAACAATCCCACTAGACGCCCTAGAAATAGGGCAGTCTTGCTTTATACCCTGTATAAACCATGAGCTAGCTATGAAGCAGATTCGTAAGTTGGCTCTTGAGAAAGGTTGTAAGATCGCACTCCGAATACGTAGGGAGCGCGATCTTATGGGTGTGCGGCTATGGATGATTAATACATCAAATCCGCAAAAGTTATATTATCACTGAACTCTCTATCGCTCTGCATAACCTGCGAGAACATACGCTGGTTAACAGTTACACCACCCCGCATGGTTGCAGAGGTACGGTAGTGCGACTCAATAGATCGTTCTAAGCTATCAGCCGAGATGGCATTGTATGGGTGCTTACGGTTGTACTCCATAATCTCACGCATGAGTTCCGCTTGTCCGTAGGTGTCACCCATACGTAGTGCTATGAATAACTTCCTACGTAGACGACTGCTCTCTTGTGATACGTTCTTCTGCACCCTAGCGTTACGAGTGTTGATCGCGCTCTGCAAGGTGTATCGGCTAGGTGCGAATCCAGCTAACTGACCTACGAGTTCGTTAACACCGAAGTCCTTAACTATAGGGTCTTTACGTGCAGTCAATGCACCCTCATCAGAGTAGCGGTAAGTCTTCATCACGTTACGGATAGCCGCTGGTAGCATCTGCTCCAAACCACGAGCTACTTCACCATCCGCTATCTTTTTAGCGCCGCGCTCCATACCCATAGCCAAGCTAAGTACAGGACCACCGATCTGCTCCATAGCAACCTGAATCTTAGACTTATCGGCATCCATGTAAGGGTCACGGAAGATCAGATCAGACAGACCCATACGAGACGCCATATCCCAACCTGTCATGGCGTTGCCTAGACCGTTGAAACCAATCTCACCCACCGCTTTACGTGTCATGGTGTCGAAGTCATCCTCGTCATCCTCACCGATGAACAAGTCCCAAAGCATAGCTAGCACGCCGAACATTGGGACACCGTGCAGACCCGCAACTGCCGCAGAACCTGCCATAACTAGGCCGATCTGCTTAGCGGCTATCATACGATCCTGTGGTTTACCAGTAGTCATGCCTTTAGCCATAGACCACATCAAGTAGTACATCGCCACACCGTAGCGTTTGAAGAGGAACGCTACACGACCAAGACCAGTCTGTGCGATTGGTGGAGCCGCCGCAGCCTGTGCCGCACCGTTGAGTAGTTCCACCTTGTCTATAGCCTTCTCAGCCGCATCTGCTAACTGTTCAGGTGTAGGCTCTTTACCGCCTTCACGAAGCTTAGCTACCTCTAGCTGGTATGCAGTAGCCAGACCCACCTGACGGTTAACACGCTCCATCTGGTGGAACATCCAACCAGACCAGAACTGAACCTTGTCACCGATGGAGTCAGTTACACTTGAATCGTCAAATACATCCTGCACTGAGGTGCGGTTCAACTGGCCCTGTTCGTTAGCAACCTGCACCAGAACTTTCATATCACGTGCTAGTTGTGCAGTCTCTGCATCCTTCGCGCCAGCCGCCATCTTGTCCCAGTCATGGTTATCTAAACCATACATACCGTTAACGTCTTTGTAGTAGACATTACCGTCTTTGTCGTAGAGCTTAACCTTACGTTTCGTACCACTACTAGTGAACAGCTTGATTGCCGAACCCATAGCTTTCGTGGTGTTGGCAATGCCGTACTCACCCGAGAGGTATGGACCCATGACCATAGGTATCTGAGACAAGTTGATTACCGCCGCAGATATGTTTGCGCCGAGGGTCATGTGGAAGCCAGCCATAGTCAGCTTCTTAGACCAGTTCGGTATTGGGTTGCTACGTGCGAAGCCAGCAGAGTCAATCAGTGTGTCTATGTACTGGATAGCAGCTGGATCGCCTTTAACACCCTTAGCACCGTCTTTACCCGTCAGATCACGTAGCTCGTTCTCTATTGCCATTAGCTCTGCGCCTGAGCGCATATGCACAAGCTGGCGACCCATGCTGTTGATGCGGCGCTTGAACACATCGAAGGCATCGAAGTTGAAACCCGCGGTGCCTTTACGACGAACAAACGATTTCATAAGCGACTGTTCGGGCAAAGATGTCAGGAACAACTTACTGATCTCTTGTTTGACCTCTGGCTTGACCTTGTTCTTATCCAGAATGTCCTTAACCTGATTCATAAACGATGCAGGTGGTACACGCTTGAAATCTTTGATCTCGGCTTTGAGGAACGGGTCGAAAGAGTTAACGTCTATCTCTTGGCTGTAGTCGCGCTTGAGTTCCTTGATAGCGGCATCACGTTCGGCTTCTGACACGTATGCCTCTACGTACTCGTTCTTACCATCTGCCGACTTGAAGCTAACCCAAAACTCACCTTGACGATCTAGCGGGAAGTACGGCTCGATCACATCCATATCAGCCAGCATTTCGTTTAACGACTTAGCCATAGACTCATTGACGTTACCGTCCTCGTCCGTAGCAAGACCTCGGATGTGGCTCTTGAGATGCTTCTGGATATCGTTGAAGTACCCACGGTAGGTGTCACGCATGAAGGTGTAAATCTCGTCACCGCCGACACCCTTAAGCTGTTGCCATACACCCTGCATATCACGCCAAGCTTCCATCTTATCTTTGTCGAGAGCGTAGACTTTCTTACCTTGAGCGTTAGTACCTACCTCAATACGGTAGCGTTGTTGTGCCTCGGCTAGCGTCAGCGATGGGTCTACTTGTGCCACTGTTGACTCAGCTACAAGCACCTTGAAGGCATAAACCGCATCAGGGTTTTCCTTCATCATCTTCTTAGTCCAGTTGGCTACTTTACCTACACGGTAGGTGTTAGCCTCTGCCTGCTCGTTTAGCTGAGCACTCTGCTTACGGATGGCGATCTCTAGCTTACGGGCGACCTTATGTAGCGGTTCCCACTTCTTAGTCAAATCGACTGTTACGTTGAGTGGTTGTATTGCCAGTAACACCTTACGTGCAGTAGGAGCTAAGCCTTCCAGCTTACGCATAACCTTAGTACGCATAGTCGGCTGGTAGTCTGGGTAGATGCGGTCATGGATGTTCTTAGACATAGCACGTGCATCAGCGGCAATAGATGCTGCGGCATCAGGGATGCGCTTTCTACCCAACTCAATGATAGAGTCACGAGTCGATGGAGCTAAGATCGCCTCTACTAGCTGATCTAGCTTAACTGTTGCAGGGTTAATGCTAGTGCTAGGCGCGACGCCTACCAGCTTACGTAGCATGTTGAGTACAGAACGTGCGGCACGCTCAAGGAATGACCAGCCATCCTTAGCTAAGATGCCGTGCAACTTACCCTGAAACTCACGGTTAGCGAATATCTCGGCAACAAATTCGAAGAACTGATCTTTTTCTTGCTGTGCCTTAGTGCGGTTAGGGTCGATACCTGCATCGACACCATACTCACCTGCTAGGTCGTCATGGTCTTTAACCTGCTGGAAGATACTCCATAGCTGTTTGGCTTCTGGTGAAGTCATCTGTGCAACTTCCATAACCGTAGCCGCGTGAGTTACCTCATGCAGTAGGGTCAGGGCGTTCATGCTATCTGCACTCATCAGTATGGTGTTGGTGTAATCGGCGCTAAAGTCAGGCTCGTTACGTACAACATACAGGCCAGCAACAGGGCGACCACGGTAGTCTTTGGCACGTCCGGGGACTAGCTTAGACAGGTCAGAGGCAACAACGATCTTGGTGTCACTCATAGCCATAGTGTCCGCCAGTCTACGGGCTACCTTAGCTATAAACTTGTCACCTGTAGTGTTAGCCAACATCTCTAGCCCACCACGCAGATCACCATCATGTAGTTTCTGAATGGCGTGAGGGTGCATGGTAGCGCCGAGTTCTCCATAAACGTTGTCGCGAATTACGTTGGCGTAAGCATCCATGTCGCCATCGTTGAGATTAGCTAGGAAGTCATCTATAGCCTTATCGTTGGACAGGTCCAGCTTCTCAGCTTCGGTGACGTACCCATTATTAGCAGTAGCCTCACTAGGATCGTAGACTAATTTCTCAAGCTTATCCTGAACAGGTTTGCGCTCGGCGCGAGCCTTATCGTATGCGGCTGTCCAACCCTCACGGTTTACTTGTGATGCCAGTTCCTTGTTCTGTTTTTCTAGCTTAATCTCTTGCTCTAGCGCCTTCTCACTGAACGCATCGCCACGGCGGTTCATACCGCGAACCTCGCCACGCAACATCTCTAATGTAGCTTTACCTTCTGGTGACAGGTTTTTCATAACCCACTCACCAGCGCGGGTGGCAGATACGGGCGTAGAAGTCTTAGCCCAAGTGCTCTGGTTCTCCAACTGGTGTGCCAGCAGGATAAGCGAATCTATGGGGCGTTCGTTGGCAGAGAAGAATGTACGTACATCATCGTACATACGTTGAGCCTTAGCCTGATCGCTATATTCTGGCGTACCCTTCTTAGCCTTTTTCTGTGGGCGCTGTGCGCCTTCACGTAGCGATACTATACGTAAGTAGTCAGCATTAGATAGCGGGTCCACCTCAGCCATAAATGTATACGACTGACGCTTAGTATCAAGGCGTTGAATAGCACGGGTACGCTCTGTTGGGTTTGCAGCTCCCTCGGCTTTGGCCTGACGCTTAGACTCTTTCTCCCACCAGCGAGTATTGCGATCTTCCATCGACTTACGATTCTGCTGTTCTGCCTCGGTGAAAGTACGCACACGTAGCTTAGCCTCATCACGCAGTATCCTACGCGCGGTGCCTTGTGGTTTACGTGCTTTAGTGGCTTCCTGCTTACGCTTAGAAATGGAGGCTTTGGTCTCGGCGGCTTTAGCTTTAGTAGGTGGCTTAGGTTTAGGTGCCTTAACGGTCTTAATACCTAGTGCTCTACGGCCTCCATTCTTTCCTCCTCTAGGTCCACTAGGAACTCCATCACCTGATCCCAGTCCTCCTCTGTTAGCAGGGTCAGACACGGAGGCATCAATATTGTTATCGACTCCTCCTCCGACCACAGTATCCGACTGCATATCACTAGGGCTTGCTCCAACTCCCTGTCCGTCAGGTGTTGTAGGTTGCGCTCCGTCATCTGCGATACCTCGCTTTTCATTGAACTTCTGAGTTAGTTCTACTTTTTCTCCGTCCGTGAGAGGTTCCTGACCGCTGGCTTTGAGTCTGCGTTGTACTACTGTAGTAAACCCTTTAGGCGTACTAGCCCTAGAGTTTTCTAGTAACGAATCAAATATAGCAGTGCGGGGGTTAGTCGCTGGTGCCTGCTCTTGCTGTGTAGGCTCTACAGGTGGCTGTTCAGGTGTAGTGGGTTCTACCGCCTGTTGCTGTTCAGGTATTTCAGGTGCCGCAGGTTTTGGCTGCGCCATGTCTTCTTGCTTAGGTGTAGCTACCTGTTCAGGTGCCTGTTCTGTAGGCTGTACAACCTCTTGTGCAGGTGTTGCAGGTTGCGGCTGCGCCGTGCCTTTTGGTGTTGGCGCTTTAGGTTGGTCGGCATTGCGTTTGATGTTCTGCAATACCGTCATTACTTCGTTTGCTGATATTTTCGGGTCATACCCTGCACGCCCAAGTTCATCTTCGATGATCGGCATCATCACGGAGGCGTTACCGATTTGGTTGTCTGTAAGCGTCTTCTCGATTACTTGTTCACGGGTAAGTTTTTGTTCTGGTTTCGGCTCAGCTTCTTTACCTTCGGCAATAGTTTTGATGCGTTCTCTAGCCGCCTCTACTTGGGCACGCTTCTCAGCGCCAATGTTAGCCTTAGCCGCTTCTATTTCTTCTGGTGTCTGCTCACCTAGAGATACTTCGTCCGCAGCATCTAAAACGCTCTGGTCGATCTCTGGTGTATTATTAATATCTGTAGTTACAGTTGGCGTGTCAGGAGTAGTAGGTACTTCTGGTACATTTGGCGACATGTCTGTCGCTGTAGGGGCGACTGGTTCTTCTGTAGTAGGCTCGGCATCTGGTGTGCCAGCACGCTTACCCTTGAGTGCTAGGTCAGCTAGACCCTGCAAGATCATACCGACAGTACCGCCGACACCCGCCTCTTTAAGTACGTCTAGGTTAACTAGGTCAGCCTCTGGGTTGTATATCTGCTCCTCAATCATGTTCTGAGCAACAGCAGATAGTGCCTCCTGTCCGCCTTCTTCAGCAAAGGCTTTACCGTAACGCTTCCAAGCGTTATTGATAACTTCTTTACCCGCACGTCCGAGGATGCGACTTAGTGGGAACAGCTCCAGTGCACCGACACCTGCGCCGGGAAGGAAGGCTTGGTCTATCTCTTCTTCAGTAGCGCCAGCTTCACGTGCTCTAGTAGTAGCTTCACCCGCACCAGCGGCGACAGCAGTAGCACCAGCGGCACCCCAACCGAGAGGGCCGAGCATAGCCATAGCACCCATAGGTACAATAGAGCCTAACCCTTCACCTAAGACGCCACCTACATAGGTATCACCGCCCGGACCAGCGTCTTGAGTAAACGGGCTACGGGCAGATTCGGCGATGCTAGAGATAGTTTCTAACGTCTCTCCATCTGCATCTAAACCCTCAGCCACACCCTTAGCGGCAAGCTCGCCCATGTTGACAGCGCCGCGTCCGATACCTTTACCGAACTCCTCAAACTCATCAAGGATATCGTAGCTATCGTAGTTAGCGGCATCTGCCATACGTTGTAGGCGTGCTGCACGGATGGCATCTTCGGATGGCTTTTCCTCCGTCTTTGGTGCCTTCGGCATACCCATGTTCTTAGCGCGTAGTACTTCACGCATTTGCTCTTGGGTGTAACCTGATGGACCTTCTAATTCATAAGTCTGCCCATCGTCACCAACTACGTTATATAGAGCCATCTGTAGATTCCTTAGTGGTTATAGTGACGCTAGCTGTGTTGCTAGGTTATCTACATGCAGATTAACACGTTCCAACTGCGCTGCTAGCTCTGAATACTCTGGTATCTGCCTTAAGTTATAGTCGATCTCTTTTCGTACATCAGCGGCGTCTTGGGTTAGACGTGGGATGTCTTCCTTACCTGCTTCTGCGATCTCATCTACAAGCTCATTCAGTCTTGTGCTAAGCCCACGTGTAGCACCCATTAGGTTCTGGTCAGTACGTATCTTGTTCATAGAGTCTATAATCTTAGCAGCTTTGTCAGAGCCGATACTGAACTGTGCACTAAGCTTAGCTATCTGGTTAGCTTCGTACTGGGCACCAACCTGACGGTTCTGGATTTCCAACTGACGATCACGCTGTGCGTTCTGTACGCTGTTCTGGTAGAAACCAAGACCCTGCTCAGCAGCGCTACGGCGATCTGCAATATCCACATCACCAATAGACTCACGACGTAACTTGTTAAGTGCAGCTAGACCCTTCTCGGCTCTCTGGTTCTGGTCGCCTTTGATACGCTGGCTAGTGCCAACCATATCGCGACCCATGTAACCGATGTTACCGTGACCACCAGCGGCAGCTAGTGTAGCCCATAGGCGGTCCATCTTGTTCTGCTGTGAGTCATTATTAAGTTCATATAGCTCACGCTGCTTGGCAATCTCTGCTTCACGAGTAGCACGCTCCTCTGGAGTCATACCAGCGTTCTTGAGGTAGTAGTCTCTGCCGCGATCAGCAACGTCTTCAAAAGAAACCTTCGGAGCCGCGATGCTAGCAATACCAGCACTCGCACCAACACCTGTACCAGCACCTGCGCCAACACCTGCGCCAGCGCCTTGTTCTGTAGGCTCTTTAGCTACGGCTTCTGGAGTCTCCTCTTCTACTTTCTTAGCAGTAAACTCTTTAGGGTCCGGC
>Ga0209961_1000377_pt1 | contig 15206 bp, 7 predicted proteins | sample SalPonA_B_H2O_MG_FD_185719 | JGI IMG/M metagenome (GOLD analysis project Ga0209961, IMG submission 185719) | Water microbial communities from South San Francisco under conditions of wetland restoration - Salt Pond MetaG R2A_B_H2O_MG (SPAdes)... | ecosystem: Environmental > Aquatic > Non-marine... | reverse complement strand
TTGCATTGCTACTGTTTTCCGTCTGCTTAGGCACATCGGGGTGGGCACAGCAGAAGTTCACGCTGGAAGAAGCGCAGAACTATGCTATGGACCATGCGTATGGCGTTCAGATTGCGGAATTGGAGATCGACAGGGCGAAACAAATTTACCGTCAGAATTTGGCTTATGGTTTGCCGCAGGCTAGTGCTACGGGACAATATGCGTACAACATTCAACTTTCTGCTTTTGTAGCGGATATGAATGGCGATGGTGTTTTGGAAGAATTGGTGTTTGGAACCGACTACCAGGCGCAAGCTGGGGTAGTGGTGAGTCAGCTCGTGTTTGACGGATCCTATGTAGTGGGCTTGATGGCCGCTAAAGTCTTGAAGGAAGGCGCGGCGATTGGAGCAGAGCGCTCCAAGGCAGAAATGGAACGCGAGGTTGCTAAGGCATATCATCTAGCGCTGTTGAGTGAGGCGAGTGTTTCTGTGCTCAAAGCAAATGAAGCGTATTTGGCGGAATTGGCTTCCGAAATGCAGAAGATGAATGAGGCAGGTTTGGTGTCCAAAGCCGATGCGGATCAGATGATGCTGAATTACAACAATATCAAAAATGCGTTGCGCTTCAGTGAGGCGCAAGCTGGCGTGGCTAAAATGCTGCTCAAATTACAAATGGGTTACGCGGTCGAGCAGGAGATCCTGCTTGCCGATCAGCTTGAAGATTTGGTAGTTAAAGCGGCGGGCACTTCAGCGATGGCGGATATCGCTTTTGATCCGACGCAGACCTTAGATTACAGGAGTGTGGAGAATCAAGTTGCGGGTGCCAAACTACAGGTGAAGAATCAGTACATGCAGTTTTTGCCTTCTGTAGGGGTTAGCTATCAAAATAACTTACAGTACATGAGTCCAGAGGCGAACATCTTCGGCGACCAAGCGGTAGATATTCCGAGCAGTTTGATTGGCGGTAGCGTTAGTGTACCGTTGTGGAGCTCAGGACGTGGAATGGCAGCGGTGCAAGAAGCAAAGGTGCAACGCGATCAAGCGTTGGTCGGTTTGGAGCAGTTGGAGCAAAGTTTGGTGATGCAGCACGCATCCTTGGTGAATGAGTTTCACCGTGCGGTAGCCGAGTATTTGGCGCAAAAGGAGAATGTGGAATTGGCCAAGCGTATTCGCGACCAGCGTCGTAAAGAGTACGATGAAGGGTTGGCTTCGTCGACGGAATTGACCCAGAACGAAACCCAGTACCAAGAGGCATTGCAAGGCCTGTTTATGGCAGCTCAGGCGGCTTTAGACAAACAAGCAGAGTTAGCGTATTTAATGAGAAAACAGACATCGAAATAAACTGATCATGAAAAAGACATTATCCATTTTTAGCCTAGCGATTTTAGCAGCTTGTGGTTCACCAGAAGCGCCAACTGGAGATTTGGCGAAGCTAGTGCTTGAAAAAGACAGTTTGGTAGGCGTGCGTTCCGCGCTAAATGCAGAAATCGCAGCTTTGGATGCTCAGATTTCAAAACTGGACACGACCGTGCGTTACGATGTGGTGACTTCACTCGAAGTCGTTCCTCAAACCTTCTTGCACTATTTCGATGTGTTCGGAACGGTTGAGGCGGATAAAAGCATCAATCTGTACCCTACAGCAAGCGGAAAAGTCGCTGCTATTCACGTGAAAAACGGTCAGAAAGTAAGTAAGGGCCAACTACTGATGTCGCTAGACACCGACCTACTTGAGAGCTCATTGAAAGAGCTTGAAAACGGTTTGGAGTTGGCAAAAACGTTGTTTGAGAAGCAAGAGCGTTTGTGGTTGAACGAGCAAATTGGTTCAGAGATTCAGTACTTGCAATCGAAAAACAACTACGAGGGATTGTTGCAGAAGGTAACGACCTTGAAAGAGCAGATCGCTTTGAGTGAGATCCGTGCGCCTTTTGCTGGGGCGATTGATAACATTTTCGCGAAAGTGGGCGAGTTAGCAGGTCCTCAAATGCCGTCGATGCGTTTGGTCAATACTTCAGGGGTATATGTAAAAGCAGATGTTCCTGAGTCGTACGCTAACCGCGTTCGTGTCGGCACTCCTGCAGGCGTTGCGTTCACTTCTATGGATTACACGGTAGAGGCTGAGGTGCTTCAAGTAGGTCAATTCATTCAAGAAGGAAACCGCACCTTCTCGATCAATGTGAGTTTGCCAGTAAGCGAAGGCGTGAAGCCAAATCAAATGGTACATGTCGCCTTACAGGATTATAAAAACGAAGCTGCACTCATAGTACCAGCGAGTCTAGTTCAGCAGGATGTAGAAGGAAATGATTTTGTCTACACACTAGAAGCGGTAGCCGGAGCGAAATACCAAAAAGTGATGAAGACTTGGGTAACTACCGGTTTGACCTTTGAAGGGAAAACAGAAATCATTTCTGGGTTGAAAAGCGGTGCTATCGTCGTAGATAAGGGTTCGCGCAGCGTGCGCACTGGACAATTTGTCGTTTTAGGTTAATCTGAAAATTGGGCCAGTACCATGGAAGAGAAAAATAATTTGATTAAAAAATTCGGTCCTTCCACCTTTTCGGTGAACAATAGGATGACCGTCTACGTGCTTACCGTGATTGTATTTATCGCGGGATTCATGAGCTATACTTCGATGCCTTCGGAAGCATTTCCGGAAATCGTTACGCCTGAGATTTATGTGGGCACGCCATACCCAGGGAACTCGCCGGTCGATATAGAGAAGTTGATCACGCGCCCGCTGGAGAAAGAAATCAATGGTATCTCTGGGGTGTCTGAAATCAACTCTACTTCGGTAGAAGGGTATTCAACCATTCAAGTGAAGTTCAATTTCGATGTGACACCGGACGAAGCATTGCGCAAGGTGAAAGACAAGGTTGATGCAGCGATGGGTCAGCCTGACTTCCCGACCGATTTGCCGGCCGATCCGAATGTTTTTGAATTGAACTTTTCGGAGCTCATGCCGATCGCCAATATCAACATGTCTGGAGAGTTTTCACTGGACCAATTAAAAGAATACGGCGAATACCTCGAGGAAAAGATTGAAGATCTTACGGAGATTTCTAAAGTAGATATCCGCGGGATTGACGACAAAGAAGTCCGCATTTTGGTGGACAACAAGAAGCTCGAAAGTATGAAGCTCAGCTTCAGAGATATCGCTGGTGCCATTCAAAACGAGAACATGACCATCTCAGGGGGTAACCTTTTGGTGGACGGGTACCGTCGCAATGTGCGCGTGGTTGGCGAGATTCGTGAATTGGACGAGTTGCGCAATGTGATCATCAAGAGTGAAAATATGCAACTCGTGCGTCTAGCAGATGTTGCTGAGGTTGAATTTGACGAAGTCGAGCGTCAATCTTACGCACGTCAATACGGAAGCTCCGTAGTCATGTTGGACGTATTCAAACGCTCAGGAGAGAACCAAATCATCGTTTCTGAAAAGATCTCCAACCTTTTGGCTGCTGCCCGTGAAGAATACTTCCCGGACAATTTGAACATCTCGGTGACGAATGACACATCAGAGCAGACGAAAACTCAGGTGGCAGATCTTGAAAACTCCATCATCTTCGGGATGTTACTCGTAGTGGTCGTTCTCATGTTCTTCCTGGGATTGCGCAATGCACTGTTTGTGGGGATTGCTATTCCGATGTCGATGCTTATGAGCTTCGTGATTTTGAATGCCATGGGGGTGACATTGAACACCATTGTGTTGTTCGCCTTGGTACTAGCTCTAGGTATGCTTGTGGACAACGGGATTGTGGTCGTGGAAAATATATACCGCTTCATGGATGAGGGGTACGACCGCCTAACAGCTGCGAAACTGGGAGCTGGGGAGGTCGCATTACCAATCATTGCTTCAACCGCTACCACCCTTGCGGCATTCTTGCCATTAGCCTTCTGGCCAGGACTTTTCGGTGAATTCATGAAGTACTTGCCCTTGACATTGATTACGGTACTGTCTTCATCGCTCTTCGTGGCGCTGGTGATTAACCCAGGTCTTACTGCTGCCTTTATGAAGGTCGAAGAGGAGCCAATTAACAAAAAACGACTCACTATCATTTCCTTAGCGGCCATCGTATTGGGGGTTGTGATTGGATATGGTGCCGATAAATTAGCATTGGGCAATGTGTTCATCTATTCGGGTGGATTTGCGCTGATCTACGCTTATTTGGTCGTTCCAGCAACAGCGTGGTTCCAAGGCACATTCTTGCCCGTTTTAGAAAACGCCTTCAAAAGCACTCTTGCTTTCGCGCTCAAAGGACGCATGCCGTTGGTATTCTTTACAGGTACAGTGGTCCTCCTTATTTTCTCTGGGGTTTTGCTTGGCGCCTTCCCTCCGAAGACCCTTTTCTTCCCGGAGAATATGCCTAACCAAGCTATGGTTTATATCCAATTACCTATCGGAACCGACATCGAAGAGACGAACCAGGTGACGTTAGAATTGGAAAAAGAGGTCATGGCGATTGTAGACGAGTTCAACTACACCGATGAAAATGGTGAGGTGCAGAACTATATGGTAGAATCTGTCATCGCACAAGTCGGTGAAGGAACTTCAGATCCGAATGCAGGACCTTCTATGGCGCAAACGCCAAACAAAGCGAAAATCACCGTTCAGTTTCACAAATTTGCTGACCGTATGGATCCGCAAGGCAACCGCATCAATAGTTCGGACATCTTAAACAAAATCCGAGCGACATTGAGCGACTACCCAGGTGTGGTCATCTCTGTTGCAAAAGATAGCAACGGTCCTCCTACAGGTCCTCCGGTGAACATTGAGATCAGCGGTGATGATTACTACGAGCTTGTTGGCGTTGCTGAAGATTTGCGCGCCTTTATCAACACCCAAGGGATCTCGGGTATTGAAGAGCTGAAGCTTGATGTGGAGACCGGTAAACCTGAAATGCCGATCGAGGTAGACCGCGTTAAAGCCCGTGCACTTGGTTTGAGCTCTGCACAGATCGGTGATGCAATGCGTACCGCTCTATTTGGAAAAGAAGTTTCACGCTTCAAGGACGGTGAAGATGATTACCCTATCAACATCCGTATGAGTGACGATTACCGTTACAATATGGAGGATTTGATGAACCAGAAAATCACCTTCCGTGATGCTGCTACCGGTCGTATCAAGCAAGTGCCAATTTCTGCTGTAGCCACAGCGAAAAAGACTTCGACATTCTCTTCTGTCAAACGCAAAGACCTCAAGCGTGTAATTTCGCTACAGTCGAACGTTCTAGAGGGTGCGAACCCAACGGAAACGGTAAACGCGATCAAGGCCTCCTTTGAGGGCTACGAATTACCGAAGGGCGTGAAAGTAGACTTCACCGGTGAGCAAGAAGAACAAGCTAAAGAATTGAGCTTCTTATCCGGAGCACTGCTGATGGCGGTTTTCCTCATCTTCCTGATCCTGGTAAGCCAATTCAACTCTGCATCGACCCCGTTCATCATTTTGGTAACCGTGGTCTTCTCGTTGATCGGTGTATTCCTAGGTCTAGTGATTTTCCGCATGGAATTTGTCATTATGATGACCATGATCGGTATCATCTCGCTCGCTGGTATTGTAGTGAACAATGCGATTGTATTGATCGATTTTATCAAGCAACTCGGTGCGCGCAAAAAGGCTGAACTCGGATTAGCCGATACAGATGCCTTGCCTAAAGAGGAATTGGTCGGCACGATTGTGGAAGCAGGACGAACGCGTCTTCGCCCGGTATTGCTTACGGCAATCACTACGATCCTTGGTTTGATTCCACTGGCGACCGGGATGAATATCAACTTTTACACGCTTTTTAGCGAGAACAATCCTCACATCTTCTTCGGAGGGGATAACGTGGTGTTCTGGGGGCCAATGTCATGGACCGTAATCTTCGGTTTGACCTTTGCAACCTTCCTTACACTCGTCATTGTGCCCGTGATGTATTTCTTGTTTGATCGCATTCAACGCAAACTTGCGAAGCTTTTCGCATAGCGCTTACCAACCTAAGTCATACCCTTAACTTCAAAAACCCGCAGTACGATGTATTGCGGGTTTTTATTTGCGCTAATATTGCAGTATGATAACTAATCTACGCGCCTTAGAACCTCAAGAGCTGAGCGATTTCTGTAAAGATTTAAAGAAAGAGGTCATCTCCAAAGTGAGCGATAAAATCCCTCACTTAGAATCTTCTTTGGCCGTAGCCGAGCTGACGGTGGCTTTACATTACATATTAAACACTCCCAAAGATGTTTTGATCTGGGACGTAGGGCACCAAGGCTACATCCACAAGGCGCTCACGGGACGATTGGATGGCTTAGAATCACAACGTACATCAGGAGGTATTTCAGGCTTTTTAAAGCGCGATGAGAGTCCTTATGATTTTTTTGGAGCAGGCCACGCGTCTACCAGTATTAGTGCGCTAGCAGGGGTGTGCATTGCAGACCATGCCAATAAGGTCTTTCGCAGACGCGTAGCTGTCATCGGTGATGGATCCCTGACGGGAGGTCAAAGCTTTGAAGCATTGAATCATTTGGCGAGTATAGACACTAGTGCATTGGTCATTCTAAACGACAACGATCAAAGTATTGACGATACCATAGGTGGATTGCACATTAATGGTGGCTACAAGGAATATTTTGAGAGTCTTGGATGGAGCTATACTAAATTTGAAAAAGGCAAAAACATAAGCCTTCTGGTGAGTCAACTTCAAGCATGCATGGCTCAAGGCGGAAAACAGGTGTTGCACTTGCGCACCAAGAAACCGAATTTATCCCCACCGAAATCTTACGAGCCGGGTACGACCTTTCAATGGTGGGCCGCTGAGGCTTTGCGCTCGGCTATGGAAAGTCAGCGAAAAATACATGTCATCAGTCCTGCTATGTTCGCAGGAAGTGGTTTTGCTCCATTACGCGATGAATTTCCGCTTCGCATGCACGATACAGGGATAAATGAACCGCATGCTGTGACGCTGGCTGCGGGAATGGCGGTTGCTGATGTTTTGCCTTGGGTGCACATTTACAGCACTTTCTTGCAACGAGCGATCGACCAAGTCATCCATGATATAGCATTGCAAAAATTACCCGTGGTCTTCTTAGTCGACCGTGCTGGTTTGGTGGGGGCTGATGGGCCTACGCACCATGGGGTCTTCGATTCAGGCATGTTGCACGATGTTCCAGGTGCGATGATCTGGCAGCCCAAGGATGGCGATGAGTTGCAAGCGATGATTCATCACGCGGCGCATATTCAGCATGAACTTCAGGGGCCCCTGTTCATCAGGTATCCGAAGGATAAAACCGTATGTGATTCGCCCGTATCGTTCGAGGAAATGCGGCATGAAGTAATGGTCGGGTCCAATTCCCTTTTGGTGAGTACCGGTGCGCTGAGCGCTCAGGTGAAACAAGGTCTTTTTGACCATGTGCATTTAGCCCAGACCAAGCCGCTACCTGTTGCGTTTTGTGAACTTCTAGGCAATTATGATAGTGTAGTCCTTCTTGAGGAGGCGAATGGCTTTGGAGGAATGACTGGAATGGTATCGGCTTTTATGTCGAAGGCGGATATCGAAACAAAATTGGTCTTGAGAAAAATCCCTGATGCCTTTACTGATCACGGAAAGCGCAATGAACTTTTGAGAGAGTTAGGGCTTATACCTTAAGACGTAATTTATCCAAACATGCGGAACTTTTTTATAGCCCTAGCCTTGATTATCGGGTTTCACAGCAATGCTCAAACACGACAGATTGCCTCGGAATCTACGGCAAGCTTTAGTCTTAAAAACTTGAAATGGAATACCGTAGAAGGGACCCTGGGCGAAGCAAGCGGTCAGGCGATTTTTGACGAGGGGATTCTTGTGGGTATTCAAGGGTGCGTAGATCCCTCGAGTATTCAAACCGGGAATGCAACTCGCGATAAGCACTTGCTGGAAAAAGAAGAGTTTTTCCATGTGGCCCAATTTCCAAAGCTCTGCTTTTCAGCGAACGAAGTCACATTTGTGGGAAAATCCTCAGGACAAACCACCTATAAACTAGATGGTTCGCTTACCTTGCGAGGAGTATCAAAACCACTGAGCCTCGAACTTGTCGAAGACACAAGTGGACATTTGATCGGCACCTTTACTGTCGATAGATCTTTGTGGGGCCTCGGAGAAGGCTATTCTAACTTTATTATTGCACAAAACATCGACGTTCGGGTGGAACTACACTTAAACGAATAGATGAAAAAATTTACAGACTTTGGGCTGAATGAGACGTTGCTAGACGCACTGTTCTACATGAACTTTGAGGAAGCCACTGAGATTCAAGAAAAAGCAATACCTACCATTCTCGAAGGAAAAGACCTGATCGGTTGTGCGCAAACGGGAACGGGAAAAACCGCCGCCTTTGTACTACCCACCTTAAACCAGCTTGCAGAAGAAGTAAGCGAAGGTGTACAGGCACTTATTTTGTGTCCAACGCGTGAGTTGGCGGTACAGATTGATCAACAAATACAAGGCATTGCCTACTTCACCAACGCATCTTGCTTTGCAGTATACGGTGGTGGTGATGGTGTGAGCTGGGAGCAAGAAGCAGATGCTCTTAAAGGTGGTGCAGATGTGATTGTCGCCACTCCCGGACGACTTTTAGCGCACATTGCACGTGGTTATGTGAAATTTGATACTGTGAAACATTTGATTTTGGATGAAGCCGATCGAATGCTTGATATCGGATTCCATGACGATATACTAAAGATCATCAAGGAACTTCCACAGAAGCGCCAGAGCTTGATGTTTAGTGCTACTATGGCACCTAAAATTCGTCAATTGGCCAAACAGATTCTGAATGATCCAGATGAAATCTCGGTCGCTATTTCCAAGCCTGCAGAAGGGGTGACACAAAAGGTGTACCTCGCTTTTGAAGAACAAAAGGTGGCTTTAGTGCGCGATGTCCTCGGGGATAAGGACGATTTTAAGAGCATTATCGTGTTTTGTTCTACGAAGAAGAAGGTAGAGAAATTGGCGCGAACACTTCAGAAAAAGGGCTACGCTTGTCAGGGAATCAGCTCTGATTATGAGCAGGAAGCACGAGAGGAAGCACTGCGCGATTTCCGCTCTGGAAAGACACGAATTATGGTGGCTACTGATGTGATGTCGCGCGGTATCGATATCAAAGGGATTGATCTGGTGGTCAATTTCGATGTCCCTGGTGATGCAGAGGATTATGTACACCGTATCGGTCGTACTGCCCGCGCTAAAACCGAAGGAATGGCGGTCACTTTGGTGAGTCCAGACGACATGTTTAAATTCTCGAAGATTGAGCAGTTGATTGACCGTGAACTTGAGAAACTTCAGCCACCTTCAGAATTAGGTGAAGGTCCGCAATGGAGAGGCGCTGGTAAAGGAAAAGGTGGCTCTCGTGGGCCGAAATCAGCGAGTAAGAAGGGTCAAAAGCAAGTTTCAGATGAAAAGAAATCGAGCAGTGATCGTTCGTTAGAGTCCAAGGATAGATCGAGTAAAAAAGCTCCTTCTGAGAAGAAGCCGCGGGTAAAGACCCCCACCAAATACCGCTTGATGTACGATGCACTTCCCAACCCTAAAAAGGGTAAGCCAGCGGGTAGTATTCCATCATCATCGCCAGCACCTGAGGCTGCTGCAAAGACGGCAGAAGAAGGCCAGGAATAACAGGTTAGTAACGTATGTTTGGCGCCCGTATGTGGCGTGTTTTTATGATCAACAATGATATTTACAGGCGCCTACGATATTTGTTTGGCTACCAATACGAGCACGTCGTTGCGCTTTTTGCCGCTACAGGATTTGAAGTGACGGAAGCGGAGTACAAGGGCTGGGCAGGCACTGAAGAGGAGGAGCGTTTTATTTTGATGTCCGACCGTGAATTGGCCATCTTTCTCAATGGTATTATTATCGAGCGCAGGGGGAAACAAGAGGGGCCAACTCCGGTTCCTGAGGAGCAGTTGAGTAACAATGTCATTCTGCGCAAGCTGAAAATAGCCTTCGACATGCGCTCTGAGGACATGATGGAAGTCTTTGGGCTAGTAGACCGTAAACTGAGTCCGCATGAGCTTAGTGCCTTCTTTAGGAAGCCAACACACAAATCTTTTCGTTACGTGAAGGGACAGTACCTACGCAACTTTTTGATGGGACTTCAGCTCAAGTACAAATCGTCTATTGCAAAAAGAACTCTCTAGATAATTGTTCGATGAGACTATCATAGTCCTCTTTCATTTCATCTTCCACTTTAGACTTGATCTTAGAACGAACATTATTAATGTGTTGTGGGCTTACGCTAAGAAGAGAGGCTACTTCCTTAGAGCGGAACTCAAGTAGTGTTAATTTCAAGATTTGGCTTTCCTTTGGGTTTAACACCTTACTTAGCCTCTCGAAGGAAGGCGAAGTGAGACCTTCGACTAATCGCTTTATTTTAAAGCGTAACATTCCCTCTTCATGGGTGGTAATGACGTTCAAGTCATCCATGAGCTCTGAGGCATGCGCTGGATTTGATACGATATCATTAATGGCAAGACGGAGCTTTTTAACTTCCCTCATGCTGTTCGTTGCTATTTCTTCGATTCCTTTGCGTGCTTTTTGTATTTCTACCTGAATTAGATCGTTTTCCTTTGACAATTCGATGTTCCTATCTGCCAAAAGCAAACGTTCTCGGGTTTCTGTAATCTTCTTTCTTTGCAATAAGATAATGGTTAAAAGTGCAATTGAAGCTAAAACCATTCCTACAACGGTGTATTGTTTAAGCTTAAATTCTTGCGCCTCAATCTTGCCAATAAAGCTACGTGAAGAATAGGCTAGCTTTTCTGAGTTTTCAATATGTGTTTCGTCAATAATATCATATAAGCTTTGAGCAAGTGCTTTTCTTTGGGTTCCATCAAGCAGAGACATCAAATGAGCCATTACAGAATCTTCCTTGCTATTCGTTTTAGCAGCATAACTTAACATCACATCCTTCGTGAATGTGCTGTCTCCAACCAGAGGAGAAGTAAGCAAACTTCGTAACGCATTGTCATAATAGCTGTTCGCTGGTAACTCTAGTAGCTTTAGACTCAAGGAATCTGAGTACCAGTTATTTCGAATAAAAACGGGTAGTATGGACGGCGGGACCTCTGAAATATTGCCATACGATGCTTTGATGACGATCTCCATAGAGTCTAATGCGGCTTGATCATCTATGTCCCGGTAGTAAGAATAGGTGTTATTTAAGAAGTACGGTGAATACGGCGGATCAGACTCAAGTCTAATGGTTTCTATCTGCTGTTTTGAGAGTGTGCGATTTTCAAGCGCATTACTCATGGCTAGAATGTTATTTTCAAGCATCTCGTTAAACCAATACGTATAACTTTTAGCTTTTAAGAAATAATAAAGTGCACTATCTAAATCATTCAGATGCCAATGAACGGCACCGATGTTGTTGTAACAACTCGCAATGTATATCGTGTCGTTGTAATAATCGAAAAGTCTAGTCGCTTCTAGATTTAGGCGAATGGCATCTTCGTTTTTACCGGTCAAGAAATGGGCTGTACCTTGATAAAACTTAATAAAAGGATTGCCGTTAGCGGTTAAAGCAAGAAGTTCCTCAATATTCTCCTGGTAGGTCAAACTACGTGCCTGAAATGCATCTATCAATAATAGATGATGTGTGCTCAATTTACTATAGTCCACCTCGTCCAATAGATCTTTAATTTGATCAGGATTACTTTGGGCTATTGCATCAAGGGCATGCTCAATCCGAATAAGTCTTTTTCTCGAATTATCTGCTCTATTAATACTGCTCGATAAGCTATCGATTTGAAGACTGCTCAATTGAGCGTTGCTTACTATTCCCGATACGCAGAGAAGCAGCGTGATTAAGAATCTACGCATTTTGGCTTAGATGATGGTTTGTGATAGGTAAAAGTACATCATTAATTATCATTGATGCAAATTTGAGAACACAAAAAAATACAAGTTAAAACACTGGTAAACAAGCATTAATGAGGATATAACCTCTTGTTTAAAATCATATTTACTCATAGTGCGCAAAAAATTCATCAAATCAATAGGAGTATGAAAGTCTCATCAATTCTGTGGCTATTTGTTGCTTAAAAATTAGATTTAAGTAGAGTTTTACAAACAATGTGAGTAGTAAACACTCAAATATTCAGGTCTGGAGTCGGCTATTTTTGTTTATAGATTAAATATGTATCATGAACAATATGATTCGCTTTTCGAGACACATCCGTTGGATCTTATTTTTTGGATTTTTCGTAACCCAATCTTTTGGTCAGTCTTGTCCAACCTTCAAGCGCGATAATGGTAACAACTCTTGTCACACGACTTATGCCTTGAGTGTGAAGAATACGGACTTCGAAGTAGTTCCAACTTCTAATAAAGAGAGTGAAATAACTGTTGACTTCGGTGGGTTAAGCTCAAGTAAAATTCCCGTAATCGAAGGTGTATATCAGAATGGTGTTCGATTGAATGTCGAGTTTGGACCACCAAGTGATCCTAATGACGATCCACAAAACGAAGTACATTATTGTGTTTATGGTTCGAACCTTCCACCAGCAAAGTCGTTTGAAATTAAGTTTTTAAATCCTGCTGACAGCACCGTTTGGGAGAGTTGTTTGTACACCGCTTCGGATGATGTGATCGAGGTGGATCATAATGTTCAGTCGGCAGAATTATGTGTTGGTTCTTCTTTGGAATGGGAAATAGATGTTACTCCAGCTTCTGGTAACAGTATTCAATATCAGTGGTTTAAAGATGGATCTCCCGTGTCGGGATCTTCAGGAACCTCAAGCACTTTTAGTATTTCGAGTTACTCAGCAAGCGATGCGGGTAGTTACTACTGTCAAGTGAAAGAGGTTAAAGTCCAAGGGAAAAATACCACGGAATATTGGGTGTTTGAAACGCCGGTAGCGGTAGTCTCTACCAGTACATGTTCGAGTTTGTTATTGACTGTTGTTCAATCACCTGAAATGCTAACGAATAACTCAGGTAATCTATCTGTGAGGTACTTGGTGGAGTTTAATCAAAATATACAAACTCCAAGTACTACGGATTTCATTGCGTTATTGGGACAGTACATTCCGCGGTCCATTTTAGCAGTTACTCAAGTGGGTTCGAATTCAAGACAATTTTATGTTGATGTTGATATTGAGGATGCAGATGAAGGGGATATAGAACTTAATGTTTCTCAGTCGAACACTATTCAGTCCGTAGTAGGGCAGTTGACATTGAATTCAGTTATACCCTCTGTTATAAATGCAAATTCTTTTAGAATTGGACAGGATGGGGTGAATACCAGTGTTGAAGATGCTGTAAGTAATGGAGATAGGAATGGGGATGGAGTCAAAGATAGAAATCAGAAAAACGTGAGTACTTTTCCCTGGAGGACAAAGACTAAGTTTGATTTAGGAGATGCTGCGCCATCAAATGACTTCGTTACAATTTCCGTGGGTAACCCATCGAGTAAGAGCGCGAAGACGCTCGAAAAGAATCTTAAAATCACGACATTATCTGTTCTTGAAACCAACGATTCGTATTTCCAAGGACAGCCTTTTCCAAGTACATTAAACGGTCAAAATATTAGTAAAATATACGACCCAATCTTTTTTAAGATTGAAGCTAATGGTAAGTCTTTTAGTTCGCTAGACATAGACAATGATCCAACGAATGGTACCCAGATTCGTATATACATTGATTTGCCGGATGGTGGACAGAACTTTGATACGTACGTTAAATGGAATCCTGACACTAAATCTTGGTATGAGTTTGTGGCGTCTGATAATGACTTGAGTACTTATGAAGATGGTGCGCAATTCGAAGATTTGGATTCGGATGGGGATTACGACAGAATCATACTCACCATAACAGAAGGAGATCCTGCTGGTGGAGATGCAGATGGGATTGCGGATGGTTTGATCATAGATCCTGGTACGATTGTTTCATCGTCTGGATTGAGTTATACAGGAGCTCTTTCATTTGATGTTTTGGAGGGGAACACAACTGTTGCAACTTTAAGTGCCACCGGTGCTACTACTTGGAGTATTACTCCAGTGACGGGTTACGATGATGCGCTATTCAGCATCAACTCTTCAACAGGGGAATTGACTTTTACTTCTGCGCCTGATTTTGAAAGCCCACAGGATGTTTACGGTACTGCCAATGATAATATTCACATGGTGCGAGTGACCATCTCGGATGGTACGAACAGTACCGTTATTGATGTTGAGGTAACGGTACTAAACAAATGGGATAAAGATGTTGATGGGTGTCCATCACTTTCTAATGTGAGTCCAACAACAGGGGGAGGAACTCTGTTTGACCGTTACGCAGGTAATTACGTTCAGCAGATTAGTTTGCCCGGAAAATATACTGGATATGTACTCTTTACGTTCGCTTCATCGGTCCCTGAGTACGGCATACCATACATTGATAAAATCTTTGCAGATGGAGTAGAAGAAACTGCTGGACGTTTTGATAATCCTAGAATTGATGATGGGGGTAATCAGGCATTTACTTCCGGTGGATATGTTCAGTATCCGTATTATGGAGGTGCAAGCGACAATATTTGGAGTCAGTCAACTCTTGCGGTTTATTTTTCCGATGGCTCTTCCTATGACGGTAGAAATGAATTGTGTTTGTATGATTTGAATAACAATTCGTTAATCACACTACTTGATGTCAGTGAAAGTTTTTCGAGCAGCACTTCATTTTGTGGGGCTTCTGGTTCCTTGAGTGTTACAGTGGATAATGCGGATGTATCTGACCCTACGCTAGGACCAAATGGTGGCGCATTGAGCTACCAATGGCAGTCGTTTGATGGAACTAATTGGTCAGATATAGTATCTGCGAATTCTTCCTCATACACAGTGTCAGTAAATGGAGACTATCGTTGTGTTGTTCGTGAAGCGTACACAACTTCTGGTGAATTCTACGATGTTTATATTTCCAATGCGACTACAGTAACTTTAGTTACAGGTACATCGCCTGTGATTTCTGGTACAACTACGGTTTGTGTTGGATCAACGACTCAGCTAACAGGTTCCGGTACTCCGGCGGCCAGCCCTTGGTCGAGTTCCGACGAAAATGTTGCTACGGTAAGTACTTCAGGAGTCGTTACTGGTGTCGCTACAGGAACAACGACTATCACCTACACGGATGCAAACGGATGTACTGGAACGACCACAGTTACGGTCAATCCATTGCCAACACCAGGTCTAAGTTCAGATGCTGCATCAAATACGATATGTGCTGGAGAAACTGTTGAGTTTACAGC
>Ga0209961_1000371_pt1 | contig 15369 bp, 9 predicted proteins | sample SalPonA_B_H2O_MG_FD_185719 | JGI IMG/M metagenome (GOLD analysis project Ga0209961, IMG submission 185719) | Water microbial communities from South San Francisco under conditions of wetland restoration - Salt Pond MetaG R2A_B_H2O_MG (SPAdes)... | ecosystem: Environmental > Aquatic > Non-marine... | reverse complement strand
AATTATAGTATACATGCGTGTTCGTTTACGAAAAAGTCCGCGATTTGATAAAAAGTTTAGAGTTACGTTCGATGATGGTAAGATTGTTGATTTTGGGGCCAAGGGGTACTCTGATTATACACTACATAAGAACCCTTTACGTATGCGTATGTACGTCACGCGTCACGGTGGGTTTGTACCACACATGGTTCAAAAACAAACCGATCCTAAACTCGTTCACAAAAACATGCTCGATGTTACACGAAGCGATAAAGAAAACTGGGGTAAATCAGGTTTGTATACCGCGGGGTTCTGGTCGAGATGGCTTTTATGGAGTTACCCTGAACTCGAAAGTGCAAAAAGGTTCATGTCTAAGAAGTTTGGTTTAACTTTTGTCTAATACCACGTCTTTCGAGGTTTGCTTTCAAAGCCGTCATTAAGTTTGCGCGTGGGTCGCGTTTCACGGGACGTGGTGGGACCGGGGGTGCTGGTGGGACCGGAGGTGCTGATGGAATGCGTTTTACAGAAACGCGGGGAGCTCTCGGAACAGATGGTTCCATGGTTTTCAGAAGTGATTTACACGTTCGTATAAGTTTTTTTGAATTACGAACCTGGATTTCCAAAGCTGGTGGTCGTCGTCGTTCAATTCTCATTTTAAGTTCCTTTTCGGATAGGGGAACACGTTTCCCTTTAATTTTTTTAGTCACACGAAGACCTAAACGTTTTGCTTCATTTTTTAAAGTATCTATCTTCATTTATAGTAACCAATATATTTTTCTTTGTTTACTATAAATGTCTAGTTGTGGACCTACTAATTTAGCTTCAACTTTGTGTTGTTGCTTGTGCTGTTTCTTTTTTGTATATAGACCTATATCAAGGATTCCAGTGAAATCCCCACCTTTACTGTTATTGATGTTATGTGCATGCTGTGCTATGTGTTCACAAACCATAACAATGGGAAGTTGTGCATATAGATTTGTTGTTCCAGAAAAGAAAAAAGAAGATTAGAAAAAGTTATCCGTTCTATACAGTTTCGCCTGAAATGAACCCGTTTGTCCTAATACCGAAACGGTTTCATTTCCGTACAGTTCTTGACACCCTATATCGTCCATACAGTCCCGGTCATTAATCGTAACTGGAAGTGGGTACACTTGATCACCTGGTGTTGTCGTGTAATAATGGTATTGATCGCGTCTTCCACGAACTTCTTTACCGTATAAAGGTAAGGTTTCTTCATCTGGACCTACAAGAACCCCCATTTGTTGGACGTACCCGGGTTTGTACTCTTTAATTGGTGGTTTTCGAAACTCTCTTTCGACTGGTATCTGTACTGGAACTTCAACTGGTAAGGGCACAGGAACCCGTTTCTTAACTACGATTGGATTACGTATTTGGTATATAACTAAAGCAAAAAGAACCGCTAACGCAATAAACATAAGTTTTGTTTGCGTTTTGTTTTTGATCTTCATTTTATATATACCAATATTATTTAACGATACGTTTTTTGAGTTCATTGAGTGGACTCAAATCAATTCTATCGAGTCTATACTGAACAAGTAACCAAAGGAAAAATAAAATAGATTTTAAGAAATTATTTGCCTCGGTATCGTCCATTTTGTATATGGGCCCCATTATACGTCCAAAAAACGTTTCTTCTTTACTATTTCCTGTTACAGCCATTTCCATTTGGGTCAGTGCACACGTATCGTCGTTCACGGACCAATGGAAAAATATAAACGGGACGAGAAGTGAGTAAAATTCGAGGTTTTGTTTATTCTTCATGAATGGTACAACCAACATGGTTATGAAGAAAAGTAAGTGAATGAAGAATATAATGTTCATCTCTATTAGTATGAACGAAGAAAAGAAACTTCCGAAAATTTGGCACCCACAACAGGAGAAAATATTAAAGTCCTGGGGTGAAGCCGCTGCGTGTTATCGATACATGCACTACCAAGCGTACTGTTCATTTAAAAATCTAAGCATGAAATTTACCATACCCCTTATTATTGTAAGTACCATAACCGGTACAGCAAACTTTGCACAGGAAACGTTTCCACCTACTGTCCAACCGTACGTACCGTCGGCTATTGGTGGTTTGAACTTAATCACCGCCATTGCAACAACTATCATGCAGTTTCTCAAAATCAACGAACTCATGGAAGGTCACCGCGTCGCGTCGGTACAGTACGGTAAACTTTCGAGAACCATTCGTCTCGAGTTAACTTTACCTCTTGCTGAAAGAACACAAAACGGTACCGTCATGATTGAAAATATGCGCGCCGAATACGATAGACTTATTGAACAGTCTCCAAACGTACCCAAACAAATGATAGATGCATTTGAACGCGAGTTTCCAGACGATAATGCGTTTTTCAAACCCGAAATCATGCACATACAACCCATCATGCCATTCAAGGCCATACAGGAAAATAAAGTCATGACGAAACTCAAAGACGCGGTTGGTGGTGTTGCTAAGCGCGAACTTAAAAAAGAACTCGATGAAATACGAGGTATAAAAGGAACCGTTAAAGCTGATATAGAACGCATACAGGAACGTAAAAACGAAATATCCGATTTAAAAGATAAGGGACTCGTAAGTTTGAAAGGTGATCTCATGAAAGAACTCCGAAGACGAACTGAACTCATGGAAGTTGTTACAGAATCACCGAAAGACGATTCACAAGATACGCCACCATCACAAAAAGAGCAAGGTTAAAGATTGTAACACACATCAAATAAGGGAAAAGTTTCCTTTTTAAAGGGTCTAAAACGCGTTTCTGGAGTGTATTATTTTCCATAATAATATCTAAAGCCTGAGTAGCAAGATCGCTTTCTCCATTTTCATCGGACATGGATGCCTTCGTTACAATACATAAACAAAAAAAGGTTGGTACTATTTCGCTCCACGATCGCGAAATAAAAGAAATCACGTCTCTGTTAGAAAACGGTACCAATGTGTTTTTGTGTGGTGCGGCTGGTGTTGGGAAAACGTACATTCTGAATAAAATTCTTGACGAATCAAATAGTATAGAATTGTATGACGAAGTTTTACAGAAAAAAGACCTGTTTTTAAGTACGATAAAAAATTCGAACATGTATGCGTATATAGACGATTACGAGTCCGATACTGCATATAAAAGTATAGTCGAAACCGTCTGTAACGGAGGTCACATTACAAAAAAACCATTACTCGTCACGTCTAAAAACGTACACATGTTACCCAACTTCAAACTCGTGTTCGTACCAAAACGTAAACCAGAAACCATTCAGTGGTTAAATAAAAACCATCCACGATCGAAAATAGCGTCCGAACAGTGTAAAGGAAATATCGGGAACTATTTCAGTTACCTCGAATTTAGCGACGATAAAGATATTTTTAAATCCCCGAAAGAAATTATCGAAGACCTTCTTTGTGTACCAGGTACTATAGATATAAATGAAACGATACACGAACACGGACACGTTTGGGGATCCGTACACGAAAATTATCTTGGAACGGATACGGACCATTACGATAAAATCATGGATAGTTTAGTACACGCCGATCTATACGATACCGAACTTTATAAAGGTGAATGGGATTTCATGCCTTACTTTGTTTTGAACGCTATAAAGATTCCTAAAATTTACATGAAAAACCTACTCGAGAAAGATGCTATTCGACCGGGAAGTGCATGGACAAAATACGGGAACCAGAAAATGCGTGAACAGAAAATTCGAAGTATACAGGTACGTTCACATACAAATATGAAACACCACGAATTCATGCTTTTACGTGAATATGCACAAAAAGGTGACGTTTCGATGTTTAGTGAATATAATTTAACACCCCAAGATTTTGATGTTATGAACCATTTAGGTTTACACAATAAACTGAAACAAAGGGAAGTGACGAAAATCAAAAAACTTATTAAAGACGTGTGTACAGAATAATTAAATGAGTACCGAAGAAGAAAACGATTTTAAAATATCTCGAGTCATTGGTAATGAAATCTTTTATTACGGGGAAATTACCGATGTAGATATCCTTGAGTTTATCGAAGATTTTAAGAAACTCGAAATCGATCTTCTTAAAAAGAAGGCTGAACTTATTGGGTATGAACCCGTCATATATTTTCATATATGTAGTGAAGGCGGTGATTTGTTCTCGGGGTTAAGTGCCATGAACATTATCGAGAAGTCACGCGTTAAAGTTGTTACCATAGCACAAGGCGTATGTTGTTCCGCCGCGACGTTTCTTCTTTTGGGTGGTCACGAACGTCGTATAGGTAAGAATGCACACGTACTCATACACCAAATATCCACGAACGGATTCTGGGGAAAATACGAAGAACTCAAAGACGAAATGAAATCGTGTGATAAACTCATGGATATGGTTACAAAGACGTATAAGGAAAAAACGTCTATACCACAAAAACAACTTAAAAAAATTATGAAACGTGACATATATTTAGATCCACAAGAGTGTATCAAGTATAATGTCGTTGATTCTGTGGATTAGATCCCGACTACAGACCCCGGAGGGGTCTGGAGTCGTATCCCGGAGGGGTCTGGGTCTGGGGGTTCCCCTCTTCACAGATCCCTTCGGGATCTGGTGTCCACGTGTCTCTTATACAAACCAATAATGGTTGCTAGTATAAGAAATATGCATAGAGTATTTGCGTTTAGAGGAATAACCGTGTTTTCTGGAGGCCTAAGTCGTTCCATTCGTTTATAATCTACAACTGGAGGAACACTACTCATCTATTATAATGGAAACAATTTTTAAAACGGACAAAAACGGCAATCAAAGGTACACTTCAATCAGAGTTGAAAAACTGAAAGATGGTACCGCCAATATCATTAAAGCAACTGGTGTTGTTGATGGTAAAGAATCTATCTCAACAACGCACGTCCCGCTCGGGTACGAAAGTGCCCTGAAACGTGCAAAAACCATGTGGAAAAATTTACAGGTACCAGACGTTATGCCTATGTTGGCAAACAAATGGGACGATCGTAAAAGGTACATCTCGGAACCGTTCTATGTTCAACCCAAACTCGACGGGGTTCGACTACTCGTCTCGAATAAAGGTGGGATTTCGCGTACGGGGAAACTCGTTCCGGGAACCGAGTATCTCGGTAAAGGTCTTAAGGACGGTGAGTACCTCGACGGTGAATGTTACGATCCAAACAAAACGTTCGAGGAAATTACGAGTTTGTTTAAAACCGATCCGAGACAACTCACGTTTTACGTCTTTGATTATTTCGACGTAAATCGTCCCGATTTACCGTTCGAGGAACGCAAAAAGTATGTCACGGTCGAAACGAAACTCGTTCGTAAGAAAACGTGTTTGAAACAGTTCCACGATCAGTTCGTTTCACAAGGGTACGAAGGGACCATGGTTCGTGATCCCGCGAGTGTGTATGAAAACGGGAAACGAAGTAATTACCTATTGAAATTCAAAGATTTCATGACGGAAGAATACGAAGTTGTCGATGCAAAGACGGGACACGGTCGCGATGCAAATGCCGTCGTATGGGTGTGTAAAACCGAAAATGGAAGTACATTCTGTGTTCGACCCGAAGGTACGATCGAACAGAGAGAGTATTTTTATGCGCATAAGGAAAAGTATTTCGGTAAAATGTTAACCGTAAAGTTCCAAAACTTGACGGAACTCGGGATTCCGAGGTTTCCCGTCGGAATAGTATTTAGAGATTATGAGTGAATATTGTAATAAATGAAAAGAGTTGCTATTGATATCGACGAAGTTCTCGTCTCGTTCGTACGACCCATGGCAAAGTTCCGTGGTTACAAGTTTCCCGCCACTAAAAGGTACCCGTACGTCTATAAAGATATGTTTAACATTACCGAAACCGAATCGCGTAACATGGTCCACGATTTTTACGAATCCGAAGCGTTCGCGAAACTTAAACCGATCCCGGGCGTGTGTAAACAAATGGGGTATTTACGCAAACACGCCGATAAAATGTATATCGTCACGGGTCGCCAAAGTTACGCGCGTACACAAACCGAACAATGGCTCGAGTACTGGTTCCCCAACACGTTCGACGATCTTATCATGACCAATAGTTATACGGACCACGAAATTGAGAAACACGAAATCTGTCGAAGTCTTGCTTTAGACTCGATCATTGACGACAGTTTCGACGTGTGTACCAAATGTAACCGTATCGGTATCGACGCGTATAATATCGTCGGGTACGGTAAAATACGGTACCCGTGGGCCATTGAATCGAGTATGCAGAGAGCTTGGGGTTAAGTCAACTTAATCTATCCAACTCGCATCTGTTGGTTTAGTAAATTTATATAAAACAGAAGCACCATTATCAATTGTAAGAGTAACTGTTGATCCATCAGTCACGCCAGTTGGATTTGCTGTACCAGAATCTTCCCATATATTTGTTGTAGTATTTACACGAATATTTTCATTTTCGGCGTCAAACGCTTCCGGAGAAAAATCTATACGCCATCTTCCGTAAATTTCATATCCTGGTTCTGACGATCTCCAACGATACTCTGTTGAATTATGCCAAATACCCGATGAATCAATACTTGGTAACGTTTGTGGATATATTCCCGGAGGTCTAAATCGTTTCGCATAGTTCCAAAACTTGAAGTTTTTCACGTACCCGTCGAACTCTTTACCGAGAATGAACTCTTTTACACCCGCACTTATCGCTGGACTCGGGGTTGTTTGTGTAATTAATTCACCGTTCACGTACAAATTACTCGTCGTTCCGTCATAGTTTGTTGCTAACGTATACTCACCCGAAACGTGTGTGTTTGCCGCAACCGTAAAATCACCCAAGGAAAACACGTTCCCGAACGTCGTGTTTATTTCACCACCCATGTTCGGGTGTACGTTACACTTATAGTATATCGTATCGGGGACATCGTACGGTACGATAAATGTACCTTGTGCACCCGAAACTCCCGGAACGTAGTCTGGAGAAGATGGTGTTGTTGTCCATCCTGTCGTGTATTGCGTCGCCCCGTCCTCGGATGTCGCTAACACGAGAGGGTGTCCCGAATTCGACGCATCGCTCTGGTCGAACGTATACGTTTCCCCGCGAATGAACCCGAGCGTTGGTGTTTCGTCACCGTTAATCACGAACTTACTGTTCGCGACCGTAACCGTTAACGTTGTCGGTGAACTCGCATTATTTGCCGTAAGTTCGGCCGAGAAACTCGTTGGTATACTTATACTTTTCTCGACTCGTTTCTTCCTCGTTTCGTGTCTATTAAATCGCGCACCGATACTCGAAGATGTAATATTATTGTACCTTTTTAATGTTCGGGGGAGTGTTGTAGTAAAATCAAGGTCGAGTGTTGGGTCCGTGACCGTCGTATCGGTCGCGTCGAGTGTCACGCTCGGGGCATCCGTGGTCGTTACGGTAGTTACCGCCGTTGACCCTGGTATAAAACCTTCGTCTTCTATCGTAGTATCGTCACTCGTCGTCGTTGGTTCTGTTGCATCGATCGCGTTCGTCAAAAAGGCCTGTGTCGCCGTCGTAAATACCGATACGTACGTTCCCGCATTCTCTATTATAACGTTCGACGATGATGTTGTTGCGTGGATCGTATACGCCGTCGACCCTTTATAGATTTTACCGGCGACGTCGGTTAACGTTGAAGGTACGTTCTTTACCGTTATCGTTTTCGTATTATCGTAGGTTTGGGAGGGGGTGGTTCCTGTTACATATTCATATGGATTATCATATATTTCCCACGCGTGTAGACCCGTATAACCAGTGGAATTATCCGATCCTCTATAACAGTCTATTTGCCAAAACTGTGAACTTACTGCATCAAACGTAAACGTCGTTGGATCATTATCCGTTGTTTGATTATCCATAGACAAAGGACTTTGATTAGAAACAGCTGTCATAGAAGTTCCATCCCAATACTTAATAGTTACATTACCAGCATGATGAGTATTTGGTGGTTGGACGAGAATCATTTGACTACACTGTTTCGACCCCGAAGTAAATTTATACCCCCATGTCATGGGGCTATGTGTACCAACATTACCATGTGATGCATTCCCCCAATTACCCGAATCCACACCATCAAATAATTGAGCAGCATCTCTGGAATCACCACCATTCGTTTTTTGGTACGAACGATCACCATTACTCAAATCTTGGTAATGTGTTATACCGCTATTACTGTCCGGCCAATCACTTGATCCAGAATTGTGTGTGCGATTCGTATTCGATGCGTCTCTATCTGAAATACGTGTATGAGAACCCGTAAGTATAGTATGTGTATACGTCGTACCCGTAGGTGTTCCCGTGACGGTATTACTCGTAAGTACGAACGTGTTTGCATCCTTCGACGCAATAGAGTACGTACCCGAATCGCGTATGTATACGTTTAAAGCCGTTCCGATATCGAAACTCGACCCGTTCGGGTCAGTGAGTATTGTTGACGTCGGGGTAAGGTTCTCGATGGAAAGTTTGTTTGAAGTGTCGTATGTGAGGGAAGGAGTATTTATCGTTGTTATTACATTACCATATATTTCCCATTCAGATAAGCCTGTATAACCCGTAGTTTGTGTTGCATGTCGGTAACAATCGATTTGCCAATACTGTGAACTCACTGCATCGAAAGTAAATTCTGTTGAACTTAAGGCAACTTCCGAAGTCATGCCAATAGGACTTTGATTGGAAACAGTTGTCATAGAAGTTCCGTCCCAATACTTAATGGTTACATTACCCGCTGGATGAGTATTTGGCGGTTGGTATAAAATCATTTTACTTATCATCTTTGCACCACTCGTAAACTCGTATCCCCACGACATAGGACTATGTGTACCATTAGTCCCGTGCGACGCTTCACCCCACCCACTAGATATAGTATCGAATAGTTGTGCAGGATCTCTAGAACTACCACCATCTGTTTTTCCGTATGCCTTATCACCATTATTTAAAACGTTATGGGTTGCCATAAAACTCGAAACAGGCCATGTACCATTACCCGAAACTTGCGCTTTAGATGTATTTGTAGTACTATAATTCGATACCCGTGTCAGAGAAGTTAAATTATAAGTTGTACCCGAAGGTTGTGTACCAACCTCCTTACTCACCAACGCGAACGTCGTCGCATCACCCGTCGCCATTTTGTACGTTCCCTCGTGCTCTATGTATACGTTACTTGCCGTACCGATCTCGTACGTGTTCGAGCCGTACGTAAGTCTCGTCGACGTCGGGGTAAGGTTCTCGATAGAGAGTTTGTTGTACCCGTCGAAGGTGAGGGAAGGGGGTTGAGGAACTGATATAAATATATCGTTATACACTTTAACATTTTTAATCCTTCCTTGGAAATATGCTGCCGGTGTGCGCGATGTATCATATCTACCCGCTCCAACCATAAAAGGACCTAAATCCGAAGAGGCTGGACTTATTGTAGGTGTTGCAGTTGCTTCTAAGGTATCATCTAAATATAGGTTTAACGTGGTTCCATCGAAAGTTGCGCGCGCAGTGTACCATTGATTATTGTTTATGGTTGTGGTACTCTCTATAGTAATCTGATTTGAACCAGCTTCCTCAAACCCTGTACACAATTTATTATTAGAATCTATTACGAGACCATAATTAATATCATAACCTTGCCCATCACCTGCATTTATGCCTTTAGTCACTAACACAACCGCTTGTCTATCTATATAATCACCTGTTGCACCACTCCCAGTTTTATAAAATTCACACGATATATCCCACATGGCTAATTGTACATTCGAATCAGTCGCCCCTGTGGTAGCCATTTGAATGTACGACGAGGAACCGTCAAATGTGAATGCACCATCTGTATCGGTCACACTATTTAATGTACCATCTAGATTATTTGGTGAACTATCATCAACTGTGGAACTATTTGTGTACGTATTCCACCATAATTGTGGAGATACTTCAACCTCCTCCGTCACCGTCCCCACATTCGTCTTCACAACCGCACTCTGGTCGCTATTCGTCACCTCGAGGATGTACTCGCCCGTATCCTCGATGTATATATCGTTTTGCGTTTGACCCAAACTGTACGTATTGCCGTTCGGGTCCGTGAGTGTTGCCGTTCGAGTGTTCTTTTCGAAAAGTTTCCATTCACCAATAATAGTTTGGTCACCTCCATGGTTTTCCGTCACGTTAAGTCTATACTTAGAATAACTCGTCGAATTAGATACCGTGTATGTACCTATTTTAGCGAGAGCGGCTGTTACTTGAGGCTGATTTGTACGTGTATCGAGAACCGTCCATGTCGAACCATCGTTAGATCCTTCGACTGTCCAGTCTTTAGGACCACACGTATAATCCGTATAATTTCTGTAGTATAATTCGTACGAACCGAGTACCATACTCGAAGGCATTTCGATGGTTAATATAGCAACAACTATACTTTGTGGGTGCCAACACTCATCATCAGCTGTAGAATCGTCGTTATTGAACGCCCAATATGGACCTGCGTGATTACTACTATCACTCCAAACAGCCACGCTACTCGTTCCCTTATACGACCCGTTCCCGTATGATGCTCCTGTTATTGTCCAATCGGCAACTTTATCGGAATCCGACCACGTGGGACTACTTCTCGTCCCATCCGTAGGTGGCCATTGTTTATCATTCACCGTCGTAAAGTTCTCGAGTGTTAGTTTGTTGTAGTTGTCGAAGGTTAATTGAGCTCCTAAATTAACCTTATAAGTTCCGGAAACATCGACAACGGTTGAAGGTATTGTTCGTGTAAACCATGCATATTCTGTACCCTGATTCACAGCCACAGTACCATCAGATCCCCAATTATAATGTGAAACGGATGTTCCTGTTCCATGAGTCGCAAAATCGTGTGTATCAGATGAAACTATCCACCATCTAGATACGTTAAATCCTTCCGTGTACCCAAGACCAATTAAAGTAGAATTATTAAAATCACTACCAGTTTTAAAGGTAAAGTCTTTTGGTGGACTGTGTGTAGTATCATAATTATCCCAAGTTGATTTAATTCTTGTCTCCGTATACGTAAAATCTTTATACGTTGCATTTCTTTGACTATTCACGGTTCCTGACACAACGTTACTACTCAACGCAAACACGTTCGATCCCGACATTTCGAGGTCGTACGTTCCCGCCCCGTTTATATAAAGGACGTTCGCACTTCCTAGCTCGTACGTGTTCGAAAAATACGTCACGTTCGCCGATACGTTACTCCCGGCATCTATAAGTGTCAGTTTATTGTACCCGTCGAAATCGATAGGTTTGGTCGGTGCACCCGCGAGGTCGACCGACGACACGTATACGTTCGATTCCACGTACTTATCGGTCCCGCTTATCTTAAACACGTACTCGCCCGTATCTTTTACGTACATGGTCTTGGCCGTTCCTAAATTGTACGTGTTGGAATAATAGGTTACGTTTGATGTATCGGCATAGTTCGTACCGGATACGGTTAGTTTGTTTTTACCGTCGTAGGTTATGGAAGGTAATGGTGAAAATTGTACGAGCACAATACCAGTACCACCATAAGAACCGGTACCACTTGCTATAGAACCACCGCCACCACCACCACCCGTGTGTTTTTGACCATTTGCACCCGCACTACCACTACTACCACCACCATTACCACCACCACCGTTCGATGCCGTACCTGGACTACCGCTATGAAAACCGCCACCGCCACCGGACGCAAACCAACCCGAATCACCGTACGTCGTTCCAAAAACGCTCGAATAATCTAAACCCACACCACCGTTTGCGCCGTTTGCATCGTTTGCACCCGCACCAGCACCACCAGCACCACCACCACCGGAACCACCTTGATCAATCGAGGGTGAATATGTTGAACTACCATCACCACCCGCGTAACCCTGTCCCTCTGTACCAGCACTACCCGTTCCATTTCTAAAAGCACCACCACCTGAACCACCAGAAGCACCAGCACCACCAGCACCACCCCCTTTACCACCTCCTATTGCTGTTGTTAAACCAGTAAACTCAGTATCCGAACCATTACCGGTGACACTATTATTATTACCACCGACCACTATAGTTTGTTGTCCCGATAAAGAAACACTCGCATTATACACTACACCACCGGCACCACCGCCACCACCACCGCCATTATTATTATCTGAATTACCACCGCCACCGCCACCGGCAACCATTAGAACTTTAGCTGTTACTGTTGAAGCGGGTGTCCATGTATACGTTGTCTGCCGATTCGCCGTTGACGCACTGTCAAGTGTTCCCCATGTATAACTAATAGTCGTATCCGTATCGGAAAAAATATGTCCCGCAGTTGCCGCCGCCGTCACCGAACCGTCACTATACGGATCACCGCTATTTGTAAACGTATCGTAGTGGAATGTAATAGTTATGTCTGGTGCATTATTAATTGCACTCACCTCCTTACTCAACTCAATCGCGTACTCGTCCGATCCTTTCACTTCCGCCGTGTACGTGCCCGTATCCCTAATGTACACCGTATTCGACGTCGTCGTCGCGAACGCCGCGCCGTCTTTTTTTATCGTCGCGGTTTCGACCGTATCCACGTTATCAATAGTCAGTTTGTTGTACCCGTCGAAGGTGAGTGTAGGAACAACATCCGAAGGATGTTGTGAGACGCCCCCCACATACACGTTACTCATGACGAATGTATTCGCATCCCTCGCCTCGAGTTTATATTCACCCGCATCCGTCACGTACACGTTACTCGCCGTGTTCGTGTCGTACGTGTTCGAACCGTACTTGAGCGTCGACGAAGTTTGCGTGATGTTCTCGATCGCGAGTTTATTGAACCCGTCGAAACTGAGTTTTGGTGTTGTCCATAAATGATCTGAAGTAATTGTGAATTCAAACACAAGTGTTGAACTATTGAATCCTTTTAAGATTTGTCCAACTTGTCCAGATATAGTCACGGATGCAGTAGGTGTATTTGAGTTTATCGAAATAGTGTAAGGATGTAAACTGTTCGAAGCTGTTTCGGCATAAACTTTTGTTGAACCATCAGTTTCTTTACGAAATTCGAGTCCGTGTCTGTTATCTGCAGCGGATCCACCGATATTGTATAATTCGTAAAATATAGCACTATCAGTTGTTTGTGATGTATCTAATTGGTATTCATAAGATCCGTTCCATGTTCCAGCATAAAATGAAATAGTAGTTGCTGATGGAGACACATCGTTTGTAGACGTACCGAGATTTCCAGTTGTGTTACTCAAATACGCGAACGTCTCACTCGTTTGAACGTTCGCCGTATACGTTCCAGATTTGTATATGTACACTTTCGATTGGGTCGTTAAGTCGCGCGTCGTTCCGTCCGGTACACCGAGGGTCGTGGAGGTTGGGGTTATATTACTCAAGTTTAACCTATTGTACCCATCAAACTCGAGTTGGGGTGCCGAAACCGATCGTGTCGTCGTAAAATCGGGTACCACTCTATTCGAATAGTATACGTCGTTCACGATCGCTTGGTACGTTCCCGTTTGGTCCGAACGTAACACGACGTTACTTTCAGTCCCGTACGTATGGAAAAGAACGTCGTCCCTGTATAATTTGGCCGAACTTATCGTCACATTACTCGTTGTTAAACTTAACGTTGGGTTCGCGAATGCGAGTGTTACGTAATCGTACGCGGTACCTTCCGTCGTTACCGTCACCGCGTTCGTATACGTTTCACTACCGAGTGTTACCGTATACGGAACCGTTCCGATCTTCGTCGTTTCCTCGAAAACGTACGTATTCGTCGACTCGTTTATATCAAAGGGGTCCGCACCAGTAAAACTCGTTGTTACATTTTCCTCGGTAAGGTTCGATAACGTAATTGTCACAACGTTCGAACTCGACACGGTTGTCGTTGCCTTTGCCGTCGGTTTGACCCATACGCGGTGGTACAGGAAGTCCCCGAACGCGAGAACCTCATCGTCTTCGTCGGCGTTTGCAATATCAACCCAATCGTCACCCGTACTGTTCCGACCCTGGATCTTAAAGTTTATACCGAGGTACCCGTGATTGTTTGTGCGAAACACTTTAGCTTTTGACGACGGTGATATATTAGGTACGATCGTCGTCGTCGTATACTCGTTACCGGCTAATTCTAATTTTTCGAAACCCGGGGATGACATCGCGTAACTTATCCATTTTCGCGGTAAATCGTACCTCGACGTACGTCCCAAATCGTCCTCAACTTCGAGTGTATACGTCACGTCCTGTGGTGTTGATTCCGTGTACCCAAAGTTTACACCATCCCCCGTTGTTGCCGAAGTTACCGTCGTAAGTAACGTTCCGTCGGGTTTATATAACTTTGCCGTTGCCCCGTACGTCGACGTTAACTCCGAGATATCAAATCCCGTAAGTGCATTACTCGTATATAAAGCCGGGGATACGTAATCGGCCATATCGAAATCCACGTACGTTTCACCGCCCGTGGTTGTTATGAGAAGAATTTCGAAATCCGACCCCGTTTTTGTCGTTGTACTTACCGACGACGCCGTTACGGTAATGTTCGGGACGTACGTAAAGTTCCCTTTTCTACCCGTTTTTACGCTAATTTTGTGAATTGAAGGTTGTTTTACGTTCTGTAGTGTAAACGCGTTTACCGTAACGTCACCCGTTAAAGTTACCGATGCCTCCCCTGAAACTTTCGAACCACCGTCGATCGTCATTGTCGTTCCACTTATCGATACCGTTATAGGTTCGGTTATTTCGACAATACTTGGATCCTCTATATCTTCCGTAATCAATGCGGGGATCTCTATGAAGCGCATTTATATAGAAGGAGATTTTGTTTATCACGGAATCGTTCCGGTTACCGTTTTCTTCGTACTGATTTGGTCCCCGTTTGCGTCGACCGCATACGCAACCACCGTTATAGATGCCGACACAGATAAACCGTGGGCGACCGCGAGTGTTCCGACGGGTGTTGTTTGTTCCGACCCGCCGTTTATCGTATACTTAATGTTCGTTATGTTACTCGCGCCTTGAACCGTAAACGTCACGTTCGTCGAATCGAACGAGGCGCCCGTGACTTTGGGGATGCTTTTGCCTAAAATACCAGTAGTTTTTACGAGGACAATACCGGAACCACCATTACCACCTATACGAGGTGAAGTACCATTATTATGCGAACTAAAACCTGCACTACCACCACCACCACCGGTATGTTTTTGTGCGTCGGAAGGTGCCACACTCGTTAATGTCCCATCCGAACCTCCACCTTGTGAAGCAGTACCGGCTGCCTGATTACTACCGATATCAGTTCTAGAACCACCACCACCACCACTAGCAAACCACCCAGAATCACCATAAACTGTACCAAACACACTTGATTTGTCTAATCCTAAACCACCGTTACCAGCAACGTAAGATACAGGATCACTACCTGCACCACCCGCACCACCA
>Ga0209961_1000370_pt1 | contig 15381 bp, 8 predicted proteins | sample SalPonA_B_H2O_MG_FD_185719 | JGI IMG/M metagenome (GOLD analysis project Ga0209961, IMG submission 185719) | Water microbial communities from South San Francisco under conditions of wetland restoration - Salt Pond MetaG R2A_B_H2O_MG (SPAdes)... | ecosystem: Environmental > Aquatic > Non-marine... | reverse complement strand
CCAGCTGCCACGAGATCAATGGTTGAGCTGGATGAGATATACGGTTAAATCGGGCGATGTGCTTGGCACAATTGCACAACGTCACAACACCGATGTGGCGACGCTAAAAAAAGTGAATAAACTTCGTAATAACAACATCCGAATCGGCGATGTTTTACTGATACCCGTGGCTAGCTCAAACGATGAAGAATATGGTTTAAGCGCTGATAATCGTCTTGAGAAAACACAGAAAAAATTGGACAACCGAGCAGAAATTGTCGAGCAATATTTTGTGCAGCCAGGCGATTCTTTTTGGACTATTGCTCGTCGCTATAATGTAAAAGTTGCACAACTGGCAAAATGGAATGGCATGGCCAGTCGAGATCCACTGCGCGTTGGTAAGCAACTCAAGATTTATCGCCAAGCTAGCAATAGTTCACTCCCGCCACCGAGTAGTCGCAAGAGCATTGTCAAAAAAATTAATTACAAAGTAAGACGGGGTGATTCGCTGGCTAGGATAGCGGGTAAATTTAATTTAAAAATTAAAGATATCGTCGGCTGGAATCGTTTAAATACCGATAAATATTTGCAGCCTGGGCAAGCGCTAACACTGTTCATCAACGTGCAAAGTGCCCCTTAAATAATTGCTTTGGCAAATATTCAGCGCTTGTCTATATTTAGAGGGTCAACTCCACGGGCCCTATTATGAGCGAAAAACAAGACTACGGTTTTCAATTTGTTAAGCAGCTAAACCACGATTTGGAAAAGGGGAATTTAAAACTCCCAACTTTTCCTGAGGTTGCGCTTCGAGTTCGCCGCGTTATTAATGACCCACACTCCGACGTTGAAAAAGTACTCAACGTTGTGAAAACAGACCCTGCCCTGACCGCCCGCTTATTAAAAATGGCAAATTCTGCCCTGATGAGACGCGGTGTTGATGGTCCGGTCGATCTACGCAGCACCATTAGTAGACTCGGTTTTGACATGGTTAAAAATGCCGCAATGGCAGTAGCCCTGCAACAAATCATGACCGCGCGATCGATGGGGGCAATGTCAAATTTTCTAAATCCTCTTTGGCTCCATAGTATTCAAGTGGCCGTTCTCAGTTATATCATTGCAAAACAGACCAAAGTGGTCATGTCAGACCATGCCATGCTGGCCGGGCTTATGCATGATATTGGCAAGTACTACATTTATATGCGGGCTGATGAGCATTCTGAGCTCACCAATAATCCTGAACATTTACACAGAGTCGTCGATCTATGGCATGGCGAGATTGGTGCTGAAATTATGGAGGCATGGGGTTTTGAAAAAGCCTATATAGAGGTCTCCCTGCAGCACAACAACTACAAACGCAAACACAACGGTGATGCAGACATTGTTGATGTTGTGATGCTAGCCAATTTGCACGCCAATATTGGTAAAGATGGCTATCCCAAGGAATGGTCGAACATTGATGCTCTTAGCAAACTAAACTTGACCCCCGAATCCAGTATTAGCCTAATTCGGGAATCGCGCGTTGAAATCAAAGAAATCATCGCAAGTTTACAGTAGCGGCTGCCAACGACTTAGGGCGGTAAAGTAAAGCCCGGCTTGGGTGACGGTAAATCCAAGTTGTTCTAATAAACGTCGATAATTTTGCAGCTGTCGTCGATACTGTTCAGACTCTTGGGCTATAAACTCTTCTATCGATTGCTCCGGTGAAGGAGAAGATGTTTTGTAATCAATAATCACGATCTCGCCCTGCTCGTTCCAAATAGTTCGATCAATGATGTTCAAACGCCCTTCCTCGTCGATAAGACGCCATTCGCAACGAGCCTCAGATGCACTAAATATCCAGTGATTTTTCTTATCAACAGCTGCCCGATCAAGATGTTCAATGGCAGCGGCCAATACTTGATTCAATATAGGGTCTGCAATGTCGATACCTTCGATAAAATTTTTGATAACACCTTGTTTGTTATCGATCTTCAACCAACGCTGCAAACCTGTATACGTCATTAATTCGAGCGCGCGATGGACAACATTACCCAAAGATTGCTGATAACTATCAGCAGAATACACGGGTATATTTGTCGCGCCACTGCCAGGCTGCCATTGAGAGGCCGTTGTCTTAGGCAATAATTGAACAGGCACTCTATGATTGGTCGCCTTGATGGAGGCGCGTAGCGCTTGACGATCATTCGTGTCATCGGGCATTGTTGACGTTGCTGGAATCCATTCCATTTGAGATTCAAAGCTTGGCCAGATCTTACTTAACAGGCTACTTTCTGACGGTGGTTTGCATTCCCCCTTTTCGTTTTGAGCTACCTGGCCTAACAAATAAAGTCGCTTGATAGCACGAGTCACCCCAACATACAGTAAGCGGGTTGATTCAAGTTGCTCTCTGCGTTTTTTTTCAGCGCTTAATAAGTGATATAGCCCTTCGTCTTGTTTACTTTTATACAGCGGCGCCATGAAGAAGCCATCGCTGCCATCGTTAAAGATAAATTTTCTCCACTGTACAAGTGCTTTATCTTGCGACTTTGGTAAGCGCCCCAAGCCAGGAATGATAACGTGATCGAACTCTAAGCCTTTAGACTTGTGAATAGTCATGACTTTAACAGCATTCGATTGAGACGAATCTGCACTGGCATATAATTTTTTGAGTGCGTTTTCAATGCGCTCCACAGATAGCGGCCTAGCGGCACTTTGACTGGCTTGCAGGTTGTCCAAGCAAGACATAAATCGCTCTACATCTTTGACCACAGAGAGTCCTTCACAGGCAACAATCTGTGGGCCTTTAAGGCTAGTCCAAACTCTGTGCAGCGATTGACGGGGACTAAATCGAGCGCGATCACTGTAGGCCCGGCACATGATGTCAGCCAAAACATTCAACCGCAGACCTCCATCAGAGGAGATGGGTAATTGTTGCCATTCGCCACTAATAATGCAGGCTCCGATATCTATTTTGCTATGACTCAGCACCAGCATATCTTGCAGTGTTAAACCGACCATCGGGCTGCGTAACAACGCAGCCCATGCAATGCGGTCTGAAGGATTGTGGATAGCCGCATACAAATTGACCAGATCTCTTATCGAGCTGCGACTGGTTAAAGGGTCGATATCCTCCGCGAGCCAACTGATTCCAGCGCTTTTCAACGCTGGTAAAATATCGACAAGGTGGCGGCGACCACGCACCAGTATGGCGATGCTATCACTCTGTGACTGACGTCTTATCGATGTAATAATTTCAACCACACGCTGTGCCTCAAGTGCACCTTTGCCAGCATCATCAATGGCATAACAATAGGTGGCAGGATCGGGAAGCTCTTCGTTTAAGGCTACCGCTTCTGAAAAAGATACCGCACCGGCATTGATGTCGTTTTTAGCAGGAAATGCCGTCTTAAAGCTTTGGTTGACCCAATCAATAATTCCCTGCTGCGAACGGAAATTAACTTGAAGCTGCAAAGGTTCTAAAGGGATATTGCCAATTCCACGCTCACACGCACTTAAGAAGATACCTACATTGGCTTCACGAAAACCGTAACAAGATTGCATTCCATCGCCCACAATGAACAGTGTCCTGCCATCACCTTGCTGCCAGCCAGTAGTTAACTTTTCCAACAGCGACATTTGGGGTGGCGAAGTATCTTGAAATTCATCCACCAATATATGTCGTATCTGATAATCAAGTTTTAACGCTAAATCCGTAGGCATTTCCTCATCGCCAAGGGCGTTGTTAGCCGCTCGATTAATTTCGATATAATCAACCACCCCTCTCTGGGAAAACACCATCCACAAATGCGCCACACTGCGTGGCAGAATATTCATGAGCGCTTCTATCGACTCACTTTGGGCTGAATCAATATCTGGTGGCACCAGTTCTTTGATACGAGCGAGGGATTCTGCCAAACCGGGAATAAAGCTCAGCTCACTCAATAATTCCGTAAACGCCGACTTTCGCTGCGTGAATATCTCTTTATCTTCAGGGGTCAACGCCTCTTTTGGGGCAGGAAAACCCTGGCGTTTGTCGACTTTTTTCTTAAACTTCCCCTCTTTGGTCAACAATTGTTCGACGAGTACTTTCCACAGGTGCAAGTCATCACTTTGGCATTGTGGAAGCTCATCGATACCTCTAAAACTAGTGAGAGGATGATCATTTACATGCGTCGCGGCATAGTCGAGGAGCATGCATAACTCTGAGGCAAATGGCGCGAGTAATGTCGCTGCAAACGTTAATCGTTCTTGATTAAGGGTATCTATGTTTGCTTCCAAGGACGCGACAAAAGCGTGGTGGTCGTTGTCTCGTTGCGCCGAGACCATCCATGATAACCATTGATCCCTTTTTGCCAGTAAGCCACACATTAGCTCTTCGAAAGCATCAAGGCGATTATCTAGCAAATTCAATACGATAGCTAAATCATCTGCAGTAGATGATGAATCTTTAAGCTCATTTAATAGCTGTCTTGTGGCCTCGGCATAAAGCTCGTTAGGCTCATCTGCTACCGCAACATCAGCACCAAATCTTGCCTCTAAGGGAAGTTGTTGAGTAATGCTGGCACAAAGACCATCAATGGTTTTCAACCTTAGCCGATGAGGATTTTGCAGTAATTGCCAGCCGCGTTGCTTGTCTCGTAATAGAACATTCGTGGCCAGTTGACGCGTTTTCGCTTCGTGGGGCTTTAATGGTTTGGTGGTGGATAACGACGCGTTTTGCATGGCCTTTAAAAGGCGCTCGGTCATCTCCTCTGCCGCCTTGCGAGTAAAAGTGATCGCTAGGACTTCTTCGGGGTTATCCACCGTTGCCAGTAACGCCAGGAGCCTTTGGGTCAGCAATTCAGTTTTACCCGAACCTGCTGGAGCGACGACGCTAAATGAGCGGCTAACATCGATGGCGGTTTCACGGGCTTGCCAATCAATCACTGCATTCATCGACGCTCTCCTATCCGACACACATCGTGCAAGTGGCAATACTGGCAGCTAGCACTCGAGGTCGGTAACACTTGAGCATCACCTTGTAAAAACTCCGCCGCTAAATGTTCTAAGCGCTGATGCCAACGAATTTTTTGATCAGCCCAGATCGTCTGAGGATCTGCGTCCTCTACTCCGGGCAGGGCTTTTATGCCAGATATCCCCGTTGGTTGTCCACAAAGCCCTGCATATTTCATCTCATCGCGCTTCAGTCCGGCCTTCGCTAACGCTTCCACACGGCCGTCGTCTAGCAGTAATGCATAAAGTAATAACTGAGGATCACCCGGGCGTTCATCATGCCAACTATTGATACTGGCGGTGCCCGTTTTATAGTCGATAACCATCAATCTATGCGCGTCTATTTCATCAATTCGATCGATTCGAAGATTGAGTTCTAAGCCAGAAAAATTCGCCTTTCGTGGTTCCTCGCTGGCAATAATGCGAAACGGCGGACGTTGTTTTTCAATGTCCAGCCAGGCTAGCAGTAGCTCACTGAGGCGTTTGGCTTCCATCTCTTGATAGCGAGGATGCATGATATCCGATCGCTTGCGATACATCGCCTGCAAAGCCGCATCAATAGCTTTCGATAAGGTCTCATCACTGTGCTGATCAATGTGAGACTGCAACAGCCCCTTGGGAAGTAAAATTTCTAATGCCTCATGTACCGCCGTTCCCCTGACATGAGCGGGCATAGCATAGGTGACCGGATCAACGCGTTGCAAACCTAAACGGTGGGTAGCAAAGGCTCGGAACGGGCACTGGGCTTGATCTGAGAGTACACTACTACCACCACTTACAGCGGCAGCATCTTCAACGGCGGGTGCAAACTCATCTTCTATGCACTCTAACGATAACGTCTTAAGTTCAATGGCATTATCTACAGGTTCAACCATATCAATCGTTGATAAAAGCGGCGAAGGCCTTACTTCAATATCACCATCAAACTTGGTATAGCTATAAACAATGGTCTCTGCACTGGCGCGATATGAGTGCAATAAACTTTCAGCGTAACGCAGCTCTCTTTTTGCATCACAATGGGGCATATCCAGGGCTCGCTGAATATCTAGAGCGATCAATGGATTGGGTTTAGCCTTGCCGGGAAAGTGGCCATCGCTCATCGATAAAATCCACAGTCTGTCAAAATTGAGATTGGCCGCCTCTAGCGAGCCTAAAATTTGTAGCCCGCAGTCCTCTACTTTTGCCTGAAAAATAGACAGGCTCAGACGTTCTTTCAACACAGAGATGAAATCAAAAATATTGATTGAAATGTCCTCAGGGGTCTGGCGTAAATCGGCCAGTAAGTTTTGCCACAGTGTCATTTGCTGAAATTCAAGCGAGTCAGTTTCCCGCTCCCCGGGCCAGCCGAAGATACCCAGTAACTTTTCAAGATGAGTGCACCATGCTGCAATATTGAGGCTACTTCTATGGAGCTTATGGCGAAGCGCATGATCCGAAGCCTCGTGCCATGCTTGCCATAACTTGGGGCACTGAGATTGCAATTGCTCTCTCAAAAAGGCTTGGCTATTTTCAGGGCGTCCCATAGCCACCACCGAAGTATAAAAACGTGATCTTTCGAAACACTCGCCATCACCACCAATGATAAAAGGCGTATGACAAATACCATAGAGCGTTTCAATATCCAATTGTTCTAACCAGAGCTGCATAAGATCGGGAATAATGGCTAACAAAGGTTGATCAATAGCTCTTTGCCCCGCAGAAATATTGGCTTTAGGAATATCTCTAGGACTAAAAACATCTTGGCTTTGTACATCTAATCGCTTCAGTAACAAACGTTCTATATCATCACGTCTCTTACTCAACAATGGATCTACAATAGCAAAACGCCCAGCGGGATGCGTTTCAAGGTAATTAACACCATCATCGATGGCCGCCTCTAACTCTGCATTGATATCAGAATACACATGAAGCATCTGTTGTTTCACTTTCGAAGGGAACTCAACGTGTTGAGCATGCCAGTGTTGAAACAACAACTGAAAAAGCAAGCTCAACGACTCAAACCCGACAAATAGACAGCCAGTCAGTGGCTTTTGCTGCAACAAGGCATCAATGGTCATCGCCTGCAACTTAGCTTGATCAATACTATTGAGCTGCTCTGAGCGCTGAATAAAACTATCGCGCCATGTTACTAAATAGGGATTTAATGCATCGTCTGTTAATCGATATTGCAGTGCTAATTGGTATGCGCTTGCCGCGGTTTGAGCAGCACTGTCGACCTTTAAAAGTGCAGTTTCCTCACTCCAATTCGACGCTATTGCTTCCTTCCAAAGCAGCTTTTCAGTCGTTGCTGACATAATGCTTCGAGGCGAAAACTCTCCTTCGAGGACAAAACGATGGTATTGTTCGACCAAGAAATCATTAATAGCCAATACCTTAGGAGGTAATGTTGTACTGTTAGTTTGAGTAGCATAATGTTGAAATGACTGATTGATTTTGGCGGCTAAACGGCGGTTTGCAGCAAGTACCAAACTTTTGCCAGACGCCTCCAAAACAGGGAGTAAAACATTGAGATCAAAAAGCGGCGCTAAATTTGCCAAAACAGGTCCTTTTGTTCATTACATATGATTATCTATCAAGTAGAATACACCATTTTGAACGAACAGTGATCTCCAACCATGACTACAAATACAGACAATATCAATATCGCCTCTAGTAATCCGCTGATTACTCCCGCTGACCTAAAGAGCAAGGTGGTCGCCAGTGAAAAAGCACTACAAACGGTAAGCCAGGGACGCGATACCATTCGCGCTATTTTGGATCGAAAAGACCCTCGTATATTTGTTGTGATTGGGCCCTGCTCTATTCATGACACCGAAGCTGCGCTAGATTATGCTAAACGACTAAAAGCACTGTCCGCTGAATTAGACGATACGCTCTACATTGTTATGCGTGCTTATTTTGAAAAACCACGTACGACCGTTGGCTGGAAAGGTCTTATTAATGACCCCTATCTGAATGACTCATTCAAAATTGAAGATGGCTTACAAATAGCACGCAAACATCTCATTGAACTGTCTGAAATCGGTCTACCATTGGCGACAGAGGCACTCGATCCTATTTCACCCCAATATTTACAAGATTTGATTTCATGGTCTGCCATTGGTGCGCGCACAACTGAATCACAGACTCACCGTGAAATGTCTTCAGGATTATCTGGCCCAGTAGGTTTTAAAAATGGGACCGATGGTGGCCTTGAGGTAGCTATCAATGCGCTTGGCTCAGTTGCACATCCCCACCGTTTCCTTGGTATCAATGGTGATGGTGTGGTATCGGTAGTGGAAACTAAAGGTAATCCTTATGCCCACGTTGTACTACGTGGTGGCAGCAATGGCCCTAATTTTGATTCTGTTCATATCGCGCTTGCAGAACAAGAATTAGAGGCGGCCGGCCTTGCTAAAAACATTATGATCGATACTAGCCACGCCAATAGCAATAAAGATCATCGTCAACAGCCTTTGGTGTTAGATAACATTGCGCATCAAATCGCTGACGGCAATCGCTCAATTGTCGGCGTTATGATTGAATCTAACATCGGTGCAGGTAATCAAAAGATGCCGGCTGATCTCAAAGATTTAGAATACGGTGTTTCTATTACTGACAAGTGCATAGATTGGGAAACGACCGAACAATCGCTGCGCAAACTTCGCGACACGATCAAAACGGCTATTGGCCAACGCTAGAAAACAAAAAGGCTCCCAAGGGAGCCTTTTTCATAAACTGAATGCACTACATATAGGCATCAGATTTGTCGGTGTGATCAGTAACATCACGTACACCTGCCAAACCAGGAACTTTTTCTAATAGCGTTTTTTCTACACCTTCTTTCAATGTAACGTCCACCATACTACAACCTTGACAGCCACCACCAAATTTTAAAATGGCGACTTGGTCATCCGTAATTTTCTCAAGGCTGACTTCACCACCGTGAGCGGCAAGGGACGGATTCACCTCGTTGTAAAGAATATAATTGATGTGGTCTTCTAATGGACTATCTGCACTCACTTGAGGCATTTTTGCATTGGGCGCTTTAATCGTCAGCTGACCACCCATGCGATCTTTTGCATAATCGACAATTGCATCTTTTAGAAACGGCAAGGAGCGCTTCTCGTAGAACGCCTTAATGGTCTCAAACTCCACGGTTTCGTCTTCTTCATTGACGTCACCCTCACGGCAATAAGCAATGCATGTTTCAGCTCGAGATGTGCCTGGGTTGGTGATAAACATGCGTACACCGAGAACATCATCGCCCTGTTTGGCAAGTAACTCAGCGAGATAACCCTGTGCAGATTCAGTAATAGTAACCATGATTCACTCCTTAATATGGCGCTATTGTAGTGTTATTTACGCAAAGACTCTATGGCGTGGAACCTTAAATAGCAGAAAAATTCCTTATCTTTTAAACGATTAGCCCTGCCTTGTGTATGGGTATTGGGGACATAGCACCCAAAAAGCACTTGATGAACGTTAAAAAATAAGGATTGTGTCGCGTATCACATGCAATAGTCGAGTTAATAAAAGGTCTGCCGTTTTATTCATTTTTTTCACTGCATGGAGCTATTCTTATTTGTTTGGTAATAACAAAATAGCCTTTAATTCTAAAAAAACTTACAAACTATTACTCCGAAAGCCCCACCATTATTGCTTTATCGAAAATTTTGGATATACTTTTACGGATTACTACTACATGGACATAACAATGAATCGTTCGCAAAAACTTCAAGACGCTCTCAAACAACGCATCTTAATCCTAGATGGTGCGATGGGAACCATGATCCAAGAATACAAACTTGGAGAAGCCGAATATCGCGGCACACGTTTTGCTGACTTTCACGTGGATGTAAAAGGTAACAACGACTTACTCAGCTTGACACAGCCAGGCATAATTAAAGAGATCCACCTCGGCTATCTCAAAGCCGGGGCCGATATTATTGAGACCAACACGTTTAACTCCACCCAAGTCTCTCAAGCTGACTATCAAATGCAGGACCTTGCCCACGAGCTAAATTTGACGGCTGCGCGTCTTGCTCGCGAAGTCGCCGATGAAATGTCTACCCCTCAAAAGCCTCGCTTTGTTGCGGGTGTTCTTGGCCCAACCTCCAGAACAGCGACCATATCACCTGATGTTAACGATCCTGGCTACCGCAATATTACTTTTGATGCCTTGGTCGATGACTACCTAGTATCCATTGATGGACTCGTAAAAGGCGGAGTTGATATCCTGCTAATAGAAACCATTTTCGATACTCTCAATGCTAAAGCGGCTGCTTTTGCCGTGAGCACATACTTTGAAGAGCATGATATTGAGCTGCCGATCATGATCTCAGGCACGATCACTGATGCCTCGGGTCGCACACTATCAGGACAGACCGCTGAGGCGTTTTGGTACTCCTTGGCACACGTTAAACCCATCAGTATCGGCCTTAATTGTGCGCTTGGGGCAGAAGAGCTACGCCCTTACGTTGAAGTGTTAAGCAAAATTGCCAATACTCATGTTAGCGCACACCCCAATGCAGGACTACCCAACGAATTTGGTGAATATGACCAAAGTCCTGCTGAAATGGCAGGTATTATCGCTGAATTTGCTCAAAGTGGATTTATTAACATTGTTGGTGGTTGTTGCGGAACCACGCCAGAATTTATTCGCCAAATTGCTGAAGCTGTTGCCGACATTGCTCCACGTAAGTTACCAGACCGCCCTGTTCAATGTGAATTAAGCGGCCTCGAACCTTTTGTCATAGGTGCAGATAGCCTATTTGTGAACGTAGGTGAGCGTACTAATATTACAGGCTCTGCAAAGTTTGCGCGCCTCATTCGCGAAGAAGACTACGACACCGCCTTGGATATTGCTCGTGATCAAGTAGAAAACGGGGCACAGATTATCGACATCAATATGGATGAAGGCATGCTTGATTCACAAGCTGCCATGGTTCGCTTTCTACATTTAATTGCCTCTGAGCCAGATATTTGCCGCGTCCCTATTATGGTCGACTCTTCCAAGTGGGAGATTATTGAAGCTGGCTTGAAATGTATACAAGGCAAAGCCATTGTTAATTCCATTAGTCTCAAAGAAGGCGAAGCCGATTTCATCAAAAAAGCCAATCTCTGCAAGCGCTATGGTGCCGCAGTGGTAGTGATGGCCTTCGATGAAAATGGCCAAGCAGACACACTGCAGCGTAAAACTGAAATTTGTGAGCGTTCCTACCGTGTATTGGTAGGTGAAGTTGGTTTTCCGCCTCAAGACATCATATTTGACCCCAATATTTTTGCCATTGCGACAGGTATTGAAGAGCACAATAACTATGCTGTCGACTTCATCGAAGCTACGCGCTGGATACGTCAAAATCTACCCCATGCCATGGTATCTGGCGGCGTGAGTAACGTGTCATTTTCTTTCCGCGGCAATAATATAGTTAGAGAAGCGATCCACGCCGTATTTTTATACCATGCGATCAAGGCTGGCCTGACAATGGCGATTGTGAACGCCGGCCAACTTGCCATATACGAAGATATCCCGCTCGAGCTGCGAGAAGCCGTTGAGGATATTGTGTTAAATCGACGCGAAGATGGTACCGAGCGCATGCTGGATATCGCTCAAAAATATAGCGGTGATAGCGCAAGGGTTCGAGAGGAAGACCTAAGCTGGCGAGAACTTCCCGTCAATAAACGTTTAGAACACGCCCTTGTGAAAGGCATAAACGCTTATATCGACAGTGATGTTGAAGAAGCTCGCGCTGCAGCGAATCGTCCCATCGAGGTGATTGAAGGGCCTTTGATGGATGGTATGAACGTTGTTGGTGACCTGTTTGGTGAAGGTAAAATGTTCTTACCACAAGTGGTTAAATCCGCACGTGTTATGAAGCAGGCCGTAGCCTATCTTCTACCCTTCATTGAAGTTGAATCAGAGGGTGGTGTTCGCCAGAGTAATGGTAAAATTTTGATGGCGACCGTTAAAGGTGATGTTCACGATATCGGGAAAAATATCGTTGGTGTTGTGTTGCAATGCAATAACTTTGAAGTTATCGACATGGGGGTTATGGTGCCTTGTGAAGATATTTTGAAAAAAGCCCGTGAAGAAAATGTCGATTTAATCGGTCTTAGCGGCCTGATTACGCCATCCTTAGATGAAATGGTCCACGTGGCTCGAGAGATGCAACGCCTCAACTTCCAGATCCCGCTCATGATTGGTGGCGCTACAACCTCAAAGGCTCATACTGCGGTGAAAATCGAACCACAATACAGCAATGACATCGCCGTATACGTTGCCGATGCATCGCGCTCAGTGACCGTGGCACAAAACCTTCTTGGCGGCGATGCAAAATCAGGTTTCGTCGACAATGTTCGCAGTGAATATGAAGTGGTTCGAGAGAGAAACGCCGGTCGTCGAGCCAAGAGCATACCTTTGCCATACCAAGAGGCCATCAACAATAAATTTGCACCTCAGTGGTCAACTTATCAGCCACCCGCACCGACGTTTACCGGGGTAAAAGTGTTCGATGATTACGATATTGAAACACTCATTCAAACCATCGACTGGACACCGTTTTTTATATCTTGGGATCTCGCGGGCAAATATCCGAATATTTTGACCGATGAAGTGGTCGGAGAAGCGGCGACTCATTTATTTAACGATGCACAAGCCATGCTGCGTAAAATTGTTGATGAGAAATGGATCACGGCCAAAGCCGTGGTCGGTTTCTGGCCGGCGGCGAGCCATGATGATGATATCGTCGTCTACAGCGATGATACACGCCAAGAAACATTGGCAACGCTGCATCATATTCGCCAACAAATGCAACGTCAGGATAACAAGCCTAACCAATCACTGGCTGACTATATAGCTCCTATCAACAGCGGTGTTAATGATTATATCGGTGGGTTTGTCGTGACTACTGGCCACGGTGTTGAAGAGCGAGCTAAGGCCTTTGAAGCTCAGCACGATGACTACAATAGCATTATGCTAAAAGCATTGGCTGATCGCCTGGCGGAATCTTTTGCGGAGCATATGCACCTTAGGGTAAGAAAAGAATTTTGGGGTTATGGCCGCGATGAAAACTTGAGTAATGAGGATTTAATAAAGGAGCGTTACCGCGGTATACGCCCTGCCCCAGGCTACCCTGCATGTCCAGACCATACAGAAAAAGCTACACTTTTCAGTTTACTTGATGCCGAAAGCCATACCGATGTTTCGCTTACCAGTGCTTTCGCGATGACCCCTGCCTCAAGTGTCAGTGGATGGTACTTCTCCCATCCAGATGCTCGCTACTTTGCCACAGGGAAAATAGCAAGAGATCAAGTGGAAAGCCTAGCAAATCGCAAAGGTATGGCAGTTGATGAGATGGAACGTTGGTTAAACCCTGTGTTAAGCTACGATCCATCAACAATTGAAGCCTAACGAGACCGTTATATGAGCAATGATGTAAAAAATGAGCCCACTGACTCACCTGGACTTGGCACACTGGTAATGGCTGTTTTAGCGGGTGCGATTGGCGTAAATAGCTCAAAAAATCGCAAGAAAGACTTCAGCGCCAAGTCTGCGACACCTTATATTATTGCGGGTATTTTATTTACGGTGCTGTTTATGATTAGCCTTTATGGCCTCATTCAATGGATATTGCCGAAGTAGACTCGATAAAAAACGGGCCAAATGGCCCGTTTTTTTTTAACTTGTTTAGGCAGGCATTCCGCTCAACCAAAAAACAACTGTAGATACTACTAAGGCGATTAGAGCCGTTGCTGCGATCGCGTCAGCTGCGCCATCATCATAGTTGTTGTCAGACATGATAACTCCGATTCAAACAATTGATTATTCCGCTGTGCGGGCCTAAAAATTCAGGCGTGATTATACAGTTTTCCACTTAAAGATGAAGTGTGTAAACCGCAGCTTATATTCTTAAATGAAATAAACAAATATCTTTTTATTCTTCGATGAAATTAAAAGCCTTGGGTAAAATAGTCCTATACCTTTGGTAAGGATCTTAGGATGTATCGATACAACGAAAAAGATAAACAAATGCTACACGAACGAGTAGCACAGTTTAGAGATCAAACTCAGCGCTATCTTGATGGTCGCCTTGAAGAAAGTGAGTTTTTGCCATTGCGCTTGCAAAATGGCTTATATATTCAACGCCAGGCCCCCATGCTGCGTATCAATATCCCCTATGGCATGCTGAATACCCGTCAGCTACGTCGTTTAGCGGACATTAGCCGCCGTTACGATAAGGGTTATGGACATATCTCTACTCGCCAAAACATTCAATTGAATTGGCCGAAATTAGAATCAATACCTGACATACTCGCCGAGCTCTCCGACGTTGAAATGCACGCCATTCAATCCAGTGGTAACTGCATTCGAAATATTACTTCGGATCAATTTGCTGGGGTTGCTGCTGATGAAATCGCAGATCCTCGCCCCTATTGTGAGTTGATAAGACAATGGTCGACATTCCATCCTGAGTTTGCGTTCTTACCACGTAAATTTAAGATTGCGGTCAATGGTTCACATGCTGATCGTGCCGCCGTGCAATTTCATGACATTGGTATAGAACTCATTGAGAAAAATGCACAGCTTTGTTGCCGAATATTTGTTGGCGGTGGACTCGGCCGAACCCCCATGATTGGCAACCTGATTCACGATGCGCTAGACCCTAAGCATTTATTAACTTACCTCGAAGCCATATTGAGGGTCTACAACAAGCAAGGACGCCGAGACAACAAGTATAAGGCACGTATTAAAATACTCGTTAAAGCGATGGGCATTGAAGCCTTTAAATCTGAAGTTGAACAAGAATGGCAACAATTCCTGAAAGATGGGCCCTCAACCTTGACTCCTCAAGATATCAGTTGGGCAAGTTCTTTCTTTACCGCGCCTAAATATGTGACATTGAGTAGCGATGACTATGAACAGCAATTAATCGTTCTACAAAACGAGCACCAGGCTTTTGCTCGTTGGCTAGAGCGAAACGTTCAACACCATAAGCTGGCTCAATACGCGATAGTGAATGTATCACTCAAACCTGCTGGCGTTGCTCCAGGTGATATTACTGCCAATCAAATGGAAGCTATTGCCGACTTAGCCGACCAATTCAGTTTTGGAGAAGTTCGTACGACCCATGAGCAAAATATGGTGCTCGCAGATGTTCACCGAAACGATTTGTTCGAACTCTGGAAAGGGCTTAAACAACATGGTCTAGCCACCCCAAACATAGGCTATCTCACTGATATGATTTGCTGCCCGGGTGGTGACTTTTGTTCTCTCGCCAACGCTAAATCCATACCCGTAGCAGAGGCAATACAGACGCGCTTTGACGATCTCGATTACCTTTATGATTTGGGCACCATCGATCTTAATATTTCGGGTTGTATGAATGCATGTGGACACCACCACATTGGCCATATTGGTATTTTAGGGGTTGATAAAAAAGGTGAAGAGTT
>Ga0209961_1000368_pt1 | contig 15454 bp, 15 predicted proteins | sample SalPonA_B_H2O_MG_FD_185719 | JGI IMG/M metagenome (GOLD analysis project Ga0209961, IMG submission 185719) | Water microbial communities from South San Francisco under conditions of wetland restoration - Salt Pond MetaG R2A_B_H2O_MG (SPAdes)... | ecosystem: Environmental > Aquatic > Non-marine... | reverse complement strand
AACCACAAACCGCCTATCTCCTGTCCTGATCAACGGGGGCTCGTTGAGTGGAAAAAACGTCTCATCGGTCACATGTGGTTATTATCACAACGTGGTTACCGCGACAGACGGGTCACTTCACGGGTTCGGGTACAACGGGGGAGGAGATCTTGGTGACGGGACAACCACAGACCGCACATCTCCTGTCCTGATCAACGGGGGCGGCTCGTTGAGTGGAAAAAGCGTCTCATCGGTCGCATGTGGTGAATATGAGTCATACGCAATCGCAACAGATGGCACGTTACATCGATTACGTGCATCTACATATCTGGTTGGTGGCGTTACCTTAAGTGGTAAAACTATCACGAATGTTAAGCGCGCTGGTTTTACGAGTTACACATGGCTACGTACATCAGATAATGAGGGCTACGCATTTGGATCTAATCAGTTGGATAAGATCGGGATTATTTACAATGGATATATAAATGAATCATCACCTGTCCTATTGGATATCCCACTCAATCTGGTCTAATCTGGTCTGTAAGTAAAAATGTAACACCGTGGACAATACCCCAAGTTTAATTCTATCTGTATACAAATGGTCCTGTTGATTCGCGGCAATGTGGTCCAATCCCTGACGCAGTATAACGCCGTGCCGGACGGGAACGTGGCGTCACCCGGTCTATCGTTCGCGCACGCATCCACGACCGGTGTATCCAGAAGTGCGGAAGGCAATGTGGTGATCAGTGTCGGTGGAACGGCAGCCATGGAAGTGTCGACGGAAGGTATTACGGCCAATGCATTCGTAGGCGACGGGGCAGGAGTATCCAATGTGGCTGCAGCAAACGTCACTGGTTTGACAGCAGCACTCGATGTCATAGACGCCTCATCAGTTTCCTCGAACGTTTTTGTGGGTGACGGCAGTGGATTATCAAACATTGCGGCAGCAAACGTCACTGGTCTTACGGCAGCACTCGATGTCATTGACGCGTCCTCAGTTTCCTCGAATGTGGTGTACGGGGGCACGTCTGGTGATCTACAGATCGGTGCCAATCTCGTCCCGACCTCGAACGTTGCCTTCAATTTGGGAACGGAACTGCTACGATTCAAAGACCTGTTTCTGGCGGGAAATACCATCGATCTGGGTGGATCGCTCATCCAGTCCGTGCTGGGCAACGTGGTGATTGGGAACTTGGACGTGACAAATATCCGGGGCGACGGCAGTGGATTGACAGGAATGTCCATCCCACCGTCCATCAATACAATTACCATCACAGACTCCAGCTGGAACCCCATTGATGATCTGGCATTGTCAACAAGTAGCACAGGGTACGTTACAATTCAAGGCAACAATTTCGAGCCTGTGGGGACGACAGTGAGCGTTGGGGGAACCGCTGCGTCGAGTATCACATTTGTCGATTCCATCACCCTTCGAGTGAGCGTGAACCCCAAAACCACAGGAACGTACGATGTTGTGGTCCAAACTGGGGGTGGATCGGTGACCAAAGTGAACGGTGTAAGCTTTGACCCCCTGCCTGTATGGTCGACAGGTAGTTCACTCGGCAATGTTTACGATGTAGTTCCATTTAGTATCCCACTTTCGGCCAGCGACGGTGCTTCAGCGATTACGTACAGTAACACAAGCGCCTTACCACCATCCACAACCCTGGCGAGTAATGGTTTGTTAGCCGGCAATATCACACTGACGAGTTCTACAACGTACAACTTTAGCGTGGAAGCCATTGATGCCCAAAATCAATCGAGCCTCCGGACGTTCTCACTCAACGCCGTTTACGCCCTGCTACAGAATCATTTCCCACTTACGTATGCAAATTTACTTGTTGAAGGACGCACATACTCTGGATCTGGGACGACATGGCAAAACGCAGTGTCATCGCCTGTTGTCTTGGCGCTGAATAATTCACCATCATTTTCGTCAACGTTTCCTGGCTACTTCAGCTTTGATGGTACGTCGCAAAATGCCAGTGTGGCGAATTGGAATAACGGGTCTGGTGCATGGGTTCACAGTGTGGCCGCATGGGTGAGGTTTCCAACAACGACTTCCAACGGTCGACTATTCTATGCAGGTTATAACGGAACAAACCAGAGTACGCGGCTCGACATCAATCACCAGAGTACACCTCCCGGCGTCGTTAGCAGCTTCTATAGTAACAACGTCAAATGGGACTACACGTTTAGTCCAAACACATGGTACTTCATTGTGTTTACGTACGATGGGGGGAGCCAAGCCGCTACGAATAGAAAGCTGTTCGTCAACGGTGTATCCATCTCTGGCGCCGGCAGCGGCGGTGGTGCCGGCACTGGCAACTTAAATATACCGGCAAACCTGCCTCTGAGCGTTATGGAGGGTCTTGGGACGTATCTTCATGCTGATCTTGCGTTCTTTGCTACTTGGTCCAATCATCAACTCACACCGACAGAAGTAACGGACGCCTGGAGCAGCACAAAAGGGTATTTCGGGTATACGTAGTGTTGGAACAGTCGCTGTGACCAACTTCAACGGCTAAATCTTCTTAGCAGTAACTAAAGGATGCCAATCCAACTCCGGGCCCAAGTCGCGCCCACATACTCCATGCCTCGTTTTGAGTCCGGGAATATCTCTGCACCCACAATCGCCTTTGACGCGTCTCAATCAACCGGCTTGTCGTACGCGGACGGGATCGCTGTGTCACACAACGGCGCCCAAGTTCTTCATGTTGGCAACACGGTGACAGTCGACGCCGTGCTGGTCGGGAACGGCGCTGGCCTCTCGGGGATTCACGCGTCAAACGTGGTAGGTCTTACGGCAGCTTTGGACACCATAGACGCTTCGTCAGTAACTGCCAATACATTTGCAGGTGACGGTAGTGGATTGTCCAACATTGCGGCAGCCAACGTCACCGGACTCACGGCAGCACTCGATGTCATCGACGCCTCATCAGTTTCATCGAATGTGTTTATAGGTGACGGCAGTGGTTTGTCCAACATCTCCACTGCGAATCTGGCCGGCAACCTCACAGTCGACGATTTGACCGTCGCCACCCTGAGCAGTCATCTTCTTCCGTCCGCCAACGTCACCTACGATTTGGGTAATCCCACGCAACGGTTCCGTGATCTTTTCCTGGCTGGAAACACCATCGATTTGGCCGGTGCGCTCATCCAGGCTCTCGGGGCCAACGTCTTCATTCAGAACCTGGACGTGGGAACCATCACGGGCGACGGCAGTGGATTGACAGGAATCTCCATCCCACCGTCCATCAATACAATTACCATCACAGACTCCAGCTGGAACCCCATTGATGATCTGGCGTTGTCAACAAGTAGCACAGGGTACGTTACAATTGAAGGCAACAATTTCGAGCCTGTGGGGACAACTGTGAGTGTTGGTGGGACAGCAGCAGCGAGTGTGTCATTGGTGGGCGGTACACAATTACGAGTAAGTGTCAATCCGAAAACAACGGGCACATACGATCTGGTTGTCCAAACTGGGGCAGGATACGCGATTAAAGTAAATGCTGTCTCATTCGACCCGATCCCCATCTGGCAAACGGGCACATCGTTAGGCGACGTGTATGGTGGAACCCCATTTTCAATTACGTTGGCCGCAAGCGATGGGGGGTCAAGCATCACGTACGCAAATACCACAGCCTTACCACCGTCAACCACGTTGGCAACGAATGGGACGTTGAGCGGCACTATCACACAACCGTCCTCGACCACATACAACTTTTCTGTCGAAGCCATTGATGCCCAGTTGCAGAGTGCTGCTCTACGGACGTTTTCTCTAAACTTTTTTCTGCTAGATGGATCAACTTCAGCAAGAGCAGCAGCATCAGCAGCGGCCATTAAAGACTCGACAGGTACCACCACGGACGGTGTGTATTGGATTATTCATAATGGTTCGCCACTGCAAGTTTATTGTGACATGAACTTTGATGGCGGGGGATGGATGATGGTGACAAGAAATACAACCAACTCCTGGGGATGGAATGTATGGGGTTCAAATTCTGATTTGGAATATGCGTCGAACAACAATGACTTTTATTCGAACATGAGGCGAAATAGAAGTTATACAGCCGTGATGTTCAAGTGGAGCGGTAATCAGGTGAGTTATGCCGCCTCCAGTTCAAGCCTCAAAGACGTCACGGGTGGTGTTTATCCCAGGAGAACGGGTACATCTTTGCCAACAAGTGGTCTTGGTGCTTTGGGCACTCGTAATGAAAATTACCTTTACCAACGTATCTCTTGTCCAGTCCACCGAGGATACGTGTTCTCGAACTATCTTAATAACTCTCAAAATCAAGGGGGGTTTATGGAGTGGTGTGGTCAATATGCTAATACGTCGAGTTTCATTAACCTTGGTGAAATTTACATTCGCTAGCATTCCAAGTGTGATTGTTCAGTGGTAATTACGCCCCGCCAGGAACGAATGGATCACCCAATACTGGTGGAGGCGGTGGAACGAAGGCGAATGGTGGTTCTGGAATCGTTGTTATTTGGTATTTGTCATAACTACGAGTACGGCGGGCACATCGAGTCCTGTTCCCGCTCGTACGTCTGCTGCAGCATTTTTGCGTTCGGGTATAACGCGGAATCACTGTAAGGCCAAGCTCGCTGTCCGGACCACCCCGTCTTGTCCCCGGTATTTGAATACGAGGGTCTGGGCATCTGCTGCTTCGATGAGGAGTTGTCCATTCAGCTCGGGGTCTTTGTCTTTGCCCACGGTGATTCGGGTCTGGAATGCTTGGTCCTCCAGTGACGTCCTCACAAACCCGTCGAGCAAAACATACGGAATGCCTGTTTTTGTGACGTAACACGATACATCTGTGGGGTCTCCAACAATGGGATTCCCCAGAGCATCCTCCATCACCCGTCCATTGAGTGTGACTCCTGTATTCGAAACAGTAACTGCATTCCATCCAGGAGTACGTGCCCACTCAGGAAGATCAAAGGCCCCTGGAAGTCGTACAGATGCAGAGGATGATGGGATGTACACATTGTACGTCAGGGCCGACACTTCTCCATCTCTGGCGAACAGACCTGAATCCAGTCCCGTTTCGTTGGGTCCGAATACCAGTTTCATGGTTTCGGCGGACGTGAGTGTGATGTTGACAAAGTACCCGGGTGCGTATTCGTACAGGTTCCATCCGGTGACGTAGGCATCATGTGGCGGGGATACAGATGTCATACTTGTTAGAGTGAGATATATTTACTAGTTGTACAGAAACGTGAGTAGATCGAGGACATGGTGACGACAGTCCCGGACGCCGACGATGTACTCTTTGGGGAGGGTATGCTCAAAGTCTTCCAGCTGCCGAATGGTGTGTTGGACGTGTGGGAGGGGCACGATGATGCCGTCGAGGTCGCGGAACCTGTCGTACTGGATGGGACCGTGCTCAAAAATCTTGCTAAAGCCCCGCTCCTCGACGTATAAGCCAACGTGGTAGAGGGGAGTGGAGTTGATGCGTTGTTGTAGCAAGGTCACACGGCTGGTGTTGCCCGTTGGTCGTGACGTTCTCACAACCTCGTAGATACCTCCATAGAGTTTGGTGTTGAGGATATTCAAATACATGACGACTGCTACTACTTGCGTTACACAATAATATCACGAGTAGGGACGACAGGCAGAGTCCCGTTCCCGTTCGAGCTGTTTGACGAGTGACTTTCGTGTATCTGGTTCGTAGTCTGGGTATAGTGTCTTCGGGATGACTGTTTGGACGCCTGGGCCGTACATTTTGACGCTGACCAGCATGGTATGGTCGATGCCATGGGTATTGTACAGTCTCCGTGAGGGCGTTTCCAGTCTGATATGGATGCCGTGGAGTTTGCCGATGGGATGAAATTTGCGCGAGTCGTAGGATAAGAAGTTGAGTCGTTCTTGCCTGTAGCCACCTGCATTCCCTCCAAGACGCACCATCCCAAGTCCCGGCGACATGGTATTGAATGCGACGGCAAGATCTCTGTGCATATGTTGTTCGATGTTGGGCGATCTGATACAGACGTAGGGTTCTCCGGTGAGATTGCACTGGCCTGGCGCGTCGACTTTATGGCCTACGCTGGTGACGGTCATCTCGAGACACAGGGAATCCTGCAGCGACTCTGTGGTCCACCCGGTGATGGCGGCGAAGCTCTCGATGGCCCTGGTTTCGTCGGAGAATGCGAGTGCTTTGTAGATGAAGACGGAGGCAGCGGAATCGAATTCAATGGCGTACTCCCGTTGCTCGAGGATCTCTTTGCTGGCGTACACGATCCCCCGTCCGATGATGGGTACTGGGATATCTGCTGCAATGACGAGTGTAGATCCTGAGGCATTGAGGAGGACCCATTGATTGTTGAGGGAGCTTGTTGTGGCCCCGGATATGGTGATCAGTTCGTTGGGATCGAGGCCGTGTGGTTGCGAGGTGGTGAGGGTGACGACGGGCGTTCCATCGACATCTCCCGCGGTTGCCTGGCTGACGGCAAAGGTTTGGCTGGTGGGTGCGAGTGTTGCCGTCCATTCTGCGGAGGTGGAAGATGTGGCAACGGAAAAGGTTTGGACGAGTGCTGGTGGATCGAAGGTCATATCCACAATTCTGCCGGTGAGCGTCTCTGTTCCTCCCGCGCTCCCCCTGACGATGACGGAGGTAAGAATTCCCGACGATCTGGACACGAACCGTTGTCGCAGTCCTGTCCCGACGGCAAGTTGATAGTCTGTGGTTTGGATGGGGACGGGTCCGACGAAGGCTTGTGCGGTTGCCAGGACGGATTCGACGGATTTGAAGACATTGTTGGCAACGTTGGTGTCTGTGGTATACCGCAGGGTTCTGTCCCAGTTGACGTCGTTATTGAGTTGGGATGCAGGTGCACCGAATCCGAGCACATGTCGCATGGTACTCACATTCATGAAGAGTGTGAATGGTTCGCTTCGTGTGAAGATGACTTTGTTGGTGATATCGACTGGGTTGGAGGAGGGTACGGCGACGAGGGGTGCGTGTCCCTGTTGGAGTGCGGTGTTTTTGAGGGCTGTGTTGAGGTACTGAATGAGTGTGGCCGTGTTATAGTCTCCTGGTGGGATGACTGCGTTGACGATGGCTTGGTCCTGTTGTGCGTGTTCGTAGGTCGTATATGTGCCTGGTGCATAGGATAGGGTATTACTGTGTTCGTCGACTGAGTATTCCGTTCTGGGGATGGTGGCATCTACGAGGTCAACGGAGAAGACATTTTTGAAGGGTTGTGGGAACGGGATGTAATACTCGCTTGCCGAGGGGTAGGCATACTGGTTGCGTGTTCTGGAGTCGAGAATGAACATAAATGACTGCTCTGACGCGTGTGCAATCATGTGTTGTACATCTTCCATGATCTCTCTGCTTACAAGGGTACAATTTAATTTTGAAGCGATGACGATACGATGGATGCAGCTAATTGGAGTCCCCACTGGAGCAGGTGATCCATGGTATGTTCGAAGAGCGCCATGGTATCCAGCAATTCGAGCTCGAGTTCGTAGGTTTCTTCGCTATCGAGGTCTGCATTGGATACCACCACGGTCAGATCGTAGGCCCAGGGTCCCCAGATGTAGCGAGTCCTTCTTTTCTCCCTGGTGATCACGCGTCCTTTTCCCGGTGGCAGTTGTGTTGTCAGGAGGAGTCGATCTTCGACGGCGATGCTTGCGCGGATGGTGAAGGGTTCCGAGGGGAATTCCGTGTGGAAGAGTTTCTTTTTGGTCATGGTGTAGGGTGGTGGTGGTGGTGCCGGGTCTCCGCTGGGATTATGGTGACGTGTTGGGGTTGCCCACCGTTGTCCTTCGACCCCACGGGCGGGATCGATGCCGTCTGAAAATTCGACGTGGTACGAGTGTGTCACTACGTGTTTGGTGTCCCCCCTGACGGTTTCTGTGGTATGGATGCGTAGTTTGGAGCAGCACCGTGCTTCGAGATACTGTTGGCATGCGTTAAAGTTCTGTTGCCCGATATTGGAGACAAACGATTTGTCCACCATCCGTCCGAGCCGAAACTCCAATTCCAGCCCATTTCTGCCGTGGTGATGCGCCGCATTCCAGAGTGCACTGGCGGCTGATTGCGTATCCATGCACACTCTCTCCAGAGGCGTTCTTTAAGTGATTCTTTTTTATCACGAGTGTGTATATGTATACGCTTCCCAGTGGATTTCGCCCCGAACGGTCTGGTCCTGCGGCGTTGATCATGGTATACGCCGAGTGGTGTGGTTTTTGCTCCGAGTTTATGCCACAATTGAAGGCGATGGAGTCAAAGATCCCGGCGAGGGTGTACAAAGTGGACGGCGACCAGGACCCCAGGGCGCAGCAGTGGAACATCACCGGGTACCCCACGCTGTTGTACAGGCCGACGGCTGGGGGACTGTACAAGTACAACGGTGCGAGGACGTTGGCGGGGATCACGGCTTTCATTCGGTCGTTGGAAGGTGTGTGATTACATGTCGAGTATATCAATATGACAGGACTTTTGAATGACGGTGCAGAGGGTTTCTATGAGCATGCACAACGAGGTCACGGTTGGATCTTGTTGTGGCGTTGTGGAAGCGACGATGGCCGATGCGGCTGCGAGATTGAGGTGGAACTTTGTGGACCTCAACTTGGCAAGCGTATCGAGTGCAACGGGACTATTGACTCTGTGTCCGTGTCGCACGAGGAGCGCCATCATCATCATATACGGCTGTCTTTCTGCGACGTGGACCGTGGACGCCGCTGAGGAGAGGACCATGAGAAGGTCGGGGAAGAGGGTGCACAGATGGTCGAGGTGTGGGTGTTTGAGGAACAGCGCACACGTATCTGGCTGTGCTTGGATGACGTTTGCCACATCCTCGATGGGTGGGATGGTATACTGTATGACTTCTTGGTACGTCTCGATGAGATCTGGGTACAGCTCATCTGTGGCAAACGATTTGATGGTGTTGACGGTCGCCTGTGTATCAAAGGGTTCGTGCAGTTTGACCGTTTCCGTTTTCTTTGCGTATGCGACTGCAAGTTTGCCGGAGATGTATACCTGTTTGGCCGACGTGCTGCCTCGCATGTGTGCCATGATGTGTTTCATGTACATCTCCACTCTGGGAACGACAAGTCCCAATTTGACATCATCGTAGAGTGCATTCCACGCCGACTGGATGTTGTTGATATACGTCTTTTCCAGGAGCAGATCGATATCTCTTGGTTCTGCATCAAAGACGACTCTGCACACTTCCGAGAGAACTGCACACTCGTTTTTCTCCGGTTCATACTTTTTATCCCGAACGAGCCCTGTATCCGTGATGACTGCTCTCCTCACCCCCTCTTTATACGGGTCCAGAATGCCCCTCAGAGTCTCCATCTTTGCTGATATCCAGTCACACTGTGGATGAGGGGCTTTAAGTGGGTATGCGGAATTATTGCGGAATTGTTGGACACTTAAAGGAAGAACGACTGGCGTCATGGTATGGATTTTTCCTCGCTTTACGACCAAGCAGTACAGAAGACGGCGCATTGCAGGGAACAGCGCGATGCCCTCTTGGACTCCCCGGAAGAGTTTCTGCAGAAGATAGTGGATGCTCGCGATGCGTTGTACCACGTGATTGTCGACACTGCCTCTGACAAAATCATGGATGCTGCGGAACGTGGGACAAGTATGACCAATCTGTATACGTTCAACGGGAATGATTTTATCAACGACATCAGTATTTTGTTTTTGCTAAAGGGTCCCAAGCCAATGACGCCCAAGCTCCCGGAGGGTACACCGAAGCCCCTGTTGCCTGAGCTGCAGAAGGTCATGGCACCCTTTGAGATTGTGCACGACTGGGACGGGATTAGCGGGGGAAATCGAATTATTGCGCGTTGGGTTGTTTCTAAGTAAACTGTAATTATTTGGTGAATTGGGTCATGTTGACCTTACGTTTGACCATCCTGGGCTTACCGCCCGTCTTCTTTGCAACCTTCTTCACCGGTGACGTCTTGGCTGGTCGTCCCCTTGGCTTGGGTTCCCTGCACCTCTTTGTTGTTTTGTTGTACACTTTGCCGTGTTCTTGACACAACCTGGTTTTGGCAGCAACAGTTCTCGATTCCCATCCAAGCAACCAGCGATTTTCACGTTCACGTTCATAATTCACGTTGGCTGATTGTCGTCCCCTTGGCTTGGGTTCCCTGCACCTCTTTGTTGTTTTGTTGTACACTTTGCCTTGTTCTTGACACTCCTTGGTTTTGGCAGCAACAGTGGGTGTCTTCTTGGCAGCGACAGTCTTCTTGGCAGCGACAGTCTTCTTGGCAGCAACAGTCTTCTTAGCAACCTTCTTCACAGGTGACGTCTTGGCTGATTGTCGTCCCCTTGGCTTGGGTTCCCTGCACCTCTTTGTTGTTTTGTTGTACACTTTGCCTTGTTCTTGACACTCCTTGGTTTTGGCAGCAACAGTGGGTGTCTTCTTGGCAGCAGCAGTCTTCTTGGCAGCAGCAGTCTTCTTGGCAGCAGCAGTCTTCTTGGCAACCTTCTTGGTGGGTGTCGTTTCTTCTCCACTCACCTGGGCCCATGTCTTCTTAGATTGACGCTTAGATTTCAGCTTCCCCTCGTGCTCAAAGATGTCATTTTTCGAGAGACCAATCTGTTCCCATGCGTTATTCAGAATGATCCCATTACTGTTTTTGTGGTCCGTGGAATACATCTTCCCGCCCCTGCCGGTGAATGACCTTTGTCCCTTCACCACCTGATCACGTGTGCCCACGCTCTTAATGCACCGGCGAATCTTCCTGCTCGTATTCGGCTGCAATATGTAAAAAGGCACAGCGTCACCACTGGACAGTCTCACGGGGGCCTTGTACGCGCATATGGATTTTTTCTGCTCGATTGTCAACTTACGCTGGAAACGGGTCTCTGGTTTGGTGGTTTTCTTGGTGGTTTTCCTGGTGGTGGTTTTCTTTGCTCGTGGTGGCATTATACGGTTGTAACAGAAAAAAAACAAGTCCTAAGGGTAATGAAAGAGTGGTCATGGATCTTGGTGCGGACCCTTCACATCCTGTTCATCGCATGGATGATATATGCTCCGTTCTCCAAGAACGAGACAATGCTTGTCTTCCATGCAATCATTTCTCCCTTCTTAATGTTACATTGGATTCTCAACGACAGTGGTTGCATTTTAACGCATATTGAAAAACATATACGAGGCCTCGAGCACACGTCACAATCGTTCATTCATTCTATTGTTGCACCCGTGTACGTAATTGACGACAACAAGCTCAAACCGTTTGTGTTCGCATCAACCATTGGATTGTGGCTGATCACCTTACGCCAGGTTGATATGGCCATGGTACAACGAGCATTTCTTCACCAAAACTGATACCGCATCATTCTCAGATTTGTCAAATCAATCGTCTTTCTACGACCCCCGTTGTTTGTGAGACGTCGTTTCTTCTGCAGCGTGTGTTCCTCCTGTTCTCTATGATCCGAGCAGAACCCGTACAGTGTCAATCGTTTGCATGGTGTTCCGTGCTTGGTCTTGCCTCTGCACACGGTCGGTTGGACGTTGGTTTTCTTCATGATGCGTTCCATAATTTCTCCCTTCATGGGTGTCAAAAAATCGAATGATAGACCGGTTTTTTGACACACAATGTACGCGCATTCTTCGACGGTATGTTCGATGACCGCCCGACACGCTTCCTCGGCCCGAATACCGTAGGCTGCCACGTGTCCCAGGATGTCCACCAGGTAACTCATGCTGTATCTATGTGTTGTGTGTGTTTTGAGGTGTGCTCTTTAAGTGTGTTTGCTTGTCAGGTAATTGTATTAGAAGCCCATGCCACCCATACCCATACCCATACCCATACCCATACCGCCACCGTAGCCGCCCATGGGTCTCGAAAAGTTTGACGTGAGGAACCAAACAACGATAAACCCACCGAGGACAAAGCCGCATCCCGCATACATGAGAACCTTGTGGAACATCGTGAATGGGGACTTGTACTTGGTCTCGCACGACTGTTTGCTTGCGCCGGATTTGATACAGGTATCCCGGGCGTTTTTGAGGCTGGATTCCGCAAGGTACTGGCCGGAACCCGCCATAGCAGCGCCTGCCAACCCGATCATCAGGTATGACAGGCTCTTGATGGAAGAAAACTGGCTCATCGACATGTTAAATAGGAGATAGATATTTTAATTAGCCACCGCTCGTGAAGGCAAGTCCTGCCATACCCTGGGCGTACCTGAGCAGGTTGTAGGACAGTGCATAGACTTTGACCTTGCCGCCGTTGGGATCGATGTTGGGTGACATGGTAACGTTGAGGGATGCCGACTCGAGACGACTGAAATTGCAGCTTCCACTGGGGTTCCGCATTTCCGGTTCGAGGGCAAACGAGTAGCACATCACGTGTTTGCTGGGGATGCGTGTATGATGTTGATACGGCTGGACCTGGTGGAAGTATTGCCCTGGACGAGGTGGCATCCTTTCTGTCCCGTTGAGCGTGAGTCGGACGTGTTGGATGGCGTACTCCCCAGAATCTGTGCCGTAGTTGAAAATATCGTTTCCGTTGACTGCATCTCGCTGGTACCGTTGCCACCCCTGGTACACGAACACGAGTTCCTTGACGGGGTGCTGCAGTCCGTCCAACGGAATTTTCTTGACCAGAGCAGGATCGTTTGGTGAAATCACAAAGTCTCCGAGGTACTGAATCTGGTTGATGAGTTGTTCGTGTTCCATGCTTGCCATCCTTCTGCGTTCCTCTGTGTCCAAGTAGACCATATCCACATACAGTTGACAGCTGGTGAATTGGATGGGCTGGCCGTCTTGTCCGATCAGTTGCGTCACGGGCACATTGGCTTTGACCACATCAATGGCGTCCCTAAAATTGATATTGAGTCGCGCCTCGTGAAATTGCATACTGACAATTGGAATACTCTGTGATGGGCTGGTACAAAAACTGAAGAGCAAGGGGACAAAATACGTGCGCTCGCCTCGAATGCTCTTGGTTTCGTCCCAGATATCGTAGTCTTCGAATTTACCGACCATGCTGTTGTACCCTTGCCACTTCTCTGCCTTTTCAGTCAACTCACTCCATACGTCGAAGAATTCCGGGTTGGGGATACGATCAATACGCGTTCCACCGATTTCCCATTCAACACTGTCCAATAACGCCTGACCAATATTGTTGCACCATTTGATGTTGGTGATGGTGCGTTCCATACTTTCGGAGGATGGGTTGGCATAGTTGGGATCAACGCATTGGGCAACAATACTTACCACAGACGTCCATGGATCTGGCCAGTCGTTTTTGGAGATGGAAAAGTCTGTATACGCTCCGGTCCCCACTTCGACCAGTGTATCGTAGTCTGTATCGGATGTGGGGACGTAGGTGCTGGTGCCGAAGATTTTCACCTTAAACCATCCCCAGGAACCCGAGGAGGGCAAGGCCGTGGGTTTGACAAGGCGAAGTCGGATCTGGTCTCCGTCAATGTACGCCCTGGTGATTTTTGGTTGTGAGGAGGTGGCCGTGATGGTGGTGGTGGCGTAGTCGGCCAAATCGGGCAACGTGATCTGGAGCCAGGCGCAGTAGGCCATGTCGGCTCCCTTGGTGATGGGGGCCGTCACTTTGGCTCCAAACGTCGGCTGCCCACCGTTAAAGGGCTGTTCGATGGCCTCTGTTGCGAATGGGGTACTGCGCCTCCACACCTGTTTCCAAAACGTGATTTCCGGAGACGCGTGCAAATACGTCGACGACGAACCGTAGCTGCTCAGTTGTAGTAATCCCCCGGGCATTCTACTAGTGGATTAGAATTTAAAATTACAAATCGAACATGACGTTGAGGTACTCATTTGCCACGTGGTCTCCGAAGGCGTGTTTGAGCATACCCAGTGTCTTTGTATTCTGTCGTTGTTGTTGGCAGTACAGGGTGTGGAAGGTGTGATGATCGCGGAGACCTGCCGTGCATGCAAGCTGGGCGTACTTGTGTTGTACGTCAACGGCAAACGATTCGAATCCTCGTGGGGCATTGAGGAATACCACCTGATCGGAGAAGATGGGTTGGCCCCAGTCTGGAATTGGCCTGGGCGATCCACCGACGCGGTGCACCTCCGCAAGCGAGTTGACCATCTGGTTCCATGAGGTATCCTTTTGATCGAGAGACAAGTCAAGGATACCCATTGTGACGTTTCCATCGACGTACATGATATCGATGCCGAGGATGGGGATATGCGTTTCTGGGAAGGGGTATGCGACTTGGTGCACAATCTCGACTTTACCTGCCGTGGCGTATTCCACGTGTACTTTTCTGAAGAGACGAGTTTCAAAAAAGCTGTTACGGATGTGCATTGTTGGTGAGATCATGGTTTGGTACCTGGGGTGCAGCGATACGGGACGCGCAACCGATCGCCAGTGCGTCACCATATCTTTGTACGTGTTCATTTCTTTTCGAACAGAAAAAATCTAATCATGTAAGTAATGCGGATGCAGTATACCAAGTTGATACTGGCGTTTGTTGTGGTGTTAGTCATTGTGACCATGGTCGGATCTCTCAGGTGCGACTCGTACTCGGACATTAACGATCCTCTTACGTTGAGCGATGAGTTTGCAGGACAACCTTGCAATTCAGCCTGTCAGGAGAAGAGAGCGGAAGAGGCGAAGAAAAAAGAAAAGGCTAGGACAGATGAGATCATTGCATACATGACAAGCAAGGTACCCTCTCTCAAGCAGGATGGTGTTTCGCTTTTTACAGGTATCAACTTCAATAAAGAGAAGAACAACGGTAAACAGTATGATTTAGGCGATGTTCCATTTGAGAAGGAAACACAGATTTCCAGCAGTGTAGATTTGAAAAACCCAGGGTCGGCAGGTGGATCGTTGTACAAAATGAAATCAAGTCAACCATGGAGCGCTTACATAGCCCCCGGGTACAAGTTGGATGTGTATTACTACAAATTCCGAATGAAACCTGAGACTGACCCACCCTCCAGAACGTATTATGGTGGCAGCAGTGGCAAGGTCCAGGGTGGTTTCTTCAACCTGGAAACGAACGACTGTAAGCCGTGTGTGCCCGCCTATTACGTTCGGGTGACCAAAGTTGGTGGCTCTTCCGATAAGTCCACCCAGTCGACTTCATCAGGAACGTGTATGCCCCACGATACGGCAACGTACAAGTACCGCACTCGCAAGAAGTACGGCAATACCGACAACGACTGGAGATGCCCGAAAGGATGGGAGGATACCGGGTGCCAGAACCCCGACAAGAGACAGTGCCGTGCGAAACGCGACAACAAGCAGAATGTTGACGGGTCAAAGAGCAGCAAGGACGCGATTCGTAAGAAGTGCGATAAGATGGCAAGGAAACATGAGGGCGTCTTTGCTGTGTGTAAGGATGTCAAAGGAGGAAAACGCCGGGATTGTTTGGGCAAACGTGGCGGACCCATGGAGAAGTGTCTGCGGGATGAACACAAGAGGGAAAACCAGTCACACGGCTCGAGTTCTGACACGTCTCTGATGCTGTACTACGATGCGGCCTTCGGAGGTCATCCTATG
>Ga0209961_1000366_pt1 | contig 15515 bp, 12 predicted proteins | sample SalPonA_B_H2O_MG_FD_185719 | JGI IMG/M metagenome (GOLD analysis project Ga0209961, IMG submission 185719) | Water microbial communities from South San Francisco under conditions of wetland restoration - Salt Pond MetaG R2A_B_H2O_MG (SPAdes)... | ecosystem: Environmental > Aquatic > Non-marine... | reverse complement strand
AGCACGGCCAGGGCTCGTCTTATAACCCCGAAGGTCATTTGCTTTACCGGGGTGAGTACAAAGAGGATGAACGTTGGAGCGCTGCACATCAACATGCCGCCAAAGAGGAAGCTGCCCAGGAAATCTGTATTCGGGAGTTTAAGCGCAACTATGAGTTCAGCGAGACTGATAAATACGGTAATCGCACGGTTCAAGCTATTGAACGCCTTCAGTACAGCCACCTGTTGGAGAACGAACACTCGCGCTTCAAGTGGTACGGCGGTCATCCGGCACTTGTATTCGTTGGGTTAATGACCCAAAACGGGGTGTACATGCGTGGACAGATTGAGGGATACTGCATTTTTAGAAAAGGAACATACCTCACCACTAACGATCTTATAGATGTAGAGATGAAACATCGTTATTGAGGTGTGTTACCGCTTCGCTCACTTCCGCCAAGGAGCTCTTTCTGCTTTTGGGCTGGTAGTGATTAGATGTTGGCTCCCACAAAGTTGGCATCGTGTAGCTGTACCTCCCGTAGGAGCCCAGTGTACTGGGCGATTTATAACGCTGCGGTTGGGTCACCACCGCTTCGTGATGGTTCCAATATTCGATTTGGACTGCCCCTTGTGGGAATGATTGCGAAGCGGTCGTGACTTCCTAAGATTATTTAATCAACTCCGATACTTGGGGTGTCTTTTTCCTGACTCCAGCCCAACCAGATGCTTCACTACCAGGTAAGCAACCGCTGCCAGTAGCACGCCCAGCACATTGGCAGCGGCATCAAGCAGCGAGAAGTGTCGCGATGTCCACAGCCATCCTTGAACCAGCTCTAAGCTAGTCGCCCCCAACAGTATCAACGGCCAGTAAAAGACACCGCGCATATGCAGGAGTGCAAGGCGCCCCACAAAGGCGACGCTAGTGAATGCGAGCAGGTGTAATACTTTGTCGGACTCTTCAAAGTACTGCTGCGGTGGCGTAGAACGCAGAACCCCCCAGAGTAGCAGCGCTAGTAGGGTGATGAAGAGTAGCTTGGTGGGCCAGGCGCCCCGGATTCGTGCGTATAGAGATGCGATTGTCATGCTGAGTAGATTACCAGAGATGGGGCGCCAGTCGTAATTCAAGAAAAACTTCACCAGTCGCATTAGTGCGGAACAACTTCTTAGATAATCGACGATTTTAATCGAAGATAGATGAAGTTTTTCTCTCTCCCATGTCCAAAAAGTTGGTCTACACTTGATTACTAGGAAACTAACTAGAACATAAGGATCAATCATATGGGCGCTTCAGCTTTGAGCGGGGGGTTAATCGTAACCCTGGGCTTCGCTCTCTTCTTCATTATCCTCGCGTGGTCAGCGGTAAAGGTTATCCCTCAGTCACAGGTGTATGTGGTTGAGCGCTTCGGTAAGTACTCGAAAACGCTGAATGCCGGCATCAACTTCATTGTTCCGTTTATCGACCAGGTTCGGCACCGTATCTCGATTCTAGAGCGTCAGCTGCCAGCATTTGAGATTAGTGTCATCACTAAGGATAACGTTGAGGTTATCCTTGAGGCGACAAACTTCTATCGCATCATCGATGCGGCGCGTTCGGTTTACCGTATCGCTAATATCGACCTAGCCATTCAAACCACGGCGGAATCTATAGTGCGTTCTGCAGCGGGTAAGCTGGATCTGGATGAGCTGCAATCCTCGCGTCAGCAGATGAATGAAGAGATTCTTACCAATCTACAAAAAGCTGCTGAGGTTTGGGGGATAGAGATTACCCGCACAGAAATCACCGATGTACAGGTGGATGAACAGACCAAAGAGGCGCAGCGTCAGCAGTTGAACGCCGAGCGTCAACGCCGTGCTGCGGTAGCGCAAGCGGAAGGTGCGAAGCGTTCAATAGAGCTCAATGCTGAAGCCAAACTCTTCGAAGCGCAGAAAGAGGCTGAAGCAGTGCGTGTAGCTGCAGAGGCGGAAGCCTACTCCATCAAGATTAAAGCTGAGGCTACTGCGGAGCAGACGCGTTTGATTAGCGAGGCTATCAACAATGGTGGTCAGTCTGCGATTAACTTCGACATCCTGCAGAAGCAGGTGGCTGCACTCTCTGCCGTTGCATCAGCAGATAACTCCAAAACCGTTATAATGCCCACGGACATCACTAAAGCAATTGGCTCGCTAGAGCTGCTTGCGCAAACTGTTGGATCGGGTTTACAGAGCAGATGATTGAGTTTTTTCAGAATGGTAACGGCTGGTTAGTTGTTGGATTATTGCTGATCATTGTGGAGATGGTACTCAACCTTGGGTATGTCTCCATCAGCTTCGGTATAGGTGCTATTGCTACAGGGCTGCTAATCAAGGGCGATCTAATTCCTACTGTTTTCGATACAGGGCTAGTGGATGAGTTGCTGATTGAAGGGGTGGTTTCGGTACTTGCACTTATCGCTTTGCGGGTGATCTTCAATCGCAAGGGCGATCCGGATATCAATAAATACTAGAACTGGGTCTAATCCCCCGTTCTAGTTGTCACCAGGACTGCACAAAATATTTAGTGGAATGTGCAAGCGTTTGTAATCGACTTAAATTTTCTGCAAACCGGTCATTCAGACTAGTTTCTTAAAGGCCTGCTATCCCGCATAATTCGACATTCGTCACCAGTGCATCGAGCGGCAAGGTTGGATCGTAATCTGACGCTGGTGAAGCTATTGACGCAGGTGATGCTCCCCGATTATTGCCATTCGCGAATACCGCTTTCCCTTATTACGCTGCTTTTCTTACCTGATGTCTGATCTGATTCAGAATTAGCGGCCCTAGTTCTTGAAATCTGGGTAGTTATCTTCCACGTAATACTTAATGACTGTCTTAATGCTGGTTCCAATCTAAGAAATTTGCATCATTTTGAGAATTGGTTTAACGTTAGTGAAATCGTTTTCATAAAAAGAGCGCAGATCAGCTCTTTTTTATGGGCTCCGAATGAAAACGTTGCCAAAAATACATATAAAAGGTGCTCAGTGGTCGACATTGAGAATAATTAAAAGAGGTGAAAAATGAGAAAGCTCGGTATCTCACTGGCAGTTGCTGCTGCCGTTTCAAGCGTTTCGGTTGTTTCGGCCGCTGGTAAGCATGCACAGGGTGGCACTCTGACTGTCCCTATCATAACCCAAACATTTATCGAAGATTTCAACCCTTACTCAGGTGCACAGGCTGATATGGTCAGTGGCACTATGTTCGAGCCGCTGTGGGTCATTAACACGATGAAGGGTGAAATTGATTGGCGACTTGCCGAAAGCTACAGCTACGCGAAAGACCTCAAGTCTATGACGATCAAGCTGAAGAAAGGTTTGACTTGGTCCGACGGGCAGGCGCTTGATGCCGATGATCTTGTGTTCTCACTCAATTTGGGCAAAGAAGACGCCAAACTGGATGCAACTGGCCAATGGGGCGGCAAGAAATTCGCGTCTGTTGCAAAGCTTGATGCATTAACCGTTAAAATTAATTTTACATCGAAAGACAGTACAATCGATTGGCACCTGCCGCGCCTGCACGTAGTGCCCGAGCATGTATTCGCAAGCGTCGATGACATTTCGACATTCAAAAACCCTAATCCGGTAGGTTCGGGTCCAATCACTGAAGTTAAACAGGTTCGAGACAATCAAATCGAAATTTGTCGTAACCCTAACTACTACAAAGCGTCCGAAGGCCTCCCTTACCTTGACTGTATAAAGTTCCGTCAATACACCGATAACTCCCAGATTCAGGCGGCACTTATCAATGACGAAATCGACTGGGGCTCTAACTTTATCTCTGACATTGAGAAGACGTACGTGGCTCCTAGCCCGGATACTCATGGATTCTGGTACCCAGCCAACGATCTCATAAACGTGTATTTAAACACACGTGAGCTACCATTTAGTGATGTGCGCTTCCGTCAGGCGTTTTCTATGGCACTTGATCGTGAAATGATTGTTGATCTGGCTGCTTATGGATACCCAACAGTTGAGAAACAGGTTTCGGGCATTGGTGAATTCTTTAAAACCCACTTCAACGAAGAAGTGAACTCCAAATACGCTTATCTCGCTGAGTACAATCCAGAGCGGGCAATAGAGCTACTTGAGGAGGCGGGCTACAAGGACGTTGATGGCGACGGTTTTGTTGAGAACCCTGATGGCTCTGAGATTAACTTCGATATTCACGTCGTTAATGGCTGGACTGACTGGGTGCAGACCGTCCAGATGGTAAGCGAATACCTAGCAGAAGTTGGTATCAAGGCGAACACCAAAACAGTAGATTGGTCAGTGTATGATAGTGCGCTCAAGGATGGCACTTACCAGGCATCGATTAACTGGTCGCGCACGAACGGGGAAGATCCTATCCAAGCTTACCGTGACTACTTCTACACCGCTCAGCAGGGATTATCTTGGCACACGAATCACGGCATCAGCAGTCCTGAAGTTGACGCCCTGATTGATGAATACTCCGCAACCTCTGATGAGGCTCGTCGAAAGGCGATCTTGGCCGAGTTGATGGTGTTTACATCAGAGAATTTGGCGTTTGTACCGCTCTTCTCTAACCCAACTTGGTACCAGTACAACTCAACGCGTATTGCGGGTTGGCCAACAGAAGAGAACGCGTTTGTTCAACCCGTGTTCTACAACGGCGGCAACAAGCTTCTGGTTTTCGAGCAGCTATACGCCAAATAAGTCAAAGGGCTTCTCAGTGTAACTGGGAAGCCCTCCAAACCTGCAATCTCTAAGACTAATTCAATTCAGGTCGGTTTATGAGTTTTATCCTGCGGCGGTTCGCTTTCTATCTCATTGCGATTTTCATCGCCATCTCGTTTAACTTTCTGATTCCGCGGCTGATGCCGGGTGATCCAGTGGATGCGCTGTTCGCTAGTGCTCAAGGGAGGATGCCTCTTGAGACGCTTCAAGCCTACAAAGAGATGTTGGGTTTTGTCGATGGCCCCTTGTGGGTCCAGTACCTGCAATATCTTAAGAGCATTTTTACTTGGGATCTTGGGCCCAGTATTATGCTCTTCCCGCTACCTGTAACCGACCTTTTGGCCGTGAAGTTGCCTTGGACACTTGGCCTTGCTGGCATGAGTACTGTGATTTGTGTCATGATCGGGCTGGTTATTGGTACGTTTGCCGCCTACAACCGTGGCGGTTTTACTGATCGGTTTATGCCGGCCTTTTGGGCGTTCTTAGGTGCCATGCCACAGCCGGTAACGGCTCTTTTTCTATTCTTCATATTGGCGCTGTCTTGGAAGTGGTTTCCGCTCTCTTATGGCGCAAACCCAGACCTCGAACCTGCTTACAGTGTTGAATACATCACAAGTGTTATCCACCATGCGATTCTTCCAATAACCTGCATGATCATTGGTGGTATTGGCGCTTGGATTTTTAACATGCGCAACGCCATGATCAACGTGCTTGGCGAAGACTACATCACGATGGCGCGCGCCAAAGGGCTCTCCAATCGTCGGGTGATGACCCACTATGCGGCGCGTAATGCTTTGCTTCCAGTCGTTACAGCGGTCTCCATGCAAATTGGTTTTGTAATGGCGGGCGCTATCTTCATCGAGACGGTCTTTAACTATCCCGGCGTCGGCTTGTTGCTATTCAAAGCCTTGGCTGCTCGCGATTATCCGACCATGCAAGCCTGTTTCTTGATGATCGTAGTCTTTGTTCTGGTATTTAACTTTATCGCTGATCTATTGAATCTGTGGCTCGATCCACGTCTTCGTAAGTAGACGGGTGGCGTGAGGTAAGGAGTAATTATGTTTTCGAATAAGTTCTTTGGATTTCTGCGGCGTTTTTATAAAGGTAACCCAGCTGCAATCATTGGTTCGTTCATTGTTATAACGATGCTGTTATTGAGCATTTTTGCCGGAGTAATAGCCGAGAACGACCCAAGTAAACGGGTAGCACGCGGGCATCAGCCGCCGAGTGCCGAGCTGCTTTTGGGTTCAACCCGTTCAGGTAAGGACGTGTTTAGTCAGGTCTTACATGGAGGGAAAATTTCCTTGCTCGTGGCATTTAGTGCGGCCGCAATCACTACCGTTATAGCGATTGCTGTAGGTGTAAGCGCTGGCTACTTTGGCGGGCGAGTGGATGAGATTCTGATGTCGCTCACAAATATTATCTTGGTGTTCCCGCAGCTCCCCTTGCTAATCATCATTGCTGCATTTGTTGGCCAGGTGGGTCCGCTGGTGATTGCTCTAATAATAGGGCTTTCTTCATGGGCCTGGGGGGCGCGAGTCATCCGCAGCCAGACGATGGCGATAAGGAATAAAGAGTTCGTCCTGGCAGCGGAAGTAATGGGTGAGTCGAAGCTTCGCATCATATTTGTCGAAATTTTACCCAATCTAACCAGCATAGTTGTTGGTGGTGCCATGGGTACTTGTATCTATGCCCTGATGGCAGAGGCTGGATTGGAGTTCCTTGGCTTAGGCGATCCTACAATTATAACCTGGGGAACGATGCTCTTCTGGGCACAGTCAAACTCCGCATTCATTGTTGGAGCCTGGTGGGACATGGTGGTTCCTGGTGCTGCTATCGCTCTGTTTGGTGGCGGCCTGGCGTTGCTTAACATGTCAATCGATCAGATCGCTAACCCTAAGTTGAAAACCGGTGGATATATCAAGACTTGGAAGCGTATGAAGGCCGAGACGGAAGCGCGGAGGGCAGCCGCATGAGTGAGCCATTACTCAAAATCAGGAACCTCTGCGTGGATTACGTTACCGACTCAGGGAATGCCCGCGCAGTGAACAATGTCAGCTTGGATATCTTCCCCGGTGAGACAGTTGGGCTCGCCGGAGAGTCTGGGTGTGGTAAGAGTACACTGGCATTTGCTATCGCAAATCTTCACAGCGCTCCGGCGCTGATAACGGGCGGCGAAATACTTTTTGAGGGCCAAGACGTCCTAAAGATGTCTGATGAAGAGCTGCGCGGCTTTCGCTGGGCAAAGGCGAGTATGGTGTTTCAAAGCGCGATGAACGCTTTAAATCCTGTGATTACAATTGGTGAGCAACTCGTTGATGTGGTGCTGGCCCATGAGGATGTGACCTTAGAGCAGGCGAAGGAGAGGGCGGTAGCAAATCTGGAGCTGGTCGGCATTCACGCCTCGCGCATGAATTCGTATCCGCATCAACTATCGGGCGGCATGCGCCAGCGTGTCGTGATCGCTATTGCACTCATTCTGCGCCCTAAACTCATTATCATGGATGAGCCGACGACGGCGCTGGATGTTGTGGTTGAACGTGACATTATGGACCAGCTCTACGAACTTAAAGAGGAGTTTGGCTTCGCCATTCTATTTATTTCTCACGACTTAGGCTTGATGGGCGAGATTACCGACCGAATCGGGGTGATGTACGCTGGAAAAATGGTGGAGCTTGGCGACTCTGAGGAGCTGATGTCTCACCCGCGTCACCCTTATACTCGCGGGTTGTTGAAGTCATTTCCAACGATTTTTGGACCTAAAGAGCGTCTGGAAGGTATACCAGGTAATCCATTGAACCTTCTGGATGTGCCCAACGGATGTTATTTCCAAGCACGCTGCAGCGAGTGCGCCGATATCTGTATAAATACTATGCCTGAGTTAGTGGCCGTCGATTCCCAATCTCCTCGTCTCGTCTCATGCCATCTGGTTGAGAGAGGTGTTGCACAATGAACCAGCCAGTTAATTTAGAAGAGTTCCCTGTGAATCGTGAATCTCGAAGCGAGCAGTTGTTGCAAGTTGAGGACCTCGTTATTGATTTCGCCTTGGATAACGCTCTCTTCAAGCGTCAGTATATGCGTGCGGTTAATGGCGTTAGTTTTGATATCAGAGCAGGCGAGGCTCTCGCAATTGTTGGGGAGTCGGGCAGTGGTAAAAGTACTTGTGCTCGGGCGCTTACGCGCCTCTATCCGCCCACCGCCGGTAAGCTGAAGCTCAATGGACGTGATATCAATGATAAAGCAGATTTAATGTCTCAGAGTGAGCTCGCCAAGCAGGTGCAGATGATCTTCCAAGATCCATTTGGATCGCTAAATCCGGTACACACGATTCGTCATCATCTGTATCGCCCGATTAAGATCCACCAGCCTCACTTAAAGGGTGCAGCGCTAGAGGCTTATATGCTGGAGATGCTCGAGAAGGTTGGCTTAACTCCGGCCCAGCAGACCGCGGATAAATATCCACACGAGCTCTCAGGTGGCCAGCGTCAACGTGTGGCGATTGCCAGGGCAGTCGCTACCGGTGCTCGATTTATCCTGGCAGATGAGCCAATTTCAATGCTCGATGTGTCTATTCGCCTTGGAATTTTGAACTTAATGGCGGATATGAAAGAGGAGGGCATTGGCTTTCTCTATATCACTCATGACATAGCAACTGCACGTTACTTCGCGGAGCGCACGGCCGTTATGTATGTTGGGCACATGGTTGAATGGGGCGAGAGTGATTCGGTCACACAACAGCCGCGCCACCCTTATACGCAGCTATTGCTCAGTGCTGTCCCCGAGGTTGGCCGTAAGCGGGGTGCGCAGAAGTCTTGTGCGACAACGGGCAACCAAATCCCCCTCTGGAAACCTGATTCGAAAGGGTGCCCGTTTGTGTCGCGTTGCCCCAAGGTTAGCGAGCGTTGTTCCAATGAAATGCCGGGCGTCACTCAAGTTGCTGAGGATCACTTCGTTCGCTGTTTTGAAGTGGAGTAAGGTAAACTAAGGGGGTGTATTTGGGAGATCATGGATGAACAAATCCAACATTCTTGAAGTTGCAAAGTTAGCAGGCGTATCGCCGTCCACCGTATCTCGTGTAACAAGCGGCAGTGCTGTAGTTAAAGAGACGACGCGCAAACGGGTACAGGAAGCGATGGATAGGTTGGGTTATCAACCCAATTCAGCAGCTCAGTCTCTATCTTCGAAGCGCTCTAACACACTTGGCATGGTGGTAGCTGGTTTAGATGGTCCGTTCTATGGGCCGATGATATCTGGGGTAGAGTCGGCGCTCCGTGCGCACGGTAAACACCTAATTATTGCTAGCGGGTCGGGCAGTGCTGCGAGCGAAGAGGAGGCGGTCGGTTTTTTGCTCAATCGTCAGGTAGATGGCCTCGTTTTGCTGACGGAGTGGCTGGAGCCTCGCTACGTTCGTGAATTGGCTGAACGCATACCGCTCTACATGATCAATCAGCATTATGAGGGGCTTGAAGATCGGATAATGGCGCTCGATGATGTTGATGGTGGGTATAAAGCTACGCAGTATCTTTTGTCTTCCGGGCACCGAAAAATAGCGTGTATCAGTGGGCAGGAGTTTAAACAAGACGCCAACGACCGTGTGAATGGATATAAACGCGCTCTACGTGAGGCAGGGATACCTGTATTAGACGATATGATCGTGCGCACGAGCTTTGAAGTTCAAGGCGGTCTTGATGCGATGGCCGAACTCAAGCGTCGCGGTGCAGAATATTCTGCTGTCGTAGTCGGCAACGATGAATCAGCGATCGGTGTTTACGCCTGGGCGAATGAGCAGGGTCTTCGCATTCCAGAGGATTTTTCGGTTATAGGGTACGATGACATCTTGCTGGCGCGCTATATGACGCCCCCGCTGACAACTATGCGTGCACCGAATTTTGAGATGGCAAAGCGTTGTGCCGATAGCGCCTTCAATGAGATATACCGCAAAGCACCGCCTTCCGGTGCCCAGTTTTATACAGAACTTGTAGAGCGAGGGTCAGTGGCTGTGGTAAGCGTTGATGAGTGCTTGGTAGATTAGCCAAATTAACTCGGCACAAGGTTTCAGATAACTCTGCTCCCAATGCTTGAAATCATTTTCAGGCAGTTGATGGTCTGAATTATTTGAGCCTCGTAACTAACAGAAGTAGCAATAGCTGAGACGCAACTATTTTTGCTTGCGATCTAAGGAGGGGTATTGCATTATTATGAAAACGATTTCATTAATACATGGCGTCATCGCCGCACAATAAAGATAAACAGGCAGGGTCTAACTGTGACTATTCATATCAATAAGCTATCTCTCTCAAAACTTAGTGTGGCTGTGTTGGCTGCAGCCGCGGCAAGCTCGCAGAGTTACGCTCGTGGGCCTGATCTGCCGGTGGAACTCTTAGGCGGAAGCTTTACACTTGATGGAATAGTAAAAAACAGCTCGGGAACTGCCGGCCAAGGTCGCGAACTGGACGGCGGGAATTCTCTCTTCTTAGATCTAGGCCTGACCGGTCTCGGGTTTGCCGGAGAAATGACCGTAAATGCCATGACAAAAAGCTCCGATAGCGATATTTATTTTAAATATGGCGATCGATTAACCGCCCGAGACTATCCGAATGGTGGTAAAGAGATAGAGGTATACAGTTTCACAGCCTCTCACATCGGTGAGCAGTATGATCTAAATCTGTTTTATCACGTGCCACGGTATCATTGGGGTTACGAAGGAGATTCCTTTGGGTTAATGCGTGAAACGACGAATATGGCCGACCAAGATACCTGGAATGCAAAAGCTCCTGCGGGTGCTGAATTTGTTGGTAAAGGCTCACTAGAAGGCCTAAAAATTGTAGCCGGCAAACAGATCTATTGGGGTGCTGAGCCTATGGTCATGGCCAAATACCAGTTTGGTGAGAAGGGTCAGTACGCATTCCTCGCTTCAAGTGATGTTACAGATGGTGTTAATGAACAACAGTTTTCATTACAAGGCGATTTTGACCTTGACGATACATCGACACTCCGACTAGGCCTATTGCGGTCTGGCTACGAGAAAGTGGGTCAGACCTATCTTTATGATGACGGAGTGAATATCTACTCCGACTCAGTAGATAGCAGTGATGCTTATGCTATCAAAGCACGTGTGACCGAGAAGTTCTCGGGTGGCGTAAGTGCATATGCGGAATACAACCACGCAGGCCTTGTGGCTGATGCGGGCGAGCACCAGGAAATTTGGACAACGGGTCTTCCATACTCTGAACTTGGTAACAAAAAGACGATTGAGCTGGGCGCAGAGCTGATCGATGGTAACTGGATGTTCAAGCCGCGACTGTTCTCTCGTCGTAATCTCGTTGACGCGCTATCTCCCGCAGCGCAGAGTAGCATCGGTAAACGCGTGACCCGAAACATAACAACCACAGAAACAATTGTCGTATCGCCCTTCTCTGTTACCGATAACAGAGAGGTAGATTCTGTCGAGCTTTTTGCTACCTACGACACGACGCCGGGGACCTATTTTTACGAATGGGATAACTATTTGCGTGAGGATGCGCCGGTCGCCTTTAATGTGGGCGTGACTCACTCTGAGTTCAAAGGCAAGTCTGATTCCAGCATTATGAACTTTGACACTGGCGCCTTTCCTGATGCAGGTCGAACTGCTGAGAAGGTGACAAAGTTGGAAGGTCGTATTGTTGTGAACCCGACGGACGTGATCCGTTTGAACATGAACTTCGCTGTTGGTAAACAGCAGCCGGTATTCTCAGACCAAGAGGTCACTAACTTTGCAAGTATCGCTGGAACGGTGGTTCACGAATCTAAACACGTGTATTCGTTCATGTTAGCTCGCGACGCCTATGGCGAATATGACTTCCAAGAAGAGCAGGGTGTGAGTTATCCGCTTCAAGTGATGCTGGGCTACGAGCATGTGCTTGACCTGGGGGATGGTGACACTCGAGTCGGTGTGAAAGGCGTACGACGCACTTATGAAAGCGGCTCTTCTTTAGACTCTGAGTCCGAAGTTCGCGCCTACTTTACTTACAGTTTCTGATTTAGGCCCCGCATTTGCGGGGCTGCTCGCTTTAGATCGCAGCTTTCCGATCTAACAATAAACTTTTAAAAAGGGGACATTATGTTGCGTCGGCAATATTTAGGTACCGCGGTTCTATTCGCCTGTACTTCGGTGTATGCGGCACCCGATCACACAGAAATTCAATACGCTCTCGATAAGGGTTGGAAGCTGGAGTGGAGTGATGAGTTTAACGGCAAAGACGTTGACGAATCTAAATGGGAGTGGGAGCAGAACTGCTGGGGCGGTGGTAACAATGAGCTGCAGTGCTACACCGATCGCCACAAAAACTCGTTCATCCGCGATGGCAAGCTGGTAATCCAAGCACACAAAGAAACATTTAGGGGTCTTGCCGATGTAGAAGAGTCTGGCACAAAAGAGAAGAAAACGCTTCCGTATACCTCTGCTCGACTTCGAACCAAAAATAAAGGCGACTGGACATTCGGTCGTATTGACGTGCGCGCAAAGCTCCCGGCTGGGCAGGGTCTCTGGCCAGCTATTTGGATGCTTCCAACCGATAGCAAATACGGAGTTTGGGCAGCAAGCGGCGAGATCGACATTTTAGAGATGGTCAGCCAGGCCGCTGATGCCCCCAACAAAGAGGTGCATGCAACATTGCATTACGGCCGCACTTGGCCAAACAACAAGTTCTCAGGTTCAACTTATGTTTTCGAGGAGTCTGATCCGACCAAAGACTTTCACACCTACTCTTTAGAGTGGGCTGATGGCGAAATGCGCTGGTACATCGATGATCATCACTGGGTGACACAGTACGCCTCAGGTTGGTGGACGCAAGTACCTGATGAGAATGGAGATCTTTACAACGTTGAGGGCAATGCACCGTTCAATGAGCGCTTCCATCTATTGCTAAACCTTGCGGTAGGAGGTACCTGGCCGGGTGAGCCTGATTCAACCACCAAATTCCCTGCAGAGATGGAAGTGGATTTTGTTCGTGTGTACTCCTGCCCAGGTGCTGAAGCTTCTTTGCGTAAATGTGCTACCAAAAATCGTCGTGCAGAGCGTAACTTTGGCACGCAGGCGCCCGAGATCATTAAGTACGATCCGAACTTCATTAACGCCGATGTCGTTGATGTATTTGTAGATGAGGCCGTACCGCCGTTCGCACTTGGCACATACGCAGCAAAAGGTAGCATCGATACTGCACTGACCACTGCTGGCGATCGTGGCTCGGTAACGCAGCTGACCTTCAAAACCGACCAGGGTGTAGCCTATTGGCAGAGCTTGCAGGGACATGACTTTAGTCCGTTCCAGGCGGTAGAGTTTGACTTGTTAAGGGTTGCTGATCCTCGCGCTAGCGGTAACATAGTTATTAAAGTTGATTGTGGTTTCCCTTGCAGTAGTGGCGAATTTGCACTTAAAGACGTGCCGCTTGGTGAGTGGAAGACATTCCGCGTTCCACTGGAAGCGCTAGTCGGTAATGCCGGGTCGTCGTTAGACCTTAAGAAGGTAAATACGCCGTTGGTGATCTCGCCTGAGTTTGGCAATCAGAACGGCGTTGTGCTGCAGGTAGATAATATTCGCATGTTGCGCTAGCCTAGCGCTTAACTCGAAAGCCGGTCATCTGACCGGCTTTATACTTTTATTGTGTTTATAGATTTTTCGGTTAGTTTTAATACCATACGCGGCATTAACAGATTTCAACGAGTTAGTGCACCACCCTGAAGTACCCCCGGGACCAAGTATCACCGCGGTCTAGTTCTGTAACCCTACCTTATAGTCGTGTAAAAGCGAATCAACAATACCGTACCTTCTGGCGTTTTCAATGCTGCAGCAAACATAGATTTAAACAACTTAGGATTAGGTGAAGCGTTGAAGTGGTTAACTGTTTCATACTCACTATTTCCCCATCTGTAAGCCATAGCTCAGTACTCTAGATATTGAGAGCTAGCGGTAATTCGGTGATTAGTTTCGATACTGCTACTGATGTACACCAATCAGGGTCGCCCCGGTGGGCGAGGTTGTGTTTACCAGGGCTGCTAAGTGACGCTAGACTTTGACGCGCTATCGTTAACTCTCGTTGTTTAGATATTATCTAGTACATAGCTCTTGATAGAGCGGCTAGATGCTCGGTTTACTTATGGTGGTACGGGCTATTCTTAAGGTTACGCTCCGGGGCCGACAGAGTCATAGAATATTATCTACTGATATTTCATGTGTTGTGCCTATCGCCTGGGAAGGTTTCTTTCCCGATACCCGAGAACAGTTTCAGATTTTGTTGGTGATCGCGTTAGGAACTGTGGGCAAAAAAATACCCGCACTTTATGGTACGGGTATTTTACAAGGTGCAATGTCTCCTTGTGTAATCTGGCCTTTTCTAAGGCAGCAGAGCGCTAGGCTGTGTACCCTCCGAAAATAATATCATCTGCGTAGTAGACACTATCGTCACCAGCGTTGCCAAAGTCGAAGAACACGGATGCCTTATCGTATGCATTCGCGTGGTTTAGTCCGCTCGCTGACGATAAATCCCAAGTAAGGGCCTCCCAAACGCCCGATGAGCTGGTGGTTGCATCTAGCTCAACAGCGATATTACCGTTGCTCGCGTCCTCCAACTTCAGACGAACGGTAGATCCCGCTTTTGCACTGTAGACCTTCATACTTACTGTCTCGGCGCCCTGGGATATCAATTCCTCGCCACCTGTTAGTTCAATAAATGTAGTGCCAGCCCAAATTTGTGAACCGGCTGTTTTCAGTATCTTGAGCACGCTGCCATCTGATCCGTTGGGGGCATCAGTACCACTAACGACTGACGATACATTGCCTCCAAAGTCGGTTAAAGTGAAACCGGTCCCATCTGTCGCAGGAGTTCCGGCAACAGCAGCGTCAACTTCGAAATCCAAAGTCAACGACGTGGCAGGCTCTGGAGCAGTTACAGATGAATCCTGATAGATCCGTACATAGTCGACCTCCATCGCGTACTCAAAGTCTGACTCAGGAACGCTACCACCAAGAGTGCCGCCGATAGCAACGTTTAAGATCAAATCCATTTGACCGTCGTACGGCCAGGTGTTGTTTGTTGCATCATCAGCACGGTTATACACAAGATGTGCATCCGCTTCAGTACCGTCAACACCTATCTTTATTGAATCTGGCGTCCACCACAGCTGGTAGGTATGCCACTCATCGACAGCAGATGTAAGCGTGGTTTCTGTATCATTCGGATTACCGCCGTGAGCAGCAGGGTAGTGCAGCGCACTGATAATCGTGTCGCCTGCTGCCTCATCGTGCAGGGCAGATGACCACTCAACGATGTCTATTTCACCATCTTCTGGCCAATTTGTACGACCACCCTCACCGAGCAACCATATCGCCGGCCAAGCACCGCTCTCAGACGGTAACTTCGCCCTGATCTCATAGTATCCGTAGGGCCCTACATCGATATCTGACTTCACGCGAGCAGATGTAACGGTACCGCTCTCGCTTTTAGCGGTAATGCGAAGTGCGCCGTTAACAGAAGACGAGGTATCCCAATCGACAATGACCGCATCGTCAAGGCCGCTTTGGTAATCCTGAGCCTCTCCATTACCCCAGCCATCACTGCCCAGATCGAACGTCCAGTTCGTTGAGTCTGGTCCGCTACCTACTGAGTTAAAGTTATCCTCGAAAACTAAATCGTAACCAGTTAAGTCAGCAGGAGACGTTGGGCTATCTGACAGAACAAGATATTCAGGTCCATCCGACAACTCTACGTCGGTGAAGTAGAAGGTGAATGTTGAATCGCCTTGATCACCCGGAGGTCCGATCAGGTAGCCGCTGTGGTTAGGGATCTGATCTGCC
>Ga0209961_1000360_pt1 | contig 15748 bp, 12 predicted proteins | sample SalPonA_B_H2O_MG_FD_185719 | JGI IMG/M metagenome (GOLD analysis project Ga0209961, IMG submission 185719) | Water microbial communities from South San Francisco under conditions of wetland restoration - Salt Pond MetaG R2A_B_H2O_MG (SPAdes)... | ecosystem: Environmental > Aquatic > Non-marine... | reverse complement strand
CCTGTTCTTGAAGTCGAGGGTGCCGCTGAACTTTGGCGTGTTCTCAATCCAGAGCTCCAGAACCTCGCCACCCGAACCATCGGGGTGATGCCCACCTGAAACCGCAACACCGTGCAGGTCTATCGCGAGAAGCTGACCTCTCTCCAGTTCGCTAACTTTCAGCGGCTGGTCTGAAGAGATGCCATTTTGCGCCGTGGTCTCTATGCGCTCTAGGCTTACGTTGAAACTATCCTCGAATCCGTAGTCTAGCTCAACACCCGCAAAACGACTCTCCGTAATCTGAATATCAATAATTCCACCTTCAACATCCTGCGGCGGTACCTCGGCGGTCGCAACGATGTCATATTCGCGGTACAGCTGGCGAATGAAGGAGGTGAGAGAGTAGATCTGCTTAGGTGTAAGTGTTCGTTGCGAGAAGGGTTTCAGGGCTGCCTCTAGGGTGGAGTTGCTGAGCGAATCATTTCCGCTGAAGCGATAACCGTTAACCTCTATTCCGACACCCTCACCATCTGCGAGTGTGAAGCTCTTGCTGGATTCACCAATGATCCCGACTGAAGGCAGGTAGATTACTGGAAACTCTTGCTGTGCCTGGTTGAGCAACTGGCCAAGAGATGCCGAGTTTGCAAGATGAGAGGTGAGTAGCAGGGGGAGGAGAGCGTTCCTGAGCTGTTTAGACACGTCTTTGACCCGGTAGTATTAATCCTCGCTCTTACGGGCTGATCGGCTCTATGGTTTTCTTAACTCAGCTCAGAACTCTTCGGTCTGTGAGTACTCGGCTTTGCTAAGCAGAAGCTGCTTGATTTCTTGGCGTAGCTTCGCGACGTTATCGATGAAGTCCGGCTCACGGTCTGTGTGGCGCCTGCCTGAAGGAGCTCGTTTCTCCGCTCTTTGCCCGGAGTTTTCGTGAAGTCGGCGGTCAATATGGGATTGGCGTCGCTCGGGTCGGACATAGAGGGCAGCGTTGGCTTCGACATACCACTCGAGTGCCAGCGCCTTGTTAGCGAAGCTTGGCCCTACCGCCTGGCTCTCAGCATCATAGAACTGCAAAATGACGCGAAGAGTGTCACTTTCAAGCTCTTTTACCAGTGTCAGTTTAGGCGGATCTAATTGTGCCATGCGTGCATCCTAACAATATACCAGCACCCTAAGTGTCGCTTTGGATACAAGTACCTCTGCTAGCGATTCGCTGTCAAACATTAAATCCAATGAGCCTGTATTAATAATATTCAAGTATATGGGCCATTCTGTTGCTGAAAAAAGTCATAAATGGTGTATTCTCGGAACCATGATTTAAAGTCATATATGACTCATATACCCTATATATCCAGAAAGACGCGATAAAGGCGCGTCTTAAAAAGAATCTCGACAAGGGAGTGTTGGCATGACAGATAAAGTTGTTCAGCTCGATAACGGTTGGTCGCTCAAAGTGGTTGATCAGTTGCAGCAACAGCGTAATGAAGCGATGGATTTGATGGACCAGGCTCTTGAGTTGATGAGCCAAGCGATCAAGAAGGCGCCGTCGCTAAGTTTTGAATCTGTACTTACCAACAATTATTGGTACACAACAGGTCAGTTTGAGCAGCTCAAAGAGTCTCTCGCTGCTGCTATAGACCAACGTTGTCTCGAAGTGCTCAGCGAGATGCACCCAAATGAGCAGCAGCTTGCAGCCTATAAGAAAAGGCGTGCCTCAAAGGTGCAGCCGCAAGTTGTAGAGCCTCCATTGAAGGTTGATGCGCGTCAGCGTGACTTAGTGCTAGCACTGCGCTATTTCGAAGAGCTCACAGCAGGGAGTGGCGCTTTTACGGTAGGCCGTTATCTACGAGCGAGCAACTGTATCGAGCATGGGGATTGGGCTGACTACTCAAGTGCGCCCGAGCGACTGACTCAGCTCTGGGAAGCTCTAATGGTATTCGACCGCTTAAACTGGATCGATGGTAAGCCGAGTAGGGGGGCAGCACGCTTTATGGAGCCTGCGGGACTCATTACAGAGGGACTGCGACATAATCAGTTGGTGTACGATTTTCTGGTGTTCAAAGTTAGAGTGGTGGGGCAAGACATCTTGATCGACTTCAATGAGCGCCAGGATCTTCTAGCTAGGATAAATACTGAAATCAGCGACTACTTTGGAGCCTCAGCTAACTGAAGTAAGCCTGAGCGGAGTGTTTTGCTCTGTTCAGGCTTGGATACTTAGAAGAGCTCAATATCACCCTCATCCATATCGACTTGCGCGACGGTTCTCTGGCTGTTGCGCGCTTGCAATGCCGCTAGCATCTCTGAGAGTCGAACTTTTAACGTCTGCAACTTCTCCTCATCGATCTCATCTTTCTCATTTGCCAACTGCTCCATCGCGAACGCCATCTCATTGAGGGCGTCCACGTTGTGCTTTAATGAACCTAGGGCTTGAGACGCTATATCTTCGAACTGCAGCGAGCGAATCGCTTCGTCGACTGATGCACCCAACTCACCCCCAAGCCCTGAGACTGCATGGATCTTATCGGCAAGGAAATCATTGAGCGCATTCATCCCTTCGAACATCTTCTCTACATCCGCTCGGGTATCCATCGCTTGAGCGATATCTGTGCTGGCGATCTTCTCTACTGTTTTACTTAATCCGTCGATGGTTGCGCGGGTGGCACCGATTTCGTCACGGATACGCTCGTTAAGCTCAGATGAGTTGACCGACAGGGCGCGCACCTCATTGGCGACAACCGCGAAGCCGCGGCCCGCATCACCTGCTCGAGCCGCTTCAATTGCAGCGTTGAGTGCCAAAAGGTTCGTCTGACTTGCTAGGCCCTCTACCTCTTCGAGCAGCTTGAAGATGCCGTCCATTTTGCCGAGCATCTTCTCGATGTGATTAACGATCGTTTCCGAATTGGCTGAGACGGCCTCCATCACGCTAGAGAAGCGGCCAACCGAGGTTTGAACCTCTGCGATAAATGACTGCATGCTCGTGCCACTGCCTTCACCGTCTTGCGCCTGAGCGATGATATCCGCGGTGTGTTTGCTCTGCTCATTTGAGATGCGGTGCATCGTTCTAAAGCTGCCATCCATGAGCTTAACTGCATCAGCAATCAGTTCACGTACACGTTCAGCTTCTTGATGCACGATTGTTGCTTCAGAATTGAGGTTTTGTGAAACCTGATGAAACGCTTCGCGTAAGCCTGGTGTACCGCGAGAGTCGAGCTCAGCAGTCTCAGCTGAGACCGCTTTGCTATTTACGCGCGTAGCGGCACCCTTTTCGTCAGCGGCTGACGACTCTTGATCATATGCAGATTGGCTCTTGGATTTGCTACTGCCGCCTGGGCGCAGCGGATAAGCGGCGGTAACCGCAAGACCTGCTAATCCGAGCCAGAGAATGATTTGTGAACTGCTCACTACGGCTTCTATTGCAATCAACACAACCAGTAACAGTTGCAACCAGGGTAGCTTCAAGTTCTTCATACTTTGCTCTCCTGCTTCTCGGTAAAGCGGTGCACTAGGCGCTCGCCAATTTTATTGAGTGGAGTCTGCTCACAGGCGGCGCCATAGCGCACAGCAGCACCAGGCATTCCCCATACCAGACTGGTTTTCTCATCCTGGCAAATGGTGTAAGCCCCGGCGTCGCGGAGTCTTTTCATTGCCATAGAGCCATCCTCTCCCATACCCGTCAGCATAATTGCCGTGCAAGCTTCGGGTGCGATAGAAAGAAGTGAATCGAAGAGGGCCTCCACAGAGGGTCGGTGGCGGTTGATAGGCTCATCATGCCCTAGTTTGCAGCGTAGCAGGCCGCCATTTTTTTCGACTCGCAGATGAGCTTCACCCGGGGCTAGGTAGGCGTGACCCGGTTCTAGCACTTGCATGTGTTGTGCCTCTACAACACGTACTTTGGTAATTGAGTTCAGACGCTCTGCAAGGCGTGCGCTGAAAGAGCCAGGTATGTGCTGTGCGATGACGATTGGCGGGAGCCCTAAGGGAAGTTGCTGAACCACCTCACGAAGCGCCTCAGTACCCCCGGTAGAGGAACCTATAGCGATTACCGCATGCTTGCGCAGTTGGCCGATATTGGCTTTCGGTGCATGCACCTGAGGTTTGGCAGCGCTTTTGACCCGACTTAAATGTTTTACCTTGTGGTATGAGGCCGCTGCATTTTTAACCTTACCGATCAGTTCGTTCTGAAACGCGTCCAGTTTGCTCTCATCATCCTGCGCCGTTGGTTTTGGCATGTAGTCGACGGCGCCAATTTCTAGCGCTTGGAGTGTTGTCTCAGCACCCTCACTGGTGAGCGATGAGAGCATAATGACGGGCAGTGGGTTTAACCGCATCAGGTTACGCAGGAAGGTGATCCCGTCCATTCTGGGCATCTCTACATCAAGCGTGAGCACTGTCGGGTTGGTCGCTTTAATTTTGTCGCGAGCCTCGTAGGGGTCTGCCGCTTCGCCAACCACCTCAACTTCGGGGTCCGACATAAGCATTTCACGCAGTACCGCACGGACTACTGTGGAGTCATCAACGATTAATACGCGGGCTTTACTCATCGCAGTGTATCCTTAGCTCTGCCAAATAACTCAACGTCGGCGCTATTAAGCACCGCTTGCTCCAGTTTTTCCGCTTGATGTGCCTCCACTTCAACCTGTTCTCTGCTCAGGTGGCGGATTAGCCGCTTAACTTTCATGCTGCCGCTCTGTGGATCAAACACAACTCGTCGGGGGTTATCGCCTCCGAGATCCTCAGCTTGCAGATTGAGCTGCTCATGCAGGGCGTAGAGTCTAATAAAGGTCGCATTGGCCTGACCGACTCTGTTTGACAGACCTGAAACCACATCCGCTGCACCACAAACCTTCATAATCAGAGAGTCGCGTGCGGCACCTTTGCGTAGCAGTGAGTTTATTAAAACCTCCATCGCATGGACTCCGTAACGGAAGGAGTCCGAACCTTTATCGCTAGCGCCGGCGTGGGGTAGTAGAAAGTGATTAATTCCCCCCATACGCTTATCCGGGGCATACACGCAGGCCGCCACACAGGAGCCGAGCACGGTCGTCAGCAAAATAGGTTCGTCACTTACAGCGTAGTCACCCTGAGCGAGGTTAACCAACCACGTATTCCAGTTACCATCCCAATAGCGTTCGAGCTTGCCTGACCCTACCAGCATAGGTGCCTCACTTAACCTTCTGGTAGATAGTTTTGCCGACCAGTCGAAACCTGTCGGTGAGCTTATTTATTGATTCTGAGTGACCAATAAAAAGATAGGCATCTGGCCGCAGGAGTTCGGCCATCCTGCTGAGCAATCGTGCTTGCGTCTGCTGGTCAAAGTAGATCATTACGTTGCGGCAGAAGATAAAATCTAGAGGTCCATCAATGGGCCAATCTGCCATCAGGTTGACCTGTTGGAAATCGATATGGCGACGCAACTCCGGTTTTATCTTCACTTTACCCGCCTGCGAGCCGCTGCCTTTTAAAAACCATCGATGCAGTTGGCGATCGGGTACAGCATTTAGCCGCTCGCGCATGTAGACTCCCGAGGACCCATGCGCGAGAACATCTGAGTCGATATCCGTGGCGTGTATGCGCCAATCCATAGAGGGCATATTGGCGAAGGACTCCGCCAGTGTCATAGCGAGTGAGTAGGTCTCTTCGCCAAGCGAGCAGCCGGCAGACCAGCAGCGTGTGGTTCTACGTCCCGACTGACGAATCTGCGGCACTATGGTATCGCGGACGTAATCGAAGTGGTGCGCCTCGCGGAAAAATGCTGTCAGGTTGGTGGTGAGCGCATTGATAAACTGGTTAAATTCTGCAGGATGTGAATCCAAGTAACTCAAATAGGCTTCAAAGCCATCCAGCTTAAGATCGCGCACACGACGAACGAGGCGGTTGTACGCCATACTCTCTTTGTGGTCTGAGAGTACGATTCCGCAGTGTTCGTATAGCTTATCCCTGACCCAGACAAACTGCTTACGGGTGAAGTCGAATTCACGTTTCTCGGAGGACATGGGTCGCTCCTGTGCTGGGGTCTCTAGTGAGACCCCAGGGCTGGTTTTTGGGCGGTTTGCGGTTGAACTGCTCAGAATTCGTCCCACTCATCACTGCTGCCATCGGGTTCTACCAGCTTAGGTGGTTTGGTAGAGGATGCTGCTGGGGCAGGGGCTTTGGGCTTGGCTGCTACAGGCGCTTTTACGGGTGCCGGAGCGGTCTGAGCGGCGAGGGCGCGGAGACGATCTCGCTTCTCAACGCCGGCAGATCCGGCTGCGCCCACATCTCCAGAGACTGTGAAACGATTCACCAGTTCTTGCAGCTGGGCCGCCTGCTCTTCCATGGATGCGGAGGCGGCTGCGACCTCATCTACTAGAGCTGCGTTCTGTTGTGTGCCCTCATCCATCTGAGTCACAGCAGTGTTTACCTGCTCGATACCGATCGCCTGTTCACGACTAGCCCCAGCGATTTCAGAGATGATGCTAGAGACATTGTTAATGGCATCCATGATGGCCTTGAGGGCATCGCCGGACTCATTCACCAGTTTGCTACCATCATCGACCTTAGCGACGCTGTCGTTAATCAGCTCTTTGATCTCTTTAGCTGCGCTGGCACTGCGTTGTGCTAGGCTGCGGACCTCAGAGGCGACCACGGCAAAGCCACGGCCCTGTTCACCCGCTCTTGCCGCCTCAACGGCTGCGTTCAGTGCCAACAAGTTGGTCTGGAAGGCGATCTCATCAATTACGCTGATAATCTCTGCGATTTTGCTTGAACTACTACTGATATCATCCATTGAGGCGACAACACGATTTGATATCTCACCACCGCGCTCTGCCAGTTCTCGCGCATCGGCAGCGAGTTTGCGTGCCTCTTCGGAGTTGTCAGCGTTCTGGCGCACGGTAGAGGTCATCTCTTCCATACTCGCTGCAGTCTCCTCTAGGCTTGCTGCCTGTGCTTCAGTACGCTGGCTGAGAGTGGTGTTACCGCTGGAGATTTCAGACGAGGCGGTGGCAATGCTTGAACCGGCACCGCGAATCTCGCCAACCATGTTGTTCAGGTTTGTAATGGAGCGATCAAGTGAGTCGTTCAGTTTGGCAAAGTCGCCGTGGAAATCACCACTCATCTTCTCGGTCAGATCGCCTTCAGCCAGGGAGTTGAGTACGCGTTGTACTTCACGCAATGGTACCACCACAGCGTCGAGCATCTGGTTTACACCAGTCGCGATGTTCTTCATAAAGCCAGAGTAGATGCTGGTATCCAGACGCTGGTCGAGTTCACCCATTGAGGCTTTCTGTATCAGCTCCTCAACCTGGCGTTCTGCTGTCAGTTGATCGGTCACGTCGTTCCACTCAACCACGGTCCCTAGGCGTGAACCATTTTGATCATTCACTGGGTTAGCGATCAGATCAAAGCTGCGGATACCAACCTTAATCTGCCCACGGAAGGTCGTTTTAAGACTCTCCAGCATACGGCGTTGATGTTCTGGGTTTTTGTGGAATATGTCGATGTTAGAGCCGATGATGCGTTCTGCATCAAAGTTCGGTAGTTGCGCGCGAATATCGTCCTGAGCTTTGCGCATCATGCCCAAAACGGCTTCGTTACAGTAGATGATGTTACCGTCGGCATCGCCCATCATGACGTTAGAGCTAACATTATCGAGCGCCTGTTTGATGCGTTGAGAGGCGCGGTTCTGCTCTTTGGCATCGTTAACCTCAAAGCCGAGTTTAACCGCAAGCATCTTGATGGAGCGGAATACTTCGCCCATTTCCCCGGAGCGATCTATATCGATTGGCTCTAAATAATGTCCCTCCGAAATCTCTCGCATGTAAGTTTGAGCCTGTTTAACCGGTTCCATCACCTCGGTTTTAAGTAGGCGGTAGACAAAAGCGCTCAGCATCACGAAACCGACTAATGGTCCAACCTCTAACGCCATGCCGCCCAGACCTGCTGCCAGGATTAGGCCGATAATCACTACAGCCGAGAGGAATGACACCGCAACAGACTGCCAAAACTTCTTCATGAGTATGTTGGAGACAACGTCAGAGGCGGGCGGTAGCTTGGCCTCTTTCTTCTTCAGTTGAGCATAGAGTTTAGTGCTTGCATCTATCTCATCTTGCGACGGGCGGGTTCGCACAGACATGTACTCGACTATCTCACCGTTACTAAACACTGGAGTAACGTTCGCTTTTACCCAGTAATAGTCACCATTTTTACAGCGATTCTTTACTAGCTTGTTCCAGGGTCGACCCAGTTTGAGGGTGTCCCATAGATCCTTAAACGCCTCCACTGGCATATCGGGGTGGCGTACAATATTATGGTTCTGCCCAACAAGTTCCGCCTCGGTGAAGCCTGATACCTCAACGAAATCCGGGTTGGTGTAGGTGATGATCCCTTTGAGGTTGGTTTTGGTTACCAGCTCCTGGTCTTTGCGGAGCTTCACCTCATGGTCTGTACAGGGTTCGTTAATTTTCATTTTAACTTCCTCCGCTAGTGAGTTTCAGTGCCATCTTCCGTGTGGAAGTCGACAGCGAGCTCATCCGAATTCATTAGTTCGTCAATATCGAGCAGAACAATCATCCGTTCATTCTGCGCTACCAGTCCTGTAATGAAGTGGGCATTGATTGCTGAGCCTACTTTCGGTGCAGGTTGTATCTTTTCAATGTCGAGCGTGTAGGTTTCGGCGACCGCATCAACGATGATCCCCATCACCCTTTCGGTCTTCCCGCTGTCCACCTTAACCACAATCACTACAGTGGTTGGACCGTACTCAACCTCTTTTAGGCCGAACTTGCAGCGTAGATCGACAACAGGAATGATGGCCCCACGCAGGTTTAGAACCCCGCGCAGGTAAGAGGGCATATCGGGCACCCGCGTGACTGGGGTCCAGCCTCGTAGCTCCTGCACGCGCAAAATGTCTACGCCATACTCCTCGTCATCTAACAGAAAGCTGAGGTATTGGCGTTGCCCTGAGCTTGCAAGCCCGTGATTGCTGGTGTTGCTCTCGACTGGTTGTGCTTCGGAGTTCATAGCAGCCTCCATTTTAGTGAGTCGATAGCGACGAGAAGATCTCGTCCGCTAAAATTTGTTGGTTGTGGGAACGCTTGTCGATGCCGGCGATATCAAGGATCAGTGCAACGCTACCGTCCCCAAGAATTGTGGCACCAGATAGCCCTTCAACTCGCTTGAAGTTGACCTCCAAGCTTTTGATTACCACTTGTTGTTGGCCGAGGAGTTCGTCCACTTTGAGCGCTAATTTTGAGCCACTGTGCTCGACGATAGCGACAAGGTTAGAGCCAACACCTTCGACGGGCGGCAAGTTAAACAGCGTCTTGAGGTCAATCAGAGCAATGTACTCGTCGCGGTAGTGCAGCAGTCGCCGCTCGCCACCAATTGCACTCATAGTTTTGTCAGATGCCTGAATGGTCTCAACGATTGAGACGAGCGGAATGATATAGGTGTCTCCACCTAGGCGAACAAGCTGACCATCCATAATGGCAAGTGTAAGGGGCAGGGAGACAGTGATAGTGGCCCCGACACCGGCTCTAGATTTGACCGAAACATTACCACCTAGCGATTCAATATTGCGTCTCACTACATCCATACCTACGCCACGCCCGGATAGGTCACTAACCTGATCTGCGGTTGAGAAGCCTGGCTGAAAAATCAGGTCATGAACTTCATCATCGGATAGGTTTTGCTCCTCTGTAATAAGACCGCTCGAAAGTGCTTTGGAACGAATCTTTTCCGTGTTGAGGCCGCGTCCGTCATCGATAATCTCGATAATGACGTTGCCCCCCTGATGGTAGGCTTTGAGGAGCAGTGTGCCTGTCTCGCTTTTGCCCTGGGCCCGACGCTCATCTGGAGCCTCTAAGCCGTGATCGAGTGAGTTGCGTACTAGGTGCACCATTGGGTCACCTAGCTTCTCCATAACGGTCTTATCAACTTCGGTCTGCTCGCCACTCAGTTTAAGCTCGACCTTCTTGCCCAGTTTGGAGCTGACGTCGTGAACCAGGCGAGGGAAGCGGTTGAATACGAAGCTGATCGGCAACATTCGGACCCGCATCACGTCCTGTTGCAGGTCTCGCGTATTACGCTCCAGCTGGCCTAGCCCCTCTTGCAGGCGCTCAGCAAGCGCTCCAACGCGTTCATCATCTGCGAGTTCTGCGCCCACCTGGCCTAGCATTGCCTGTGTAATAACAAGTTCACCCACTCGGTTGATAAGTGCATCAATTTTGTTGGTCTCTACGCGAATGGAGCTGGTCTCGGTATTTGTGCTTTTTGCCTTTGTGGTGCTTGCCGCTGAGGGCGCTTTCGGGGCCGTTTCGGAGGGGCCTGATGCGGATTCTGCGGCAGCGGTAGCAGCGGTCGGTGTTGGCGCTTGTGCGGCTCGTGCTGGCTGCGCAGTCGGCTCGCTACCTTGGGTTTTAAATTCGAGTTCTGCACTCGCTTCAACCCACTCAAATAGCTCTTTGACTTCCGCATCCGGTGTCTCAGTACGCAACTTCAATTGCCAGCTGAGGAATAGCTTTTCCGGATCTAACTCTGAAAACTTGGGAAGTTTAGAGGCATCCAAAGTGGTAGTCAGTTCACCAAGCTGACCCAGCGCATCGAAAATAAAGTAGGGGTCGTTGCCGGTATGCAGTAGCTCGGGATCGGGTTTAAAGGAGATAGCCATCTCGCGGGTACCCGCTGAGACAGACTCTTGAAGCGGTTTAATACTCAGATCGCAATCATCAACAACCCACTCAAAGATCTCTTCGATCTCCTCCAAGCTGTGGCTAGAGCGCAGGTGCAGGGCCCAAGAGAGGTAGCACTCTTCTGGATTTAAGTTAGTCAGCGGTGGTACTTGCGACGTAAGTAATTTTGTCTCAATAACCCCGAGCTCGCTGAGCGCAGAGAACATCGCCTCAGGACGATGCCCTTGCGCGAGCATATTGGCATTGGGTATGAATTGTATCTCCCAAACCTTCTCTTGTGTTTCAGTCGCTGAGCTTGCGGCTGTGTCCGTTGCAGCGGCACTGTTTTGACCCATAACCGCCTTCAACCGGTCGTGAACATCTTCAATAACACTAGGGTCAGCTGCGTCTCCTCCCTGTGATGCTGCTAGCAGCGCGCGAATACAATCCACTGATTCGAGCAGTAGATTGACGAGATCAGGAGAGGTCTCCATCTCATCACTGCGCAGCGCATCAAGAATGGTCTCGACAATATGCGTAAAGTTGGCGACCTCATCGAGACCGAAGGTGCCAGCCCCGCCCTTTATGGAGTGAGCAGCTCTGAAGATAGAGTTGATGGTCTCTACGTCAGTGCTGTCTAGCTCTAGTAGGCTGGATTCCATAATATCCAAGCCTTCGTAGCTCTCCTCAAGGAACGCGGCGACGAATTGACTTAGGTCGACACTCATAAATTACCTACTTGATCACACGCTTTATGGTGCTGATCAGTTTCTCGGGGTTAAACGGCTTTACCAACCATCCCGTGGCACCAGCATCCTTTCCCTTCTGTTTCATCGCATCGGAGCTCTCTGTTGTGAGCATCAATATCGGTGTGAATTTGTAGGCGGGAAGTTTACGCAACTCACCACAGAGCGTAATGCCATCCATATTTGGCATATTCACGTCCGAGAGCACCAGAGATATACCAGGAGCGCTGGCTTTACCTAGCGCATCCTTGCCATCCTCCGCTTCAATTACATCGTAGCCCTCCTCTTTGAGTGTGAAGGCGACCATATTGCGGACTGATGTTGAATCATCGACTACCAGAATTGTTGCCATGGGGACCTCCTTAGGTCGAGCTTGGCAGCGCTAATGCTTCGCTCATACCCAGCACATCTGCGGTATGCAACAGAACATCTGTTGGTGACTGCCACTGAGTATCGAACGATTGTGAATGAAGTTGATTAACCAGAGAGAGCACCAACTGCATGCCTGCGGTGTCTATCTCTTCAATTGAAGAGGCATCAATTGTGACTGGAGACTCAACAGTATTCAGAAGCTCACTAAGCTGGGCATGGTCTGCAGCGACACTCTGAATCGTAAGCGTGCTCGGTAGAGGGATACTGCTCATCTTTCACCTCAAGGGATAAATGTGGTTTAGCTATAGGTTTATGCACTGATTCACATATTGGCAAATCCACTGTCTCGGCTTGGAGAATAGTGTCGATATGTAGCAAGGCGCTACTGTCATATCTGCCCTCTAAAAAAGGTCAGGAAAAAAACAAATGTCATGATCTTCTCGAATATTTGTCGCTACTAGCGCAAAAGCAACCTCGATGTTTAGCGCGTCTTTGCTATCAGGCAGGGGTTAACCATAAATATTTTTAATCCATTTTCTGTTGCTGAATTTTCTGACCCGCCTAGGCTGAAATTAAAAAGTGGGAGTGGGTTATGCAATTAATTAGAGCAATATACGCCAGCTACAAAGTTGATAGCCTTACGCGCGAGGATATCGAGAGTATTCTTGCGGCTAGTCGGGCCAATAATTCGCGCGCGGAGATCACAGGCCTTCTCTGCTTCAGTCATCATCACTTTCTTCAGTGTCTTGAGGGGAGTCGTGAGCAGGTTAATCAGTTGTATAACAAGATTACTCGGGATTCTCGTCACGCGGAGCCGTTTATCATCGATTATTCTGAAATCAGCGAGCGCGCGTTTTCGAGTTGGGCGATGGGGTATGTGCCAGATACTGCGATCTCAAGGGAACTGATACTAAAGTACAGCACCTCGGGGCAGTTTGACCCTACTCAAATGAGTGCGGCATCGGCATTGGGATTTTTGCGGGCACTGACGAACACTATCGAGTAGCTCGGCCGACTATATTGAGGGGGTAAACTGGGTTAGACTCAAACGACCCTAGGTTATAAGCTTATAAAAATGCCGCCAAACTCTACTCTTCCTCCAATCTCTCTCTTGGTCCCACAGGACTGGGAGGATATGCATGGCAAAAGCCAGTACAGCCTCAATCTTATCGGTACACTGGAGTCCGAGCTGGCTGCTGAAGGGTTTGAACTCAATATTTTCCGACTGCGTGATAATGAGACCTCTACCGATTTAGAGTCCTTTGAAGCCCACCTCGCTCAGGTACAGCCCAGCGGGATTATTCTTGCTCGCGTTTTGCAGCATGAACCGGTCTTTGCGCTTCTTCGCAGGCGCGCTATTCCCTTCGTAATCTTTGGGCATAACGCCGACTCCGGCCCTGAGCGGTGGACGGATATAGACAATCGCGCAGCGTTCTGGTTGACCACGAGAAAGTGTATTGACCTAGGGCATCAGCGTATCGCCTTACTTAATGGCCCCGCAGAATACTCCTACGCTGAATTTCGTGCCGAGGGGTACAAAACTGCGCTGCTGCAGGCAGGATTAAAGGTTGATGATGATCTCATTTTAAATGGTGAACCCACCTTCGCGATGGGCAGCGTCATGGCGGGCTACCTGCTGCAGCAGGATCCACCTCCAAGCGCGCTTGTCTGTGGTACCGACGAGATGGCGATGGGGGCGATGTACTCGTGCCTCGATCTGGGACTTAAGCCCGGTATCGATATTTCAGTTGTAGGCTACGGTAACTCTGAAGCTGGTGCGAATAGCAGGCCGCGGCTCGCAACCGTAGAGTTCGATCTGCAGCTTGTCGGCAGGCTGTTGGCTAAACAGCTGCTGGCTCAACTCACCGGTACACACTCAAAACGGGTGGATATGCACCAGCTTCTGCCTGTCTCTTGGGTGGATGGAGACTCTTTATCACCACCTAGGCGGCATGAATCTCGGGAGCACGAGGGGCATAAACCGTCCTCAGATCTTGCTCAGAAAAATGCCGCGTTGAATCGTGCTCAGCAGGTGGTTCATGTCGGAAATTGGCAGTTCAACCCGCTCTCAAATCAGTTTATCGGCTCCGCGGAATTTTGCGCGATACTCGGTGCCACGCGAGCCTCTCATTTGAGCCTATCTGATGTGGCCGCTCTTATTATTGACGACGATCGTAGTGTTTTCGAAACGGCATGGAAGCGAGCTATTGAAGGCAGACCGTTTGATATCGAGGTGCGGTTCCAAGTCAAGGGTATGGAGCGCGCTTTGCATTGGAGGGGGGAGTTTGTCAGAAACTGTGGCGATCTTGCTTACGCAGAAGGTGCTGTGCAGGATGTTAGCGAAGCCGCAGCTGTTCGCAAAGAGTTGCAAATAGCGCGCGACGAGGCCTTTAGAGCAAATCGAGCCAAAGATCTTTTTCTGGCCAATATGAGCCATGAGATACGTACGCCTATACACGCCATTTTGGGATTGACCGACATTTTGCTGCGCCAAACCGCTGTCGGTCCCGGCAAGAGTACGATTCAAAAAATAGGCAAATCAGGAAAAAATCTTCTCAATATAATCAATGATATACTTTTAATATCTAAAGTAGAGTCCAATGCGCTGGAGATCGAGGATTTTACCTTTGACCTACAAGCCGTCGTGGATGATCTCGCGGCTGCAATGGAAGGGCTATTGGCTAACAAATCGCTAAAATTCACCCTTCCCACAATTGACCGAACTTGGCGCTATCTGCGCGGTGATCCCACTCGTTTGAGCCAAGTGCTGTTAAACCTTCTTGCAAATGCGACTAAATTTACAGCCAAGGGTGAAATAGAACTCTCTATAGAGGCTCTCGCTGCGGATCGAATTGGCAATCAGGTACAGCTTCGCTTCTCTGTAACAGATACAGGTGTTGGAATACCCGCTGATAAACTCAGTGTGCTGTTCGAACCATTCTCTCAAGCCGATGCCTCAACTTCGCGAAAGTATGGGGGAACCGGCCTCGGTTTAACAATTGTGGATAGCCTTGTGCGGCTGATGGGCTCAGAGGTCGAAGTCGTCTCAACACCCGGTGTGGGGTCAAGTTTTAGTTTTGTCCTCAGGTTAGAGAAGAGTCAGGTAGAGGAGTCTCACTTCAAAGATGAGGATCGGCTGAGGGTTCTAATTGTCGATGACTCTGCAACGGCAAGACTTGATGCGGCTAATGTAGTGCTTGAGTTAGGCTGGTCTGCAACGACGGTCGAATCCGCAGCAGAGGCCTTGAATGAGCTTCTTCGTTCTCCAGAAGGTTACGACCTCCTGTTGATGGACTTCTATATGCCAGGCATGAATGGTTTAGAGCTAGCGCAACAGATTCGTCAATCCGGGTCGAGCGATCTACGGATCTTGGTATTGAGCAGCCATAATCGCGAAGAGTTAGATTCAGCGCTGAGCCATTTCGTCAACGGATTCCTGCTCAAACCCCTGAATTCTCGATCCCTGTTAGAAAATCTAGCTGGAGAAGTGGATACATCTGAGCCGAGTAACGCTCGTACCGGCGCGTCTTTAGCAGGCTTAAGGGTTCTCTGTGTTGACGATTCCGAGATCAATCTCGATCTATTGGTCGGTATGCTGTCCGATGTCGGTGCTGAGGTGGTCACCGCAACTAGCGCTGAGAGCGCGCTTACACTTCTGGGTAACGCGGAGAGCTTTGATTTGGTGCTCAGCGATATTCAGATGCCTGAGATGGATGGTTTTGAATTGACCCAACAGATTCACCGGCTTCAAAATGGGAGCGCACTACCTGTTATCGGTGTCTCGGCGGGGATGTCAGATATTACTGCGCCTAAAGCGAGAGCTGCAGGCATGGAGGGTTATCTTGAGAAACCCTTCAATATCGATCAACTTGTTGACGCCGTTGAACGCGTGCTGCGAAGTGAGAGCAGTGTAACTGAGAGCTCCAGCACTATTAATGAGCCTTCCAATTCCGAGGGCGCGCTATTTAATCTAAGGTTTGCACTAGATCGCTGGTCGAATCGCGGTAA
>Ga0209961_1000358_pt1 | contig 15818 bp, 13 predicted proteins | sample SalPonA_B_H2O_MG_FD_185719 | JGI IMG/M metagenome (GOLD analysis project Ga0209961, IMG submission 185719) | Water microbial communities from South San Francisco under conditions of wetland restoration - Salt Pond MetaG R2A_B_H2O_MG (SPAdes)... | ecosystem: Environmental > Aquatic > Non-marine... | reverse complement strand
TAATAGCTGCTTTGGTTTGGGGATAAATAGCGGGATAAACTGGCCCTTAAAGCGGCTTATGCATTGTGCGTTTATCCCGGCACTGACCATCATTTCGATATCGGTATGCTCGAGCAATGGTAAATCTACAGGGATGATGGCTAATGGCTTATCGCCCGCACATTGAATGGCCGCATGAATACCTCCCAGCGGGCCACAATCGGCAAAAACATCTTCAATGGCCCCTTTGCGAACAACAATAACCTCTTCAGCTCCCGCTTTTATAAGACTAGATTTAGCCCGTTCTAGTAAGGTCTCGCCATAAAATTTGAGATTGGCCTTGTCTTGCCCCATTCGAGATGAGTGCCCGCCGGCTAAAACGACGCCGTTGAACGCTAGTTGCTTGGACATAGGCCTTCCTTAAATACGTTGGCGGTGTACTAGTGACTTTGTCTTGTTACATTGCGCATCGTAACAAACTCTTCTGCTGCTGTTGGGTGAATGCCAATGGTGCTGTCAAAGATTGCCTTGGTCGCCCCTGCTTTAATGGCAATGGCAATGCCCTGAATGAGTTCTCCCGCTTCAGGCCCAACCATGTGTGCACCAAGCACTCTATCGGTGTCGGCGCAGACTATCAGTTTCATAAAGGTCCGCTCGACATTGTCAGTAAGGGTGTGCTTCATAGCTTTAAAGTCCGAACAAAAAACCTTCACCTTGTGGTGGTGGCGGGCCACTTCTTCGCTTAAACCAACCGTTGCAACATTGGGCTGGCAAAAAACAGCGGTGGGAATATTGGTATAATCTAAGGTTGTCCATTCGGCTTCGCGTTCGTCGCCCAGTTGTAAGTTGTGAACAAATACCATCGCTTCGGCTAGTGCAATAGGGGTCAGCTCCATACCACCAATTACGTCACCAATGGCGTAAATGCTCGCTTCGTCGGTGCGGTAAAAGGGATCGGTTTGAAGGGTGCCATCAGGGTGCTTGAGTACTTTAACATTTTCAAGTCCTAGGTCCTCAGTGTAGGGTCTGCGACCAGTAGCATACATGACAAGATCAACTTCAATAGTATCGCCATCTACTACCTTGATTTGCAGCCCTGAGGCGCTTTTTTCAATCCGTTCAACATCAGTATGCAGGTGGACGTTAACACCTTTTGCTGCAACTTGGCGTGTCACTTGATCCCGAACATCGCTATCAAAGCCACGCAGGAGTTGCTCGCCACGATAGATAAGATGTGTTTGTGCGCCGCAGCCATGAAAAATACCGGCAAATTCAACAGCGATATACCCGCCACCAACAACGGCCACCCGCGAGGGTAGTTCGTTTAAATAAAAAGCTTCATTGGAGGTGATAACGTGTTCATTACCTGGAAAGTTTGGCACGTAAGGTTTGCCACCTGTGGCAATCAGCAGCTTTTTGAAGGTATGAGTTTGGCCATTCACGCTCACACTGTGTTTATCTAGAATGCGGGCTCTACCATTGATAACGGTGACGCCGGAGTTGTCCAGAAGGCGCTGATAAATTCCATTGAGTCGCTCGATCTCACTGTCTTTCTTGGTGCGCATGACGCTCCAATCGAAGCCGTTAACGGTAACGTCCCAGCCATATTGCTTGGCGTCGTGCATATCTTCACTAAAGTGAGAGCCATAGTAAAACAGTTTTTTGGGTACACAGCCGACATTAACGCAGGTGCCACCCAGTGCCGATTCTTCTGCAACAGCAACCTTAAGACCATTGGCGGCTGCCATTCGAGCTGCTCGGACACCGCCTGAACCGGCACCAATTACAAACAAATCCCACTGCTGTTCCACACTGTATTCCTCTATTCAATATTTATCATCATTGTAGCACTGCTTGACCCTAGCTAGGGGCAGTTTTAAATACGGCGATTTGTCACCTGTCTACTCATAAAGCCTCACGCTAATCTCAATAAAACGGAGGGTTATGCTTGTGAAGATTGAGCAATGGCAAAACGATGGTCGCTTTTTTCGCTATCGGGGGCAGCAAATTTTTTATCGGTCCGAGGGTAGTGGCCCCGTATTATTCTTAATTCATGGCTATCCAACATCGAGTTGGGATTGGTATAAATTATGGCCTCAGCTGACTGAAAACTTTTGTTGTATTGCGTTGGACATGCTCGGTTTTGGTTTTAGTGACAAGCCAAACAAAACGTATTCTTTGATGGAGCAGGCTGATATTTGTGTCGCGCTGTTGAGATATTTGAATATTTCGCGTTGTTATGTGTTGGCCCACGACTATGGAGACAGTGTGGCGCAAGAGCTCTTGGCTCGTCACAACGAAGATTCACTGGCTGTATCATTAGACAACATGATCTTCTTGAATGGTGGGTTATTTCCAGAAACTCACTACCCAGTGTTAATGCAAAAACTACTGTTGAGCCGCTTCGGAGGGGTATTGGTTCGATGCTTGAGTAAAGAAACGCTGGCAAAAAACCTTACCAAAGTCTTCGGTCCTAAGACTCCGCCAAGTGAGGCAGAGATTGAATCCTTTTGGTGTTTGATGCGCCACAACAACGGTAACCATGTGATGCATCGGTTAATTCACTACATGACGGATCGTCGAACCCATAGAGAGCGATGGGTTGGTGCCTTGCAGCAGGCGTCCATTCCTCTTCTTGTCATTGATGGCATGCTTGACCCGGTGTCTGGGGCTCATATGGTGGATCGCTATCTAGCTTTGGTTGAGGGGGCTAATGTCGTAGAGCTCCCTAACGTGGGTCACTATCCGCAGATAGAGGCTCCCGCTGAGGTGCTTAGTGCCCTATTGATGTTTTTAGACACGACTACTGCCAAAGCTTGAAATGTCATTGCTCCTTTTAGTTTATGGCCTATGATTTGTGTATTCGCAAATCATAGTTACATGTAAGGAACATCTTCAGGGTGCATGGATAACTTATGACACAAACGCAGATTATCGACTCTCTTCCTAAACATTTACGACCTTTTGTCGCGGAGCAGAATTATGCTCAGCAATATTCTGCGAGAGATCATGCAGTATGGCGCTTTTTATTAGCGCGTTTGAGCCGCCGTTTATCCAAAACGGCTCATCCAGTGTACCTAGAGGGTTTGGCTAAAACAGGGATTTCTTTAGACCACATACCCTCTATCGACGAAATGAATGAATGCCTAGCCAAGCTCGGCTGGCGAGCCATAGTGGTAGACGGATTTATACCTCCTGCTATTTTTATGGAGTTTCAGGCTCACAGAATCTTGGTCATAGCGCTTGAAATGCGTCAGTTTGAGCATCTGCTTTACACGCCTGCACCAGATATTATTCACGAGTCTGCCGGGCATGCTCCATTTTTGGCAGACATCGATTATGCGGAGTACTTACAGTTATTTGGCGAAATTGGCATGCGAGCTATTTCTAACCAATACGATGAGGCACTCTATGAATCGATTCGCCACCTTTCCATTCTGAAATCATCGCCAGAGACATCAAAAGACCAAGTGTCTGATGCCGAGCAGCAACTTAATAGTCTATTGCAAAGGGATGAAGAGCCTTCGGAGGCTGCTTTGTTAACTCGTCTTCATTGGTGGACGGTTGAGTATGGTTTGGTTGGAGAGATTGATGACTATCGAATTTTTGGGGCAGGACTGTTGTCTTCTCTGGGCGAAAGCGAGCACTGCTTGAATGATGAGACGGTCAAAAAACTGCCCCTTACCCTAGAAGCCATTAAGAATCCTTATGATATTACCAGAGAGCAACCTCAACTGTATGTCACCAAAAGCTGCCGTCACCTCACTCAAGTACTCAATGAGTTTGCGGCGGGTATGGCGTTTAAGCGAGGTGGAGCCTTTGGCGTGGATCGCGCCATAGGCGCGCAAACGGTTTGTACTGCTGTTTTGAACTCAGGTCTGCAAATAAGTGGCATATTTTGTGAGCAATTGCTCGATCCTATGGGGAATACCACGTTCATCAAAACCTCTAGCCCAACACAATTAAGTTTTAAAGATAAAGAGCTTTATGGTCAGGGTTTGGCGCAACATAAACATGGCTTTAGTTCGCCGTTGGGATTGATTAAGGATTTCAGTCGTTGTCTTTCTGAGTACAGTATTGATGAGCTGCGTGCTCTTGGAGTAGCCATAGGGCAAGTGGTCACGTTGGAGTTCTTGTCGGGCATCATCGTGCGAGGCATGTTGACCTCAATTACCCGAGAGGAGCATCGCAATTTGATCTTTAGCTTTGACGATTGCTACGTAACAGCTATTGATGGTCGGATACTTTTTGAGCCTAGTTGGGGGGTGTTTGATATGGCTGTCGGAGCACAGATTACCTCGGTCTTTGGGGGCAGTGCAGATAAAGAAAAGTACCCGTTGCATCGGCCTTCGTCCCTGCAATCTGTAGTTCCGAATGACCATGACCAAGCGCTTATGCATGCTTATCAATATGTAGCTGAGTTATCGGCAAGAACACCATTGAATGAGTTAAACGAACTACTTGATGCATTTCCACATGAATGGCTTTTGCGTGAGGAGATTAAGCGTCAATCTGAGCATTTACCGGAGGGGGGCGACGTTTTATTGAAACGCTGTACCCATGAGATGTCTATGATTTTAAAAGATCAACCAGAGATATTGTCATTGCTTTAAATTTTGATGGAGTCCTGGTGTGTTTTATTTACCATGTCTACTATTAGTTTGACAGGTAAGTTTACGTGGAGCATAGGAGGGGTTATGGGCGACGTAGTGTCATTATCGAGCCGAGTACATCGATTGAAGCCCTACATGGCGATATATTGGCTGCAGGATGTGGATGCTGAATACAGCGCAGCGGTGGAAGCAAGAACCACTACGGATGCGCTGAAGCGACTGGCGCTTCATCCACTAATGATGCGCCATGCACCTTATATAGTAAAAGTAGAGTTATACCAGGGTGAGCCAAATCTGATCGCCACTCATCGGCATGAGCAAGAGTCTTCAGCTGTGCTAGATGGCAAGGAATTTCTCAGTTACATGTAACACTATTTCGCCATGACTAACTAAAGGGTCAGTGAGATTCGATGTTTTAGATGGCTATTTAAAATTATTGCGTCACTGCCCATTTATTTATTGTCTAGGTCAATGTGTTGTTTGAAGAGTGAAAGCTGCTCATCAACTCTATGACTCACCAAAACGACCGTGCTATGTTTGAACGCGGCGATTTTTTCTATGAACTGCAAAATAATTCGCCGGTTATAACTATCTAAGCCTTGTGTGGGTTCATCAAGAATCAAGAGTAGAGGCGATTTCACTAGCGCTCGGGCAATTAATGCCAAACGCTGTTCCCCGTAGCTACATTTATGAAAAGGTTGTTTGGCTAAGCCTTCCATACCCACCATTCGAAGCCAGTGAAGCGCATGGTTTATTTGAACCCTGTCGGGCTGTTTATAGACTCCAATAGTGTCAAAGAAGCCTGAGCACACCACGGTTAATACATCGCAATTTACTCGATAGTTTCGATGTAGCTCTGTACTAACAATGCCAAGGTGACGCTTAATATCCCAAATAGATTCGCCGCTACCCCTTCGGTAATTAAAAACGACCACATGGTTGGTGTAACAAAAAGGATTATCTCCAGTGATCAATTGCATCAAGGTCGATTTGCCTGAGCCATTACTACCGGTAATTAATGTATGTTGCAGTGGTTTAATCTGCAGATTAAAGCCATCAAAAAGATGATTAGAGGCGTATTGAATGGAAAGATTTTGTATTTCAACGAGATGTTTAAAGTTGAATTCTTGTAAAGCTAAAGGTGGCGTTGGCCAGTCAACTGCCTTGGGTATCGAATCATCAAAAAAGTTGTTGAGAGCTTGTTGAACTCCAGGCTCACTGCAAGGGCCTAAAGGATTCAGATGGCCTGCCTCAACGATAGCTGCGCATTCACACCAAGAGGGGATGTCTTGTACGTTATTTAGAAATAAAATGATGTTAGTGGTGTTTGAAAGCAATTGCATGGCCTGCGACAGTGCCTGGCAAGAGTCTGGGTCGAGGCTGTCAAAAGGGTTTTCGCAGACGAGATATTGTGCTCCATTTAAAACCGCTTGGAGCAACAAAAGCTTTCGGCTTTCACCGGTACTAAGTTGACGGTACCCACTGTCCAACTTGTCTCGCATGTGAAGCATGTCAATGAGAGGATGGTTGATGTGTGCCGCGGGTAAAAAAGCTCGAACTTCCGTGCCGTACTCAATGGCATCGGTGAGATCTGAACAGTCGATGGCAAGTTCATGCTCAAAGAGCTGCTGTTGTTTTTCAAAGGTGATCACGCCAACATTTTGCCTATTGGGTAGTTCAGCGCGTTCGGCGGTAAAGTGTTTTAATTCACCGCAAAGTAAAGCGATTAACCATTGTTTTCCTGAGCCATTTCTACCGAGAACACTCCACGATTGGAAAGGTTTTACTCGCCATGTTGGAATACAAAGCTGGGGGTGTTCAACATTCTTTAAATCAATCACGAGCATGGCCTTTTAAGTATTTAATGTAGCTCTTAAACCTTAATATATAGCAGCGGCTGTGCATAGAGCATTTGCCTTTATCTGGAGGCTTGTGCCAAGATGCGCGGCTTAAATTTAAGGGTATAGCCGTGAGTGCAATTTTTATTGAAAAACATCTTTTGCTAGATGAGCTTGAGCTTGCCTTTGCTCGTGCTCAACGCCAAGACAGAGAGCAGTGGGCGCTCTATGTAAGACCCTTTGATGGTCGTTTGGATGTTCTTCATACCAGTCAAGATACGGACGGGTTGGTTAGACTCATTGGTTGTTGGGGCTTGAGTACCATTGCTGATCAAGAGGGGTTTTGTGCTGAACATCCTGAATTCGATGCATTTGGTGCCGCTGAATTGGTAGTACTAAACCCTCGGCCTTATTTACCCTCTGTGGTTGATGACAATGAGCCAAATGCAGGACAGTTAATCTACTATATTGATTAGCGCCATTGGGCGGCGGCCAATGTTGGCTGTTGAGATTTTTACATCAGCTACGTTGTCATGACACTGAATTGTCATAGTGCAGTGCGTAAATTTTTCTGCATTATTTTGCTGCGTCTATCGCAAGTTGATCTATAGTTAATTTTATTCATCTAGTGGATTAGGCCAGTGAGCGACCTCACCTTACAACTTGTGTTAGTTGGAACTTTATCAATCACTTGCCAGTATTTGGCATATCGCATAAAAATTCCTGCCATACTTCCTTTGTTACTAACTGGTATTGCAGTAGGCCCCATACTTGGGGTGCTAAATGCAGATGCCATGTTCGGTGAACTACTCTTTCCCTTAGTCTCTTTATCGGTTGCCATTATTCTATTTGAAGGGGCGTTGACACTGCGTATGAGTGATCTTTCTGGTCATGGGGTCATGGTCAGAAATTTGTGTACTGTAGGGACAATGGTCACCTGGTTAACTGTCACTGTTGCTGCTCAGGCAGCGTTAGGTATGAGCTGGCAAATTGCTTTCTTATTTGGGGCCTTGATTACGGTTACCGGCCCCACCGTGATTATGCCGATGCTGCGTTCGATACGCCCGACATCACGCGTGGCCAATATTCTTCGTTGGGAAGGTATTATCATCGATCCTATTGGCGCATTGCTGGCGGTATTAGTTTTTGAGTTTGTGGTCGCTAGCCAAGATGCCGTTCAGCATACGCTGACCGCTTTTGGGTTGACGCTTATCTCGGGTCTGCTAATCGGTACTTTAATTGGCTATGGTTTAGGTGTGGTGCTGCGTAATAAGTGGTTGCCTCATTATTTAGTGAATACCGCAGTACTCACCATTATTTTAGCGGCTTTTGCAGTGTCTAATGCTCTTGCCCATGAGTCGGGTTTGTTGACCGTTACCGTGGCGGGCATGATATTAACTAATATGCGTGATGTGGATATAGAAGAGATTCTCGAGTTCAAAGAAACATTGAGCATATTATTGATTTCCGCATTGTTCATTTTGCTCGCAACACGTATTGAGTTAGGCAGCATTATCAGTCTTGGGGCTGGAGTTGTGGTGTTGATGTCCGTGATTCTTTTTGTGTCTAGGCCACTCTCTGTATGGATTTCTTCATGGGGAACTGATCTGCGTTGGCAGGAAGTCGCGCTGTTGAGTTGGATTGCGCCAAGGGGCATTGTGGCGGCGGCGGTATCCGCTCTTTTTGCTTTAAAGATGGAAGCCTTGGGCTACCCAGAGGCTGAAATACTTGTCCCCTTGGTTTTCCTTGTCATAGTAGTTACTGTCGTATTGCAGAGTTTAACATCGACGACACTTGCTAAACTATTGGGAGAGCGATCGCCTCCACCGATTGGACTGCTTATTTTTGGCGGAAACGAATTTGCAAGAATGTTGGCTGCCCACTTCATTAAACATGGTTTTCCCGTACTTGTCGCTGACACCAACTGGTCTTCAATTAGTAACGCAAGGATGGAGGGTATTCCAACGTATTTTGGTAACCCTATGTCACATCATGCGTCAACAGCGCTAGATCTCGATCAATATGGCCGAGTATTGGTCATTTCTCCTTATAAGCAAATCAATCCGATGGTTACCTATCATTTCCAAGGATACTTAGGAAAGGATTGTGTTTTTGCGCTTTCAAACAACGAGCGCGATCAAAGAGCAAGTCACCAAGTTTCCGAAGATTATGCTAAGCGGTTAAATCTTTTTGGTGACGGAGTCACTTATGCACGCTTGGCAAGTATGGTGGCAAAAGGAGCAGAGATTAAAACGACCAAGCTGACTGAAAGTTTTACAGAAGAAGACTACACAGCTCAATACGGTGACCGTGCTGTCAGGCTGTTTGCCATTAGTGAAGAGGGTCGATTAAATCTATACACTACGCTATCAAACTTTAAACCAAAGTGTGACTGGCAAATTATAAGCCTCGTTATGCCAGAGTCCGAATAGTCCCAGTTGAACTTTTGGCGGTGTTAATCATTTTGAATATTTTTTTGTCGTCGAACGAAAATGTCATTATTCCCCGTTCAGAGTGATAACTAATTGTCTGCCATGGCTGACATTGCGATGCTCCCCCAGATAAATACCTTGCCAGAGTCCAAGGTTTAGTGCTCCGTGAGTAATTGGGATCGTCACGCTGCTACCAAGTAAGCTAGCTTTAATATGGGCTGGCATATCGTCTGATCCTTCGTCCATGTGCTTAAAATATGGTGCATCCTCTGGCGTTATTGCATGTAAGTAAGACTCTAAGTCATGCCTGACATCAGGGTCAGCATTTTCGTTGATGGTTAGCGAGGCGGAGGTATGTTTTATAAAGACATGCATTAAGCCAACTTTGTATTTTTTGATTTCTGGGCATTGTCTGATGATATGTTCGGTAATAAGGTGAAAACCTCTTGGCATTGAGGGAAGTTCTAGTTCTATTTGTTGCCACATACATACTCCATAATTTAGCCAAAGTCGTTGTTTTTATTAGATCTTGTTGTGATTATTTTTTTACAATTTTGATTAGATGTTTAGGTTATATTGATTCAAGAGGTGCTGCAAATGGCTAAAGTTCTTATTATTGACGATGAAGAAAACGATCGCTTCCTGCTAGGCTTGGCACTAGATAAAATGGGTCATTCTTATGGTGAATTACCCCATGGCCGGCTCGCTGTTGAGACATTAGCTGCCGAGCAATATGATGCGGTTATTCTTGACCTAATTATGCCAGAAACTGAGGGTGCAGAAACCCTTCAGGCAATTCATCAGAATTTTCCTGATCTCCCTGTTATTGTGATGTCTGGTCTTGGTAAGGATTACCTACCTATGATGTCACACTTAGGGGCTTACGCTATTGCTGAAAAATCAGCTGACTTTAATGCGGTACTTTCGGCACTACAATCAGCTTTTGATGAACATAGAATTAATGTCTAATATTGCCAAGCTGTGCTAAAATAGGTGTATTAAGAATATACTTATAACCAATTAAATAAAATTAGATTGCTCATATGTCAAAAGTACTTATTGTTGATGACAACGCCGATGATCGCCATTTGATGTCATCGCGTTTAACTGTTGCTGGCCACGAAGTTTTCTGTGTAGACGATGGAAAATATGCTATCGATGGTATTAAGAAAAACAATCCAGATGTTATTGTCTTGGATATATTTATGCCTTTGCAAGAAGGTGCTGAAACGCTGATAGAAATTCGTAAGCATTACCCTGATTTGCCTGTAGTTATTGTCTCTGGTGATGGCGCATTCTATTTGCCGATCATGAAAGAACTAGGTGCTAATGGTGTTGCCTTGAAATCCTCTACCTTTGATGAGCTAACCCTTGTTGTAGATTCCTGCCTTACTAGTTAATCGTTCTTGATGGACTAGTCTCAAGATATTTTTTCAAAATATCTAATATCTTTGATGAATTCAGTGGTGTGAGTAAAAAGTCGTCTATACCTTTTGCTCGCATTGCTTAAGTCGTCTATACCTTTTGCTCGCATCGCTTGTTCGTCATCTACATTGTCATAATCAATAATCGCGATGATGGGTACTAGTGGGTCGTCACTCTTAATTTTTTTGCAGTTTGTCCAGTCACCTGTCCGATGTCGCATATCTATAAAAATGGCGTCAGGCTTAAAGCGGTTTAAAATTTCCATAGTTTTGAGTGGATTATCGGTAATTTCAAGCGAGCAGCCGGCCATGCTGACAATGGCTTTAAATAAGCTTTGGCTGACAAGATCACTGTGAGCAAGCAGAACTTTACTACCTGTAAAATCTGGGGCATCTGATGTTTGGTCTTCTTCTGCCGAAACTGAAATGTTTTTGAAAGGCAGCGATACAGTGTAGATGGTTTGGTTGTCGTTGTTTTCAACGTAAAACTGACCTCCCATCAAACGTGTCAATTCGTAGCAAAAAGATAAGCTTTTACGATAATGATGGTCAGCTATTACCCGATTGTCTTCTGGTGGATTGGGTTTATTATTCGTCGGTTCAAGCTTAATAAGATCTTGTTGTGAGAGACTGATAGTGACCTTGAACGTAAGTTGATTATTTTCACCATTTGAAAGCTTGATGATAATACTGTCTGGATGGTCATTGCATAGCGAATAGTTGATCAAAAAATATAAAATATTCTGAGTTTTAGAGGGGTCACCACGCCAACCATCATTGAATGTATCAAGTCCGGTAACATCAATACTTACACCTTGATTAAAAGCAACGTTTCGGATGTCTCTAATCGCCTTGTTAACCATTCCAATGAAGTTAAAAGGTAGCTTGTCGACGTTAGTATGGTCGGTTTTAATACTGGCTATTTCGATAGTGTGACTTATTGAAGAAAGCAGTGTTTGGCAGGCAAATAGGCCCGCTTCTCTGTCATTAGGTTTCATGTCGGCTGATATGCATTTGCTTAAAAAGCGATAAATGTCTTGGATGTTTGCCATGGGTTGACTGATATCCTGGAGCAGCGTATTGATAAAACGGGTTTGTTCTTCTTGCAAACTTTCGGCATCACGCAAAGCAACGTTTAGCTTTGTTTGCAGTTCATTTCGTTCGCTAACATCTGTGATAATGCCTACAAAGCGATAGGATTCCCCGAAGGGTACTTTGGTCACAACAATATCAACGGGGAACTCCGAACCATCTTTTGCCCTAGCGATTAATACACGAGATTGACCTAATATTGACTGCACTTTCGACATGCCCGCCTGGGTGTCTTTAACGTAGTTGCTGAGAAAGTCGTCGTGCTTGGAAGCAATATCAGCTCTCATTAAGATTTTTACATTACTGCCTTCGGCTTCTTCCGCATCGTAGCCAAATATTTTTTCAGCGTGCTTTGAAAATCTTGTAATGGTACCGTCGATATCAATGCTAATGAGAGCGGCTCCAAGGTTATCAATGATAGCGTCGTTAAGCTGATATAAATCTGACAATTGTTGGCTTTTTTCTAGCATGAATTGAGTGCTTAGACTTCGTGATGAGATTGTGAAGGCAACAAAAATGACGGCTAATAATAAAATCACGCCAAGAAAAATTTGCGCTTTATAAGGTATAAGTGAGTTGACGACTGCATTTGAGGTGAAGTTAATTAATATATATTGATGGCTTCCAATTAAGCTTGGATCGAATCGCCATGAAGCCTCTAATTTATTTTCGCTAGCTAAAGGCAGAAAGGATAAAAAGGTATAAATTCCATTGGGTGCTTTAAAGATGCCTGTCTTCTGCGAGGTAATTGCTTGCCAAAGTTCAGGATTATCATTTTGAACATTGCTACCCGTTCTGGTCCTTCCTCCGGTTAGTGATAATTGAGGATTTAAATCATGAGAGAACCAGTCGCCATTGATTACGTCTAAGTGATCGATTCTATCAATTAATGAGGATGCGGTATTAAGCTTGTAGCTATAATCTACTCCAATTTTAATGGTTATCGCACCAGAAAATACGCCTTCTTGGTTAAATAAAGGCATGGCCATGAAGTAGGTAGGTTCGAGTTTTTCGCTAGATCTGGTGCTTTTTTCAAAAATAAATTGACTCACATAAACATAATCTTTTCTGCCCTGCTTTAAATGTTCAAAAAAGTTTTTTTGGTTAAAGGCACCTAATTGGTCATTTGGAACCAATACCCCTCTTCCTAGTTCCTTATAAATTAAAGTTTGATAACCACCGTTAGCATTAATAATGCCGATTTGTTTAAACCTCTTATAGGTGACTAATAGCTCAGACAAAAATTGAGAGGTTGAATGGCTAATAGACTCATTTTGTAAAAGTGAATGTTTTATGTCTGGTACATTGCTGACAATATTTAGGGCTGAACCTATGTTTTTGAATAACAAGTCGATATTATTTTTTTTTGTCTCTAGGACGGCGTTTGATGAATCAAGATGGGTGTTTATGATTTCCTGATTTTGGTTGTAGATATAAATAGAAAAGGGCACGAAGGCTAGGCAAGCGATGAGTAAAAAGGTCAGTAAGAATTGAAGGCTGGTAATTGTAGAAGTCCAGTCGTTCAATGTCTTTATGTGGGATTCTAAATATCGATAACGTTTAGGCATGAAAGTCGCTTTCAATTCACAGGTAGGTAATCTTAAAAATAGGATATAACTTAAGGCTTGAAAAGTTACCGCATGCAATAAGTCTAGATTTTAGATGCTTGTCGTTAAAATCGTTCGCATTTTAAGCCAAGACTAGTAATGGCTTGTCCCACGCAGTATAGGAAGTTAAGATAATGGGTTTCCAGCGCAATCACGCCAAGAGAGATTTATCATGGGTTTATTTGATTTTGCAGAGGGCCGAGAGGGCTACTACGGCAAATTTGGCGGTACCTTTCTGCCAGAGATTCTTCATGCCACCATTGAAGAATTAAAAGATTGTTTCAGAGAATGTAAAAACGACCCATCCTTCTGGCGAGAGTATGTTGAGCTCATGCAAAACTATTCTGGCAGGCCTACGCCTATTACCTACCTCCCCAATCTGTCAGCAAAATTAGGTGGCGCCCAGATTTACGTGAAAAGGGAAGATCTCAACCATACTGGATCGCACAAAGTTAATAATGTCATGGGCCAGGGGCTGCTTTGCAAGCGTTTGGGTAAAACACGAGTGATTGCTGAGACCGGCGCGGGTCAACACGGCTTTGCTACAGCAACTATGGCGGCTAAGTTTGGTTTTGATTGCACCATTTATATGGGAGCTGTCGACGTAGCCAGACAACGTCCGAACGTGTTCTGGATGGAAAACCTTGGCTCTGAGGTTGTGGCCGTGACTGATGGTCAGCAAACCCTGAAAGATGCGATCAATGAAGCCATGCGTGATTGGGTAACCAATATGGCTGATACCCATTATGTATTGGGAACTGCTTGCGGACCTCACCCTTTCCCTGAGATGGTCAGCTGGTTTCAGTCCATCGCGGGCTTAGAGGCGCGTGAACAGATTCTTGCTCAGACAGGCAAGCTGCCCACAAAAGTTTTCGCTTGCGTGGGTGGCGGTTCTAATGCCATGGGTTTATTTCAGGGCTTTTTGGACGACGATGTCGAGTTGGTGGGTTGTGAAGCTGGCGGTCATGGTCCTGAATCGCACGAGCACGCCTCCCGTTTGGCATACACCGATGCAACCTTGGGTGTTGCCCAAGGCTATAAAACTTACTTCTTGCAAAACGAGCAGGGTAATATGAATGAGACCCACTCAATTGCAGCGGGCTTAGATTATATCGGTGTTAACCCCATCATGGCTTATTTGTGGGAACAGGGCCGGGTCCGTTTCGAAGCTGCAACTGATGACGAAGTGCGTGATGCACTTCGATTGGTCATGTCGACTGAGGGTCTCATTCCAGCGTTAGAATCGACCCATGGCTTTGCCAAGGCTTTGCAAGAAGCCGCGACAATGAAAAAAGATGAAATTGTGTTAATTAATATGTCGGGTCGTGGTGATAAGGATATCTTTACTGTGGCAGATGCCCTGGATGACAATAAGTGGAAACACTTTATATCTCAGAAAGCTGCACAGTATGCACAGGAGAAAAAAGCATGAGTTTGCGTGAGCATTTGGCCTCGAGTCGAGGTGATAAGCCAATGCAGATAATGGCTCACGTTGTGTGTGGCTACCCCTCGTTTGCAGATAACATGCGTGAGCTTGAAATTATGGCTGCGAATGGTGTTGATGTCGTTGAATTGCAGTTTCCTTTCTCTGAGCCCAGCGCTGATGGCCCACTGTTTGTCCGTGCCAACGAGATGTCCTTAAAAGGTGGTACGACGGTCGACCAGTGTTTTGAATTTATGGCTGAAATCAGTGCGAAATTCCCCTTTAAAGTTTTAATGATGGGTTATTACAACACCGTCTTTAAAATGGGTGAGGAACGTTTTATTGAGCGTTTGAAAGCCGCAGGGGGTGCAGGCTTTATTGTACCTGACTTGCCCATTGAAGAGGCTGGAGACCTATATACCATCGCGGCTCGCGAGGGCATTTCTCCTATCATTCTTATGACGCCAACCACCAGTGATGCACGTATGGCCACGCTTGCCAAGGCGGCTTCAGGGTTTGTTTATGTGGTTGCTCGCAAAGGTGTGACTGGCTCTAAAACCCAAATGGGTGATGACGTCAAAGCGCTTGTTGAGCGAGTTCGTCAGCACACTGATGTACCTGTGGCAGTTGGGTTTGGTATCAGTGGTCGTGATGATATTGACTTCCTGAAGGATATCGCCGACATCGCTATTATTGGCACGGCAGCCTTGAAAACGTGGGAAGAGCAGGGTCCAGAGGCATTCAACGAATTGTTTGCTTCATTGACACGCCCATAGGGCTAATATAATTGCTTATTAGGCGCCCAATCGGGCGCCTTTTTTTGTGCTCAATATTCTTTGTTAATCACGTCGTTCACTTAGATTGCACGATTGTCATACTGTTGTTTTTACCATACTCTGAGGCATAGTTTGTTTGTGGGTAGCGACGATTATGCGACAAGAACATACCGATGTACTCGTTATTGGTGGTGGTACGGCAGGCTTTGCAGCTGCGTTGGCCGCTGCACGACAAGGCGTGGAAGTGACGTTATTAGAGGCTTCTAGCAAAGTGGGTGGGGTCATGGCGTTTTGTCCTGGTATGCCTTGGGGAGGTGGTTACCCACAGGACCAAATTATCGGGGGTATTCTTGAAGAATTAACCCGCCGGCTCGAGGCCATGTCGCCACCCGCGGCATTTAAACGTACCTGTACGCTGGATAATTTCGGTCCCGAAATTCTCTATGATCATGATATTGCCACACTAACGATGTTTGAAATGTTGGAGGAGGCGGGGGTGCGGTGCCTTCTGGGGGCGACAGCACTCGAGCCTGAAATGGCCCACAATAAAATACAGTCGCTAACCTGCTGTGATCGTCGCGGTTTGTTTCGGGTGGTGCCGCGTATAGTGATCGACTGTTCTGGAGATGGCGAT
>Ga0209961_1000356_pt1 | contig 15850 bp, 29 predicted proteins | sample SalPonA_B_H2O_MG_FD_185719 | JGI IMG/M metagenome (GOLD analysis project Ga0209961, IMG submission 185719) | Water microbial communities from South San Francisco under conditions of wetland restoration - Salt Pond MetaG R2A_B_H2O_MG (SPAdes)... | ecosystem: Environmental > Aquatic > Non-marine... | reverse complement strand
TCTAATGCCCACTTTACACCTGCATTGAAGGCTACTTCCCATGCTTTTCTAGCTATCCTAGCTTGGCTACCGCTTAAGTATTTATAGTCATCACCAAGCCATTCTTCAAATGTCATCGCTCACCTCCTTTCATCTTCAGGTAGCACAGTGCTGCTGCTTTGGTTGGTGTAGTTGCAACACCTTCGTATACTTGTGAGTCATGGTCATCATAACTTACAGCCGACCAATCGGTTTCTTGTCTTAAGCTATAACGTATATCAATCTTCTCACGCTCAATGATTGGGCCTATATCACCCCAGTATTTAATATAATTTTTCACACCGCTTGTTGGGTGATAAACAACAAATGCAGATCCATTGTCTAAGCTTCCTACTTCCTTATCAGGGTACTCAATCTTAGCGATAGCTAAGTTAATCTCTGCGTCTGTCATTACACAGCCTCCAAGTAGACGTAATACTCACGGTCACTGTCCTGTTCAACAACCTTCACTGCATAAAGGTCATCAGGTGCAGAGAACAGCACTTCAGCATTGTCGTCATACAGCTTCAGCACCTCTTTTAGTTCTTTAACATTCATCACGTATTTTCCTCCCAAACCCTAATAAACTCTTCGTAGTCAAGGTGTTTGATTGAGACAAAGATACAGAACAGGGTTAAGGATATAACCGCTGGTATGTACCAGAAGATATGCCAAGCTCCTTTTATTGGATTCTTCTTAAAGAAAACCCACACTTCTTTTAGAAACTTAATCCTCACTCTAGCCCCCACTCTTGCCCTTGTCTAGCTAACTCATTCAATGCAGCACAGCTATCGCAGTAGTGCTTCTTGTCTTCGTGGTTGTGCCCATAAGCAATAATAACACGGCAGTTACTACAGAGAAGGGCACCATCACCGTTGTTATATCTAACATCAGCATGTTTATAGTGCATCTTCTACGCTCATGTAATCGAATATAGTTTCAAACGCAGCTAGCAACTTGTCGTTATAGGCCACATCTTCTGGGTTTGTGTAGACACCTTCTGCTGTCAGTTTGTAGTGAGCCAATAGCCATTGTTTGACAAGGTAATCAGCTTGATCATCCCATACATCAATCTCAATCTTCATAACTTATCCCTGAATATGAACATAGTAATCTCAGCAATGGCCCAGAATATTGCTATACCAAGCACAATCTCTCCTACAGACATCTCTACCTCCTTAGTTCACTATATAGCTAATGCTGGTACTGTTAGTACCTATTATAGCTATATAATAAACACTTAATGGCGCATGTAAATGCTACCTATCCCTGACGGAACATCCTAATCCACATAAAAGTAAATAGTATGTAAAGATAAGTAGCATTTAATTGCGCCATAATGTGACACTCGTGTACACTTAATTGCGCTAAATGTACACGTTACTGTGTCATGTATACACCATCAACGTTCTTCTAAAGCTTTCCATGAGTATTGGAACTCTGGCTCTATAGCTTCCTTCAGCAGCTTAGCAAATACCGTTGCTTCATATTGAGCACCTTCACCACTGCGTAAAGAGTATACGTGATAGAACGCAAGCAAGTTACCAGACCATATGAAGTTAACCATCATACTCTGTGGCAACACCATACGTGCCATCTCTGGCGCAATGTTGTCACGAAGCATGTCACGATATAGATCAATACTATTCTCTACATGATCTTCGTAGAAGCGTTGCCACCGTGGACTGAATGGATGTCCGCTTCCTGATCCCTGTTTAATCCCATCCTCTGGGCGTTTGCGCCACCTGTCAGGGTAGTAGAAGTCCGGAAGTGTGTCCACATACCGCCTACTCTCTTCGTTCCATGTAAGCCCTGCCTGATGCTTCATCAATTGACGAGCAAGGAATACAGGGACGCAGCACCGTAGCTGAATAAAATTATGGCGGAAAGGAGTATCGTGACGGTGCTTAGCCAGATAGTTAATGAGTTTGACATCTCTACCTTCCAATGTATCTGCTGACTTGTTAAAGCTAACTCGTGCAGAGTTTACAACTGACAAGTCACCGCCTGACGAATCAATCAATTCTACTTTCATCTACCCCCTCCCACTGTGTAGTAATCAAGTACACGCTCAATTGCTTCCATCAACTCTACATCCAAAGAGTCTTCTGCTTGCAAGTAATCATACTGCCATTGTAGTTCATTACGAATGATGTCATCAACATCTTCTAGCTCAACTGTATGAATCATATTCACGTCTCCTACGACAAAGGGGCTTACGCCCCCTCGTTTGTATCTTTGAACTTAGGTGACAATCCCCTAATCCATGTCTCATTGAATGCAGTATAACCAAGGTTCATAACCCTGTCTTTACAATACCAATTCAACTCCATGAGTTCTGAGAATGTTTCACATTCCTCAACCTTTTCGTAGTAGTAATCTACTAGATCAGTGAAGTCACTAATCAGTTCCTGTGGAGTCATCCTCTACTTCCTCTGCTGGTAAGCTGGATTTTACGATAGCTAGGTAGTGCTCCCGAGAAGCAGTAGCTATCTCAAAATCTACTTTAGCTATATCAATCTTACGAATGGAATGCATATACCCATTTAGTGCAGCTTTACATACGTCAGACAGATCATCTACTTTGTATTCCGCACCGTCTATCGTTACTGTTTCGCTCATGCTGCTTCCTCCTTTACAAACACTCCATCTACCATCTTACCCTTACGGGTACAGATGACATCGTATGCACCACGCAATGCTTCACGTGCATCCATACCCATCAAGTCAGCTAGGATGATTAGCACTACTTGCATATCTCCAATAGCATCTTCAATCTCTTCACGATCATGCATTTCAATTGCAGCTTTTAGTTCATCAAACTCTTCCTGCAACTTATCTAGCTGACCTTCAATTGTACCCTCATCAAGGATGCCTTTGTCTTCAGCCCAACTTAAAATCAAATCATTCAGCATCAGCCTTCTCCATTAGTTCATTAAAGCGCATATTTAAATGCTCTAGCCTATGGCAATTAGGGCATAACATTAAGCACTTGTCAACCTCTTTAAGTAGCTCTGCCTTTTTTATCCTACCTATTTGAGCCCCTATTCCAAAGGATTTGTTGGCAGGTTCAATATGATGAAAGTCATAGAAGCCTAGCGTGTCATTTTGCAAGCCACACTTTTCACATTTGTTACCTCTGTATTCATACAGATACAAAAGTAACTTAGTTCTATATCTTTTTGATTTTGTCATCATAAAAAAAGAGTAGTTTAATGTCATACTCAGGACTGTGGAGAGGCCACGTTAAGGAGGTGTAGTCTTAATATAACATTAAGTTATATAATGTCAACCCCTATCCGTGACAACTGAGGCATTCTTCTCCGTCACCATCTTTGAGTGCCACCCTATCTACAGACATACCTACCTTATCGGCAGATACACCAGCAGATGTACGTAGGTAGTAGAGTCCTTTCAATCCTTTCTTCCATGCATCAAAGTGAACTTTGTTTACGTACGGCTTAGGTGATCCAGCAGGGAAGAACAAGTTAACACTCTGACCTTGGCATATAAAATGCTGGCGCTTGGCTGCATGTTCTACAACCCATGCTTGGTCAATCTCAAAGGCAGTCTTATACACTTCCTTGATTTCATCTGGCAAATCTAAGTGCTGAACACTACCCTCATTAGAGATGATGGACTTCCATATCTCAGGGGTATTCATTCCCAGTTCTTCCAAGTCTCTTTCTAAGTATACATTCTTAACCAAGTGTGCTCCTGCACGTGTACGGTGTGTGAATGCATTACTCTTTAGGGGTTCGATAGATGCTGAGCAACCACATATAATACTGCTATTGGCATTAGGAGCAATAGCAAGGAGGTGAGCATTTCTTCGCCCAGTTCCAACCATGTCTGGTGCTTCTCCTTTCTCCGTACCAAGTTTGATTGTTTCTCCAAGAGCTAACTCCTTGATTCGCTTGAACATTCTGTAATTAGAAGAGGATGCGAATACACTTTCCCATGCATACTTGTTACGTTGCAGGTAGCCATGAAAGCCCATAGCACCTAAGCCAATGGAACGTTCCCGCTGTGCACTGTAACGTGCCTTGCTAATGTCATCAGGTGCATGTTCAATGAATACATCTAAGACATTATCTAGTAGGCGTACCAAGTCACCAATCATATTGGTGTCACACCACTCATCAAACAACTCTAGGTTGACAGAAGATAGGCAACACACAGCAGTACGATCTGTATCAGTGGCTAGGTGTATTTCATTACAGAGGTTAGAGCCATAAATCTTAAGGCCCAAGTCTTTCTGTGCCTGTGGCATATGCCGATTGGCAGTGTCGATGAAGTTGAGGTAGGGTGAACCTGTACGGAAGCGAGCCTCCAGTAGTCGTTGCCACAACTCACGAGCGGGTACTGTCGTACGTACGACACCTGTGCTTGGATCAATCAAACGCCATTCATCACCCTGCTCAACTGCATCCATGAAAGCATCTGTTACATTCACAGCATTGAATAGGTTGAAGCATTTACGATTGATGTCACCACCTGTAGGTACTTTGAATTGCATAAACTCTACAATCTCTGGATGAGATATGTCTAGGTATGCAGCATAGCTACCCTTACGTGTCTTACCCTGTTTGTATGCAGTCATCTGTGCATCGACAACCTTCATAAAAGGTATGACACCCGGAGCCTTATCTGTTACAGGACGAACAGAAGACCAGTGACCACCAACACCACCACCCTTGACAGACAACCATGCAACCTCTGCATTGTGATCAATCAAACTATCCAATGTGTCATCTACGTATGTAAGGAAACAAGAGATAGGCAAGCCTGATGGTTTCTGATCTGGGAGGGGAGCATTACTTAGCACAGGAGAAGCGAACATGAACCATCGCTTAGATGCGTAATCGTAGATTCTTTGTGCAAAGTCTAGGTCGCCCTGTGAATAGGCTACAGAAGCTCGTGCAAGGGCTTCCTGTGGATCTTCATTGGGTAGGCAGTAGTAGTCTACTAGTAGTGACAAAGCCTGCTCAGAGAAGCTCTCGTTGCGTGACAGGTCAATGTCTATACCTAAGTGTTTCTTAACCACGATTAGCCTCCTTCACATGCTTATACATCTTACTTAGTGTCTCTTCAATCTGATGCAATTCCATATACTGTTCTTTACTCAACTCTTCACCACCCATCTTGACAGCTCTAATCATGTCATAGGTGAATGCGATTAGTTGCTCTGTTCTATCTACACGTAGATGAAACTTAACTTTCTTAACATCCATTACCAATTCTCCCCACGAGTCTTCTCCATCAAGTCAATCATCTTATTTAAGTACCACCTTGCTTTCTTAGCATCCTCTACAGGATCGTTCTTACTCCACATACGGGAGCCAAGGTACTTCAATACGTTGCCATGACAGTAATGGATTGAATCATACTCACCTAGCACATCTACAATATAATCAATTGTTTCAATGCTACCTTGGTTGTAGTGTTCAGGCTTCTCTACAGGATCGAAGTCCATAATACTTTCTACTGTAGCTATCTCTGATTCTGTAAGTTTGTAACTCATCATGCATTACCGAATGTCTTAGTGTTAGGTCGTAGCTGTACAACCTTACCTTTACTTTTTAGTATGGCTTCATGCTTAGCTGCTTCTTCATCAGCTTCCATCTTTTCCACCTTACTAAGGTAGTGATCTTGTACTCGTAGCATAAGCTGTGGATCTTGTCCCATGAGATCGACACAAGCGGCTACCATACCAGTGAACATCTCTAGCTGATCCACAACCTCTACATCTAAGCCGTCCATGTTGCTGTATTCAATTACAACATCCATTTCTCCACCCCACGCACCATCTTCAGTTAGGTTGGGGTATAGTGCTACTGCAGTAGATATATCTCTGTTCTTCATTTCTTCACCTCTTTCTTAGCAGCTCTCTCTGCTTGTGTCTTAGTGTGATGGCAAGACTTGCACAACACTTGCAACCCATCTACTTCACAGAATAGACGCTCTACAAATGCTGGCAAGTCCTTGTATGTACGCAAGCTTCCACATGGATTTATATGATCCACTTGAACGTCCTTGCCCTTGTGCCACTTCTTGCACTCTGCGCATTTATATTCATACTTATGCCTCTTGCCAGTGACGGTACGCTCCGCAAGCTTACGTGCTTGAAAACGTACGGGGTAACGAGAGAATGCACCACGTAATGCGGTGCGTATGAATTGGAAGTAACGAGCTTCTGTCCATGTATTCCCTGCTCGACACTTTTCTCCACGCTTAGGCTTGCGTACTGCCATTACTCTTCCTCTACAATCTCTATGTAACTAACAATCGGTGGACTCTTAGCACTAGAGGGGATGGATTCACGTTCAATGATGGAAGGCCAGCACTTGTACTTGTGTCTACACCAATGACACTCAGGGTTGAGTATGGTGTTGCCTGTTGCCTTACCTCTGAATGTTTCAGGGATAGGCTCAAAGCATCGTTCAAATACATTTGCTTCTACATCATCCGCTGTCTTCTCTATCTTAGCAAGCTCAGCTTCTACGTCAACCTCTTCTGCTGATACATACTTGAAGTCACCATTACCTTTATTGATAACCCACCATCCACCAACTTCCTTGTTAAGTGCAGTGGCGTAACCTACAAGTTGACCAACATATCCAAAGCTATCGTGTTTGTGTAGTGATTGGAATGACTCAAACTTATTTGTATATGACCAAGGTGATGCACTCTTAATGTCATCCACCCTACCATCCATTGTCAGGTCATGTGTTCCATGTATCTGATGCTTACCAACTTTAAGTGTGCTTCCATAGCCATCCTCAAAGTCAACACCAGCTTCTGTCAATATACCTTTGAATGCAGCCTCTACAATATCCCCAATAAGCATGTTCATTAGGAATGTTGTGGAGGTTTCTTGTGCACCCTCTGGATCATTCTTGTCATACCACAACTGGCACTTGGGTCTACCAACATTAGACATACGTAGCGTAAACTCTTTGTTGTTCATGCTACGGGAGAATTGCTTACGTAAAGCTTCCTCCATGTCAGCGAGGATACGTTTGATTGTACCCTCGCTCATGCCAGCTTCACCCTTACGTGCTTTGTTCAGGTACGTGTGTACCTTTAACTCTGCAGGGTGATTCATGTCTTACTCCATGTCTATGAAATCTTCAACCAACTCAGCTTCTTCTGCAGTAACTGTGTCAGTGTGCTTCTCATTCCACGCATTGACAATGTACTCATTGTAGCTGTTAACCCATTCAGCAAATGCTTCAAAGGTTTCTTGATCTGCTTCAGTGATTGGAGTGTCAGCCTTAGCCAACTCTACAAGTGGGGTAGCAAAGGATGCACCATTAGGTAGGTCGTGGTTCTCTGTAGTTAGAGTGATGACCTTCTGTAGTGGTAGCATACGCATCTTAGTGATACGAGCCAGTGTATCACCCATAGTTTTGAAAGCATCCTTGTTGTCTACTTCCCAGATTACAGGTGTAGTAGCTACATCAATAGGCTCACCATTCTCATCTACAGGATCAATCAATTCAACTTCACCAAACAGTACACGTACACGTTTGATTGAACGAATCAAATCCTGCATCTCTTTAGGCAGTGCCTTGAAGTCTTTGACATAGCCACTTGGCTTACCGCAATTGAAGCCACCCACATTATCCTTAAGATCCTTGTTGAGTGAGTCACCCATCAGAGTCTTCTGGAACTGCTTAGTGTCAGAAAGGTAACGCTTGTACATGAAGCGTTGCATGAACATACGGAAGTTAACAGACTGTGCATATGCAAACTTACCATCACCAATCTCTAGTCGGTAAGAGCCTGCTTCAACAACTTCCATTTTCTTTTTCTTACCTTTCACTTCCACTTCACCCATAACAGGTGAGTGCCATATACGGAAACGTGCAAGGTTAGATTGTTTGCTACCTTCACTTACAGCTTCAGCAATACCCATTGCTTTAGCCATGTCTGCAAAGTTACCAGTGTTTAGTGTTAGTTCATTACTCATAATAGTTCACCTATCTTACTTACATTTATATGTATCATTGGCCTGTGACAAACGGATCATATCATGTGACATCAGTTTGATCAAGCCAATTATTTCCAAGTTTTGCTTCTAGTAGTAGAGGCACGTTTAAGTCAATGCCAAAGGTCGTAGATACGACATCATTAAGGTTGGTGTTAACATCCCTAATAATCTGTATCACATCCTCCACCTCATCTGGGTGTATGTCTATAACAACAGAGTCATGTACAGAGTTAACAAGCAAGGACTTCTTACCCTTGAGTGCATCTTCGATAGCCATAAGACAAGCAGGTACTATGTCTGCGGTAGCGAATGATTGCACAGGGTAGTTCTTAATCGCTGTGTAATGTGTAACAGTGCCGTCAGGCTTACGTCTTACATCAGGAAAAGAGAACTGCCTACCACTAGGCGTTGTGATTCTACGGTGTGTCAGAGCTTCTGACGCTAGGTTCTTATGCCATCTAGCTACCCCCTTGTACTTAGTTGTGAATTGATTGTAGTAGGCTGCTTGTGCGGGTGTACGACCAAAGCCAGTAGCACCATACAAGGGAGCGAACGTATGCATCTTAGCGTCCTGCCTAGATGTAGGCTCACCTGCCTCTGTGATTACCTTAGCTGTATAGCTATGCACATCGAATCCATTCGTAACCTCATCTATGATTGTTTCATCTTGAGACAAGAATCCTGCAACCCTAAACTCTAGCTGTGCGAAGTCAGCCTCCATCATCTTGCCACCTTCCCAACGTGATACAAACACACGCTTAACAGGGAACGTACCACCACGAGGCATGTTCTGCATGTTAGGATCACGACCAGAGAAGCGACCCGTTGATGTTATGTGCTGGGTCAATCTAACGTGTAGCAATCCATCAGGCTTAACAAAGCTAGCTATACCCTCTACGAATGAGGATAGGTAGGAGTCTAGAGCTGATAGCCTACGCAGCTTAGAGAGGAACTCAGCGGCTTCTGTAAGTCCTTTAGATGTAGCCACCTTCTCCATGTAGGTTAGGTTGTCCTTGCCACAGCCAAAGCCATTGGCGCTATGCCACTTAGCATTAGGTGCAGAGAACTTAAGACCAGCAACTTCTTTTGTAGGGCGGTACTTAAAGCCAGTGGCATTACATTCAGGACACTTGTTAGGTGACTTGAACTTACTACCATCCTTCTTAAGTTTGTAATACTTACCACTGCCATGACACTTGCCACACTTGATAGCCTTTGTCTTGTACACAATGTCAGACATAGCCTTGACACCCGCTTTAAACTCTGTGTCTTTCATGTATGGATTGAAGTAGTTAGCCCACTCAGTCTTGCTCTTAGGCTTACGACTAAACACAACCCATGATAATTGCTCTGGTGAGTTTAGGTTGATAGGTGTATCACCCATTAGTTTGTGCACATGATCCTGCAACTCACACTCTATCTGTTGCTTCTCTTCCATGAACTCCTGTCGTACATACGACAACTGCCCCATGTCCACCTTGATACCATTGCGATAGATGCGAGCCAGTGTTAAACAAGTACGCATTGTCAAGTCTACTATAGGCTCAAGAGATTCATTCTCTTCTAGCAATAGGCGGTGCTTAATGTTGTTGTACAAGTCACGAGTGGTTAGCAAGTCGTAGCGTAAGTACTCATCTAACTCAGCTAATGGAATCTCATTAACAGGTACACCTTTCTTCAGGTATTCCTTAAGTGTGTCTTGCTTCTGAAACTCTAGTCCATGTCTCTCAGCACATGCATCAAGAGACAGTGGCTCTTTCATACCCTTAAGTAACACATACTCACCCAGCATGGTGTCGAATATCTCACCTTCATAGGTGAAGCCACTCTCCCATAGCCATAGTAAGTCGTGGTTAAGGTTGTGTCCTACAAGTAGCGTACATTCATCAAGCATAGCTTGCACCTGTGAATGCTCTGCGCCTGTACTCTTATGTTCTACATGATCGAATACAAACGTGCGAGGCTCACCGTCAAGTGGCAACACACCTACTTCAACTAAAGAATTGGTTGGTTCAAACGGATCGAAGTGCTTCTTACCATCACGCTTCGTTACCGTATTCTCCACATCTAATATTACTATCATCTAATGTCACCTCTTTTGTAGCATCTAGTGGTATCTGAAAGAACTTCTCACCACTTTGTATATACTTATTGCTCACCTCTACTAGGGGTGAAGCTAGTACATCCTTCGACCAAAACATAATCGCCTTGGTCTTAATCGAATTGATTATAATGAACAGCGTCTTAGAGTTACAGAACTTCTTCTTTCTCTCTGGTAGCTGTACTGAATCAAAGGGGAAGTCATTAGTTTTCCATGCATGTTTAACTTCACACTCAACGTAGAATGTCTTGTCACCCTTTGTAGCTACTAAGTCTTGAGCATATATGTCAGGATGATCCTTAACTTTATACCCATACTTCTCTAGCAGGGAGGCTGAGTGTATTCGTGCAGCTAAGTCATTGTCTTCAAACAACTTCTTGTCAAATCTTTTATGAATCATACAAGATACCTACCCACCGTGTAGTCTAGGTTACAAGTTACATAGCCATGCCACCCTGTTAGTTTGTTCTTAACTAGGTTTATGTGGCGCTGTGTATCTTCCTCTTCCATACCCTCAACTGTAGGGTTCTTACTGATGAGTGCCATGAGGTCAGCCTCTGCCGCCTTACCCGTCTTACTACCTTCCATCATAGATTGGTTGAGTACAACCTTACCTTCTGCTTCTGCTGATAGCTGTGACATATAGAAGATTGCACACCCATACTCTTTGGCTATCTGTCGTGCATGAATAGCACAAATCTTAAGGGCTTGATGTTCACTAGCACCGCTTGCAGAGTTAGCAAACTTGTCACCCATATCTAGGATGATTATGTCAGGCTTGTATGACTTAGCAATGCTCTCAACCCAGTGCATATCTTGCCCCGTAGCATCCTTAATCTTTATCCTATCCTTGACATTAGCCCAACGTGCTTGTGCTTTCTGTGGATGCTGTGCCACTTCCTTGAGTGTCATACCTGTAGCTGCTGTTAGGTATCGTGCACCTACACGGTGAGTGCCTTCCTCATTACATAGCACAACACAGTTGGCACCCTGCTCTGCAAAGCCATTAGGCCCAGCTACAAGTGAGGCATGGAAAGAAGTCTTACCAGTGTTAGGTCGTGCACCCACAACAACAAGATGCCCATCGTTCACACCTTCAACCTTAGTACCTAGTGTAGGTATGTTGAATGTCCAGCGTGTCTCTAGGTCGTTCTTCTCAAGCAGAGTGTCAATCTCCAGATCATCCCAGTCAACATTAATCTGTGGCATGAAGTCGTCTTGGTAATTTGACAGCAACCTACGGAGTGGTTCAAGCGAGCTACCGCCACCGTTAACATATTCAAATCCAATGTTTGCAATCTCTTCTCCTAAGTATTGTTGGAACAACTTGGATAGAATGTCTTGCGCTACATCAGATCCAATGGGCTTCTCTTCCCGTAGCTTGGAGAAGATTGTGTTGTATGCTTGCTTCTGTGCAGTAGTCATCGAAGGATTCTGCGACATGAACAAACCTTCCAGTTCATTCACCGTAATATCCCTGCCATACTTGTGCATAGCCTCGTCTACTGTGTGCTTAACCTTGCGAATGTCCTTGCTGAATAGCTTATCAGGACATTTAGCACCCTTGTGATCTTCATAAAAGTCTTTGTTTAACAAAGACTTGACTATTGATAATTCCATATCACACCTCTAGTGTTTCTATTAGCTTAGCTAACTTAGCTAAATCTTGTGGCTCACGATACTTGAAGTCATCTGTGAGGCGAATGACCTTAACAACATCGACATAGCTTGACAAGTCATTCTTGATTGCCAGTTGCTTATCCAATGCATCCCTATCTAACGCAACGATAACACCCTTGTAGTTCTCAGCTATGAATGTACGCTGTGGTAGTGTCAGTGATGTGCCTAGTATAGCTACACCATCTACCCCCGTACACTTAGCTACATGGTAGGCGCTGATAGCATCCTCCACCAGAACTCCATAGCGGCTATCTGAGCCACGTTTGATGTAGGGTATAGGAGCATTGCCATACCGCTTCCATTTAAAGGGAGACGGCCTTACAGAGCGTCCTACGGCATCTACCATCTTGTTGTCATGATAGACAGGGAACACCACCCGATCCTCACGCACATCATATAGCACATCCTTAGTGTCTACATCCCATGATTCACAAAAGGTTATGCCTGCATTGAACTCATTGCGTAGGCGCACTAAGTTTTGTGGCATATCGAATGTCGTATGTACGACACTATCATCCTGCTCAATACGCTTACGCATTAATTCCCTTATGTCATCAGCACTCATCCCTGTATTGACACCACCATGCAACTTGCAGCTAGCTTTGTAGCAGTTGAATAGCAGTGTACCCATATCGTTAGTAACAGTAAGTGTGTTCTTACCATTGCATTGTGGGCAGTCACCACGCCAGCGTTCACCTGCACGTATATCTAGATTAGATACAAACTTACGTATCTCCATTACCCAATCCCCTCATGTTCATAGCCACAGTAGCACCCGCTAATGTGTTCTTCATATATGGCTTGACAGATTGAGGGTTAGCATGACCAGTGACCTGCATGATTTGAGCTATACCAACACCACTCTCTATCATTTCAGTGGTAGCAGTACGCCTCATATCAGATAGCCTCAAGCTCTTAGGTAACTTTGCAATATCTAGTATACGCTTGTGGTATATACGTACACTCTGATGCCCGTAGGGAGCAAAGCCATCTTTTATTGGGTGGCTTATGTTAGGTACAACATATTTCTGCCAGCCAAAGTCCTTGTACTGTTGCTCAAGCATGTCACGCAACCCCGCACTTGCAGGTAGTAACACCCTAGCTCTACGCTTGGATTGTGTTAGGTCAAGCACTCCCTTCTCTCTGTTGTACATATCCCATGTGAGGGTACGCATGTCACACACTCGTTGCCCCCACTCGTATGCCATGTGAGCAATCAATCCAATGTTACGGTACTTGAAGTCAGAGTAGGCAGCATCTAAGTATTGCTTAACCTGATCCTTAGTCCACATCACTTGGCGTGTCTCACTGCTCACCATCTCTACACCCTTGACAGGGTTGGACTTAGCATACCCATACTTGATAGCCCACCCGTACAACCTCCTACCTACAGATAGGATACGCTGTGCCATGACAGGCCCACGCTGTAGTAGCTGGTCGTAGATGCGTTGCATCTTAGGTGTATCAACTGTGTGTATGTCTACACTACCTAATCGCACACCCTCATCCTCTACCTCTGAGAGTATAGCTAGCCAATACTTGTACTGGTATCGGCTAGTGGGTGAGCGAAGTCGTGCATAGTCCTTGCTATCTAGATATGCACTCATCAACTCATCAAAACTCATCAGGTATACCCTCCATAATAAGACTTATGAAACCATCTTGGTGTCGTATGTACGACTTTAATCTGTCGATGTGATCCTGCATATGCAGTATCTCTACAGACAAATCCTCTACGATACGTTTCTGGTTTACATCAACTGTAAAATCAAACTCATACTGGCGATCATTGTATGGCATGTATTCGCCTTCGATTACATTGTATGTATACATAACTTAATCCCTAGCCCACTTAGGCAATTCATATTCATCTTTATCTTTGAAAGCTTCCTCTAACAATTGCTTAGCACGTTGCTCTGCATATGTAGTTGAATGGCACTTCCACGCAATCTCATTTAGAAATTCAACACACTTAATTTCAAAGTCAGTCAACTTAACCTCCATTGTTTTCCTTACAGGTTCGTGTACGAAAGTACCCATCATACTCTGGAAACTTCTTGTGGAACTCACTCATAACTAAATCCTCTTGTCGTATGTACGACATTACTTGTCATAGTCAAACGGAAACATAATCTCAAAGGCAGCAGCAAGGGCGAATGCCCCTGCCGCTAGTTCTTTAGGCTGCAATGCGATCAAGTTGTGCCAACTGACGGAAAGCAGTTCCATGCAATACTCCACGCACCTTCTCCTCTAGCATCATTTGTTTACGAGAGACGTTAGCACCCTCACGTTTAGCCGATACGTGTGTAGACATATGAGTGAGTACGTTGTACAGGCGGTACATATTGTCCCCAATGTTGTAGCTATCCCACAAACCAACCAGTTCATCTAGTTGTTTCTTGTTCACTTCCATACCTGTGCGAGTCTTACGCTGTGCAACTTGATCAGAAAGGAAGCGGATAGCAATCTCACGTGGTAGGTGCACACGTTGTAAGTGCTTGTGCACCTCTGCCTCTTTCTCTAGCAGAGATGGGAACTCACTAGCAATCTCACCCATGCGTTCAGCATCAGCCAATGCTGTGTGACGTTGAGAGATACCAATGTCACGAGAGATAGACTCCATACCATTCAAGCAAGCAAGACGCATAATCATTGCATCCACCTGACGCTTGAAGCTTTGATCGTGTGAGTCATAGATGCGTAGCTTCATGCTAGTCTCCTCACCTACGATGCGTTTGAAGTCATGCTTAGGTAGCACAATGTCAGCACGGAAGGCAGCACCATTACTTACGTTACGGAAGTTCACCTCCGCATCAGTCAAGTCTAGGTCGGATGCAAACAACCCCTCCACTAGAGTGTTCCACATAGTAGCGAAGTTCTCAGGACGGTGGCGACTCTTGCCACTGCCAATCACCTCGTCAGTGAGAGGGTTGATTGTCCAGAAAGCATTGTCCACACGCACACCATTGCGTACCTGATGCTCACGTACAGGCTGGAAGTCCAACTCTGCAGGGATAGCGAAGCGGTTAAGTAGTTCGTTGTTAGTTAGTATAGTCATGATACACCTCTATCATTTATGTTATTGCGTTGATGATAATATTATTTAGATAAGTCTAAGTCAAGCACCTTGAACATACAAGGTACACCCATCTATTGTGATTGATTTCAATGTGTCAACGTTCAGTGTCTTGTAAGACTTGCGTTGCACATCATATACAGATACATAGTTAGGCTTACCTTCTAGGTTGTTGCGCCCACCTTTAGTACCTTTAGTCACACCAGTACGGCAGTTCATTACTCGCACTTCACCATCTTTCTTTACGAATGTTGCTGTGAAGATGCGACCTTTAGCATTGTCGATTAGGTTACGTAATACTTCTCGTTTCATTTCATTCTCCTACTGTCGTATCTACGACATTCCATTTCTTTCTTAGCCACTCAAGTGATACACCATCACCTGTCATGCTCTCTTGTATCCAAGTCTCTTTGTACTTAGCTACAAATCTATACGCCTTCTTCTTAGGCGGGTTGTGTAACGACCGCATATGTCGCTGTCGTTCTTTCATATCCACACCATTCTCTTCAGCCACACGTTTAATGAAGCCAGTAGAAGTGTGGTACTTAAGAGCTATCTCCCTAACCTTAAGATCATACTCTTGTATGTCTGCCAGTATCTTAGGGTAGATAGCTTTCAATCTATCTTCTCGCTTACTCATAGTCGAATACCATGACCTTATCATCCGCTGATGCGTTCATTAATACAAAGGGGCTACCACTCCATGCAATGCTACCCGCTTTGTACCCTCTGTAGTAGAAGTGATCGGCTTTGTACGGGTTGTATGTAACCATATAAGGGGTGGCAGCAAACACCTCTGCCTCCTCCTCTGGTACATCTTCCTTGATCCACTCACCTACAACACCAGCGTGTACATTCTTACGCTTCTCACGTAGCACACGCTCACGCCCTGCCTTACTTACCTTTGGCTTAGCATCCTTGAGTACAACGAAGTCCTCATGCGCCACCACTCTACCTTTGTCCTCACCTTCCATAGCTT
>Ga0209961_1000353_pt1 | contig 15881 bp, 15 predicted proteins | sample SalPonA_B_H2O_MG_FD_185719 | JGI IMG/M metagenome (GOLD analysis project Ga0209961, IMG submission 185719) | Water microbial communities from South San Francisco under conditions of wetland restoration - Salt Pond MetaG R2A_B_H2O_MG (SPAdes)... | ecosystem: Environmental > Aquatic > Non-marine... | reverse complement strand
CATCACGCCTATACCATCACGCCTATACCAGGTCATCACGCCTATACCAGGTCATCACGCCTATACCGTCAAACCTGGCGTGATCGGCAAACGATGGGCAAACGATGGGTAAACGATGGGCAAACGATGGGCAAACGATGGGTAAACAATTGATCAAATTTTGATCAAATTTGATCAATCAAATTTAGTTGCGATCGTAACTAAATTTTGTAAATTTACAAGTAAATCAATAACTTAGCGCTGAAAGTTCAGGGTCCTTCTGAAGTATAGCACAAGGGTGCTGCGCGTCGCGCGAGATTTCAATTCTGCAAGAAAATCTAATTTCAGGGCATCTTCCATAAAAATTCAGATTGATACTTTTTAAGACAATCATTAAACTACACATATATTTACACATTAAAAAAGGCGATTTATGGAAGTCACAACTAAGGACTTAGCTCAATTCTTTGGCGTTAATGTTCGTACAATCCAAAAATGGATGGCCGATGGTTGCCCGATTAAAAAGCCAGGACAAAAAGGCGGTCAGACACATATTTTTGAAACAGAGGACGTTATCGCATGGCGTATTCGCGAACGTATTAACGCAGAAATAGGTAACGTCGATCTGATGAGTACTGAGGAAGCCAAGCGTAAGAAACTGGCGGCTGAAGCAGGATTGGCTGAACTAGAGTTGGCGAAGAAGCAAGGTATTGTGGTTGAACTAACCGAGGTCGAGCGCGACTTATCTAATAAGTTTGCTAATTTCCGTGCGGTAGTACGCCGAGTACCTGAACGCGTGGTGATGCAGTTACTTGGTCTTACTGATGAAACCAAGATCAAAGAGATCATCCTAGAAGAACTCGATTTAGCATTGGAGACATTGTCTGATGACAGCGGAGAAGAGTAAGTATAGTAACCCCGAAGGGTTTAAGCGTGCTTGGCGTAAGTCAGCAGAATTCTTACGTCCACCGCCGAAATACACGCCTTCGCAATGGTCCGAAGCCAATGTGAAAATTCCATTAGGTAATGCCGTACCTGGCGCGATACGTTTCGCTAATGCGCCTTATCAGGTTGAGCCATTGGACATGTTTGCTGACCCAGACGTTGAGCGCATCACGTTAATGTGGGGTGCGCAGCTAGGGAAGACGCAATTACTAAATTGCGCAATGGGTTACTTCATCGCACATGAACCGGCATCGCAAATGATGATGCAACCATCGCAAGGTGACTTACACACTTGGTTAGAAACTAAGTTTAATCCGATGTGTGAAACCAATGAAGCGTTAAGGGACCGTATTGCTAAACCTCGTTCTCGCGAAGGTGTGAATAACCAATCGATGAAAAGTTACCCAGGTGGCTTTTTGATGTTCAGTTGGAGTGGTTCAGCACGGACAATGCGTGGTCGTTCTGCGCCAAAGATCTATTGTGATGAGGTTGATGGTTACGATTACACGGCTGAAGGTCACCCCGTTTCACTGCTCTGGCAGAGGGCTGCAACTTTTGGCGACCAACGTAAGCTGCTCGTCACATCGACCCCAACGATTAAAGGTTCATCCTTTGTCGAGAAGAGTTATGAAGACGGTGATATGCGCCAATTTTGGATACCGTGTCCTCATTGTAATAAAGAAATATTGCTGAAATGGGCAAATATTCAATGGGATAAGAACGAAGAAGGTATCCATATGCCTGATACTGCGTTTTACGCTTGCCAGGAATGTGGTAGTCCGATCAGTGACACTGAAAAACGTATGGCATTGCGACAAGGTCGTTGGATTGCTCAAAAAGTGTTCACTGGACATGCTTCTTACCATTTGAACGAGTTATATTCAGGTTTTAGGCGTTGGAAAGACATTGTCAGATCGTTTTTAGAGAAAAAGGCGACGAATGACTTGCAAAGTTTTGTCAACGTCAGTTTAGCTGAGACTTGGGAAGAAAACGGTGAATGGATCGATGATGAAACATTATACGGTCGTCGCGAACCAATGGATTATGTGCCTAGAGATGTACTTTTCATCACATCAGGAGTCGATATTCAGGACAATCGTATCGAATTATCGATAGTCGGATGGGGTAGAAACGACGAATCTTGGGTGATTGAGCATGAAACATTATGGGGTGATCCTTCTACACCGCACGTTTGGGAAGCGTTAGACGCCTCGTTAATGCGCACTTATCAGACTGAAGACGGTCGAAATCTGGGTATTAGAGCCTCTGCGGTTGACTCTGGTGGTCACCATACGAACGCTGTGTACCATTACTGTAAACGCAACGTGGCTAGAAACATTTATGCGATCAAAGGTATCCCTGGTGAAGGTAAACCAATTGCAGGTAGACCGACTAAAAGTAACTCTGTCAAGTGTAATTTATTCCCGATAGGGGTGCATACGGCAAAAATGCTGCTATTATCTAGGTTAAAAATTGACCAACCTGGTGGTGGGTATATACACTTCAGTGAGAAACTTGATGAAGAGTATTTTAAGCAGCTAACGTCTGAAAAGTTGACGATTAGGTACCATAGAGGGTACCAAAAACGTGAATTTAAGAAGACTAGGCCCCGTAATGAAGCGCTTGACTGCTATGTTTATGCACTGGCATCATATACAATAGCGAATATCAATATTAACGCTTACGCGGATAAATTAGATCAAAAAGCGCCAGAAACACCGGCTGAAGAGCCGAAAAAGGCGGTTAAACGTCAATTTGTACCGCGAACAGGCGGTAATTTCGTTAATTCTTGGCGGTAAAAAGTAATGGCAAACTTATTTGATACTAGCGCGGCGAAAGAAGGTGAACCCACCGAAGTGGTCGTTGGTGACTATCTCCAGTGGAAAAGATCCGACATTTTCTCGGATTACCCACCTGCTGAGTACAGTACCGAATATGTAGCCAGGGTTACTGGTGGTGGCGAGACTGAAATTAAGCTCGCAGGTACTCCAGGTACCGCCGAATATCTATTTATCGTATCAAGTTCTGTATCTGCGGATTTTTTACCTGGTGACTACCATTGGCAACTAGAAGTTACTAAAACTGCCACTGGTGATCGCGTTGTTGTAGACACGGGTGTCTTTACAGCCATCCCAGATCTGGATGTAAACCAAGCCGATCCGCGCATTCACGCTGAAATCATGCTTGGTAAGATCGAGTCTATCTTAGAGGGACGTGCAGATTCTGACGTAGCCTCTTACTCTATTGGTACTAGATCATTGACTAAACTGTCTATAACAGAGTTGATGGAGTGGCGAGACTATTATCGTCGTGAAATTACGGCCAATAAAAATCGTGAATTAGTGAAGCGTGGGAAAAGCAACGGTTCGACAATTAAGGTGACATTCTAATGGGATTTTTCGACTCGTTTAAGAAAAAAGAGCCTGAACCGCCGAAGCGTGTTTTAAAGCGCAGTTACGCGGGTGCAGCAGTATCGAGATTATTCGCTGACTTTACCACTGACAGCAAATCTCCCGATGCCGAACTCAAAAACGCGTTAAAAATCCTCCGATCTCGCTCACGCGAACTAGCTCGCAACAACGAATACGCAAGACAATACCTAAACCTGATGAAGAAAAATGTCGTAGGGCGTAAAGGTTTCACGCTTCAAGTGAAAGCCTTGAACTCTGTTGGCGATTTAGACATGTCAGGTAACGATGAGATAGAAAAGTCGTTCGCTACCTGGGGTAAACTAGGTAACTGTACTGTCGATGGTAAAATGACGTGGGTTGATGTACAGAAAATGGTCATGGAAACGCTTATCCGTGACGGCGAAGCCTTTATCGTTAAGCATTACAGTTCGTCTTTTAAGCATAACTTCGCTTTACAATTCATCGAGCCAGATCAAATCGATGAGACATATACCGTACCGTCTAAAAACGGTAGTAATGAAATCCGTATGGGTGTTGAATTAGACAAATATAAGCGACCTGTCGCGTATCACGTCCTGAGCAACCACCCTGGCGATTTGGAATATGTGAGTATCACTAACAGTCGTAAATACATCCGTTTACCGGCTGACCGTGTTTATCATGTGTATCAGCAGATGCGCCCAGGGCAAACTAGAGGGGAGCCATGGATGGCACCCGCCATGTCGGCTATCAAACAGCTTGATGGTTTCCGCGAAGCGGCTGTAATCAATGCTCGCATTGGCGCGTCTAAAATGGGTTTCTTCACTTCACCGGCAGGTGATGGTTTCGTTGCGGATGAGATGGATGGTCATACTCCAATCATGACTGCCGATCCAGGTACGTTCCATTCTCTTCCTGACGGTGTGAATTTCACCGCGTTTGATCCTCAGTTCCCTAGCAGTGACTTCGACCCTTTCCACAAATCAGTATTGAAAGGTATTTCGTCGGCATTAGGTGTTAGCTATACCGCTTTAGCTAACGATCTGGAAGCGACCAGTTATAGTTCTATTCGCCAAGGCGCGTTAGAAGAGCGCGATACCTACAGCGATCACCAAGGTTTCATTATTGATCACTTTGTTCGCCCAGTGTACGAAGATTGGTTGAAAACAGTGATGGGTATGGGTCAATTATCATTACCCTTAGCGACATTTGATAAATTTTCACAAGCATCTGAATTCCGTGGCCGCGCCTGGAGTTGGGTGGACCCATTAAAAGAAATGAACGCGTCTATTGCAGGTTTAAAGTCTGGTGTACTATCTTTACAAGATGTTGCAGCACAATACGGCAAAGATGTTGAAGAACTCTTATCTCAAATCAAGAAGGATAAAGAGTTAATGACACAGTTCGGTATCAGTTACGCGTTCGAACCTTACGGGGCTGACCACACTCCGGTGACTCCTGATGGGTATGATACAACTGGTGAAGAACCTTAAACATTGCTATTATCGCCTCAATGCGAGGGTATTTATATGTCAGATAAAATTGAAGATACGGTTGAAGAGACTACAGAAGAAGTCAGAGAAGAGACTACAGAAGTGGTTGAAGCTGAAGAAGTAGTTGAACAAGTTGAAGAAGTTGAAGAGGAAGTCCGTTTCTCTTGTGAAGAAATTCAACACCGTTCAGTATCACTGCAAGACGCTCCAGTAGACGAAGAAAAGCGCACGGCCAAGATCGCTGTTTCTAGCGAAGAGCCAGTTCGCCGTTCTTTCGGTATGGAAGTTTTAGAACACACTGAAGAAGCGATTGACTTGTCGTTCCTGAACTCAGGTCGCGCTCCTTTGTTAAAAGATCATGACCCCGATCAGCAGATCGGTGTTGTGCAAAGTGTCGAACTCGATAGTAAATCGCGGCGACTCCGCGCTGTTGTTCGTTTTGGACGAAACGGACTTGCTAAAGAGTTATTCGACGATGTGGTTGATGGTATCCGTGGGAATATTTCCGTTGGTTACTCGATCACAAAACTCGAACGCGGGTCTACCAAGGACACTTATGTGGCTAAATCTTGGCGGCCTGTGGAGGTAAGTTTGGTTTCGATTCCGGCTGACACGACAGTTGGCCTGGGTCGTTCGGCTGAGTCCTCACCTAAACCTGTAATAGAAACTGACTTCACTAAGGAGACTACTATGTCTGAAGTTGATATTAAGGCAGTTGAGGCTGAGGCCATGAAGACTGCACAACGTAACGCTGCTCAAATTGTTGAGTTGGGTTCACAACACAAACGCTCTGACCTTGCTCAAAAAGCAATCAAAGACGGTTTGACCATCGAAGAATTCCGTGGTGTTTTGTTGAACGAAATCGGTTCACAACACGCTTTGGAAGAGCAATCAATTGGTATGACTCAGAAAGAAGTTAAACGCTTCTCTTTGATGCGTGCTATTCACGCTCTAGCTAACCCAACTGATCGTCGCGCTCAAGAAGCTGCTGCATTCGAATTCGAATGTTCACGCGCTGCTGCTGAAGCCTACGGTCGCACTGCTCAAGGTATCTTGTTACCTGCTGAAGTAATGCAAAACTGGAAACGTGACTTGAACTCTTCAGACGAAGCTGCTTTGTTCTCTGACGATTTCCGTGGCGGTGATTTCATCGACGTATTGCGCAATGCTTCAAGCGTAATGCAAGCCGGTGCAACCATGCTGAACGGCCTGTCTGGCGATGTCAAAATTCCTAAGAAATTGACTGCTGCACAAGCTGCTTGGATCGCTACTGAAGGTGGCGCAGCCGCTGAAAGCGAGATGACCGTTGGTTCAGTAAGCCTTACCCCTAAAACTTTGGGTGCGTATACTGACGTTACACGCCAATTACTTATCCAAAGCTCACTTGATGTAGAAGCCCTTATCCGCAACGATTTGGTATCTGCTCTTGGTTTGGCTATCGATGCAGCAGCATTGTCTGGCGCAGGTACTGGTGGTGCCCCTACTGGTATTAAGTCTACTGGTAGCATCAACACCACTACTTTCGCAGCAGCTAACCCAACCTTCGCTGAAGTTGTAGCGATGGAAACAGCAATCGCTAATGCTAACGCTTTGTCAGGCAACATGTCTTACATCATGCCTTCAAGCACTTACGGCGCGTTGAAAACTACTGAGAAAGCTTCTGGCACTGCTCAGTTCGTTGTTGAGCCTGGTGGCACTGTTAACGGTTACCGTGGCATCGTGTCTAACCAAGCGGCAGCCGGTGACGTTTACTTCGGTAACTTTAGCGACTTGTTAGTGGGAATGTTCGGCGGTTTGGATCTAGTTGTTGATCCATACACCAACAGCACTAGCGGTACTGTTCGCGTAGTTGCCTTGCAATCAGTAGATTGCGCGGTACGTCACGCACAAAGCTTCTGTGTATCGAATGACGGCGTATAAGCCTGAATGATTAGGGGGTGCTAGTCACCCCCTTTTTCGATGGAGGATGTATGAAATACGAAGTATTAAAAAATGTCATCATTGATGGAGTTACTTACGATATCGGCAAACAAGTTGATGTCGATGCTAATAAAGTTGCTCGTCTTGTTATGCTTGGTTTCCTTGGCGAGCCTTCTGCTGTTAAAAATCGTGCTGAAGGACTTGAGTCAGATACTAAGCCAAGAACTCGTAAAGTTAAGAAAAAGGCTGACTAATGCCCATTGAAACTGCCGACGAAAGATCATTTATGCTACAAGATTTTGGAGTGGTTGTTACCCACTCTGGTGGTAGCTTTGTCGGTATTTTTGATAATGCGTTTGCTGATATTGATAGCGGTGGTGGTGTTAGTTTTGCTATGAGTCAGCCGCGTTTGATGTGTCGCACTGCGGATATTTCGAATTTAGTCGAAGGTGAGTTATTAACCATTGAAGCTGCTAGTTATGCTATTCGGGTCATTATGCCTGATGGTACCGGTATGACTGAATTGTACTTAGAGGCTCAATAATGGCTCACACTCGCAAACTAATTAGAGACAATATTGTCTCAGCGCTGACAGGGTTATCCACTGTGGGTAACAAAGTTTATGTCAGTCATGTATACCAACTTAATAGTTCTAATTTGCCAGGTATTGTCATCTATACCGGCTCAGAAGAATCGCAGTACGCTACAATTAGTTTACCGCGTACTATCAATCGTTCTTTGCAGGTTAATGTTGAAATTTACGTTAAAGGTGTTGCGAACTACGATGACGATATCGATCAAATAACGCTTGAAGTGGAAAATGCGTTATATGGCGATCTGACAAGGGGCGGATACGCACAAGATACTAAAGTGGTTTCCGTTGATGTACAATATCGAGGAGAAGGTGATCAGCCTGTTGCTGTAGCTGTCATGTCCGTAGTGGTCATGTATACTACACTCGAAGGGTCACTATTGTAATTAAATGTTAGGAGATTAGCGATGGCTAGTTCATCTGGAAAACTCGGAGCGGTTTACGTTGGTGGCGTAGCCGTAGCTGAAATCCGCGATTGGTCTGTTGAACAAACAGGCGATACAACTGAATCAAGCGTTATGGGTACCGAATGGCGTACACATTTAGCAACCCTGAAATCTTGGACATCTTCGTTCAACGCTTTCTGGGACCTTGACGATGCCGCTCAAGCGTCTTTAGACGTTGGTGCTGAAGTCACACTAGCGCTTTACCCTACCGGTAATACAAGCACTGAGAAATACTATACAGGTTCCGCTATTGTGACCTCAGTATCTTCATCAGCGTCTTTCGACGGTATGATCGAAGCGTCTTTCACTGTACAAGGTACAGGCGCACTAACCGAATCGACGGTAGCTTAATATGAGTAAATTGATCGATCTAGCTGTCGGTCATTTTAGCTCTAAGGTCGTTCGTGAGATCCACGTCCCTGAATGGGACGTGACTCTGTATGCCAAGAACATCGGTATCCAGGAGCAAGCGAAATGGATCACTAGAGCGAATGGCAACTCGACAGAATATTTAGTCTATTCAGTCATTTTTGGATTGATGGACAAACAGGGCGAACCGGTTTTTGACATAGGTGATAAGCCTAAGCTGATGACATCAGTTGACCCAGAGGTTATTAGTAGACTCGCAAACTTTGTTTTAGCAACTGCTGCTGAAAACGAAGAGGAACGCGAAAAAAACTAATAGATGACCAAGGTAATCCAACTGAGTTATACGCGATGTATCAGTTGGCTAACCACCTTGGTCAACCTCTAAGTGTCGTTCTCGACATGACAGTCGATGAATATAACCACTGGTTCACATTCATAAAGATTAAGACGGAACGAGAGAATCGACATGTCAAAAGCCCCTCTAATTCTAGCCGCTGAAGCCACAGGTTTTGATGCAGCGGCAAGAGACATCAACAAAGTATCTTCTGCGCTTGATCGCTCTCAAAGAAAAATGGCTGCGGCCAACGATGCCGGTAAGAAACTGCAAGGTCAATTCAGACTTATGCGAGGCGGGCTAGGTCAAGTCGGTCACCAAATCCAGGACGTTGCAGTCCAGTTATCCATGGGCCAAAACGCTATGTTGGTTTTCGGCCAACAAGGGTCCCAGATTGCGTCTTTGTTTGGTGCTAACGGCGCTATCATTGGTGCTGTTTTAGCGGTCGGTGCTGCGGTAGGTGTAGGTTTAACCGGAGCATTCAAATCAGCTAAAGAGAAGATGTCTGATCTAGAATCTTCGATCAGCAGTATTAGTACTCTAATGTCTACCAACGCTGCTACCTCTGCTGACATTCTAAGTGAGAAGTTCATTAAGTTAGCTAAGGCTAACCGCGACCTGGCTGAATTACAGTTAAAGGTTAAGTACGTTCAAGCTTTAAACAATGTCACTACGGCCCAAGCGCTGATGGCAGAGTCGTCTAGCGATCTCATCTTCCAACAATATAAAACTGGTAACGCTGTTCGCGGTAATGCCAACATCTTGGCTCGACATGCTAAAGAGATGGGTATTAGCAAGGAACAAGCATTAGCGTTGCGTGCTGCAACAATTGATTTACGCGGTGGTGTTGAAGGTAGTGCTGATTCGTTCATAAAACTCGCCAATAACATTGTTGCCACTGGTGCGGGTAGTCCTGAACTATTCAAGGTGCTTACTCCAGTCTTAGAAATCGCTCTCAAGTTAAAAGAGGGTACTGAACAAGCTGAATTCCTTAAAGAAGCCATGGCTGATTTGTCAACGGCTATCAATAATAGCGAAACGTCAGGGCAAGTCTCTCAACTTGAAAAACTTGTTGAAGGTTATGAAGAGCAAGCGTTAGCGATTCGTAAGACTGCTCGCGAACTGGCCTTATATAAGGCGGCGCAACTTAATGCAGGTTTTGAAGAGGTGATGCGGATCAATAGAGCGTTTGATCTAATCGAAGCTGAAGAGAACAGGAAAAAAGGCATTAAAGACACGACTGCCGCTTTGAAAGTGCAAGCCAAAGCGATGCGACAGTCAGAAAAGGTGATGGAAGGTTTAGCCAGTGGTATGGCTGACGCTATCATTAAAGCTGAGAACATGAAAGATGCTTTCCGTGGCATGGCGGCTAGTATTGTACAAGACATGTTGAAGATATATTTAAAACAACAATTGTTAGGTCTTGTCGGCATGTTGGCTACTGCGCCGACTGCGATGAAGTACGGTACCAATATAGGTTCTCAACAAACCCAAATGTTGATGGCGCAAGATGCGGGGTTACCAGGTTTTGCCGGTGGCGGCTTTACAGGTCGAGGTTCGCGTTCAGGCGGCTTGGACGGTAAAGGTGGTTTCCTGGCAACGCTTCATCCTAATGAAACCGTGGTCGATCACACCAAGGGTCAAGGTATGGGTGAGAGTATCGTCGTGAATCTAAATATCTCAACTGGCGTTGCGCAAACGGTCCGTGCTGAGATGATGAACCTGTTGCCTCAAATTACAAGCGCCACTAAATCCGCTGTGGTTGACGCCCGTATGCGTGGTGGTAATTATTCTAGATCATTGGTAGGTGCATAATGGCTGCTGACTTTACGTTTCCAAATGTTGGAATAACCTCGCTTAACATGCGCCTGGTGTCTGCCACATCTGTTAGCAGTTCACCTTTTACTTTTAACCAACAGGTTTACGAACACCAGGGTGTTCGGTGGGAAGCTGAATTAACACTACCTGCTCTAAATCATACCCAAGCTAAAGAGTTCAGCGGGTTTTTAGCAGGTTTAAGAGGTCAGTCTAAGACCTTCACTTTCGGCAATCCTTTACATAATACTACAGCGGCAGGTCACATCACTGGTTCAGTAGGTGCGACATCTGTTGTGGCTAGTTTTACTGGTGCGGCTGTTGGTGATCATTTCCAACATGGCGATCATCTGTACATTATTACGAGTCAAAGCGGCGCAAACTATGGAATCATGCCACCACTTAGAACGTCTGCCGCGACATCTACAGTTGATTTTACATACCCGAAAAGCAAATGGCGCTTGGCATCTAACGAAGTAAACTGGTCGATAAACGAGGCCAGTATTTATGGTTTCACATTGGCGATAGTTGAGGCTTTATAATGAGAAGCATTAGCGCATCAATGGACGCGATAACCACTGCTGAAGTGGTCCGACCAATACTTCTTGTTGAGTGTGACTTTGACACCGCACCGCTGTATTTATGGAACGGTGTCGGGAATCTATCATACGACTCTAAGACCTATGTAGGAGCAGGAAACCTACTAAGTGTTGGCGGTATATCAGAATCAACAGACCTGGTCGCTAATGGCACCACCGTAAGTCTCACAGGTGTTAATAACCAATTAGCGGCTATTGCTAGAGATGAAGATTATCAAGGGCGCGAATTGGTAATCAAACTGGGCGCAATGGATGAATCGGGAGATGTTATTGCTGACCCTGTACCTTTGTTTAATGGTTTTATGGATGTTATGTCCATAAATGAGGGCGGTGAGTACTCAACCATTACAGTTAGCGTTGAGAATCGTCTTATTCGTTTTGATATGCCGAAACAAGGACGTTATACAGACCAAGATCAAAAAATGCGCTACCCCGATGACCGTGGTCTTGATATGGTATCTAGTATTCAGCAGTTGGATATTGTATGGGGAAGACCTGGCGGTAACAATACTGGCGGCTCAGGTTATGGTGGCGCAGGTACAGGTCACAGAGGTGCAGGTGGTTTAGATAGATACTAGGAGTATTAATGGCTACAACCTACCAATTAGAGGCTTTCACCTCTATAAAAGATGAAGTTAAACCATTGTTAGAGCAACATTGGGAAGAAATAGCCATCAATAAAGATTACATCAAACTAAACCCAGATTGGAAAGAATACGCAAGATTAGACGCTGCCGGTGCGTTGAGGTGTTACACAGCTAGAAAAGACAATGAGTTAGTTGGTTACTTTGTAGTCATCATTTCTAAATCTTTACACTACAGTGACCACTTTTTTGCGCATAATGATGTGATATTCTTACATAAATCTGCGCGTAAAGGTGTGACAGGTTATAAACTATTGAAATACGCCACTCAGCAGGTAGAAGCTGAAGGGGTAACACTGATGGTAGTTAACACTAAGACTCACCAACCTTTTGACGCACTACTTGAACGATTAGAGTATAATCATTCAGAGAATCTTTATACGAAGTGTTTTAGAGGATAGTTCATGGCAGTCTCGGCGATAGCAGGTTTAGCAGGAGCATTAGGTACTGGTGCAGCAGCCATCGCTGCCGGTGGCGCTTTTTGGGCTACAGTATTCAGCACAGCAGGTATCGTTGGTTTTGCTATTGGTGCAGGTCTATCTGTTGTATCTAGAGCATTGATGCCGAAGGTCAACACGGGCATAGACATGTCCGGTTTACAGCAAACGGTCCGAAGTCCCATCGATAGTAGGAAGCTAGTCTATGGTCAGATGAGACTAGGCGGGACTATTGTCTATATCAATACAGAAGGTACAGAAAACCGTTACTTACACTTAGCTATCGCCTTTGCTTCCCATGAAGTAGAGTCATTCGAGAACATTTATTTCAATGACAAAAAGGTCTGGGAAAACGGTTCGCTCCTAACCACTGATTACAGAGACTACACAAGTATTCGCGTCTATGACGGAACACAGACGACAGCCGATAGCGTTTTAGATAACCAATCTACAAACTGGACTCCCGATCATGTTCTAAACGGTATTGCTTATGTCGCTGTTCGTTTGGATTACAATGTCGAAGCCTTTGCTAATGGTATTCCTAACATCTCCGCAACGATCAAGGGTAAGAAAGTCTTTGACCCCCGCACGTCTACAACCGCCTGGAGTGCTAACCCTGCCTTAGTTTTATATGACTATCTGAGAGACACGTCATACGGGCTTGGTGAACCATCCACAGCATTTGATGTTAATTCAGTAATTGCAGCGGCTAACATCTGTGATGAAGATTCTGATACGTTGACGGCAGGAGTTCAGACAAGATATGAGTGTAATGGTGTTGTAGATACTGCCGTAAAGATAAAGGACAACATCGAAGCAATAACTTCATCGATGGCAGGTTTTGTTACCTTTTCGTCAGGTGTATATCATATTTATGCAGGGGCATATAGAGCGCCATTATCTGAAGTATTCGATGAGAAGTACCTGGTTGGGGATATCCAACTAGCTACCAAACAAAGTCGTAGAAGCCAATATAACGCTGTTAAGGGTATTTTCATTTCAGCGGGTGACGATTATATAGCTACAGATTACCCCGCTCAGATTAGCTCTACCTACGCATTAGAAGATGGTGAGCCAATCTATTTAGATATGCCGCTACCTATGACCACAGATCAGGTCATGGCACAGCGTATCGCTAAACTGGCCTTATTAAGATCACGCCAACAGAAAGTCATTACTCTACCGATGAATATGGCTGCTTTGAAGTTTAAAGCAGGTGACACAATCAAGGTCAGTAATGAAAAGCTAGGGTTCGACGAGAAAGTATTCGAAGTAGTAGGTTACGAACTTGCCGTTGGTGAACAGTTTGTTGTCAATGTCCAGGCCATCGAAACCGGCCCAGAGATTTATGATTGGACAACGGACGATGAACAGCCATACGAGTTCAAGGGCGAGATTCCTATTTATGATGGGACGCCAATACCGCCAACTAATTTAGTTCTAAATTCTCAAGTGTTCGAAGCAGCAGACGGTACTTACTCAGCCTACATAGATATTACCTGGGAAGCCTCAGTAGATGCTTTCGTTGATTTCTACCGCTTAACGTATACCGTTGATGGCGTTTTAACGTCACTAGACACTAGAGATACTTCGCACAGAATCATTGCTGCAAGTCTGAGTGAATACAGTGTTTCGGTAACGGCCATTAACTTACTTGGTAGAGAGTCAGCGGCTATCACAGCGGGGATTACTCCAAGTTCAGACATCACTGCGCCTAGTTTGCCGACTAATCTAGCGGCTGTTGGTGGTATTAAGACCATCACTTTAACGTGGGATAATCCAACAGAGAAAGACTTCAAACACGTTCAAGTCTTTGTTAATACTACAGATTCTATACCCGATACACCATCTGCATTAATAGACGGTGAGAGTTTTGTCTTATCTGGTTTGAGCGGTGGTGACACGCGCTACTTCTGGCTGAAGTCGGTGGACTTTACCAATAACGTATCGAACGCCACCTCTAGCGTTAGTGCTTCAGCAACCAAGCTAGACGCGAATGACTTCGATTCTGCACAGCCTGTCATTGATATAGATTTCTTTGTCACTGATCTACAGAACAAGATTAATGATGCAGTCCAGACGATTGATTACAACGCAGACATTGGTGATGTATATGACGCCATAGCATTAAAGGCAAACACGGCAGATGTGGCGGCTGATCTATCCTTAAAGGCAGATACTACAGATTTAAGCATTGTAGAGAATGACGTTGCATTCATACGAGATGAAACGCTAACACAGGCCGACTTGATTCTATCGGATGCTTTACTAGCGCACCAAAACGCTAAGAATTTAATAGATGCAGGGATAACAACAAACCCTAGCACTGGCGAAGTCTATATATATGGATTTGAGACGTACAAAGGTGCTACAGATTCACGCTTGGATTTGGCCGAGATTAGATTGGATGGTGCAGAGGCAAATATTAATTTAAAAGCCTCGACTACTTATGTAGATCAAGCCATTGCTAGTGCCAATTTCGATCCTTCACAAGTTGCTGATTTGACCGATCTTTATGCACGAGTATCGCAAGCTGAAATTGACATAGATGGCGCAGAGGCGGCAATACTTCTCAAGGTAAATCAGACTGAATTCGATGGCGCAGAAGGCAGATTGACTACTGCCGAGGGTGAGATTGATGTACTTCAGGGTGAAATAATCCTCAAGGCCACAACTGCACAATTTGACGCGATAGAAGACCGAGTAACAGACGCAGAGATTGCCATTACTTCTATTGATGGCGCTAATATCGCATTGACGGTTAAAGACGTTAGAAGGCTGACAGAGCGAGTCGATGTTGCTGAATACAATTCTTTAGAGTCTGTTTTAAACGCATACAATGACCGCAAAGGATTAAGAGAGGATATTGCTTTTGCTCAGTTCCAGATCAGTGCTGACGTTGATGATTTAAGAAACGCAGAGGCATCTGCAAGATTGGAGTTACAGGCGTCAATTGATCAAAATTTAGCCGATCTTGTCAGCGAGCAAATCGTCAGAGCAAACGAAACCCTAGCTTTGGCTAGTGACATAACGACTTTATCTGCAAGAGTCGGAACGAATGAAGCCGATATTACCGAGGCCAACACTTTAATCCTTGATGCAAACTCGGTTATTGCTCAGAACAAGCTAGAGATTGACGCACGACTAGATGACGCAGAAGGGAATATTCTTCAGTTAAATACCGTTGATCTTTCTTCAACGTCTACCTTGGTTCAAAACCATTTATCGGTTGAGGGCAGAGTTACCAGTGCCGAGGGAAGATTGACAGATGCCGAGGCCGCCATTGTTCTAAGCGAAGGCGAGATAAACAAGTTAAATACTGTTGATGGTACATCTGACTCCATTCTTGTTCAGGCACACTTAGAACTTAAAGGCCAAGTTAATGATCCGGTAACAGGTCTACCTATTGCCATTGGTGAGATTGAGAAACTCAATACTATTGATGGATCATCTGACTCTGTTTTGGTGCAGGATTATTTGAGCCTTAAAGGTCAAGTCAATGATCCAGACACAGGATTGGCAGCGGCTACAGGTCTACTAGAAGAAATTAGTACATTAGATGTAAATTCTGATTCTGTTTTAGTACAAAGCTATAATGCATTGTCTGGTGCTGTTAATGATCCAAATACAGGATTGGCTAAGGCGACTGCTGACATCACTGATATTAATACAGTTGATATTAATTCTGACTCCATCATTGCACAAACTGTCGCACAACTAGACATAGACCTTGGCGATCTATCAGGTGCGGTAACAAGCCTATCTGACGTTGTGGCAGGTGAAGGTTCGATTCGCGCCAATGACATTAAAAGTCTGGCCGTGTCTACTGGCTATGAGATAGACAGTATCCATGAACAGTCAATGTCTACTATCTTGCAGGGATATAAAGACCGCAAGGAACTAGCAGCCGAATTAGCC
>Ga0209961_1000352_pt1 | contig 15934 bp, 16 predicted proteins | sample SalPonA_B_H2O_MG_FD_185719 | JGI IMG/M metagenome (GOLD analysis project Ga0209961, IMG submission 185719) | Water microbial communities from South San Francisco under conditions of wetland restoration - Salt Pond MetaG R2A_B_H2O_MG (SPAdes)... | ecosystem: Environmental > Aquatic > Non-marine... | reverse complement strand
AGCGTTTGGCGCCCCAAGAATGGCCGTCGCAATCCCTTTTTTAATGGCATTCCCAAAACGAAAACTATCAATCAAGCTACTCACATTGGAATGCAGTGACCGTAACATTTCTAACAACTGTGCTCTAGAGGCAAATTCTACATCCTCCTCTGAAAAATCCAATTCCAATTCCACCAAGGAAGCAAAATGCACGAGTTCCTCTCTAAAGGCAGTAATTTCATTTGAAAAACCACCTTTGAGCTGTCTAAGGGCTACATCGTGCATTGTTTTATTCTCAGCATGAATAAGGTCAGCAACGGCTTCAGCTTGGGCTAAATCCAGTTTACCATTCATAAATGCCCGCATGGTATACTCTCCTGGATCAGCGAGTCGCGTTCCATTGGACAAAAGAGCCTCCATTATTTTTCCAATGATGTAAGGAGAGCCGTGACAGGCTATTTCCGCGCTTTCTTCCCCGGTGAAGCTTTTTCCTTCTTCAAAATAGGTTATTAAAACTTCGTCAATATGCTCGTGCTCAAAAGTGAAGTCACCGAAATACGCTCTGTGCGACTCCCAGCCCACACGCGCTTGTCGCTTGGAATGAAAGAAAGGGGAGAGGACCTGAGCGGAATAGGTCCCTGAAATTCGAATGATCGCTAATGCACCTACACCTTGTGGCGTGGATAATGCGCAAATAATATCGTCTCTAAGCATGGGGCAAAGATAAAGCGATAAGTATTGAGCAAAGAAATTTACTCAACATCGAAGCGCTTTAAAACTTGGATAGTACATTTGCGGAACAACTCACAGAAAAACCATCTACATGAGCGTTTTAGTCAACAAGGACTCCAAGATTATTGTACAAGGATTCACTGGTAAAGAAGGTACCTTCCACGCTACCCAAATGATTGAGTACGGAACCAACGTTGTTGGTGGAGTTACTCCTGGGAAAGGCGGCATGATGCACCTTGATCGTCCAGTATTCAATACAGTTTCAGAAGCTGTAGAAAAAGCAGGCGCAGATACGTCTATTATTTTTATTCCTCCAGCATTTGCTGCGGATGGTATCATGGAAGCTGCAGAAGCAGGTATTAAAGTGATTATCTGTATCACTGAAGGTATCCCTGTAGCAGATATGGTGAAGGTGAAAGAATACCTAAAAGACAAAAATAGCACATTGATTGGGCCGAACTGTCCAGGTGTAATGACCGCTGGCGAAGCTAAAGTAGGTATCATGCCAGGATTTATCTTCAGCAAGGGTAATGTAGGTATCGTAAGTAAATCAGGTACTTTAACCTACGAAGCAGTAGACCAGTGTACTAAAGCAGGTCTAGGTCAAACTACGGCGATCGGTATTGGTGGTGATCCTATCATTGGAACAACGACAAAAGACGCGGTAGAACTTCTTATGAACGATCCAGAAACAGAAGGTATCATCATGATTGGTGAGATCGGCGGTCAGCTTGAAGCTGAAGCTGGTATGTGGATCAAAGAACACGGTACGAAACCAGTGGTAGCATTCATCGCAGGTGAAACAGCTCCAGCGGGACGTACAATGGGCCATGCAGGTGCGATTGTAGGTGGTGCAGAAGATACTGCAGCAGCGAAGAAAGCGATTTTACGCGACTGTGGCATTACAGTAGTAGATTCTCCTGCGGAATTGGGAACTGCAATGGCAAAACTTCTCGGTAAGTAAGGAGTAACTCCTTTGAAATAAATGAAGGCCACAACCTCGGAAAGAGGCTGTGGCTTTTTTCATTTTCGTCCAATAAATTCTCGGTATCTTTGTCTAGGTATGAAACAGATTAAATGTCCTTCTTGTACGCAGTGGTACGCTGTAGATCCTGGCGGGGATAAATACGATTACAGCTGCAGCTCTTGTGATGCCCCTTATGCAGTTAAGAGTCAAGCGCAATTGGTTCGTGAAGAGGGAATGAAGAATCCAGTGAGTAAGCCTCCTTTGACGTGGAAGCGTTTCGGCGAAATGCATTGGTCTTTAGTAATTTTAAATAATATCGGTTTCATTATTCAGACGATCTTGTTCATGATAGGAACACTAATCGGCATCCTTGTCGCCCCACTCTAACTATGGAATTTTTATCTCCAAAAACCAAAGCGCACATCGACCAGCTCGAAAAGGAGAACATGGAGTTGCGTGAAAAAACGAAGGAATTGGCTGCGTCTAAAGGACCAAAGAGTAGTGTTTTGTGGATGGTACTTGCATTCGTTTCTTTGGCAGCTGCATTGTTTTTGTGGTGGAACCAAACCTATGTTTTAAAGCAGAAATCAGCCGAAATATCGGTACAAATGTGGAGCGCTGGTACGGTCATGGATACAGTAATTATACCAAATGACAAGCTTGAGTATTCAGTTCAGGTCGGTTCATTTAAGTCATTGGATTTAATAGATTTATCTTTAGGTTTTGAAGAAGCTTCTGTGGTGAGAAACGATAGTTTGACCGCCTTGGTTGTTGGGAATTACACGAGTTTGCCAAAGGCACAAGAACTGCTTGATGTGTTGGTAAGTTTGGGCATGGAAAATGCCTACATAGTTGCACATAAAGACGGGAAAAACGTAGGTTTGCTCTCGAACAAAACCACGAATTAATTAATCGATATGGGTTTATTGACAGGAAAGACCGCCATCATTACCGGCGCGTCTAAAGGAATTGGAAAAGGCATCGCCGTTGCATTTGCAAAGGCTGGTGCTAATGTTGCTTTTACATATCTCAGCTCAGTTGAGAAAGGTCAAGCACTAGAAGAAGAATTGAAGCAGTATGGAACTGGTGTAAAAGGATACCGCTCTGATGCATCAAAAATGGAAGATGCAGAGGCACTCGTGGCCAGTGTAGTTGAAGAATTTGGTGGAGTAGATGTGGTGGTTAACAACGCAGGAATTACTAAAGATACCTTGTTGATGAGAATGACCGAAGAAGACTTCAATCGTGTGATTGAAGTGAATCTTAATTCGGTATTCAACATGACTAAAGCAGTGCAGCGTACGTTCTTGAAGCAGCGCTCTGGTTCATTGATCAACATCAGCTCCGTTGTTGGTGTAAAAGGAAACGCTGGTCAGGCGAATTATGCAGCCTCTAAGGCAGGTATCATTGGCTTTACAAAATCAGTAGCACTGGAATTAGGCTCGAGAAATATTCGCTGCAACGCCATTGCTCCTGGTTTTATTGAAACTGAAATGACCGCTGTTTTGGATGAAAAAACGGTGCAGTCTTGGAGAGATAGCATACCGTTAAAACGCGGAGGATCTCCAGAAGATGTGGCGAATGCATGTTTGTTCCTCGCCTCTGATATGAGCGCTTACATCAGCGGTCAAGTGTTGAATGTTTGTGGAGGTATGCTAACCTAATGAACATCTACGTTGCCGTCATTATCGCTCTATTAGCTGGTATTGCGGCAGCTTGGTTTGCTTATGGCTTTAAAAAAAGCGTCAGTACCCATAGGGTGCTGGCGCTTTTGCGTTGGATGTGGACCGCTATGCTGGTATATGCATTCCTTTCCGTGCCTACGGTGAAGGAGATTACCACTGAAATGAAGCTGCCAGTTACCCTAATGATTGATACCTCATCGTCATTAGGTGAACCCCTCGAACCTGCTCTCGAGCAGGTACAAATGGAATTAGGCAGGCAAGGTGTGCCTTACCATGTGCGTTCGTTTGATGCCTCTGCAATACCTTCAACAGGGCAGTGGATGTACTTTGGTGATGGTCATATTCAAGCTCCGGCAAAACAGGCACCTAAGCCTGTTGCTGCTGTATTTTTTAATGCCAAACCGTTGGACCCAATCCCTTTGATTTCCGGTATTTCTGTTCCGGCGACCGTTAGAGCTGGAAGCACTTTTCGAGGTTTAGTTCAAGCTTCTGCGCAGGCAGCGGTAAACGTAGCGTTTGAAAACCAAATGAGCCGCTCGAAATCTTTCGCTTTTCGCGCACCAAAGCGCCCCGGTTTTTATGAAATAACGACCATTGCTCAAGCTCAGGAAAGAATGGATACTGTGACGATTGGTTTGGAGGTAGTTGAGCATTTCTCGACTTGGTTGGTGATCAGCAATGCACCTCACCCGCATGAAGGAATGATTCGTCGTTATGCCAGAAGAGAGGGCATTGCCGTTTCTACCATTTCAATGGACGAGTTAAAGGAATCTTGGCTGGGGCCTACCGTGATTATTGGAAGTTCCCCAAAGCTTGAATCGCTTGTTGCAACATTTTGCAAGGGACCCATCTGGCGCATGTCCGCTGCGAGCGCTGAAGGAATGAATGAGCGTAGCGTCTTTGAAGTGGCAAGTTTTCCCACAGGAAAGGGGGCAATGCAAGGTGAGCTTCGCGCTACTGGGGAGCAGGCGCGTTTGAAATTAGCCAACCGAACCATAGAAAGCCGAGGAATTCATTGGTACGCATCGGTACTTGAAAATGAGACGAATGGGGAACTTTTCGAGGAACTTTGTGCCACCATGCAAGTTTGGCATACGCCCAATAGGATCGAGGTGAATGTACCTCAACGCTGGCTTCAGGGGCAGAAGTACCAGATCTCCGCCGCTGTGGTAGGGGGATCGAATCGCCCATTAGAGGCTATTGTAAATGCTGTAGTTCGTACTTCAGATGGTCAAATTGTGGATCGTCCGGTGCTTCGCTCAGAAGGGAATGGGTATACCTGGGAAGCACAAATAAATAGACCAGGAAAGTACCGGATTGATATTTCCGCAACCATCGGCGAGGCAGATCTAGAGACTAGACGTTATTTCGAAGTAGATCGATTGAATATCGAAGCCGTACGGGATTTTAACGCCTCTTATTGGAATGCCTCTCAAAAAGAAGGAACGGTGATTGTAAATGGTACCAAGAACTGGGAGGATACTGCGCTTGAATGGGAGACCAAAGAGAGGACTATCGCAAAGAAAAATCCCCAGCACAACACATGGTGGTACTGGGGATTAGCCTTACTTATTGCTGCGCTTGAATGGTTCAATAGACGCAGGCAAGGAATGGTTTAAAGGTTTGCCACGAGGAACTCGCCTAAGGCTCCTGGTTCCATGTTCTTTCCTACGATTTTCCCTTCATTATCAAGGAGTAGGTTCTGAGGAATGAATTGAATACCATAGAATGTGGAGATTTCATTCTGCCACCCGCGTAGATCGCTCATTTGTGGCCAAGGAAGTCCATCTGCCTCAATACCACTGATCCACTTCGCACGGTCTTGATCTAAGCTGATACCCACAATGTTGAAACCGCTTTCATGGTATTGGTTGTAGAGCTCAACGAGTGCTGGGTTCGCTGCGCGACAAGGTCCACACCAAGAAGCCCAAAAGTCTACGAGAACATAAGTGCCCTCTACGCCGAGTACATTGATGGTATCACCCGCAGGTGTAGCTTGTGAGAAATCAGTGAATACTGCACCAACGGCACTTTTGCCCATTACTTCTATCTTCTCCGCTAATTTTTTGTAATCAGGGCTATCCTGTTGTTCTGCAGGAATTTGATCGGCTACTGCTTTGTAGTCCTCGTAGGTTAAATCGGATGAATTAGATCCTAAGATGATTGCTGCTCCGAGCACTCCGTTGCGCTTAGCAAAAGCCAAAGTAGCTTTACTCTGAGCAGCTAGCATAGCCATTGCCTCAGCACGAATAGCCTCCTGAGTTAAAGTATCTTTCATATTCATTGCCTCGCCGTACTTCGCTTGAAGTACTTGCATGGTCTGGCCAAAAGTTTCAGATACTGAAGTAAACGCGTTCGCAGAATCATTCATGATCCCTGCCTCGATTTGGTAGCCTTCGATTGTATCAAATGATACACTTACTGCGGCCCCATCGTGGTAATAGACTGCAGGTTGCCCCAATTCTGCTATCTCAACCATAGCGAACTGGTTGGGAATATCTGCAATATGAGTGGTTAACTTTCCGTCACTTAGCGTGCCTTCGAATAAAATTTCATTGTTTTCAATAGATACCTTCACGGGACTATTGCCAGCTGCAGGAGCGTCGATACTCAGTTCGAAACCTTCTTGCTCGCTAGTACACGCAAAAAGGGCTGCAGAAGCAACAACACCTAATACTAATTTCTTCATTGCTATTGTTTAAGTTTACACTTCGCAAAATACAATAGTCAAATGAAGAAACTCCTACTACTAGTTACATTAATCTCCTCTATTACTTATTCCTCGGCGAAAGAGGGAATGTGGATACCGATGTTACTCAATAACAATATTGCTGAGATGCAGGCAATGGGATGTGAATTGAGTGCTGAAGATATTTACAGCGTGAATAACAGTTCGTTAAAAGATGCCATTGTAAGTTTTGGTGGCTTTTGTACGGGAGAATTTATTTCTTCTAAAGGACTCGTGTTGACGAATCATCACTGTGGTTATGGTCAAATCCAAAAGCAAAGCTCTATGGAGCATAACTATCTAAAGGACGGCTTTTGGGCACGTTCGATGGATGAGGAATTGAAAAATCCAGGTTTATTTGTGGAACAATTGGTCTACATGGAAGATGTGACCAATCTTTTGGTTCAGGGAGGAGCAGAGTTCAAAACGCTCGAAGCTCAACTCATTGAGCAAAAGAATGCTGAAAACCCTGGATTGCTTTACAAAGTGGTTCCATTCTTCAATAACAATCAGTTCTTCTTGTTGGCTACTGTGAAATATAACGATGTACGTTTGGTCGGTGCGCCACCAAGCTCGATCGGTAAGTTTGGGGCAGATACCGATAACTGGGTATTTCCGAGACATACTGGTGATTTCAGTTTGTTCAGAGTGTATGACGATGCTGGACTACCGATGCAACCCAAACAGCACTTGAAGGTGAATACAGCGCCACGCACACCTGGAGAGTTTACTATGGTTTTCGGGTACCCAGGTCGCACACAGGAGTATCTAACAGCGGTTGAGATGGATCAATTGGTGAATGTTGAAAATGCACGCCGTGTTGAAATACGTGATGTTTTGCTATCCATTATGGACGGCGAGATGCGCGCAGATGATGAAGTGCAGCTGAAATATGCTTCAAAATATGCACGCATTGCCAACGGTTGGAAAAAGTGGATCGGTCAGATTGAAGGTGTCCAATTCTCGAAAGGCCTTGACCGTAAACGCAAACTCGAAGCCGAATTCACAGCGCGCATTGCAGCAGATGCAAACCTTTGGGACAAATACAGTGGTTTGTTGAACGAAATTGCTGTGAACAACACGCGGATTGCGGAAGGTCAACTCAAGCGCAATGAATTTATCGAGACCATTTACTATGGAATGGAGTGGTTCTCTTTAATGAATACCGCTAAGCGCGCGAAGTCTGAGGAGCAGTTGCGTGGAGCTGTTTTGGAGTTCGAAAAGAACTACAGCCGTAAGGTTAGTGAGAAAACTTCTGCAGCCATGTTAGCCATGGCGTTAGAAACCTACCCAGAACTGGTCAATGATGAAGATCCTACACAATTTCTTGCCAAGGTGCACGATGAATTGGATGCATTATTCATTGCAGCAAGAGATACCGAAAAAGAATTAGACCTAGAGCAATGGGCTCCAAAGGCTGTTGCATTCTACGAAAGTGCCTTCGCTGCATTTTATGCCGTATCGCCTGACAATGAGCTATTGAAAAAGTCGGGCGAATTATCGGCTACTTACATGCGCGCACTGACGGAGGTGTTCCCAGAGCGCAATTTTTACCCGGATGCCAACAGCACCTTGCGTGTAACCTATGGAAAGCTAGAAGGGGTGAGTCCTCGCGATGCAGTTTCATACGGTACTACAACCTATTTAGACGGGGCTATGGCGAAATACAAGCCGGGCGATTATGAGTTCGATATTCCTGCAAAGTTGATCGAATTGTACGAAAACCGAGACTATGGTGAATATGCTGAGAACGGAAAACTACCCGTCTGTAACATAGCTTCGAATCACACTACCGGCGGAAATAGCGGTTCTCCCGTCTTGAATGCGCGTGGTGAATTGATTGGTCTAAATTTTGACCGTATCTGGGAAGGTACCATGAGTGATGTGAACTTTGATGCAAACATCTGCCGCAACATTATGGTTGATAGTAGATATGTCTTGTTTATCATCGACAAATTTGCCGGACAAAAATGGCTCATTGAAGAAATGGAGTTGGTTATAGAATAAACTCTGGTAGCCCCAAGGGGCTGTTTTAAGGTTGCTAATCATTATGAAAAAAAGTTCAACAGTACTCTTTATACTTGCTACCGGAGCGTTGATCGTAGCCTCGTGCAATAGGGGGTCAACCTCGCCTGTATCTGATTTTGAGGCTGTTGTTGCAACCTTCGGCGACCGGCTGCCTGTTGAACCTCCGCTGAGCTACACCTCTACAGCTCCGGACTACATTGAAAAAGACCTAAGATTGGGAGAGGATGTAGATGATAAGCTCGCTACCTTAGGCAGGGTGTTGTTTTACGATAAACAACTCAGTTTAAACCATACGATCAGCTGTTCGAGTTGTCACCAACAAGAGCATGCGTTCGGCGATCCTTCTTCACGCAGCGTTGGCTTGGACGGTCAACAAACAGGACGTCAAAGTATGCGACTTGTCAACGTGCGCTTTGCCGAAGAGTTTCGAATGTTTTGGGATGAGCGTGCGGAGGATCTAAACGATCAAGTCACACAACCCATTCAAGATCATATTGAAATGGGATTCAGCGGCACGGGAAACCAGCCTACTATCGACAGCTTGTTGCGGAAACTAAGTGGAATAGACTATTACAAAGAGCTTTTTGAATGGAGCTATGGACCTTCAGCGGAAATCACTGAAGATCGAATAGCCTCTGCTTTGGAGCATTTTGTTTTCTCTATAGAAAGTTTCGATTCGAGATTTGACCAGGGCAGGAGTCAAGTGGGCGGTGGTCTTGGTCCGTTTCCAAATTTCACAGCTAGTGAGAATAGAGGAAAGCAGTTGTTTTTGCAGCCGCCTCAAATCAATCTTCAAGGTGTCCGGATCGGGGGTGGTGCCGGTTGTGGCGGATGTCACCGTCCTCCTGAGTTTGATATTATCGATCACTCACACAACAATGGGGTCGATCACAAGGCTGGAAATCCTAATGGCTTTGATACCACCAATACCCGTTCCCCTTCGTTACGCGATGTGCTAGGTCCGGATGGCTTGCCCAACACACCGATGATGCATACGGGTGATTTCTTGGATTTCACTACCGTTGTGGAACACTACAACGAGGTCATACAACATGAGAATAACAAGACGGTTGATGCGAAATTGGTTCGGGGAGATCTTCGAATCCAATTAGAGTTGAACACTACAGAAAGAGCGGATTTAGAGAACTTTGTAAAGACGCTATCGGGTTCAAATCTGTACGTCGATAAGCGTTGGTCAAATCCATTTTAATCCATACCCATTTGACGGGTTAAATATCAATTCTACGTAGTAATTTTACCGCTTAAGAAATAGCACCATGAGAGATACCACGATTTTCGATCTTATCCAGAAAGAACACCAGCGCCAGATTAATGGCATCGAACTTATTGCCTCTGAAAACTTTGCTTCGGAGCAAGTAATGGAAGCCCAAGGTTCGGTTTTAACCAACAAATACGCAGAAGGCTACCCTGGGAAGCGCTATTACGGAGGATGTGAAGTAGTGGATCTCGTTGAAGATCTTGCGCGTGAACGTGCAAAGGAATTGTACGGTGCGGCTTATGTCAACGTACAGCCACACTCAGGTTCTCAGGCCAATGCAGCAGTATACCTCGCGGTTATGAAACCGGGAGATACGGTTCTTGGTTTTGATTTGAGCCATGGTGGACACCTTACGCACGGTTCTCCAGTGAATTTCTCTGGTAAGACTTACCACGCTGAATTTTACGGAGTAGATCAAGAAACGGGTCTATTGAACTACGATAAAATCGAAGCAAAGGCAAAAGAAGTTCGTCCGAAGATGATCATTGCTGGTGCCTCAGCGTATTCACGCGATATTGACTTTGCGCGCTTCCGTGAAATTGCAGACGAAGTAGGTGCCATCTTACTTGCGGATATTTCACACCCCTCAGGTATGATTGCTAAGGGAATTTTGAACGATCCGATTCCTCACTGTCACATTGTGACTACAACAACGCACAAAACCTTGCGCGGGCCGCGTGGAGGGATGATCATGATGGGCGAGGATTTCCCAAATCCTTGGGGAGAGACCAATATGAAAGGGGAGATTAAAATGATGTCGAACGTCTTGGATATGGCCATATTCCCCGGGATTCAAGGGGGTCCTTTAGAGCACGTTATTGCTGCTAAGGCTGTGGCTTACGGAGAGGCGTTAACAGACGAATTTTTCCATTACCAACTTCAGGTGAAGAAAAACGCGGCTGCTATGGCGAAAGCTTTCGTTGATCGCGGATACAACATCATCTCTGGAGGTACGGACAACCATTTGATGCTTATTGACCTTCGTAACAAAGGCGTTACGGGTAAGGCGACAGAACAAGCTTTGGTTCGTGCACACATTACAGCAAACAAAAACATGGTGCCTTTCGACGATAAAAGCCCATTCACTACTTCGGGAATTCGCTTAGGAGCTCCTGCGATTACCACTCGTGGGTTGAAAGAAAATGATATGGACCGCATTGCAGACTTTATCGACCGCGTGGTAACGAACATTGACTCCGATACACACATCAAGGAAGTTGGCGATGAGGTGGTTAAAATGATGCAAGACCGCCCGTTGTTCACTTGGGAATAATATCGTTATCTTTGAGTAACCAATTTTAAAGCTACTCGAAGATGATTAAAAACTCTTCAAAGCGCTGTTTCCTGTTGGTTGCAGCGCTTTTTTTTGTGCAGATTACATTTGCTCAAATCTCCTTTGAAGGACGATACGATGATGGTAAACTGGGCCGATTTGGCATCGTAAAAAACACCATTCTTACCGTTGATGATGATCTAAAGGGAATCATTAACAGGCCCCTGAAAAACGAAAAGCTCCTGCTCAATGGTGTAAAGCTGTTTTCGCTCATTGCAACGGATTACGAGACTACTCGTTTTTTCCAAAACCATATTGAACCTTTAGACGTACACATACGCAGTGCGATTTCCTTTCCTTCACTTTTTCCGAATACCCCAGTGCTTAAGAGATGGGCTAGAGGAGTAGATGGCTATATGTATACGGGTGTTACTGCTATGTATGCTGCCGGATTGCTTACGGGAAACGAAAAGATGCAGGAAGCCGGCGTGTTGACCGTGAAGGCCGTTGTTGAAAGTTATGTCGTCAGTCACATTGTACTTAAGACGGTATTCGCTCGTCATCGCCCAGCCCGCTACCTTGGTGATTACACGCAGCTAGATCGAGATAGCCAATACCCCTTTGTGCACAGTCCGTTAGATTTTTTCAACTTCCATGTACCTTATTTGCATTCAAACGCATATGGCACTGGATTTCCGAGTTATCACGCCACAATGTTTTTTGCCTTTGCAAGTGTCAACAGCAAGGTCTTTGACAACAGTTGGGTTCCTTATGCTCTAGCGGGAACAGCCCTTTTGTACGATATACGCGGACACAATCACTGGGTAAGTGAACTAGTGGCGGGTGCCGTTATTGGCGAATTTATTGGAAAGGTCGTTTATCAAAATTACCACAATCGCAGACGCACCCTGCTTCAAGAAAAGAAGGCTAAAGCGAGTACATTCAAAACGAATTGGGGAGTGGGGCAAACATTTGGTGTAGCAGGACCAAGTTTTACAGTTTCTTGGTAAATTCGGCGCAGTATTTGCAAGCAGGTTCATCCAAACAGACTAGAGAACATCTCCACCATGAGAAATCACATCTTTTTACTTCTTGGAATGCTCAGCTTGGTATTTACCTCTTGTAATACGGGAAGTAGCACTGAGACCAATACTGAGCGCTTCTATGCGTCGGCGTGGAATATCGAGCTGGACCGTAGCCATCCAACCGTAGGGTCTGTGTTGCCCGCGGAGGAACACTATGAATGTACGGCGACGCTTACCAAGGACGGAACATTTCTTATTCCGGTAGATTCACTCAGACATCACCGTTACCAGTACTGGAGTTATTCCTGGAGCACTGATCAATTTTATATGAATTGGTCCCCATGTATCGACTGGTACATGAATGAGGCGGAAGATTCCATGTATTTACATTACATGTTTGACGACTATGACGCCACCACAGGGGTGGAATTTAGTTGGGACTACGAACTTTACATGACGAAATAAAAAAAACCGGCCTAAGCCGGTTTTTTTTAGTTGTTGACTTTTTCTTTCAAAGCCACAATTTCTTTGGTCAACGCGTCGATTACTCTAAAAGTGATGACTGCCGTTGCAATTAACCCAATAGTTAAGAGGTAGACAAGAGTTTCCATGATGTGTACGTTTTAGAACTATAACCCGAAGTAGAGTAAACGGTTTTTAAGACATGCGAATTTCTTTCATCGCCCATCTATCTTGAAATCAAGGGGTAGGGAACATCTTTTGTTTTTCTGTTAATTATCTCTTTTAAAATCCCAATTGCTGTTTATATTTGCACCCCATTACAATGGCGAGGTAGCTCAGCTGGTTAGAGCGTCGGATTCATAACCCGGAGGTCGGGGGATCGTGCCCCCCTCTCGCTACAGTCGAAACCCCAGTTCTTAATCAAGAGCTGGGGTTTTCTTTTGACGTAGATTTTCAAGAATTGGTTGTGATTTATCCTCAAGATGTTATATTGCAACAACTAATAAACAAGCCAGTAAATGGAAAAGATAAAATTTGAGTTGGAATTCCCACTTCGTGCGTCCCCAAAGATGCTCTTCCCATTCTTAAGTACACCTTCAGGGCTTAGTGAATGGTTTTGTGACGATGTCAACTCAAGAACGGAGTTATTTACATTCTTCTGGGACGGCTCAGAGGAGCAAGCGCGTCTTTTGAAAAAACAACAAGACAAAATGGTTCGCTTCCGTTGGATCAATGATGAGGAAGAGGGGATTGATTCCTACTTTGAATTCAGAATTGAGGTGGATGCGCTGACGAATGACACTTCAATCATTGTTACAGATTACGCAGAAGAGGACGAGGTAGAAGAAGCGAAACAGCTTTGGGACAGCCAAATCCACGAATTACAACATATCATTGGCGCTTAATGAAGCAACATAAGTATTTCTTTACTCCCGCAGTTCTCTTTTTAGCGAGTTGCGGGATTTTTTTGTCATTGTATCCAAATAAAATAGAGGCGCAACTCGCACTGCATCACTTGTGGTATGGTGAGATCGGTGCGATGCTGATGGAGTTAATCACGAATTGGGGTGAAGCATATTTGTTCCTTCTGGTCATTGGCATCGGGATATATCACAAGCGCTGGATGCTCAGCCTTAGCTTTGCTTCGGCAGGAATCATGACTTCTGTTTTGGTGCAGCTCCTGAAAAAAGGTGTATTTGCACCGTCTCCTCGTCCCATGTCTGTGATACCTATCGATCAGACATTACTCACGAGCGTGGTCGATCTACCGATGCAATTCGCATTTCCTTCCGGCCATACTACTGCAGCATTTACCTTATTTACACTTCTAGCATTGCACTACAGGCGTGCGTCCATTCAAATTGCAGCGGCCATAGCTGCTATCTTGGTGGGCATTTCTCGCATTTACCTCATGGTGCATTGGGTAACTGATATCATTGCAGGAGCGTTGCTAGGTATGAGCATAGCGCTGCTGACTTTTGCGTTTTTCAATGTTGTTGCCAAAAAAAAGGCCGCCTCATCTTGAAGCAGCCTTTTCTGTTGAAATACATCGTTGGAAAAGATGGGAGATTTATAGCCCTAATTTCTTTTGAAGTGCTTTTGGAAGTGCGTCTTTATGCATCATAACACTGATCGTTTTTAAACGAACATAACTATCTGAAGCATATAAGTAGCCGGGTTTGAAGTCGTTCGGAATATCACCCCATGAGTTTTTCACGATGAAGAATTGGTTTCCTTCTTGATCCTTAACGATTCCTTGTAACACCATCCCGTGGTCATCTTGGGTAAGGTAGTTATCGTACTGCTCTTGACGCATTTCTTGCGTAACAGTAGCTTCAGCGTGAGGGCCAGAGTAAACAGCTTGTGCTTCCTCATCACTCAACTCTTTCCAGCTTTGGTTCGGCATCACAGCGATACCGTTGCGAATAGAGAACCCTTTATCGCTCACATCACATGCCCATGCAACAGGGAAACCGCCTTTAAGGGCACCTTCAGTGATTTCCATCATTTCGTCTAGAGGTACGTTGTAGCTATCGCCCCAAGTCCAGTTATCCGGAACTTGAATTTCACAGGCTTCGTAGAACGGGTGGTGTGTCCAAGAGGTGATTTGTACATAGTCATCAGGGTTTACACCGACTACCTCATCTGCAAATGTGCGAGGGGTGTAGGTCTTCCCTTTATAACCGAACTGTGCAGGCTCCTCACCTAAATAGGCGTCTAGCACACCATTGAACCCAGTTTTCCAGCTGGTGCTCAATTTTCCGTTCTTGTTTTCAATCACAGCGTCAAGAATTCCTTTAAGAGCACCTTCCATCTCGCCGTGACGGTTGATTTCAGTCCCGTAGTTCAAGCCATTGTATGCTTCTTGAGGAACGGCTCCGTATTTTTTAATGACATACATTACATCTGGAAGTGCACCTCCTTGAGCGAAGTTCAAATACCCGTGTAGACGAACGTATTTCTCGCCTTTGTCTTCGTAAACCTTACGAACGGTATACATCTCACTCAAATCTATCGGTGCTTTGCCCATGCGGATCATTTCGCTTTCTACAAATGACGTAGTTGCATAAGACCAGCATGTTCCGGATGCACCTTGATTCTTAACGGGAGTTGCTTCAATATCCGCAACTACTTCCCATTCATAACCAAGCGGCGCATCGGCACCGTTGTCTTTCACTTTGTTAATGAGGTCTACCTGTCCGAAGGACTGGAATCCCAAAAGCAGCGCAGCTGCTAGAACTTGTGTTTTCATAAGTATATAGTGTGATTTTGTGTTTTAAGCGAATTGGCTACTGACCACTGCGTTTTTAGGACCTTGAGCATAATCGTAGAAACCTTCTCCTGATTTCACACCCAATTTCCCAGCAGTAACCATGTTAACGAGCAGCGGGCACGGTGCATATTTTGGATTGCCTAATCCTTCGTACAATACCTTCATGATGCTTAGACAAACATCAAGACCGATGAAATCTGCGAGTTGAAGTGGTCCCATAGGGTGTGCCATACCCAACTTCATAATGGTATCAATCTCGCTAACGCCTGCTACACCTTCGTGCAAAGAGATAATAGCCTCGTTAATCATTGGCATCAAAATGCGATTCGCTACGAACCCAGGGTAATCATTACAATCCACAGGCACTTTGCCAAGGGCCTTGCTCATAGTAACTACCGCTTCCATGGTTTCGTCCGAAGTGCTGTATCCTCGAATGATTTCAACAAGCTTCATTACCGGCACTGGATTCATGAAGTGCATGCCAATCACTTTATCTGGTCGATTGGTCTGAGCGGCAATTTTAGTAATACTGATCGAAGAGGTATTTGAACTGAGTATACACTGTTCTGGGGCCAATTCATCCAAGTTCTTGAACAATTGGAATTTGATTTCCATGTTTTCCGTGGCAGCCTCGACAACAAGATCTGCTTGAGCCACTGAGGTTGCGAGGTCCGTACCTGTGTTCAATCTCGATAATGCAGCATCTTTTTCTTCCGTGGTCAAGCGCTCTTTAGCAATCTGACGATCCATGTTGCCAGCGATCGTTTTTACAGCACGCTCTAAAGCATCAGCTGAGATGTCGAAGAGCTCGACGTTAAAGCCGCTTTGTGCAAAAACATGCGCAATTCCATTGCCCATGGTCCCTGCGCCTATTACTGTGATGTTCTTCATGTTGTATTTGAGTTGTTTGTGGTTCTTTAATTGAGGTTCTTTATTTGCCTCGTCCTTGCAAAACGATGACTAAGGTATAGAAGAGTATTTTGATATCATTAAGTAGGGTAAT
>Ga0209961_1000350_pt1 | contig 15954 bp, 9 predicted proteins | sample SalPonA_B_H2O_MG_FD_185719 | JGI IMG/M metagenome (GOLD analysis project Ga0209961, IMG submission 185719) | Water microbial communities from South San Francisco under conditions of wetland restoration - Salt Pond MetaG R2A_B_H2O_MG (SPAdes)... | ecosystem: Environmental > Aquatic > Non-marine... | reverse complement strand
TCAGTTGCTGCGATCTCGCAAAAGGGACACTCAAAAATCACTTACGAACCGCTCCTGTAGATGAACACTTCTGCCTTATAAGCGGCAGACCCAATGGAAGTAATAATTAATGGATTCTCGCTAACCTAAATTATCGAAATCACGTCATGGAGAACCGTTATATCTCTCTACTTTCATTTGTCAGGGCAAGCAGCATATGTTTTTGATCAGTTGCGATATATATCCACTTTCGTTTCCAGACATTTCCGCAGCGTGAGGTCATTAGTCCCTATCCCAAACCAGCTGTCAGGTCGTTGATAGAAATCCAAACCTCGTCCGATCTTAATTACCCAGCCGTTATCAATTCGAATCTCTCTGTCATGCATGTTCTCGTTAACGCTAATCTCTAGTTCAATATCGATTTCGAGAAGGCTCTGTTTTAACTCAGATAGTTTGTCTGATAGATCCTTGATGTCGGTATCACTATCGTAGCTGGTTGTGAGATGTATTTTTCGTACGTTCGGGTGTTTCACTATCGCTTCGCAGAAGCGCACGAAGTTATGTATTTGGTGTGTTGCACGAATGTAAGGATCTTCAATCTCTACTTTTTTGGCGCTGGTCAAATAAGGCCCGAGAATTGATTCGTAACTGTGTCCGGTATCACCATAATAAATAGTGAAATGCTGCTCCTGAGGTTCGGTCTGTGAATTATTCTGATCAGGCTCTGGTGCTGCCGGCGAGCCTGTTTCTGCTCTTTTCTCGTGCTCAGTTGGAGCGATTGGGATTGTTAAATCAGTCTGCTCCTCAAGCGCTTGCGCTGTATGGATGTCTTTGCGCTGCGGCTCCTGCGTAGCTGTTGCATCCTTCGACTCAGGGCAGTAAACGACTACGTCCTTGCCCTCTGCATTGATATAAGATAGCTGAATCTTGGCGAATTCATCATCCGACTTACGCTTGTTCATCTGTTCTTTCACGCGGCGACGGGATTCTACGGCATATGCAACATACTCTTCGAACTCTTCATCAGTTGGTGCGACACCGGGATGGAGAATTTTGAGAAACGCAGCGACCGTTTTTTTGATCCCTTTTTCGTCACGTCCCTCTACCGCGGAACCAAGGCGAATACGCTTATTGACCTCTTCAAAGCGGTTGGTCTGTTTCAATTGATAATGGAAGGCTTCTGCTAGGTAGTCCGTAATGAACCCGTAGTTACTCGTCAGGAATTCACTGCTATTTTTTGGCATTTCCCAACCAGGTAGGTAACTGGCAAAACGGTCCATGACTGCTAGATCGAATTCCTTAGGGAGCGGCTGAAACAGGTCGTAGACTTCTGAGTTAACGATCTGTTTTACGGAAAGATCCAGGTTTCCGACAAAGGCCATAGACGCGTCGGCAATGACTTCAACACCACGCGAGAAACGACCATTAGCCATGAAGTCTTTCATGATCTGTATGGTGTCAGGATCTTTGACTTTGATGCCACCAACTTCGTCAAAGGCGACTGTGTCCCAGTAGCCAACCAGACCAATCTTTTTTCGCTGATTATTGTAGAAAAGAGTGGCTTTGGTTGCCTGACCACCACTGATCAACGTTGAGTATGGGGAGAACTCACTGAAGAAGTAGGACTTACCCGTACCTCGAGGTCCAAGCTCAATGAAGTTATAATTGGGTTCGACTAGGGGCATCAAACGCGCGATGAAATGCATTTTCACGCGATGGCTCAAGTGTGTGGGTTCCAGGCCAACAGACCGAAGAATGATATCCATCCACTGGTCTCGCGAGCACTCTGCCCTGCCATCACAGTATTGCTCGAAACTAAAGCGACTTAGCTGTATTGGGCGCAGATCCTCAATGTAGAACGTGTAATCATCATCTTCGATCTCATTAAAGGCTATGGACACTTCGCACCATAGACCGCCTTGCAGCAGCCGATCGTTATCGCGATAAAACTTTTCCGATATCGCTACGCGTCTAGAGTCGAAGTTCTCTAAAGCAGCCCAATGACGGCGATCCTTCTCTACATAGTTAACGTGAACTTTGTCAATGAACTTGTACTTACCCTTCGTGGCAACCTTAGATTGCGCACGATTGGCCTCGTTTGGGCGCACGTAGTTATCATTCAAGGTTTCTAGCACGGCTTCTAAGCCCGCCTGAATCTCCGCTTCCTCATCACTGGCACAATACCTTGCCAGCAGAAACTCGAGCACGAATGTCGGAACGTTTGTACCCTTCTTTATGCGGTGTAGTAGGTCTTTGCGAACAACTTTACCATCAAAAACACTGGTGACCTTTTTGTCTAATTCGTCCATGCACTACACCGTATAGTCAGTTTCGAGATCAATCTGGCAAAACACTGCCATGGTTGTTGGATTAAAGGCTTTAACCTTAAATTTGCCTTCAAACTCCAGCTGCATTTTTAATGTCACTTGCAGCGAATCACCTGGTTTAAGCATGATCGTCCCAGTCGCGGGATTAACATGCCCGCCAGGTTTGGCTTCGCCAACAACGTTACCTTTCTTGTCTTGTGCTTCCAGCAGAATCTCAAAGTCACTACCCGTCGAGAACATATCTAGATTTTCCAAGCTGATCTCGATGACTGGCAGTCGCGTGGTTATACGCTTGGCACCATTTTTATAGTTAAGTGTGACCTTTGTTTGCGCCACAGATTCTTGCTCAGGCGCACCTAAAGTCATAGTAATTACCGGCACAATACACTCCTGAAGAGAGGCGCCGCCGTGGTAATAAAGTAACCCGCTCTGATACGAAGCCATGCTCAAAGGACCTGCTAATGAGGCAAAATCACCTTTAATTCCAGCCTTTTCGGCACTCAGTAAATAGTGGTGAGAATCACCGGCCCCTTCACCTAACAGACAACGTTGATGGTCATTCAGCCAATCGCCGTTCAGCTTCGCGCACGTGTCTCCGGGCCCGGCTGAGGTGTTCATAAAGAAACCATGGTCGGTCACAATGACTACCTCGTTAAAGCAGAGCTCCTTCAGCTTACGTAAGGCTCGACGGATTCTATTAAGTGCGTTGATGATTTCATTTGGCGCGGTATCCGGGTGATTTTCGAATTGACTGTCGATCTCAACTGCACGGAGAACCAACAGGTCAGTGTCCGATTCCACTTCGAACTTATCTCGGACAAACTCTTCAAGCCTAGCTTCCTGGAAACGATTACCGTAGAGCTTGCTGAATACCGACATACGCTGCGCGACGCTGGTCATCGGCTTATCACCAATATATGGGACATACCCTCCACCGTCTTTCTTTACTAACCTAAGCTGGCTAGCCGCGCCCGGTAAAAGACTGCTCATCCCAACGGGCGTTACAGTAGGTAGTTGAGCCATCGCTGGCTGCAATTGAACTTTACCATCTTCAACTAACAGCTCCTCAAGTGACAGACCGAGCTCGTAGCGCAACGCGTCGATCATCAGATAGGCAATACGAACACCACCGTCTTTCAATTTCGGCGCAACTAACTTATCGAACACGTCGATATTTGCCAGTCGACCACTCGCAGGCCAACCAGCGCTCTGAAGATGTTTGGTAAAAATCGCCTGCGCTTGACCTATCAACTGGCTGTAGGCAGATCGTACCTTCGTTTGAATTGGTTTCATCAAACTATCAGCGTCTTGCCACTCATTCGCGCTCACCGCTTGTTCAAATTCGCGATGTAAGCGATCGACCTCTCTTAGTTGCGAGACATAGAAATCGATCAAAGAATCCATCGACCGGCTAAAATCACCCAAGCGCGGTCCGACATCTTCGATGCACTTCGCCAATTGAAGCCCAGCGCGCACAAAGTCCCATTGCGCTTGACTCTCGCCAATGCCCGTCCATACAGACTCAGCATGCCTTTCAAGAACGCGTTGTACAAGCTCTAGGTCGTTAGCAACAAAAGCTGAAATAGCATTCGAGAGGAATGTTCGCTCCTCGAATGGGAAGGTATCTCGCTCCCCAAGGTCTGAAAGATCAGCGCAGATATTCGTAAGATCCAAGGATTTCTGCACATCATGCGCATGGTCTATATAGACATCGCGAGTTCGGCGATCATTTCTAAGACGATCACAGACATCCTCAATAACCTGCCTAGCAGCCGAGTTTGCTGCTGGAATATCCGCTAATGACTGCGGCAATTCACCCGGGAGGTCAAAAACAAACTCACTAAAAAGAACAAAACGCCAAAGCTCATCACTGATTAGCGATAGCGTTTTACCACGGGTTTTTAGAACAAGCCCGAGTGCAGTCTCTAGCAACGACTTGGCCTCTATTACCCATGCATCCCCGCTCTTGAGCGCCTGCTCCTGTAAACTGTTAGGAGCCAATAGCGCAAAAATAATATCTCGAGCAGACTCCACGTTAAGTAGTGCCTGAAGTGTTGGCCAACCTGAGCCACCGCCGATTGCATCGAGTACTGCAAAAGATGGTTGAGGATCGCCTTCAAACACTTTTCGGATCTCAGTAGTGTAATCCGGTTTCGCCTTTAAGCAGATACTCAACAGTGTATCGCCATCGCCGTCAGGAAAAACGGCACCACAGCTGCCATATATTGCGAACGGGTCTCTCTGCTTATCTTCATCGTCAACCGGTTTAGCCGTTGGGACGTAGATCAGCAATCCATCTATCGAACCTGCCCCCAAGTCTTGCAGAGCATCTAGGGCCTCCGCGCGCGAGGATATACTGGAAACGCTTGCATCAACGACCACGCGTTTTTCATTACGCATAGCGACACATATATCGCGCAGTTGCTTTACCGGATCGTAGACAACCAGCACCTGCGATTTGGAGAGACGGGGCTCAAAGACCTGTGTCTGAATAAACTGCTGTATGCTCATAAACCGCGTTCCTTGATCACGCCATGGATCGCTGAACTCAATTCAGCTTCACTAAGAGCTTTGGGATGCCACTCCAGTTTTGCATCACCGGTATCACGACCACGACGAATGATTGGCACTTCAATTTCCTGCCAGAAATGGTTTTCTACATCATGGGCGATGGCGAGACTGCGGTCTTGATGGCATTTGCGCAACACACGCTCGGGCCAGATGCTGAAGGCTAGGTGCGCCCAGTCGTAGTCGCCTTTTTCAAGGTTTTCCCAGGTTTGCTTGAGTTTTTTCTGCCAGGCTTTGTGTTGGAACAATTTCCACAGCGGCGCGGCGGTAATTTGCACGCCGTCGTTTAAATTGGGTTTCCAAAATTTGGCCAGGTGCAGCAATTCATCGCGGAAATCGCGCAGCTCACTGGTCAAGTCACTGAGTTTTTCCAGCTCTTTTTCTTCCTGGCTGCTACGGGCGGATTTGCTACGAAAGCCATTTAAATCTTGTTCGACTTGCTCCAGCCTCGGCTCGACAAAATCGTTGACGCAGGTGTAGAGGGTTTGCTCGTTTAGGCGGTGGTAATAAACCCACAGGGTGTAAGATCCGGACGGTGTCTGTAAAGGCCAATAAATGGGAGCCTGACGTCTGCCTTTGGAGTATTGCTTTAGATGACTCGTAAAAAAACCGTTGGTTCTCTCGAAGAAATCTTTAGTTACCGATCTTAACTGCTCATTTAGACCCTTGAAGTTATCACCCTTATGGTAAGGTAGAAATTCTGTTATTTGCTCAGGAAGAAAGACTGATTTTTTACTTGATTGATGTTCTTTAGCCTCCCATCTGCCGAAGGCTTTCCCTAGCTGGTGACTTATTAATTTAAGTCGGAGTTCATCGTCACCCAACAAGTGCTGAGGAATCACTAGCTCAAAATCCTGAGAATTTTCTTCATGTATTAATAAAGCTTCTTCAGGTTTAATATCAAATAATTCTGCTACAACTAAGTCAATTTCTTTGAAAGTGGAAGTTATTTCCTTTCTATACTGTCGCCATAGTTTTTGTATTTGGTCGGCATTGTAGACGTTAAGCTTACTCATAACGTCAAATATTGAAGCGTATTCAGTAGTGGTCTCATCAAAAGAAAAATAGTATTGCAGTTTGCTTCTGATAGCCTCACTCAATGCAGCAAGCTTTTTTTCATTCTCTTCGCTAATATCGGGCAAAGGGGTAGGTGAAATAGTACCTGCTTGATAAAGTGGAGCAAGTTCTTTCCTTGAAAGCCTTGTTTTAATGAGTTCGTTGACAATACTAGAGTTTAAGAAAGCTAAAAGAGCCTCAATATCTAGGCCAGTTGAGGTGATTCCCATTCCGGCTACGCCAGTAACAACTTTTGGTCTTATAATCGCAGGCGAAAAGCGATGCGTCCTATAAGGGAAAGTAAGCGCAGTTTTAGTGACTTCATTGGGGTCAACGTTTGTATAGGCGTTTAGGCGGCAGGAACTTGTAGACTTAATTTGTGCACCCGAATCTTTCCAGTTAACTTTTAAGAAAACATCCGTGAGAAAAGGTTGGTTTTCACCTCCTTTAGCATGTTCTAACCACTCATTTGAACTATTAATAGGTGTTTCCCACCATGATCGAATAAAGCGGAAGTCATCTCCTGTTTGTAAGCCTACTTTCACATGAATATCTTTTTCTGCAAGGGGTGGGTTATCTCTAATAACTTCGAGTAAAGATGGACGAACCCAATAGGCAAATGGAGAGCCCTTCAGAGTATTGAAGCTTTTTTGATGGGCATAAGTTAAAGAGCTATCAACTGTATCAATGTTTTGGCTTTTTCTAATTGTCTCTAATGCATCACGACTCTCTATGAATAAAGTTGACTTGAATGGGGCACTATTGAAGAGCGTGTATGCACAGGTTTCTACCATGGCATCATCTAGAACACCCTCACCCAAATCTGCCCAGATATCAACCTGCTTTTGTAAGACCGCATTCTCGCGCCAATCCGCAGTTGTAGGTGCGAAGAAAGGCGTTCTAGATGTAATTGAACCTAGAATTCCTTCAGACCTTAAAAGCATTACTCCTCTTTCTATAAATGCCGTAATTATGTCATGCCCACCGGACCTATAAGTTTTCTTCGCACTAGCTTTAAATTTCTCTGAATACTCCCCAAACGGGGGATTCATTTTCACCACATCAAACCGCTTTCGGCACAATTCAATAAACGCAAAACCCTTCGCTGCATCTTCTGCAAACAATCGCTTTTGGTCGGCATTCGATTCCGCCTGGTCTGCGTAATCGCTGAGCGCTTGCAAGATTCGCTGCTCGGCAGCGTCCCAGAAGGTTTCATCGTCAATACCGCGCAAATCAAACCCTGACTTAGCTTGTGGGGTAGCGGCATCTTTTTCGGCCTGGAACATGTCGCCAACGCTGTTGCGACCAGATTGCTTAAGCCACTGCTCGCGCGCGTCATGAATGGCGGTTTGGATTTCTTCTTCGATTTTAAGCAGGGTGCCCGCTTCACCAGCCAGCTGCATTTTGTCGAAGATGACATCTAACAGTTGCCCTAGCACCGGAGGATTCAGTTCGATTGTAAATTCTTGCAGCAGGGCTTTTTCGCCCGGCATGGGCTCGGCGCAGACGATATTGGATTTAACGATGGAGGGTCGTTGTTGCGGTTTAATGCCTTGTTGATGCCAGGCGCGCTGAGCGCGCTGCCACAAACTTAAACCCGCAATTTGTACCGCGCGAGGGTCGATATCTACGCCGTGGATATTGTGCTCGATAATTAGCTTGGGGATTTGCTGTTTGAAAGCCTCTAGCGATTCAAAGGTGTGTTGCAACGCTTGTTGATTGGCTTCGCGAGTGAAGGTATCTGGCCCCAGCTGTTGCTCTAACTGCCAGGCTTCCAGGTAAATACGCTCGAACAAATCAAAGGCATACAAGCCAAAGTGCATTGAACCACAGGCTGGGTCGAGCATACGAATGCTGCGCGGGTCTTTGAGTGGTCGGTGTGGAACGTACACCGGCTGCTTTAGCAGTTCTTCTTGGCACAGGGCTTCTGTGCTTGACCCTTCTACTTCTGGCGAAGTTTCCCCAGGCTTTAAGAATATCTCTGTCGGGCGGCGTACCAGGTAACGGCAGCTATCCACTAGAGCAGTATTACCTTTGGTCATCTCGTACCAGATGCGCCCAAGGGTGTTGTCGGTTAAAAACTCCACCACATAACGCGGGGTGAAAAATTGGTTGCGCACTGCCAGCTCACGGCTATTACGTGGCGCCTGGGATTCGGCGCGCATTTTTTTGCGCTCTTCCTGTGAGTTAAAGTATTGGTAGATCCAACCGATGGTTTCGTCTTCCGCCCACAGTGGTTCAATTTCAGGGTGGTTGATTTCATTCAAAAGATCTTGAAGCGCAGCATCGCGGGGAAACAGGCGACCTTGGGAACTGTTTCTGTCGAAGAGCACCGCTAGATCCAATGCAAATTCATCAAACAAGGCAAAAAGATATTGACGATAAGCATCACCCGTCTCACCCAGTGCGGTCTCACACGCATATTTATACAGCTGAAACCCTTCGGAGTTTTGCCCGTTAGCAATCGATTCAATCAAGAAACCTCGCGCTTCAGCCATTCGCAGCGCTGATAAGCGGTTTAACACCGTAAATGCTTGTTCGCGGACAATACGGTCAAGTACCTGTTTTGCTCGGTCCTTATCGCCCTTTCCTGGCGTATTTGCCAGATAGTGCTCAAACGTCTCTCTCAATTGATGAGCAATCTGGCGCTGCTGATCATCCAGATGTTTGAGCGAGGATGTTGAAGCCAACGCGCCTTGCTTTGGATCCATCCCATATACCGACTGAAGTTGACGGACAAACTCTTCTGCTAAAATTTTTCGGGCGCTGCTTACAAATTTCTGTAGGCGATTTCGGGTATTTTGATCAAATGCCATCTCTAATTCCCTTACTCGTCATCAGATTTAAGTGTTTGAGTAATCGTTAGTTCAAACTCATGTGCATAGTTCAGCTCGCCGCGAAGTTTTCTGAGCTCATTAATTAACCGATCCAACTCCTCGATGCTGGTGATAAGAGGGGACGCTGCCAAAGTTCGAGTAACGGTGATGCGCGGTTCACCTGCCCCACCCTGTGCTTGTTCCTCTTCAATAGCCTTCTGCCGTTGTGCCTGGACTATCTCTTGAATATGGCGCTTTTGTGCTGCAAGGGTTGTCTGTAGTCCGTAGCCCCGGGCGATGAGTTGCTTCAAACCCTCTAGATCTTGAGATGCAGTCAGACTTTGCTCCTCAATTGCATTCAGGACATTGCTCTGATGGCTTTGAATGAGTTCACCCCACTCATTCATCGAAACGAGCTCATCCTTAGCGTCATTCAATAAATTGTTGTGGTCCCCTTGAAGCTGAATCGCAGCATCACGGACACGTGACTTGATATGCGTAAGTTCGCTCGCGATATCTGCTGTCTTTTTGTAAAAGTCCAATTCGTCCAGTAACGATCTTGTTCTATCCACAGCATCATCGAGCTCATTTTTCAGCTCATCTGAAAGCGCACCTTGTGGAAACGCCTCAATAGCGGTGTTGTGGGAATTAATCTCATTGATGGTTTGCTCTAGTCCCTGCGCAAAAGCCTTAACCACTCCACTGGCCCACTCTAAATTCGTATAAAGTGACGATTCGCTGGTACCTAGGCGAATGGGGGCATCTGACGCGTCGTTCGCCAGTAGGTCTTTGATATCGCTAGAGAGCGTTTCCACTTTGTCTGTTCCGGGCAAACCCAGACGCAGTAATTTTTCCCCTAAGGGGCTGTATTGGTGCTGTAGAGACGGGAATAGTTTTGCTGCCGCCTTAACTACGTTCGGTTCGAGCGGAATGACCGTCTCGCCTGAAAGTTGCGTCAATCGACTCGCAGCTGTCCCCAAAAGCTCCATACTCGGGCGTTCGTCCCGTAACGAGACGCCAGTCGATTTAAAACTGTTGTTTGACTTGAGCGCATCCAACGACAGTTGGCCTACGGCAGTAATCTCGCGACCCGAAACCCTTAACTTGATCTCCCCGGCTACGAATAAAGCGGCGACTAAATAACGCAATGTATCAGGCGACCAGCCAAAGGGGGCATCTGTAAATAGATCAGTAAGACGTTTGCCGTCTAAAGAACCTTCGCGCTCGATGCGATCTTTAATGCTATTGAGTGCTTTGTGGCTCGTATCTATTGAGGGTGTCCCGCCTGAACGTTGGACAAGACCTAAAGGATCAGTCTCTGCTGTGATACCTTGAAGACCGGTATTCAGAAACTTTTCGGCCAGATTTGTGTTTGCTCGGTGTGGCGCTTCAGCAAAACGATTAAAAACTTCCTCCGCTACAGCAGTTAAGTGCTTTTTCGCTGCAGTCAGGAGGTCAAGGTCTAAACTATCTACCGCTGTAACCTCTCCACGGAAGATTAGCGACCCCTGAACAAGGCTCCGCTTTAACAGCCCTTGCAGCTCATTCAGTTTCCTATTCGCTATGTCGGTTTGGCTAGCACAGTACTCTTTAACCTCCTGGTCAGGATCACTGCGGTACTTAGATGCAATCTCGCGGCAGCGGTAAATATCGTTTACTAAGTCGTCTATATCGGTATTCGTTCTACCAATTGCAAATATTTGATTCTTCGCACTGTTTTGGCGGCTCTCATCGACTAAACGATTCTTTGCAGTCTCGTAGTCAGTCGGAGATATGTATTCCACAAGCGTTTGAACTTGGTTTCGGTCACCATTTATCGATACCGGTGTGCCGAGTGATGCCGCCTTTAACCCTGTCGCAACAGCAAGAGATCCATGCAGCGTGATCGCGGGTAGAGGTGAGTATGCCTCTTTAAGTGCCTCGTTTTGAATCCGCTTTAATTCGACTTGGCGCAACGGCAGACTCGCACGCTCTTGCTCAATGTCATTCAGTTTCTCACTGAAGAAGCACAGATTGCCCTCTCGCTCACCGAAAGGAACTATAGGGTCGTTGATAAGCTCATCAACAGCGGCCTTAACTTCGTCAGCTCGTGAGGGAGATGCTACTCCTCCGTGCATTAGGCTCGTGACGTTTTGAAGTGAAATTGGAATATTACCAAGTATCTGAAGAACACAGACCGTTTTAGCGATATCCTGATGGAGTTGAGATTCGTGGAAACGCAGTTGGGCTTTGTAAGCTGATTGATATGTGGACGCGTAGCCTTTTTCGATATCCTTCTTCAACGCATCAAAGAGTGTGACTGTGGTAGCAATCCAGCCTACAGGTTGATTAGCTATGGGCGTTTGCCCGTCTGCACCTTCAATCAAGATATCTTGGATTACCTTAATAGCAGAACGCAGACCAACACCACCTGTTGATTTTGCCAACGCTCCCAATAAATGAAGAAGGATGTCGAATTGAGCAGGCAAGAATGGGTAGAGATTGACGAAAGTCTGTTTGTCGAAGTCAGCACCGTAGGCACGTGCATCTACCAGTTTGGTATGGTTTCTCAGCCCTTGGCCATAGTTGTCGAATAACGTCTCTAACTCTGCTTTACCTGCGGCGCTCTTGGCTAACAAACGGTTATAACAGATCTCTTTGATGTCGCTCGCCTCCAGATCAATCTGGATCGGAAAACGGTCTTTAAGTTTGTACAGCTCAGGCGAATTGAGCGATGCTGAGGGATCATCCTCAGTGAGCGTCTGCTGACCAGTACCAAAAATCCAGACTTTGCCATCACCGATGTTTTTGAGATTTATCGCTAGCCCGTCAAGGTTGAGGATAAGTGAGGATCGGGACCCTACATACTGCCCGACTTCGTCAATAATGAAGATGATGTAGTCTCTACCCGTTGCCTCACGAGCGATATCGATCATCTCCTTGACGCGATCTTCCTCAAACTGAATAACTTCACTCTGAGCGGTATTAAAAGAGGAAGCACTTGTAAAAAGTTGAGGGTAAAGACGGTGGGCGATTTCAGGTATTGTGCCATCAATAACTAGCTGGTCATTGCGGTACTCGGCCCAGGACAATCCTCCGGTAATTTCGGCGAATAATACTTCAAACTCGTCATAGCGATCCTCCTTCTTCAGTCGCCGTTCCAGCAAAGCGACTTTCAAGTTCTCGGAGTAGCCCGCCCATTGAAGTACCTTGTAGTAAAGGACAGTAGAAACTTCTTTCTGAGTTGCGCCCGCAAGCTGGTTACTTGCCAAACTGAACATGCAAACACCGGCCGGGAACTTCTTAGCTACGCTAGATAAAAGCGCCTTCGTGGTTGATCTGTGAAAACGGTCCTGAAGATGTTGTATGAATGGTACTCCATCAATCGTTTGCTGATCATCTAGGGCCAGACCGAGGTATTTGGTTAGCGAACTTTTACCTGAACCGTAGAAGCCTGAAACCCAAACACCGACTTCGTTTTGCCCACCTGACTCCATGGCTGATTGCATATTCGACAGAAGCCTTTCGAACTGCGACTCAATACTCTCCGTAACCACGTACTCCGCAATTTCTGAGCGCAGGCGATCCTCTTGTGATACACCGTAGGTTATAACTTTTTCGATCTTACGATAGATGTCTCGGCGATCGTCGAAGAGTGTTTTAATTTCCATCTTTAATCCTTAACCGGTGAATATCGGTACATTAACCACCAACATGAACTGAGCGATAGTTGCCGTCTTCGGGGTAAAACCCAAGAAACTTGAGCCGGGTTTTCCCAGTACGGATACCGGGGTAAAAAAACAGCGTGGGCACATGAAATCGTCCCTGAAGGGACTCTTCAATGGCACCTATTCTCATGTAAGGGTGCAAGGCTTCTAGATCAGTCACGAGAAGTATCGACGACTTGTCACCTTCTAGATCCTCAAGCTTTGCCTCGAGCTTAGCCTGCAACGCATTTTGATTAACCAGCGCTTCAGCTAATGATTTATTGGTCTTGTTCCACTCCAGCGGATCAAGGGCGTCCTGCCTAGCCCAAAGATTTCGAATAAATTCCGGCTTTTCAGCAAATACATCTTTGATGGCACGGGCCATCGAGAACTTGTGAACATCCCAGCCATCATTCGTAAGTCGTGCTTCCCATGCTGGCATTTCCCTCTTCACCTCGAGGATTTGGTCTGGCCGAAAGACTAGGTAAAAAATAGGTTCGAAACTCGTATGAGCGAACTCACGGCCCGCTTGAACCCGATTCATCAACTCTTGAAAATCAGCTCTCAACGATGACATCGACGACCTCCTCCATCGTTTTAAAATTCCAGGTAACACGCGTTATATCGGCGGCTGACTGCATGATAATCCAGCCATGTTTAGCTAAATTCTTGAACTCAGCCCTCACTTCATTAGCTTCGAGACCGAAGAGCCCCCAAAGCTTATGACTGATAACTGCGTTATCACCTAACCCCTCGAAGTGCAGCCAATATGCGAGGTATAGAGCGCTAGTGGTCGTCATACGCTGTGGTTGAATTCTGCGCTTGGTAGACCGCCCAGCCGAGAGAAGATCATAATCCGCACAACAACCGAGCACATAGGAAGAGACTCGCTTGATCGTCGACTCGGACCAATGCGTCTGAGTTCTACCTTCATTGACGGCGTTCTCAACAAAACGCCGAGCATCATCAGCAGTAAGTACATCCTGACCTGCTGCGTATTTTGACCAGTAAACTTCCGAGATAAAATCTAAAAGTATCGGATTTGCTAATGCTGTATGAATCAAAAACAGTTGTCTTAAGCTAAATGAAGGCAAAACTGGTGAGAGCCGTTTCAGACCTAACGCCGCATTTGACTTTAGATACCTCGGTGCAAAGCACTCCGCCACAATATTGCGTAGCCTTCGTGCAGTGATTGTTGGAAATGAGCCGGATGACATTGCCTGATCATACAGATCGGATGCTGTTCTTCCGTCTTCATAGAGAGCGAGAAGCTCTTTGGTTTCCTCAACGAGCCCTAAGCCTGCTTGCAATTGAGTTGTGTAAGGGGTGTTCAAACTAAGCCACTCTCTCTCGGTCACGTAGATAAGGGTAGGTACGGATGTCTGATTCGAACGCTCGCAAGTAGTGTCCTGCCACATCAGTTAAAAATCGATCGACGGCTTCGTCAGAAAACTCACCTAGATTCACCGGGCCTTCACAGGACTCACTTGGGCGACCTAACTCTCGCAATCTATCGAGAGCAGTATCCACTGAAGAGATGTGGCTAACGATATCAAGATTGTTCGCGAAATCCGCTGATGAACGCTCCCACATATCTGGTAGACGATAGAGGTGAAAACTCCCCTTACCAACCAATTCGTCATGAACGATCTGCGCTGCAGCACACACACCACGATATTTTGCGAGCTGAGTCGTTCTAGGAAACACAGGACTCAAAAAAGCATCTATCTGAGGACTGAGAAATGAGCTCTGCCACCAACCGAACTGAGCTTTTTCGCCCAAATAGCCAACCAGTAATCGTATTTCGGCAATTACCGCCGCAAGATCTTGTTTCATTTAACTTCCAATTTAAGCTAAGACTTTAACCACACCAAAACGAACGCCATTTAAATGGTGGGGTTTTGATAACTCATATTTATCGCTGATCGGCGGCCTTCTGCTGCTCGATCCATTGCTGGAGATCCTCCTTCTTGAACCGCCAGCTACCGCCCACTTTGAATCCGGGCAGTTTTCCCTCGGCGACCAGCCGGTAGGCAGTTTTCTCTGCCAGCTTTAGGTAATCAGCGACCTCTTTAACAGTAAGGATCTCGTCGCTCATAGTGGTCTCCGAAATGACACTCTTATCAATTTAGAGAAAATTGGGGAGAATTCAAGAAATCGATGGGCAATTGGAGCCTTGCAAAGAGACTCCAACTGCAGCCCCGAAACAAATCTTTTAGGTTAGTTTGTCTTTCTCAGCACAAAATACCGAGCCCCAGCTCCGGTGAATGCTCGGGATAGATCCTTTTCCAATGTAAAGCCAGTATCAGACGCCACCTTCATTACCGCAGTGAGCTCCCAATATCGAATGGCAAAATCGTCCCGAAACGTTGTTTCCCCAAAATCTATTCGCTCAGAATAGGAGTAGAGACCACTGGACAATTCCGTCACCTTCACGCGGCGGGCTAGGTCACCTTCCATCGTAGAATAGCCATGAAATACTGCCTTCGATGGAACATCCAGAATCAGGTAGCCACCGGGCTTAAGTGCCTCATACATTCGCTGAAAGGAGGATTGAAGCGCACCTTCATCTAAAAGGTATGCAATGACTGTAAATACACATAAGGCTAAATCAAACCGCTCGATTCCACGAAAGTTGCTTATCAATGCAGCGGTGCGAGAGATTGAGTTATGCAGATCTTTCGCAGCAAGTTGATCGAGCATCTTCTGAGAAGCATCTACCGCTGTTACCTCATAACCCTGGCGTGAGAGCGGGAGCGCAAGCCGGCCCGTTCCAGCGCCGAAGTCTACAATTGCTGCAGGCGGCGAGACGTAGCTGTTAACGACCGCCAAAGTAGCCTCTGTCAGCTCAGTGTAAAAGCGCCCAAACGACGCCTCGTACGCGAGATCGTACACTCCTGCCCAGCTATCGTGTGGGATTACATCATGCGGCATAGTAACCACCCGACCGTCCTAGGTTTAATGATTCATTGAGCACCAACACTTATATCCATTCGGAAGTAGTCACGATGCGCACAATTTTTGCCTCAATCGACAGATCAAGAATCTCGCTACGTTGGTTGCGCGCGAGACGAAGAACATTGCGATTGAGCCTATCTGAATCAAAATGATCATACATAACCGTGAGGAACAGCCCCACAATTTGTTGCTCCGATACACTACCAACCAGCAGTCTTAACTCGTCTGTAATCGATTCCGGAATCTCAGAAGCTAGCTCATTCAACGTTGGAAGACTAAAATTATCCAAACGCCCAGCAACCATTCTGACTCTACCATTCAACCAATCCGTAAAGGCCTCTAGATCAAAGTTTGAAGGGACCTCATGATTCGCTAAATCTATCTCATCGTCTGAGCTCCTCATGAGAGCTGGTATATCCAGGAATTCCATATCATTGCTGAGGGAAGTTCTGTCGGACCAACCTGGCAGCGGATCATAGCTCATACTCATGTTCATTCTTGCCGATGCACTTCTAGACATCACAATCGACGAACCAAAACCCATATGTCCAGCAGCGGGCATTT
>Ga0209961_1000345_pt1 | contig 16047 bp, 12 predicted proteins | sample SalPonA_B_H2O_MG_FD_185719 | JGI IMG/M metagenome (GOLD analysis project Ga0209961, IMG submission 185719) | Water microbial communities from South San Francisco under conditions of wetland restoration - Salt Pond MetaG R2A_B_H2O_MG (SPAdes)... | ecosystem: Environmental > Aquatic > Non-marine... | reverse complement strand
AACAATGCAAAGCGTACCTTTAGGCTCTAACGGAGACCACGACTGACAAACAACCCGCTTTTCATTGACCGTTAACCGACCAATTCTATGTTGATATTGCTGACGACTTGGCAAGTCATAGCGGTCATAGTAGGCATTGAGTCCACCCAGTGAAGCGCTCGCTTCATCATCGGTGAACTCGGGTAACTGTTCGGCGAGTTCGTGCCATTGAGCCCGCGTTGCCTGCATTTTAAGAAGACTCTTTTTGATATCTTAGAGCCATTTGTTCCAAACCTATCGGCACAATTTTGCTTGCGTTGCCAGCTGTGCCAAAGGCTTCGTATCGAGCGATACAAATATCTCGCATAGCTTCGATGGTTTTGCCTAAATATTTACGCGGGTCAAATTCAGCAGGATTTTGTGCTAGAAAACGACGAATGGTGCCGGTCGACGACAAGCGCAAATCGGTATCGATATTAACCTTGCGTACCCCATGCTTAATTCCCTCGCAAATTTGCTCCACCGGAACGCCATAGGTTTCAGGAATTTCACCCCCAAATTCATTAATAATGGCTAACCAGTCTTGCGGCACTGAGCTTGAGCCATGCATAACTAAGTGAGTATTTGGGATTTTTTCATGGATCGCGCGAATGCGATCGATAGCAAGAATATCGCCGGTGGGCGGACGAGTAAATTTATATGCACCGTGGGATGTGCCACAGGCAATGGCTAGGGCATCCACACCAGTTTTAGCCACAAAATCAGCAGCTTCATCAGGGTCCGTTAACATTTGTTCATGGCTTAGCTTACAGTCCGCGCCAATGCCATCTTCTTCACCTGCCTCGCCCGTTTCCAGCGAGCCCAAACAACCCAGCTCTCCCTCTACAGAAACACCGCAAGCATGTGACATTTCAACGGTTCGCCGAGTCACCTCGACATTGTATTCGTAGGAAGAAGGTGTCTTGCCGTCTTCCATCAATGAACCATCCATCATTACTGAAGAAAACCCCAGCTGGATCGAGCGCTGACATACCGCGGGACTCGTGCCGTGATCTTGATGCATACAGACGGGAATTTCAGGGAACTCCTCGATAGCCGCTAAAATCATATGACGTAAAAAGGGTGCCCCTGCATATTTTCTCGCGCCGGCTGACGCCTGCATGATCACCGGGCTATTGGTGGCTCGTGCAGCCTCCATGATGGCTCGGGTTTGTTCTAAGTTGTTGACATTAAATGCCGGTATTCCGTATCCGTATTCTGCAGCGTGATCAAGCAGCTGTCTTAATGTTATTAAAGCCATAATATCCTCATCATTATGACACGGCAGTGTGCAGCTGCCGTAATTACAATGCAGCGAAGCAAATTCGCTCCGCCAGTTTTTATTCCATGAGACTTAGCAATGGGTGGTGAGGCTCCTCCTGATATATTTCCGTGAATTTTTAGCGCCGTCGTTTTATTTTTTTGCGCGCTCTTCAAGCATGGCTACGGCGGGTAAAACTTTACCTTCGACATATTCTAGGAATGCGCCACCGCCTGTAGAAATATAGGATACATTTGACGCAATGTTAAATGTGTCGATCGCGGCCAAAGTATCGCCACCCCCTGCGAGAGAAAATGCCGTGCTGTCTGCAATAGCTTCGCTGATGGCACGCGTTCCAGAACTAAACTGTTCAAATTCAAATACGCCCACTGGACCATTCCATAAAATGGTTTTAGCTTGCTTGATGATCTCAGCCATTTCGTTAGCCGTGCCAGGGCCGATATCAAAAATCATATCACTGCTAGTCACATCATCAGCGTATTTAAAGACCGCAGGCTCCGCTTCTGAAAAACACTGGCCAACTACAACATCTTTTGGAATGGGAATGTGGGTTTTCGCCATAAGTGCTTTAGCCTGTGGGATTAAATCGGGCTCGTAAAGCGACTTGCCCACCTCTAGACCGCTTGCCGCCATGAAAGTATTGGCAATACCTCCGCCCACGATGATCTGATCGCACACTTCGGATAATTTTTCTAATACTTCCAGCTTGGTCGATACTTTAGAACCGCCGACAATGGCCACTACGGGTTTAACAGGGTCTGCCAATGCTTTTTCTAGCGCGTCTAACTCCCCAGAGAGCAGCGGGCCGGCACAGGCTACTGGAGCATAAAGACCTACACCATGGGTCGATGCCTGAGCTCTATGAGCCGTACCAAAAGCGTCCATGACAAAGACATCGCAAAGTGATGCATAGGCCTTGGCCAACGCCTCGTCGTCTTTCTTTTCACCGGGGTTAAAGCGAACGTTCTCTAGCAGTACAATCTCACCGCCGTTAACCGTGACACCATTGCGCCAGTCTTGCTCAAGTCGAACGGGAATACCAAGCAGTTTGCTCATGTGCTTAGCCACGGGAAGCAAAGAAAACTGTTCGTCAAATTGACCTTCAACGGGGCGGCCAAGGTGTGACATGAGTATGACCTGCGCACCGGCATCAAAGGCAGCTTTAATCGTAGGCATGGCTGCACGAATGCGAGCATCACTGCTCACCTCACCATCTTTAATAGGAACATTTAAATCTTCACGAATGAGGACGCGCTTATTTTGTAGATCTAAATCAGACATTTTAATGACTGACATAAAAAACTCCTTTCTAACTTCTTGTAAGCCAATAATTGGCTGTCTGTATCATCCTATTGGCAAAGCCCCATTCATTATCGAACCAGACGATGAGCTTAATAAGCTTACCATCCGCCACACGAGTTTGGCCTGCATCGACAATGGCTGAGTGTGTATCGTGGATAAAATCACACGAGGCCAGTGGCTCATCGGTGAACGCTAATACTCCACAATACGACGCTGTTGCCTCTTTTAATAATTGATTTACTTCTTCTGCTGTTGTTGTGCGCTCAACATCTAGCGCCAAATCCAAAAGGGACACATTCGTGGTGGGTACACGTATCGCCTGCGCTTCAAACTTGCCGTCAAAGTTAGGCATTATTCTGGCAATGCCACGCGCCAATTCCGTGTCAACGGGGATAATTGACTGGCTAGCTGCTCGAGTTTTACGCAAATCTGTATGGTGATACGCGTCGATGACCGGCTGATCATTCATCGAGGAGTGCACTGTAGTAATGCAACCTCGCAAAATTCCAAGCTTGGCATTTACCGCATGGATAACAGGCAACAGCGCGTTAGTGGTGCATGACGCATTAGAGACTATGCGCATATCTTGTTTCAAGACGTCTTGGTTCAGCCCATACACCACGGTGGCATCTACATCGGGATCCGCAGGCTGTGAAAACAGAACCTTTTTCGCTCCCTGAGAAATGTGCAGCTCTGCCGTGGCACGGTCACTAAATCTCCCCGTGCACTCCATAACCAGATCGATGTCCAACTCACCCCAGGGCAAGTCAGTAATACTCTTTTGATGCAACAAGGCAATTTTCTGATCGCCAACCAACAAATGACCATCTTGGTAATTCACGGGATATGGCAAGCGGCCATGGGTAGAATCGTATTTGGTAAGATGGACGATGGTATTAGCATCGCCCAATTCATTAATAGCCACTATTTCGATATTGCTAGTAGCGCTATTTTCTAATAGCGCCCGCAATACACATCGTCCGATGCGACCATAACCATTAATCGCAACGCGAAAAGCCACTAGTCGAGTAGCTCGCTCGCTACAGCGACAACATTATCGACAGTGAAACCAAATTCTTCGAATAATTGGCCGGCCGGCGCAGATTCACCAAAGGTCGTCATACCAATTACACGTCCATCGAGACCGACGTACTTATACCAGAAGTTTTCGTGGCCAGCTTCAATAGCGATACGGCTGGCAACTTCTACCGGCAAGACCGCCTGACGGTATTCTGCATCTTGTGCATCAAACACATCAGCCGAAGGCATAGAAACTACTCGTACCGCATGACCCTGTCCGCGAATAACCTCAGCAGCATCCATGGCCAAGCCAACCTCTGAACCCGTAGCAATTAAGATTAATGCGGGTTCGCCTTCACAATCACTCAATATATAACCACCGCGTGCAATATCGGCAAGCTGCTGAACTGAACGCTGTTGGTGCGGCAAGTTTTGACGAGTAAAGATCAAGGCTGAAGGACCATCCTGACGCTCAATAGCATGTTTCCACGCTACCGCAGATTCAACCGTATCACATGGGCGCCATGTTGAAAGGTTGGGCGTGCAACGCAAAGATGCTGTTTGCTCAACGGGTTGGTGTGTTGGACCATCTTCACCTAGACCTATCGAATCGTGGGTATAAACAAAGATATTGCGAATTTTCATCAATGCCGCCATGCGAACCGCATTGCGCGCATATTCCATGAACATTAAGAACGTCGCACCAAAGGGTAATAAACCACCGTGCAGCGCAATACCGTTCATGATGGCCGACATTCCAAATTCGCGCACCCCGTAGTAAACATAATTGCCATCGGCGTCAGCGGCCGTCACGGGTTTTGAATCTGCCCACATGGTCAGGTTAGAGCCGGCGAGATCGGCGGAACCACCCAAAAACTCGGGCAATAATTTCGCGTAAGCGGTAATGGCATTTTGAGAAGCTTTTCGGGTTGCAATAACATCGCCTTTTTCTTGGCACGCCACCACGTATTCCATCGCTTTAGAGGCAAAATCTTGGGGAAGTTCACCGGCCATACGGCGTTCGTATTCCGCCGCAAGCTCAGGGTAAGCTGCTCGGTATGCAGTTAAACGTGCTTGCCATGATTGCTCAGCTGCCGCTCCTTTGGTTTTAGCATCCCAGCCCGCATAAATATCAGCCGGTACTTCAAACGGTGCGTGTGGCCATCCAATGGTTTCACGGACAAGCGCGATCTCTTCATCACCCAAGGGCGCACCGTGGCAATCTTCTTTACCTTGTTTATTAGGTGAGCCTTTACCAATAATGGTTTGGCAGCAAATTAATGTCGGCTTATCTGATTCAGCTCGGCCGGCGTCAATAGCCGCCTTAATTGCCTGAGGATCGTGGCCGTCTACTTTTGGAATCACATGCCAGCCATAAGCTTCAAAGCGTGCTGGGGTATCATCGGTGAACCACCCTTCTACTTCACCATCAATAGAGATGCCGTTATCGTCATAAAAGGCAATCAATTTACCCAAGCCCAAAGTGCCTGCCAGCGAACATGCCTCGTGAGATATACCTTCCATCAAACAGCCGTCACCTAAAAACACATAGGTGTTGTGATCGACAATGTCATGACCAGGACGATTGAACTGAGCCGCCATGATCTTCTCAGCCAATGCCATACCTACACCGTTTGAAATACCTTGCCCAAGTGGTCCAGTGGTGGTTTCTACACCAGGCGCATAACCATATTCGGGATGACCCGGTGTTTTAGAGTGCAATTGACGGAAATTTTTTAGTTCGTTGATATCTAAATCGTAGCCTGTCAGGTGCAACAGTGAGTAAATTAACATCGAACCGTGACCATTTGATAGGACAAAACGATCTCGATCAGCCCAGGTAGGGTTATTAGGATTGTGCACCATGTAATCGTTCCAGAGAACTTCGGCAATGTCCGCCATTCCCATTGGAGCACCAGGGTGGCCACTCTTGGCTTTCTGGACAGCATCCATACTCAATGCGCGAATGGCATTGGCTAAATCACTACGTGCAGGCATCTAATTCTCCTTGGTATACGGGCAATATAAAGACATACATTGTCGCTTAGTAAGGCGGTCATATCAAATCAATTGACCGCATATTGAGCATGTTTTACACGAATGCAACTGCGCTATATTGAAATATTTTGATATAGGCAATTTTATGGACTATACTACGCCCTATGAATGCTGAAACTAGTCCACAACTCGCCATTGAAACGCTCGCTCACCTCTGCCACGCCAGTGGTGAATCGCTGCGCCTTCAAATTTTAAGAGCCTTAAGTCGAGACTCTTTTGGCGTATTGGAACTTTGCCAAATTTTTGATGCCAAGCAGCCCAGTCTGAGCCATCACCTTAAAGTACTTGCTAAAGCGGGTTTAGTCACCACGCGCCGTGAAGGCAATAGTATTTTTTATCGCCGAGCCACGCAGGCCAACCACCCCCTCCTCAACAAATTGCATAGCACACTTTGCCTGGCGGTTGATGCGCTTGAATTGCCGGCAGAATGTGCGGCTAGATTAGAAGAAGTTAACCTCGCAAGAGCAGCTCGTTCTGAACAATTTTTTAAAGAATACGCAGGTAAATTTCAGAGCCATCAAGAACAAATTGCGAGTGTCGAGTTATATACACACGAAGTTTTAAACGCCATTGACAGTCACTGCCAACGTCTTCGCACGGCCGTCGAGATTGGGCCAGGCGAAGGAGCGTTTTTACCCTCGCTTGCCGCACGCTTTACTCGTGTAATTGCACTCGATAGCTCAGAAACAATGTTGAAAATCGCGCAATCATTACCTAGCAATGCCAACGTTAAAAATATTGAATGGGTTAACGGTGACACTAAAGTACTGCCCCATCACGTCATAGCGGCAGACTGCCAAGTCATCAACATGGTGCTACACCACGTTGCATCCCCCCAACAAATTTTTGACGACACGTTTGCCGCCGCGGCTGAAAATGGATTACTGATCATCACAGACCTCTGTGAACACGATCAAGTCTGGGCTCAAGAGGCTTGCGGCGACCTTTGGCTTGGGATTTCTAGCAACGATATTTTGCAGTGGGCAGACAATGCTGGCTGGCAAAAACGCGACAGTTCATATTTTGCACAACGCAATGGCTTTACTATTCAACTACATTGTTTTTATAAGCCTGCAATATCATCAGATTAAACACGATAGTTACCCTGCCAAAAGCGGGAAAATGAGGACCTAATAGATGTCAGAATACAGTGTTTTCACCTCCGAGTCGGTCTCTGAAGGCCACCCGGATAAAATGGCTGATCAGATCTCTGATGCCATTCTAGATGCCATTCTCAAAGACGACAGCAATGCACGTGTTGCTGTTGAAACCATGGTTAAAACTGGCATGGTTATCGTCGCTGGGGAAGTGCGCACAAATACATATGTCGACCTTGAAGACCTGATTCGCGATGTTGTATTAGGTATTGGCTACAACAGCTCTGATGTCGGTTTTGATGGTGCTAGCTGCGCTGTTTTGAATGCCATTGGCAAACAGTCCGCTGACATCGCCATGGGCGTTGATGAAGCCGATAACAAAGATCTCGGTGCTGGCGACCAAGGGCTAATGTTTGGCTATGCCTCCAATGAAACCGATGTATTGATGCCGGCGCCCATTCAGTACTCACACCGATTGGTTGAGCGTCAAGCAGAGGTCCGTAAAGCGGGTTCTTTACCTTGGCTGCGCCCTGATGCTAAGTCGCAGGTCACTATGCATTACGCCGACGGTAAACCCGTCGCGGTTGATGCCATCGTATTGTCGACTCAACACGACCCAAGCATTTCGCTAAAAGATTTGCGCGAAGCCGTGATGGAAGAAATCATTAAGCCGGTGATCCCTGCTGAATGGATACATAGTGACACTAAGTTTCATATCAATCCCACTGGCAACTTTGTCATAGGCGGCCCTGTCGGCGACTGTGGTCTCACTGGCCGTAAGATTATTGTTGATACCTACGGCGGCATGGCTCGTCACGGTGGCGGCGCGTTCTCAGGCAAAGATCCTTCAAAAGTTGATCGTTCTGCAGCTTATGCTGGCCGTTATGTCGCTAAAAACATTGTGGCGGCAGGACTAGCTGCTCGCTGTGAAATTCAGGTGTCCTACGCCATTGGTGTAGCAGAACCCACGTCAATTTCTCTTAACACTTTCGGTACAGGCGTGATTGATGATGCGCACATTGCTGAAATCGTGCGTCGCGTTTTTGATCTTCGCCCTCGCGGCATTATCGAAATGCTGGACTTGAAACGTCCAATTTACCAGGCAACAGCAGCATACGGCCATTTTGGTCGTGAACTACCCAATTTCACTTGGGAAAATACTGACAAAGTTGAACACATCAAAGCGGAGGCTGGACTATGAGCAACACAGCAGAAATTATTAATTTAGACAATTTCACAGACTACAAAGTGGCGGATATAAATCTTGCCGATTGGGGTCGTAAAGAAATTGAAATTGCAGAAGGTGAAATGCCAGCATTGATGGCGCTTCGCCGCAAGTACAAAGACGCTCAACCTCTGGCAGGCGCCAAGATCATGGGCTGCATTCACATGACCATTCAAACCGCCGTGTTGATTGAAACACTGGTAGAATTGGGCGCCGAAGTGCGCTGGTCATCGTGCAATATCTTTTCAACCCAAGACCATGCGGCAGCAGCGATTGCAGCAGCGGGTATTCCCGTCTTCGCATGGAAAGGCGAGACCGAAGAAGAGTTCCTTTGGTGCATCGAGCAAACTATTCGCGCTAGCAAAGACAGCGACGCGATTTGGGATGCCAACATGATTTTGGATGACGGTGGCGATTTGACCGATATGGTCCACACACAATTCCCACAAATGCTCGACACGATCCACGGTATTTCTGAAGAAACCACCACTGGCGTTCACCGCTTGTTGGAAATGGTTGAAGCAGGCACATTGAAAGTTCCCGCTATCAATGTCAATGACGCCGTAACCAAAGCCAAGAACGACAATAAATACGGTTGCCGTCACAGCTTAAACGACGCCATTAAACGTGGCACCGACAACCTACTAGCTGGCCGTAAAGCCATCGTTGTAGGCTATGGCGATGTCGGCAAAGGTTCAGCGGCGTCTCTTCGTCAAGAAGGCATGATCGTTAAAGTGACTGAAGTTGATCCTATTTGCGCGATGCAAGCTTGTATGGATGGCTTTGAAGTTGTCTCACCTTACCTCAATGGCGAAAATAACGGCACACTTGAGTGCGTCGATAAGGACCTATTGGGCAAGACCGATCTTCTGGTCACCACCACAGGTAACGTCAATGTCTGCGACAAGAATATGCTTCAAGCGCTCAAATCCGGCGCGGTAGTATGCAATATCGGTCACTTTGATAATGAAATTGACACTGCCTACATGCGCAAAAACTGGGTATGGGAAGAAGTTAAGCCTCAAGTACACAAAGTTATTCGCAACAAAGACACCAATGACCACTTGATTCTATTGTCTGAAGGTCGCTTGGTTAACCTAGGTAATGCGACTGGCCACCCTTCTCGCATTATGGATGGCTCTTTTGCCAACCAAGTGCTAGCACAAATGTACCTTTACGAAGCGAAGTTTGCCGATCTACCTGCTGCTGAAAAAGCTGAAAACATCTACGTCAAGATTTTGCCTAAAAAGCTCGACGAAGAAGTGGCGAAGGATATGGTTGAAGGCTTCGGAGGCGTTTTAACACGTCTCACCCCAGAACAGGCCGACTACATCCACGTTAATGTGGACGGGCCATATAAACCTGAAGCTTATAAGTACTAAGCTTCATTTTGTGCGGCAGCCGATGGCTGCCGCCTTCGAGGCACAACACCATGTATACAGACAAACAATTTAGTATAGAAATTTTTCCACCAAGATCCCCCGAAGGTAAAACTACCCTTACTCAAACCGTTCATGAGCTTAATCAACTCGGGCCTGCCTTTTTTTCATGTACCTACGGTGCTGGCGGCTCTACCAGAGACACCACCAAAGGCATGGTACTCGACATGCTGAAAGCAGGTATTGATACTGCACCTCACCTCTCTTTTGGCGGCGATGACGAGCTCACCATCTTATCTCTTATTAATGAATACAAGGCTGCTGGTGCCAAACGTATCGTTGCATTGCGAGGTGATTTACCCGATGGAATGGATGGCGAACGAAAACTCATTCATGCCGATGCATTGGTAAAATTTATTCGCCAACACACCGGCAATCATTTTCAGTTAGAAGTGGCAGCCTATCCAGAAATTCACCCTGAAGCGCTTTCCTACCCAACAGACGTCGCATATTTGAAAGGTAAATTTGAGGCGGGTGCTGATAGTGCTATTACCCAATACTTTTTCAACGTTGATTCCTATTTTTATTTTCTTGAAGAGTGCCGTGCTCAGGGTATAGACAAACCTATCTATCCCGGGATAATGCCGCTAACTAACTTCGCCAACATAGCTCGATTTTCAGCTAGCTGTGGGGCCGACATACCCCGTTGGCTGACGCATAAATTAGAAAGCTTTGGTGACGATAGTGACTCGCTTAAGCAGTTTGGCATTGATTTTATCAGCAGAATGAGTGAGCGCTTACTTGATGGCGGGGCTCCGGGGCTACACTTTTATTCTATGAACTCTGTCGAACCCGTTACTACTATTTGGCATAACTTAGGTATTAGCAATCAATGCGGATCAGTCGACTCTTCAGCAGCGTAGCTCTTCCTCACAGCGGCAGCTTCACCCTCGATGAAGCTGCCAGTCACTACTTGTTAAAAGTATTGCGCTCACATGTGGGCTATCGCTTTGTACTATTCGATGGAAGCGGCGAGGAGTTTGACGTTGAATTAGTGGCAGCGACCAAAAAAGCGGCGACTGTCGAAATTATTAATGTCAGACCTGGCTTGCCAGAATCCCCGCTTAGCAGTCATCTTGCGATCGGTATATCCAAAGGCGATCGCATGGATTTTGTACTACAAAAAGCGACTGAACTTGGTGTTAGTGAGATAACCCCACTGTTTACTGAACATAGCGATGTTAAATTAAGCGGCGATAGGCTCGAGAAAAAGCTACATCATTGGCAAGGAGTGTTAAAGAGTGCCTGCGAACAGTGCGGACGCAGTGTTGTACCGCTCCTAAACCAACCCACCCAACTTCTGCCACTGCTCGACACTGTCGCTAGTGAGGCAAAATTTGTGCTATATCCAACCAGCGACAATAAATTACAAAGCACCCTGGCGCCGGCGAGTGCCTGCCTATTAATCGGCCCCGAGGGCGGCTTAAGCCAAGTAGAAATTGATCAATCTCTCGCCGCTGGATTTAAGCCACTGCAACTTGGACCGAGGGTATTACGCACTGAAACGGCTCCCTTGGCCGCGTTGGCACTACTTCAATACCTGTGGGGTGACTTCTAACTTAAGCAACAAATCTCGCAAGCTATTCACTCCAAGCTTACGATAAATATGCCGCATTTGTGTCCTTACCGTGTGAACACTCTTGTTCAAGAAATTAGCTATTTGCTGTGGGCTCATCCCTTTTTGTAAACAATCACAGACAGTTTTCTCAGCGTTGGATAAGGTTGGATGTAAACACCCCAACGGCACATCTTGTCCATCAGACTTGAACCAAAGCATCAGCCGCCAAGCTCCTATTGTTTGACCATATTGGCAGAGCAGTATTAACCCCTGTTCATTATCTAGCCCTAAATAATTATTGTTCTGCGGGGTGGAAACACACAGCTGTTTTATCGCTAAATGGAGTTGTTTGACCTGAGCCTTTGAAAGCACTCGCTCTCTTTCAAGCCAATATTGATTGGGTACCTTGCTGCCGGTCATACAATTAACCAATATGACCGGCGCATTAAATTGATCCACCAAGAGGTTTAAGTCTAAAGAATTAGAGCATTGCTTTAATTTTACTAACAGCTTATCTGGAAAACCTTTTGCCTCTTCCGCGGTCGAATGTCCTATCGTGATGGCACACCATTGACGACCATTGATAACCCCAAAATCAAGATACACCCTCCCTGGATAGCGATGTTGTAAGAAACTTCTGAGGGCTAAATGACTGGGCTGATTTTCAGCTAGTAGCTGTTTAATGTCGTCATTCAATCTTACCGCGCCATCAACCTGATGATTCTTAGCGACTAACCTCCAACCTAAATCATGCTGTAGGAAAATACTTGTCATTTGATCCACGGCAACGGCCCTTGCATTAACCATGAAATCATCTGCTGTTGACTAGAAGTCCCCGAATGTCTCACTAGCCTATGCAGATAAGTGCGAAGGGTAGTCTTAGACACACCTAAATGCTGTTGAACGGACTCTGTCGAGCCTCCTGCGGCCAGTAGGCAGGCCAACCTAGCCAAGGAAGTTGGCAACCCAAGCCACTGCTTACAAAACTCTATTTTTACCTGACTTGGCCAAGGATATGCGTCATCAAATAGTTGGTTTTTATAATGGCGGACGACTTGGAGGTTAATAACCTCATACATAGCAGAGAGGCGCTCATATAAGATCAACGACAACGAATCAACGACCTCGAGAAAGTCAGTTGTTAATTCATTAGCCAACATATAAAGCGAACAATGCGAGGTTATCAGACAATAATTAAATTGCTCTGATGGGTAGCTTTTGAAGACATCGATTCTACCCAAAGTAATCCTATAGGTTCTAAGCACGAAGCGTCGAAACTCTATAATGACCTCTCGATCATTCTGACCAGCGTGTAAAGACACTTCCAGTGCCAATAGCTGGTGCTCAAATTGTCCATTTTGCATGCAGTTCATCCTTAAACAGCACTCTATTTAAGGATAAATTTATCGAACAGATAACAACTTAAGGGCGAAAGTTCGTACAGCTATTCGCCTTGAATGATTTTATCTTCTATTTTTTGGAAGTCAGGCAATATCATGCGCCTTCCATCGACAGTCACCCAACTCCTCTGCCAGCTGTAAACCAATTGAGCATCGACACTTTTCATATCGTCTACGCTTATTCGCAACATGCGCGGCAAAGTTTTTACCGCCATGGCAAAAAACTCTTGTTCAGGCCTGTGAACAGCATGGCACACGATGATGCAAACACGCTGATCTACACCACTCAAATCAAGTACGGGCAGTTTGCGCTCACGCCACTCAACATGACCTTGAGGCGGTTTTTGCCAACCAACCACTTCCGCAATCACAACGTCTGGCATTATCACCATGCCCTTTTCAGCTTGTAGCATTGCACAAGCCAAATATTGATCTACCTCTCCGGCCAAAAGAGCAACAATTGAGCGCCTAGCCATGATCTAACACCCCATTTCGACCATGTTTAAGCAATCCTTCAATCATTTGCAGCAGGACTTCTTCGCGGTAAGGCTTACTCAATAAGTGATCAACGCCTACCTCTGTTGCCCGACGGCGATGCTTATCACCACTCCTCGAGCTAACCATAACAATGGGGATGTGTTGCCAAGCTTCGCTATGCCTGACTTGGCTGGCAAATTCGAATCCGTCCATCCTAGGCATTTCAACATCCAGCAAAATGATATCTGGCTTTTGAAGTTCGAGTTTCTCTAATCCGTCGACACCATCCTTAGCAGTCAAAACAGCATATTGGTGGCGCTGCAATAACTTTGAGGTAATCTTTCTAACGGTAATGGAGTCATCCACGATCATCACCGTGCCATGTTGTTCCGGCCCCTCTCCCTGTAACTGAGTGGGTAAGGCAAAACGCAATCCCTGCTGCCAAGCTCGCAACAATGGCGGTAGGTCTAAAATACTTAAAACACTACCATCACCCATGATGGTAGCTCCAGAGATCCCCACCAACTTACCAAATTGTGGGCCCAATGATTTGACTACCAGCTCTCTACTACCGCGAAGACTGTCGACTCTCACCGCAAAATTACCGTCAGCCGTGCGCACGAGTATCAACGGTGAATAACCTTCTTGGCTAGCCGAGTCGACCGCTTCAATACCCAGTAGTTGTGAAAGCTCACAAAATTGGTAATGCTGCTTTCCATAACTCAACCTGCCCTCATCATTTACCCGAAGGTCATCGAGCTCCCGACGAGAGATTCGCATGATGCCTTCTATGCCCGCAAAGGGTATGGCAAAACTTTGATCTGAAATAGCTACCATTAGGGCTCGATTGACCGATTGTGAAAATGGAACCACCAACGTGAATTCTGTGCCTCGATCAACAACCGACTGGATTTCAACGCGACCACCAAGTGAGAGTATTTCGCTGTCCACAACATCCATTCCAACGCCGCGGCCAGATATTTCACTGACTGTTTCTGAGGTGCTAAAGCCAGGCTTCATAATAAGGCGGATGATCTCATTCGGTGTTAATTCATCGCCGCTAGAAATCATTCCTCGATGCTCTGCTTTAGCTCGAACAACGTCTGGGTCGATGCCGGCGCCGTCATCACTCATGACAAACACCAACTCGTTGTCACGGCGCTGGACTGATAGCTTGATCACCCCCATCTCAGGCTTACCTAATGCCTTGCGCTTGGCAGGAGATTCAATCCCATGATCCAGCGCATTACGCACTATATGCTCTAGCGATGTTGCAATTCTCTCTAGCACTGAACGCTGTAATTCACCTTCTATTTGCTCTGCTAAAAACTCAATCGGCTTATTTAGCTCTAGGCTAATTTGATCGACAAGGCGGCGTAATCTAGGCATCAGACGTGCCACAGGAATCATCCTAGACTGGTGCAATTTTTGGACGAGAGACGCGCTCATTCGCCCCTGCTGTACAAGCGTAGTCTCCATATTCCGCATCAATTCATCAGCACTGGATTTCAAATCGCCAATATCGCTCAACGATTCCATCAAACCGTTCGTTAACTGTTGTAACTGGGTGTAACGGTCCATTTCTAAAGGATCGAAGGCTTCCTCGGAGGCTGTATCTAATTGCTCGCGCCGATAGGCAATTTGAGCTTGCGTCTGGGAATCAAGGCGGCGCAATTGATCTGTGGTACGAAGCTGGGCAGACTCTAGCTCGTTGAGTACTTTTAACATCGAGACCCTTTGCTCGTCGAGCTGGGCGCGATTAATGGATATTTCACCCCCAATATTTGCCATCTCTTCAAGAGCATCAACAGGTACTTTCAGCAAATCTATCGCCTTAGGTACTTGCTGGTTATTGGTAGCTACTGCTGCAACCGCAGTGGACTCATCTTCTTTAATTACGTTGCTTTGCAACTGATCCACAAGCAGCTGCCACTGGGAGCGCCAGAGCTTAAAATTAGCTTCATCTGGCTGAGTTTGAGCAGCAATAATTTCGCTTTCAAAGTCGTGAGCTGCAGCTGCCATTTCACGCCAGCTCACCATTCGCGCTCCCCCTTTAAGGGTGTGTAAATAGCGTTTCAAGGCCTCCACAGGGCGCTTGTCGTCTGGGCTTTGCTGCCAATCGATCAGTGCCAAATCGATGGCTTCGATAAGCTCTTGAGCTTCCTCACTAAATATCTCAATCAGCTCTTGATCAACGTCCTCATCAAGCTGAGTAGTTTCAGACTTTCCCGGCGGCGTTTCCTCTGCAGCTATATCTTGAGCGGGCTCTTCTCGAGGCTCGAGCAAAGGCGCCGGAATTTCTTCGGTAAAAGATCGTGCTAATGGAGATTCGACATTTTGCTCGCTATCTTCTAAATCTTGATCGGCGCTTTCAAGTTGATCGGCTAGCTTATGTAGAATGGCTGCATCGATCACCGGTGATTGATCAGCGGCAATAAGATTGAGCGCGTCAAACGCTTGGCTCAACGCGGGCTCAAGATGAGACAATACCTGTTTATCAACAACGTGCCTCAAAATAAAATCGGCGATGCCATTCAGCAAGCTTGCCAACGAAGGTTGGGCTTCAAGAAGCGGCTGAGTCTCATGTTGTAGTTGTTCGGCACAAGTATGCCAATCAAAAGAAAGGTCGTAAGACAACAACGCTGGGTACATTGTATCGAGCGTGTCCCCCACGGCCAAAAGCGTCGTAATAGCACTCTCAACCGCTTCATTTTGAGCTGTATCCCAGGCTTCTATGCGAGCTTGTAACTGTTCTAATGACTGTTGATCTTGCTCATTCTTTAGACACAATGTGGCCATTTTCACCGTTTGTGATAAAAGCTCTAGTGCTTCGCCATCTAATTTATGGGCTAACTTTAGCTTACTTTCGAGTGGCGAAATCAGTGCTATCAAACTATCCAATTTGGCGTTTTTAGCGCCACTCTTTAGCGCGTGAATGGCATGCAATACGTCATTGGGAACATTAACACCTGCGCCGGTTACAGAGGCCTGGTCAACAAAATTAGCAATAGTTTCGAGCAGCGCTTGGGCTTGCTGATAAAACAGGTCTTGTTCCAACGGCTCGTCAGCAAAAGCTTCCTGCCAATCCTGCAACGCTGGCGATGAATGATTAGTTTGTTGCACCAATAGCGAGTTAATTTTTTCTGCTCGTGGTGTCAGTGCATCGCCTTG
>Ga0209961_1000343_pt1 | contig 16132 bp, 9 predicted proteins | sample SalPonA_B_H2O_MG_FD_185719 | JGI IMG/M metagenome (GOLD analysis project Ga0209961, IMG submission 185719) | Water microbial communities from South San Francisco under conditions of wetland restoration - Salt Pond MetaG R2A_B_H2O_MG (SPAdes)... | ecosystem: Environmental > Aquatic > Non-marine... | reverse complement strand
TACGCATGTGGCTCTCCTTAAAAATTAAACTTCAACGTATCGTCTGGGGCTTCAAACATCGTTGCTACATCCTCTACCGCAGCCGCTTTAGGGTTGAGTTTACCTAGACGTATCAGCAGATGGCGCTGTGAGAGGGACAGGTTGATGGCGTAGATGATGGGCAGGGCTTTGCGTATCTTGAGGAAATCCTCGTCAGGCAGCTCCGCTAAGGCCTTCTCGTTGATCATCAACAGACCTTTGATTTTGATGCCTGCTGAGTCGAGTAACTCTTGCGGCCAGGGCATTAGGAGCTTCAGCTCGTCGATCATTCGTAAGGCATTAGCGTAGGTTGGCCCCATCGCCTGTGCGCGTGTCAGGAGCTTTACGATCTCTTCAAGTGCGCCAGCAGGTTTACCCTCTGCATCAAAGAAGACTTCGCCTTCTGTATCTTCACGCATAAGGCCACTCTCTTCATCAAAGATGAGGATGCCGTTCTCGTCTTTAACCACCATCTGGAAAGGGTAGGTCATGCAGAACTCTGGGAGGTAGTTACCCAGCCACTTACCCTGCTTAATGAAAGCGTTATGGTCCGCCTCTTGGCCACAGATAGCGACCATCTGTAGCCCCTCTTTAGTACGCACGAACGCCAGTGGAAAAGCACCCGAGGCGTTCATTATCTCGGACGGTGCGATGGGCAGAAGAGCCAGGCCTTGGTAGCGTTCTAGCGAGCCACGCGTCCAGCTTTTACCTTCAACTGTTTTAGGGCTGATCGGGATGTATTTAGGCATCATCGTCTCCTTGAAGTCAGTGTTCTATAAAAAGAAAAACCCCCACTCCGAAGAGTAGGGGTTCGTAGACTCTCTAATCAAGCCGCTCCGAAGAGTGGCTCGATAGGAGGGGTCTTATGCAGCATCAATAGTGAAGTAGTTGTTGGACAGTGAAGCACCATCCGCACTAGTCACACCTGTCAGCGTGATAGTAGTTAGGTCACCATTACCATTTGCTGAACCACCGAAGGTTTCCTCTTCAACGTACAGCGCCATATTACCAGCAGCAGTGATTTCCCAGAAGATCTCGAGAACAGCAGCGTCACCCAGCGCATCAGCAGTTGTTTCACCATCAGCCATTGCAACAAGCGTGTACTCAGTCTCGCCGAAGTAGATTGAATCACTTCCATCAGTTTCGAAGAGTGTGTTACCAGCCACACCCCAGGTAGTAGCAACGCCCTGAGTTACAACAAACACGTCTTCACCTTGAGTACCATTGATAGTGGCACCATCAACGCTATTTGTAAGCAGTGACTTAGCCAGACCGCCATCAGCTACAGCGCCAGTAATAGCAGTTGTTGCATCAGTGATTGCTTCAGTAAGGGCTTCCAGATCAGTGTTCAGAGTGTACGCTTCTGTAACGTCGGCAATAGCCGTCTCAAGATCAGCAGCTGCTTCTACAAGAGTTTCCAGAGTACCTGTTTCCGTAGCCAGCGTGTTAACCGAGCCCAACTCAGTGCCGTTCGCATCACCATCGACATCGTCTAGATCCGATGCTGCAGTAACAACCGCTGCTGCAGTAGCAGTTTTGTTAGCGTCAGCAGCTTCTTTCGCCGTAGACGCAGCCAGAAGTGCAGTTACGCCTTCGTAGTCGGCTTCTTCGATACCATCTGCCAGCACCAGAGTAGTACCATCAAGAACGATCAGGTCAATTGCAGCGTTTACATCGGTTGTGTCGTCATCGTAAGTTGCAGTACCGTCAACGCCGATTGTGAGAAGATCATTATTCAGACCTGCAGCACTCAAGAATGCAGCTTCTGCACCAGCCAAACCAGCGGTAGCAGTTGTCAGTGCAGCACCAGCCGCTTCATCTGCCGCAACAGCAGCTTCATACGCAGCGATCTCATCAGCCGCATCTAAAGCGTCAACAGCCGTCTGAGCGGCATCTACAAGTGCCTGCTGATCAGCGATATCTGAATCTGAAGCAGCACGAGCTTCGGCAAACGCAGCTGTTTTCTGAGCAGCGGTAGATGTCGCTGCTAGGCCTGTGCCGTACGCAAGGTTGAATGCGCCAACCGCACCAGTCGGTACAAGATCATCAATCTGGTCTTCAACATCATCAGTTGTGGTGTCAGTCGCTGCATCATCGTCAAGATCCAAAGCTGCAAGGAAGTCATCACGAGCTTCCTGAGCAGCCGCCAGAGCGTCAAGAGCTGCAGTGAGGGCCAAGTCAGCAGTAGTAGCTGCAACACCAGCCTGCAGTTCAGCTACGTCAGTAACGTCAGCGTTAGCAGCAGAGAATGCAACAGCACCGTCAACGTTAGCGATGAAATCAGCTTTAGCGTCAGCGAAATCAGCGCTTTCAGTCGCAAGCAGTGCAGTAATAGCTGCATCGATAACTTCCGCACGAGTAGCGCCGTTAGCCAACTGGCCAGCAATCCAATCTACAGCGAAAGCAGTACCGTCAGCAGTTGCAGATGAGGCCATCTGAGCAACAAGCGCTTGAGCGAATGCTACGTTTGTAGTCTGTGGGAACTGAGTTTCGAACAGGTCAAGAGTCGCCAGAAACTCAACAAGAGCAGCCTGTGATTCAAATGCCTGAAGTTCTTCTGTGTAACCACCAGCTGCAGCGCCAAACATCGCTACAGTGACGTTATGTACCTCTGTACTCGTTAGAGCCATGGTATTTCTCCTTGATCAAGGTAATAGATTTTTTATTTACGCAATCAGTCGCGCGTTACTAAGATCGCGCATTAGTACTTTACACAACCTACTACTGCACATATGTGATGGCCATCACACTATTTGCAGTCAGGATGTCTAAATTGCTCAACGGTCCTATGAGACCTGCAAGCCGCACTCCGCATAGAAGATAGTCTAAGAATAAATCCTACGCAAGTCACAAAAGCTGTTAACTTACCGGGATATTCGTGTTCACCAGGAGTAGCTGTAACCCAAACGGAAGAAGGATGCTCGATTTTCGTACAGATCTATATTACTAGACTCGCTGATATTCCTAAGCTGTACGTTGATACGGCTATTTGAATCGATTTTTACGCTACCACCCAGTGCGACCGCTAAACCGGTAACGGTCAGTGGCCGATTACTGTCCAAAAGCTCTGAGAACCCCTTAGAGTCTCTCTCTCTGTAACCCCTAAGTGAACTCCAAAACTCTACTTTGTCTACCTGCCTTGCGAGCCTTAATCCAAGTGAGCTCGATATCCGCTTACCGCCCCAGTAGCTACCGTCGTACTCCATTAGATTTACTGTGGCTTGCAGCTGCCCTTGCGCCCGACCTACAGAAAATTTTCTTATAGCCACCAAACCTACCTGAGCTTTACGGGCGGTACTGTTTTTACTAGCAAAGTTTCGCTCTAGGTTCAGAGAGAGCTCATCTACCAGAGCGAGCCGATCCCCTGCAAACGCTGCCGTTAGTGAAAGGATTGGATTCACCTCGCCCTGGCTGCGATGCAACAGCGCGCGCGCATCAACCCAACCAAACGGCGAATCTTCTTTCAAAAGATAACGCTGGGTTGCTCCTAAGTCGGCCGACTCGTAATTTTCGACTTCGGCAACCCGATGATTTGCAAACAGCAGGAGCTGACGGGCTGAATCCGCTGTGGGTACGGCGGCTTGGTACCCTATTTCGCTGAAAAGACCTGATTGGGGACGGTAATCAGGTGGCAGGTTCAACGCGAGGGTTTCACCACTAATTTCAAGCTCAATTAGCTCTGCTGAAGAGCCAGCATTTAAATTGCTACCATACCCAGTTTGCAGGCGCAGCGTACTGCGTAGCGGTTGAGTGTCAGTTTTCGCTATTGAGGTCGGTGGTGCGACCGCTCTGTCCGGCTTAGCTGATTGGCGGGATGCGATTTTACTCTGCAGTAGGCCTTCGAATTCAACGAGGCGCCTGTTTAGGTCGTTCGGCATATTGGGTTGAGAAAGCAAGGACTGAACTACCCTCAGTGCTAGCCTATGCTGACCGGTAGCATTAAGCGCGACGGCATAATCAACCATCGCTTCGCCGTTTAATGGGTCCAGCATTACCGCGCGCTCAAGCGAGAGCACGGACCTGTCCACGGCACCCGTTCTTAGCTCAAGCAACCCTGCGATTGCGTAGTAGCGCGAGTTAGTGCTGCAGCTGGTTTCAAGTTCTCGTAGCGACGCTAGCTGTTGGGCATCAGTCTGACTTTCCAGTGCGAGGCCGTTGACCAACGTCTCGCAATCAACCTCTGCAATGGCTGCAGTAGAGATAAACAGTGTTGCAAGCAATATGAGCAGAGTGGTTGATGAGCTGCGAACAGATATCAGCAAATTTTTTGAGCCTGATGGAGTTGAGGAGATACCGCTTGGGCAGCTTACTTACCGCCTTTTAATACTTTCAGATGCGAGCCGAACTGCTCCCACGAGTCCTCAACTTTATCTGAAAGCGCATAGATACGTCTAGGTTTGCGCAGTCCTGGCAGAAGGTAGCTACCCATATCTCTGAGCATATCTGTTCCGTAATGCTCAGTAAATCCGCTACCGATAAGTATCGGCTGAGCCAACTCTTCCGTCATCTCCTGTAGGCGAATAACGCGCGTCACCGTGTCGCCCAGTAAGGTGTGTACCCGCCGGCTCTGCGAACCGATAGAACCCACAAGCACGCTGCCGGCATCAATAGCTACTCCCAACGCCAAGGGGTGCCCCTCGTCTATACCCGACTGGGCCAATATTCCCGTAATGCGCAGGTGTAACTCTTTCGCGGCCTGAAGCGCTTGTTCAGGTGCAATATTTTCGGGCCAAGAGACCAGCAGAGAATCTCCCTTTAACTCCTCCACGTAACCCGCCTGGCGCTCTACTACCGAGGTCGCTTCTGTGAGAAACAGATGTAACAGAGCAGCGGTTTCCTCTGGTGGACGTGCCTCTTCGAACGCAGAGAAGTTCCTAATATCAGCACTCAACAGCACTCTGAATTGCCGCTCTGCATCCACGTAACCCTTAGGTAATGTATGCGTGGCACTCTCTGCAACAGATCCAGGAAGGTAAGCACGCAGTGTTGCCACTAGGTGTGAACCGCGTTGAAAACTTACGCGGTGCTCTAGAACACCCAACGCCAAGGCAGTAAACGATAGTGAGAGTGATAGGCCACCTAGGTGGGTTACAAGACTCTCTGTCTGCAGCAGTACTAGCTCAAGTGCGAAAAGCAGTACTGGAAGGGCTATAGCCAGTGCGGGATAGAGCACTACACTGCTGCGGCGATTACTGCGACCTGGCGCTGACACCATCACTACCGCCGCTAAAACAACCAACAGGCCTATCAGCAGCATATTGCTCTGCGCTTCGTGAAGTGAACTACCATTCAGCAGCGACTCAAGTAGGTTCGCCTGTATCATTACACCCGGTGTAAGGGCCTGATGCGGTGTCGGCACCATATCGCCCAAACCAAAAGCGGTTGCACCTACGATTACGGTCTTGCCTTTTAACAATCCATCGGGGATACGCCCCGCCAACAGATCGGAGGCTGAGTAAACGGTAAAGGCATCACTGTTTAGCCGGTAGTCAACCAGTATTTCACCACCCATACCAAGTGGGATAACGTGGGGGCTTTCTTCTGTAGATTTGATTTCCAATGAACGAGCCGGCGCAAGCACACCCTCCGGTTGAGTCAAAGAGAGACTAACACCTTCACTGAACTGAGACAGGTAGCCAACAAGACTAATTGAGGGGTAAACCAGCCCATCAACACACAGCAGTGCGGGCGCACTTCGGATTACCCCATCTGCACCAACCAGCGGTGTTATATGCCCTTTTTCAACCTCGGAAAATCCTGCGGTATTTCCTAAATATCCTGCAGCGACACCGACACCTGCCCCACAGCGTAATGCCGCAAGTGCGCCTGTTAGCGTTCCCTTGCGTGACGCCTCTTCACCGTTGGCGTAGGGGATTTGCCCGATAATCGCGTTGTTCTCAATTAGCGCGGCTATCAAACGGTCATCGCCAGCTTTTGGCTCTGGAAACACAATATCAAAAAGCTGATTTGCTACCTGTCTCTCTTGCAGCCGATCGGAGAGCTCAGCAAGTGTGTCTCTGGGCCAAGGCCAAGCTCCAACTTCCTGCAGGCTGTTTTCGTCTATCGCAATGATCACGGGAGCTGCGTTAGCATCTGATTTGACGGAAGCACTCCAAATCAGATCTTGCCAGATAAATTCAATTTTCTGCTGAACGCCCGGAAATACAGACAGTGCCACCCAACACAGCACAAAAACGAGCGCTATAACCACCGCTCTTAAACGCATCAAACTGATGCGCTCTGGATTTAGGCTGAGTATTGATGACATAACTGGCATGACTACTTGCGACTATCCCAGAGTGTGCGCCCTTCAATACGCAGATCTGGTGTTATGGATGATTCGAAAAGATAGGCCGCTTCATCACCCGATCCATCCACACCTCCACGAAGAGTCACCCCCTCAGTTTGGTTAAGCAAAACGCCGGTTTTGCTTACCAAGCCCTCGGCCTCAAAACGATAGTCGCGACCCGCCTCATCAACCAGGTTCAAACGGGTGTCGAACGCGCTATCTCGGAAGTTCACGGTTAACTCTGCTTGGGTCGCGGCTAGCGCTTGGGAATCGCCCGCGCGGATAGCCGCTGCATTAATACCAGCCAGCTCGAAGCTGATGGACTCTCGTAGGGTAGCCGCTTCAAACTCACTCGATTCACGGTAGAGCCCGTAACCCGAGTCGACAAGCAACACTTTGCGCCGGTCACGGGCATCACGATAGTTAAGCGTAATCTTGTCACTACTTTCCAGCGTGACTGAGTAACGCCCCCAAGCCATCGCACGCTGCTCTAGCGCACCATCAGATATCAACCCCTTCAGCAGAACAGGCTCGCTTTCGGCGTCTTGAGAGGGGCTAGCCTCCTGCACAACAAGCTCCACTGGCACGGTATTTTCGAATACTCGCTCAGGCAAATCGACGGCGATTTCAGCGTCCACCTCAGCGCTGTTATTTATCTGCGATTGCGCGCCTTTGCTTACCGCCGATTCGGCGGATTCACTACCTGCACTACTCTCTGTAGCGCTGTTTGTATCGCCCTTTCGTTCGCTTTGCGGGCTGTCTTGCAGACTGCTATCAGGGTCAGGAGCCGACAACTCTTCAAGAATCTGCGCACTGAGGGGTATGAACCGCGCAACTGCATCCTGAGACGAGACGAAAATAGCGCGCTGTTCATTGGAGAAGAGTTCTACAAAATTTGACTCACAAGGCCCAACCCCACTTGCCGAACAATTTTCTGAAAAGGGTGCTACAACTATCCCGCCGGAGTTTACTATCGCTTTGGTCTGCTCGCCGTTTGCCGCCACAACAAAGTCTGTACCCCGCACTCCTATGGCTGCTACAGGCGTATTCAAACGAAACTTATCTTTGGCGTTATGTGCACCCTCACCGGAGATTGAGCGCACCACCCCTTTTAGTAGGTTCAGTTTAATCTCAGACTCTGATGGCCGTGTTGGGTTATAACGGTAGCGCTCAATCAATAATTCGGAGTTGGGACGAACACTCAAAAGCGCGCCATCGACAAATGCTAGATGAACCACCCCGTCAGCCCCGGTGACCACTAAATCACCTTCAAACAATGATTGATTCACCTCAGTAGCTCTGGTTTCTGAACCCGAGCCCTCCCGAATTACAACCTCACCCAATATCAGTTTGGTCTGAGCTACCACTGGCACTGAAACCGACTGGGCAATGACAGGCCCTGCCAACATAAGGGCGATAAGCGTTACTAACCCTACAAATCTGAAAAACATATAACCACCAACTCCGCGCCACTGCGCAGGCAAACCATACCGAGTGGTTAAATATTATCCTACTTATCCGAGAAAAGCTGTGATGGACATCACACAATCGCCCCCACCGGGGAGCTAATTACTCTCTGTTCAATCTGCGATATAATCCTGGGATGTTGATGTCACGTCCGACCTACGCCGAATGTCCAACCCCTTAATTACGCCTGAGCTTTTTGGCTCGTTTCCTCTATTCGACTCCCTATCTACACAAGAACTGTCAATACTGACGCCTTGCTCGCGTCTCGTTTCGATCAACCGACGCGGTGTGCTATATCAGATTGGCGATAAAAGTGAGCAGGTTTACTTCTTATTCGAGGGTCGGTTACAGGGCGTGGATTTCACACTTGATGGTCGCGAGGTCGGATTGTTCTTTGTCGAACCCAAAGATTATTGCGGCGATCTCGGACTGTTTGACCGAGGCCCCCAGTCAGAGACTGTTATTGCTACCGTAAAATCAATGGTGCTTGCAGTACCCTCAGATGAGCTCCGCTCGATTATATTCAGCAACCCAACGACTGTAGCTCGAGCCACAGAGCGGGTCGCCCAACGCGTAAGGGCTATGACAGCTCAAAGAGCTATTCTTGCTATACCGGACATACCGCAGCGTGTTTGCGCGCAGCTCGCTCTGCTAACAGAACAATCAACGATTGCTGCGAGCGACCGAAGGATCAGTAATCCGCCAACGCACCAAGAGCTTGGAATCATGCTTAATACTACTCGCGAGTCGGTTACTCGTGTTTTCCAGCGGCTGCAGAATGCAAATATCGTTAGAAAAGAGAGCAGCGCAAGCCTGGAAATATTGGACCCCGAAGCACTAGGTCATATCGCTGAAGGCCACTCAAAACTCTAATCTAGTTTAAGAGTTCAACTCTTCGCGCAACCGTTCGATTGCTTGATCCCCCATCTCTTTTACTTGTATATATGCGCCATCCAGCTCGCCTTGACGCTTTGCGCGGATACCAATATCCATAGGGACGCGATAGAGTGAAGTTGTCTTTTCAACAAATTTGAAGTTTGACTCGTAAGCATAGCGTCGCCACAGATGCCAATCTTCCAGGTAATCGAGACTCTCATCGAAACCGCCCCGTGAATCAAACAACGTCTTCTTAAAGATGATCGCTTGAATAGGTATGTAATTACATATCGCGAGCTGTGCTGAATCGAACGGTTGCCGCAAACTGGCGACCTGACGGTATTCACCCTCTGCGAGCGCGGCGCCCCGGCTCTTAACATCAGACTCAACTTCCCACGCCAGTGAATACGCGGCATCGAGTTCTGGATTAGCCAAAATCTCGCTCATGAGTGTCTCCACATGATCGGCATAGAGAAGGTCATCGTCATCCAACAACATCAGCCACTCACCCTTCGCGTTCTGCATACCGGCATTCCCTGCATGCGAACGCCCTACCTTAGCCAGTGGGGTGTATTGCACGTTCATCCCCGCGGCTCGAAAACGGTCTACCTCTGATCGCTGGGCGTCTCCGCCATCTTCAACGACCACCCACTCGATATTGGGGTAGGTCTGGTTTAGGACCGACTCACCACATTGCCGCAGAAGCATGTCTCGCCCTGCAACCGTGCGGGTGACAATACTCACAAGCGGATAAACTGCAGCCTTAACGAATTGCGCTTCACAAAACGCCCCAATGCGTGCTTGCTCATAATCCATCAAGCGAAATGGGTGGCGTACCTGAGACAGCGATCTGCGTTCAATCAAAAGCGCCGGAACGTAAGGCACAATTCTCGTCAGCATGCCTCGGAACAGTGCTTTACGACTCCCCGGAAAAGGCGAGCGCAACATCAATGCGAACGCCAAGGGTATAACGGCAATCGCATCAGCAAAGGCGCCAAAGCGAAGTCGAAGGAAGAGATTACCGATTAAACTGCCGACGTACTGTGCGGGTTTTACTTGCCCAGCCTCCTCGTAGGTGTAGTGCCAGACGACAGCTTTAGGGCAATACTTCAGTTGATACCCAGCATCGCGCAGCCGGAACGAGAACTCGACATCCTCTCCGTATAAAAAGATTCGCTCATCGTAGCGCCCGACCTCCTCAAAAGCATCGCGACGCAACAGGACACAAGCATGCGAGCACCAGCTGGTTTCACGCGTAACAGGATCGTAAAGCTTAGGGTGCTCGAATGGCTTTTGACGAGCCTCCCAGCAAGCCACTTCCGGGTTGGAAGACAGTGCGTCAGCCACGATGGACCTTAGCATTGCTGTATCAAACTCGATATCCGGGTTCACAACCAATATATAAGGATTGTTGCCAGGGGCGATAGCCGCGTTATGCCCCGCTCCAAAACCTTGGTTAGGGCGCTCTAGCGTGTCAAATCCTGCGAATCGTTCCCCAAACTCTTCGCGAAGCTCATTCAAGGTATCGACCGTACTATCGGTTGAGCTGTTGTCTGTAAAACGCAGATGTAGCAGATCTAACGGATAATTCTGTTTTACCAAACTTTCGACAAAGGGCCTTAATAATTTGGCACTGTTATACGTGACAATCGATAGATCAATCGGGGGCAACTCGGAGAAATCAGAACTCACATTTAGCGGTTCACTCTGCTCCAACAGCTTCAACCTTCTAACCAAACGTGCTCGCGCTACTTTCGAATTCTGACCCGAGTAATAAGAGGCGTTCAGTTTTTGACCAACCTTTGTTGTAACAGCTCTTACGTAGCCTTTGGCGATTCTCGGAAGAGGAATACGTGCCCAAAGGACACGTATTGCCATGATGGCATCTCGTTTGATGGAGCGCTGTCCCCGCGCCCACTCGACAACCCTACGCAAGGGTTTGGTGACTTTCCAGAATATAGCGTTTTGATAACTAAGTACGAGAGTATTTGCTTCAGACAGTTGCTCTTCTAATAGAACAAGGCGCTGCTTATTTAGCAATAGCTCTGCACTGGCGGCATCCCTCTCTTCCGTAAGGCGAATCGTTTCAGCGTTCAGTCTGTCGGATTCCTCCCGCTGCGCCTTGAGCAGCAACGCCAACTCTTCAGAGTAGTTGCTCGCCTCGGTTAGTTGCGTACTCGCGGACTGCAAAACAGCAGTAAAGCGAGAATACTCCTTATCAACTATTTTTTGCTCAATATCGGCATGTTTCAAACGATAAAAAGCCTCTGCGTGCGTTACCTCCATCGACAAGGTGTAGGTGCGAAACTGATTGAGACCTGAAATATGCACATCGTATCGCTGCGCAGCCAATTGTGATTCAAAAACACTCATTGCCTTCTGCTTCAAATCGTACTGATCAGTTACATCTATGAGCGTGTTTGGCTGCAGCGCCACACCAACCTCGTACATCAGCAGATCGGCTACCCCATCGTACTGAGAGATAGCATCCAAAACAGACTGCGCGACACAAACGTGATCACGGTGCATCTCCCAAATGGATGGGGCAAACACCAAATCAGGATTTAGAGCCTGCAACAACTCCAAAACACGTTGAGAAATCTGTGATTCATTGTCGAAGAGTTCACCATCATTGAAGTCAAAGAACACGGGCTCCTTGTAGCCCAGCAACTGTGCCGCAGCCAAAGACTCAGAATGTCTGACTTCTGATGTACCAGCACCAAGACCAGTAGATCGGCTCGCAATAACAAACACATTTATATCGGCGCCATCCTGCGCCAATTTTGCCAACGTTGCGCCACAACCAAACACCTCATCGTCAGGATGAGGTGCGAAGACTAGAACGCTTTTCGCCGTTAATTCCGTTGCGACAACCGGGGTGTAAAATGTCTCTATATTCATCTAAAGTCCGTATCTCCGCCCAACAGCCACCACTTACCCGTAATATCGTTGCGATAAGACTTGTCGCTCAAATTTGCGGTAGGGACAATAACTTCTGTGGGTATCTCTTCATCAACTGGCGCGTCCTTCAACCAAACAGCCGCGGCAGGTGTCGCCCAGCAAAAGATTGCTGTTAGCCCATGTGAAGCTGCATATGTGCCAACAGCTGCTACTATCTTCGGAACATTCCGGCGGGGAGCAATTATATCGAGCAGCTCAGCGCGACTCTCACTCGAATAAAACTTGATTACAGCAACGCCGATCACCTTACCCGTAAAACGCGTGTAGAGAACGATAACTTTGTAATCATCGGTCTCCCCCAAACCGAACCGCTCGTCTAATCTCTCGAACGACCGCTCGCCTACGGCAAGCTCGCCAATATCGGAGAGCATCTCCGACCAAAACCTTGAGACCAATTCACGGTCTGCCCTTGCGATACTTCGCCAACCGTATCGCCGTAGCAAAGGTTTAGCGACCGACCATCGCAGTTCAACTATGTGATCGGCTTTTCGATAGAGCCCAAGCTTTTCAGCAACCTTATAGGCTCGCTCATTAGGAAAACCGAAGGCGTAATCAAAGCTCTTGCCAATACCTACATGTTGCTCAATAAACTCGCGTGCCATCTGATAGAACACACCGGCACGCCCCAAACTATTGCGAGCGCGTGTAGATACCATGACATCGCAAGCTTGACCAAACCGTACTCTCTCACCGCTGAGATACCCAAAACGCTCAACAACGCCATAAAATGCTTCTATGCTCTTCGCAGTTTCAGCCACGCGACATGCTCCAAGGCTGTTCTGATACTTTTTAAGCCAGACTGCAGGGGAGACCTGTTTATGGAACACCTGTTCAAAAAGTTGAGTCAGCGGAAGAGCATCCGCCGGCGTTGCCACGCGCACCGTATAAGCCGTTCCACGACTACGCGTATCAGAAGCCTCCAGAGAGTCAGTGGTCGCAGAAACAGCGATATGCTCACAATTTTTCCATTCCCTTCGCAGCGATACCAGACCGCGTGCAGCTGACGATTGCACCACGTTGAAGAATGCAACGGGATCGACCTCTTCATACGGGAATAGACCCCGGTCACAAAAGAGGATCACACCTAGACGGTATCGCCCTTTGAGAAGCGGGATTGCTTTGAAACGAATTTGTACGAAGGCTCGCCCCGACGAGTCAATATCCAGCGACAGTCCATCCTCCCAACTGCCACAGCTAGTGACTAGCAGGCCTGACTCAGAGTGTATCGCTAGCGCTACACCCGGCGGCCTCGAGCGATCACCACGATATACAAAGTTTACATCAACAAGTAGATCCTCAACTCCACTCTCGAGGCAGAGTTCTCCCTGAGCATTTGCTGCCATTGCGGAAGTACTTGCGACACTAACACGCTCTATCCAAGCCTCCTGAGAAGCGGCTGATTTTTCAGCGGCCATCTCAGCCGCAGACGACTCTGGCGCAGCTAAGGCACTCGAAGTAGAGCCAGCATCCAGAAAGCTCTGATATTCTGGAACTACAACCTCAGGAGGGCCATCTGCGCGCACCACCCCTTTATCGAGCCATATGACCCGATTACAGAGGCTCTCTATCTGATACAACGAGTGGGAGCAAAACAGTATCGTTTTACCGCGGTCCTTTAAGTCCATAATACGATCGAAGGAGCGTTTGGCGAAATCACCGTCACCAACCGAGAGTGCTTCATCGATTATCAGGACATCTGGATCAACACTGATAGCGATCGAAAAGGCAAGACGAACATACATACCGCTTGAGTAGGTTTTTACCGGCTGATCTATAAATGCAGCCACGCCGGAGAAGTCGATGATTGACGCTATTCGTTGCTCTATCTCCTGCTTCGCTAACCCAGCAATCGCACCTGCTAGGTATATATTTTCGCGCCCACTAAATTCAGGATTAAAACCTGCGCCAAGCTCTAGCAAGGCCGCTATGCGGCCGTCCACTTTAACACTGCCCGAAGATGGTGAGAGAGTTCCACAAACTAGTTGAAGAAAGGTTGACTTGCCCGAACCATTTTTGCCAACAATCCCAACGACATCTCCACGCTGCATCGAGAGATTAACCGTATCAAGCGCCACGAACGATCTAAACAGATGACGCCGCTCCCCATAGAGGAGCTGTTTTAGACGATCGCTAGGTTTGTCGTATAGGTGATAGACCTTTTGAAGCCCAGACGCTTTGATCACTTGATTAGAGGACATCCGCGAATCCTCTCTTCAAAGTTCGAAACAACTTAAATCCCGCGACAAAAAGCAACAGACCAATACAAAGATGAATAAGAAGCGCAGTATCGAGAGGCCAATCGCCATCTAGAACACCTTTTCGCACAGCTTGGATGATCAATGTCACTGGATTAAAAACTATAACTGACTGAACTGCCTGCGGTAGAGCGGTTACTGGGTAGAAAACAGGCGAGAGAAACATCAGAGGTGTGATGATCATAGAGACTATTGCTTTAATGTCCTGCACATATACACCAAGCGCTGCAATCACCCAGGAAAGCCCGACAAGAAACGGGGTAAATATTAGTAGAGCGACAACAGCAGAAAGACTCGAAAGCGGCAGACCGCCCTTAAAAATCACCATACCAAAAAACAGTACACCTAAGCTGACAAAAGCAAAGAAAAGCGAATTGAGTACTGAACTCCAGGCTAGCAGCTCAAGCGGAAAAACTACTTTTTTGACCAAATTTGGCTGTTCAGATATGAGACCTGGTGCACGGCCTAGGACCTCAGCGAAGAAATTGAACACCAGCAACCCACTGAAAAGATTAAGAGCGAAGTCGACACCTGACTCTGCTCCCGGCCATTTAGCACCCAGCACATCTCGGAAAACAAATGTGTAGACCAGAAGCATAGATAACGGAACAATGAGTGCCCAAACGAGCCCCAAAGCCGATCCCTTGTAGCGCTGTGCGATCTCCCGCACAACCAATTGCTTGAGAAGATTACGCGACTCCGCGGCGAGAAAAACCTTTATCAACTTAACCTAAAACCCACATCTAAACTTGACAGGATGTTGTTAGAAACGCGTTCTATCGATACGTCCACTTTAAGGGCGCTAATGATACGGTAATGAGGCTAGCTTTCACACCAGTATATCTAAGACGGATCGGTAAACTAGTTGACAGAGAACGCGCCACCAAGCACGGCTTTGTTACTGCGCTGTTCTTCGAAATATGCTACTCTCCTCCCCTTTGCCATGGTGCGTGCTAGCTAGCGAATTGATCGAAAGCAGTTGATTTATGCGTGTATGCCCCAAAGTAGACTCACGACTAGCGTTTAAGTTTCCCAGCGAGCGATATTTTGACAAAGAAAAAGACTGATCTTGAACTGGCTTTGAAAGCATGCCGCTCAAGCTTCACCAGCGTTGGATTGTTCAGCATGTTCATCAATTTTCTGATGCTGGTTCCCGCGTTTTACATGCTACAGGTCTATGATCGAGTAGTGACAAGCGGAAGTATCCCGACACTGGTCATGCTGACCCTTCTGATGCTGTTCTTAATGACAACGATGGGCAGCTTGGAATGGGTTCGCTCGCGTATCATGGTTCGTGTAAGTACACGGTTAGATACCATTCTCGGCTCTCGCCTCTTTGATGCCAGTTTCAAGCAGGCGCTATACACAGGCGGTGCAAATACATCCGCACAACCTCTCAATGATCTGACGGGTCTTCGGCAGTTTTTGACAGGTAACGGACTGTTCGCCTTTTTTGACGCGCCTTGGGTACCGATCTACGTATTCATAATGTACTTGTTCCACCCACTTTTTGGTGCGGTCGGAGTCGTAGCCGTAATCATACTCTCGTGCTTAGCGTTAATTAACGAGAAGGCCACAAGCGGCCTGCTGAAAGAGGCCAACCAAGAGAATATGGGGGCAACGCAGCTTACCACCAAAAACCTTCGGAACGCCGAAGTTGTTGAATCTATGGGTATGCTGCAAAACATTAAGAGCCGGTGGCAAGAGAAGAACAAACGTGTTCTAGCGATTCAGTCAATTGCTAGCGACCGAGCGGGCATTCTCACATCCGTATCCAAATCCTTGCGTCTCATAGTGCAATCATTGGTTCTAGGTCTAGGGGCATATCTAGCCGTGCAGAAAGAGATATCTCCCGGCCTAATGATTGCTGGGTCAATACTCTTGGGTCGCGCACTCGGCCCGATTGACCAGATGATCGGTGTTTGGAAACAGTTCGTCAGCGCTCGTTCGCAATATCAGCGACTCAACGATCTACTCGGAAAAATAGCAGAAGAACCCGATCGGATGTCGCTGCCGGCACCACAAGGGGCAATTGCTGCGGAACAGGCCGTTGTAGCCGCACCGGGAAGTCGGACTCCAATAATCAAAGGCGTGAACTTTAATGTTCCCCCCGGGTCGATGGTCGGCATCATAGGTCCGAGCGCAGCCGGCAAATCAACTTTCGCCAGAGCCTTGCTTGGCATCTGGCCAACACTGTCCGGTAAAATTCGCCTTGATAAAGCTGATATATTCACCTGGAACCGGGAAGAGCTCGGCCCTCATGTAG
>Ga0209961_1000342_pt1 | contig 16141 bp, 21 predicted proteins | sample SalPonA_B_H2O_MG_FD_185719 | JGI IMG/M metagenome (GOLD analysis project Ga0209961, IMG submission 185719) | Water microbial communities from South San Francisco under conditions of wetland restoration - Salt Pond MetaG R2A_B_H2O_MG (SPAdes)... | ecosystem: Environmental > Aquatic > Non-marine... | reverse complement strand
TTGAAAAAGCAGTTAGAGGTTGTATATGGAAAGCTTCATGACGCTTCTATGTAGAATGTTCTACAACGTTAGAGAAGCCATAGATACTGGTATTAACTCATTCGTATGGCTTAGGTGTTTAGATAGCGACCGCGACATTAACGCGGCCAAGAACATTCTTGCGGTCGGACATGGCCGTCCTGTAGAGGGAATCCCCGCGCTTTAGCGCGGGGAGGATGTCAATGTAGATGAATATAAACGCCACAATCGATAGGATAATTCCGGTTGTTACGTAAGCACGCTTTTTCCGATTAGGATCAAAATCCTCCAACATACTTGCACATATAGGACACGCGGAATAACTGATCATCCCTCGGTCGAAAACGAGTCGTGGTACGACACGGCTTTTGCAGCTCCAACAGTCCAGCTTCACGTCTTTCGATCCTGTTTGCTCAGGCGTGGTTGCTTGCGCAATTTCGATATCCCGCGCTGACAGTCCCTTTTCGCCACTCACCCCTTCGAAAGTGACTTGCTCACCGGGTTTTGGGATGCGTGCACCAATCACATCCCTGATATCGAAACAGTAGTCGCAATTCTGGGGGTCGGTGATCAGCCCGCGCCCCTTCTCGTTCGAAAACCATTTAATTGTGCCGAAATGCTTTTCGTTTCCCAATTTGATGCTCCTCGGAGCAGAGCTAATTGCCCTGCCTCTGTAGGTTGGTCAGTATCGCGAGTCCACCGCTGTTTGCTTGCGTTGCTGCTTGGTCCATTGCAGCCATGGCTTTCTGGGCGAGGAAGTCACTTTGCTCCGTACGATTTCCGTCGGCATCGCCGTAGCGTTGACCGTACTCCTTGTACATCTCATCGATGGAGTTTTGATGGTCATTGAAAAGCGCTTCGGTAAAGCCGTAGTTGTGTGAGAAGTATTCTGTTTCTGCTTGACTGAGTTCTGCTCGTTGAGCCATAGCTGATTGCGCTTGGACCGCTGCGCTCGTGGCATCCCGTCTCTGGTCATAGGTGAGTGACTTAGGATTGTATGAACCATCTTGATTAAGGTGAGCGAAGGTACCGTCGACACCAAATTCTGCCAGCTTCTCCTCTGGTATTGCACGCGTCATCGTCTCAAGCGCTTGACCTGCGTTGGAAACATTGCGCTCTATCCACTGGTGCGCATCCTGCACAGGGTTATAAGTGCCTTGAAAACCTTCCAACGCAGCTCGGGCCTCTGCTTGTCGGTTGCCTTCAACGTTGTCCATCTGGGCGTTTCCAACTTTACCTACGGTTGCCTTTGTGTTGTGGTATTGGGCGGTTGGATCTCCTTCAACCTGACTCACTTCCGGTTGGCTGCTCATGTCTGGTCCTGCGAGGCCGTAGGCGCGTGAGTCGACACCTGGGAGGTCGGCATCCTTCACAATGCCTTGGTTTGCACTGTGATCCCCAGTACTACCGTAGTTACCCATCCCTGCCATCTGGAGCGCCGTTGCAGCGATTGCAGCTCCTCGGGCAAACTGAGCGCTGTCCTTGCCGTAGGCTCCTTCTGATGTCAGTGCTTGCAGGTTTGCAGCGACTCGAGCTCTATCCTCATCAAGTCCCTGAGAAACAAATTGATTCTCAAGCCGTTGTGCTTCTGCGCGAACGCTTTGTGGGACGTGCTGCATCGATTGGTTCAGATAGTTTACACCCGCATTGCCGTTCTCTTGCCCGTTTTCGAACATCGTACCGGCCAGTGCATCGGACGTTCTCCCTGTGGTGTTTTGGAGGGTCGTCGCGAGTGAACTTGCGTCTTCGTAGGCTTTGGTCTTGCTAAGCGCATTAGATGCTGTGCTCTGGAAGGTCTCACCCGTTTGTTCGTTCCACGTAGTTGTTTTACCAGCGGTTGTATCGCTTGCCGCCATCTCTTGTACCGATCTGTTGAGTGCTGCACTGTCACTATCACTCAGACTGGCTCCCGTGCGCCAGCTTCCACCGCTCGAGGTGCTGAGAACCGTAGTCGAAACATTTCTGTCGGAGCTATTGATGCCGCCCTCAAGGCCGCCTCCTGCCGGACCTTTGCCTCCACCTGCTTTTACTCCGGCTGCCGCTCCCAATGCAACTGCGGCAACCGCTTGCTCTTCGTTGCCATGCGTGTAGGTGCCGTCTTCCATGCGCGCACGCGCCTCGTCGACAATCGCTGTCCGCGACTCGGAATCCATCGATGCAACTGCGCGCTGTGTTGCATTGATCATGCGCTCTCCCAGCACGCCTTGTTCAGCTCTAGAGTGAGCTTCAACCAATGAGCTTTGCCACGTTTGGTTAGCTGTCTCAGCTTCACTCTTAGTGCTGCGCTGCATATTGGCAATCGCGTTGCCGAAACTAATCGTCGCATAACCTGCGTACCCTTCGGTACCCATGCCCGACACGGAGTTACCAGAGTACATCGGAGCAATATTTGCCATAGGGGCTGTTGATCGAACGTCCGGTGTAGCCAATTTCTCATTAATTGAGTCGCCACCTTGGAGACGTCCGGCAAGGTGTGTGGCGGTAATAGCCGAACCGTAGATCAACATCAACGCCAGAGCAGGGGTAGATGCTGCCAGTACACCGCCGGTGGCAATCCAGTTCTGCATCACATCGCTGGCGCTGTTAAGCGCGTAGATCGAGTCCCAATTGTGCGTAGCGATCGAGTTGTACGCCTGGACTTCGCGAGAAGCGGCCGTGTGTATATACAGATTCACGATAGCGAGAATAGGAAGCCAGAGCTGAATCCATATAGCCATTGCGAAGTATTTGCCCGCGAGCTGGATACCTTTCTGTCCCATGACGATTACGAATGCCATGATAGGGGCTATGGCGAAGAGGAAGGCTTCGAAGAACGCCATCATCGGTCTCACGATCGACATGAAGAGGGTCTGCTCTGTCGCCCACTGCGTGTTTCGCTGCGCGATCGCTTGGTTCACCATCAGGGAACCATTCACGTCTTGGAATGAGTCGTACTTCGCTGCGGTTGCCTGCATCAAGACAGGCTCGACAAGTCCCAGCAGCATATAGTTGCTTGCATCGACGGCGCTGCCCATAACCGCTTGAAGGCTGGCAGAGAGTTTCGTGGTCGCTGTATCAGAACCGTCAGATGCTAAATTCGATGCATTGAGCCCAAGTAGAGATTTGACGGCGTTCTGTGCATTGGCACCGGACAAATCCGTCGCGCTGTCCGCATTATCAACAAGTAAATCCCACGCATCTGTACAGGTCTCGAAAGAGCCTTGTGAGTCCGCTGCATCGAGGAAAACCTTAGTGCCGTAAAGGTTTGAGTCGAGTTTAAGCATCGCGCTTGCATTGCTCGTTATGAACTGATCGGCTGTCGCCATGCCGAGGTCGATTTTTCTCAACGAACAGTCTTGGATGTAGTTTGCCCATGACTGTCGGATATCGATAAAGCCACCGCCATGATCGGCGTTCAGCCCCATCCATATCGCTTCGGAGTTACCCAGTTCACGCACGTCAGTTAACAGTTTTAATGATTCAGCAAACTGCGTTTCGGTGACCTTCGGTACGATCGGACCGTAGGCGACTTCGAAGGTCTCAGTGAGTTTCAAACCAATTGCGGAAATTACGCCGCCCGCAGCGGCTGGGCCAATCGGCACATTCTCTACAATTCGAACATCGCCTGTGTAGTTATCTTCGATGATCACCTTCGCTTTTGGGATAAACATCGTCGCATAGATGAGCAATCCGACCAGCACCCACTGCCATTCCATCCCCTTACCACCGCTCGCGATAACCGAGAAGGCCGCGACAAATACGGATATGACAAGGCCGATCTTGATGGCTTGAGTGATGAGGCTGACATCGGGATCTTGGTTGAAGATCATGGCGACAGCGATGAGTACTTGCTCAAGGAAAGCAGAGTCACCGATCGAGTAGATAGTAAATTCGGTCATATCAGCTCCTAGCGTGCCGCAGTATTGATATAGGTGGGCTTCGGCGCATTATCGACAAGGAAGCGGTAGTGCTCTTCAACCTCTCGAACCGAGCCGTATTTCACGAGCAGTGATTCGTACTCTGCATCGATAACCGCTTTGCTTCGTCGAATCTCTGCGAGTGCAGGCTCTTTATAGGTCGATTCATCCGATGCCATCGCCACTTCAACAGCGCGGAAGGCATTCTTTGCCATCGTGTAGGCGTACTCGATCGCGATAGGTTTTAGGGAGTTGCGTAACATATCCTCTGCTGCTTGCGCATTGTGCGCCAGCGCGAAGATCTTGCCACCAATCGAGTGGGGTAGGGAGGACAACACGGCTTTCTGCTCGTCAGTAAGGGTCACATTTAGTTGACCGTTACGAAACGCATCGATAACGCCGCCAGAGTTAAGGAGGACATCTGTCAGTTTTTCTTCAAGTCCCTCGATGTCTTTGGTTGCTACATCGCTTGACGAGATACGGCAGGTTTTATTTGGATCTGAGGTGGGGCACTGGTAGATAGATACACCAGCCCGGCCTTCAACAAAATCTGTAAGCGTGATCCGTCCGCCGGGAAGAATCCTGATATCAGGCCGCTTATCACCGTCAGAAGACGTCACGATATCACCGATGACTACAGAGCCGGTCATCGACATCATTTCAACAATAAGTGTGGTATCACCGCCATCTTTGAACCAATTCTGCGCGCTTTGCTTCACGAGCGCCTTATAGACAAGGTTGCCAGATTCTTTTTCGAATTTTTGCACCGAGGGATGACTTGAGTTTACGGCCGCTGTGTCATCGATACGAGTAAATGCGGTTGGTGCTGTTCCGATATGGCGAGTGACTTCCATGAAGTCATCAAAGAGGCCGGTTGAAGTTGTCTCTAGGCTGTACTGAGAATCGAATTTTCTATCAAGATTGAGCATGTCCGAGCCTGTAGCGAGGATGCCTTGTGCCATTTCACATGAGTTACCCAGCCTTGCGTTCATCGCTTGGATTTTGCTCTGAAGCTCGTTCATCCACTTTGAACAGCCCGGACACATCTGATCGAGTGCAATTTGGAACGCATAGCCTGGTGCTGCGGCCGCAACTGACCGGAAGAGTTCAACCAATTCATCGGCTGAAACAAACGAAAATGAGCCCCCGAATGCGTCAATGCCGTTACAGCCGCCCTTCGCGGAAGGTGCAACAAATGAAACTAGGTTTTGATCCCAGACTTCAGTTTTATACGTGTACCGTCCACCAAAGTACCCGCCTCGGCGTTGCGTCTCGAATGCGCCCGGTGCGGAGTAGTTGGACATCCCGTTGTAGATTTTGTCTAACTGCCCTTGAAAATCTGCGTGTGCAGTCGAGGCTAAGCCCAGTGTCAGCGCAATCCCTGCCGTTCTTACTATCTGTTTGATTCGGGTCATTAGAAATTGCCTCGTGCTTGAAGTTGCTGAATCAGCTCAGCCGCTGGAACGGGTACGTTGGGATCGAAAATAGTGTTATCTGGGACTTCGGCGAGTGTGTGCGAATAGTCGACGACGCGGGCCTTGTTGTATTCAGCTTCCGTGATCACGCCCAGACGAAGGGCTGAGACGGCAACACGTTTCTCTAAACCAGAGAGTGCAACCATGTTCTGGCTGAGCACATCGAAGGTTCCGTTACCATCCATCAGTGCGATCGCTGGATACTTTTGGATATTGAGTTGGGCTGTGTGCCCGTTGTCCGGCAGCACATCGCCAAGCACCCTAAAACTTTCAGAGAGTGGCTGTACGGCGATGGGTACCATCGAGAATCCGTACATATTGATAAAGGTCTCGAGCACATTCGCTTGGGCGAAAGACTCTTCTGTATTTTCGACGAATACAAAAAGACCTGCTCGATCACCGATCTTTGCCATCAGCTCTTTCTGGTTCACCCGCGCTTTGTTATCGACAACGTCCTTGGCGAACTGCGAACTTGGACGGCTAAGGTCTGCATCAAGTGATGTACCCAGAGTGACACGCTCAGAGACTTCGCTGAATTTGGTCGCCTTATCCATCGAATATTTTTGTAGGTACAGGTAGGCCGCCACATTCTCAGGTGTTGGGTTGTCGATCGCTGCATCGAGATATTTCGGTAGATTTGTCCGAATCCACTCCGCCGATAATGGAGCTGGGCCCGCTGGCTCAGTAGGCGCAGGTGGTGGTGCTTCTGCTTGCACTGGAGGTTTCGCTGGAACCTCAGGCTCAGGTTGCTCCTCTTCAGGCTCGACCAGGCGAGGGTCTTTGTACCAGAAAAATCCCTCCTGCTTTCCATCCAAGAACCGAGTTTCAACCGCAAATGCAGCCTGCGCTGTAGCGAGTGCGATGCTGATTGTCAGTGTGCTAGCTAGTAATCGCGTCATCGTAAATACCAAAATTTTCAGTACTTACAGACTAAGAGCCTTGTGCGCGACTTTCGGATGCAATCTGGTCTCAACGAGACCTGTTTGCACCAAATTGCTTTGAAAAGCGGAAGGAGGGTGTTGCGCTCGAAATGCGTGTGGCTAGTCTGATAGTGAGCCTTAGCTCGGGTGACTGAGCATTCCAATTGTGGCTATTAACTGACTACCACGGAGTCGATGAAACATGGGTCTTCTGGAAATTGAAAGGGTAGAGCGGAATATTGCGGGCATTCTGGAACAGGGTCGGCAGTTGCCCAAATCGCTCGAGCGCGAACTGATAATACAAATCGCTGACTATCAGCGGCATCTGAATGAAATCGTGATACCTCGACAGCAAGAGCTCGAAGAAGAGGTTGAGACGCTGCGCGAGGCTAATGAGGATCTGGAACGGCAAATTGAAGATGCGTCGGTAACAAACGATAGTCTCTGCCTCAGCATCTTAAACCGGTTGGAAACGTCGATGCTGTCTCACGAGGAACGCGGTTTTTTGCTTGAGCTTGCGCAGTTCGCAGTGAGCGTTGACGAGCAGCTAGAAGGTCATGGGGGGGCGGGTCAATACACCCAGCGATTAGCCGTGCTGAAGGCGATTTTTTCAATTCCAATGCAATGAGTGATGAATAATGGAAGAAATATATAACGCAGGAAAAGTTGCCGCTCTGAGTGGCATTGAGCTGAGCGAGAACCCCTACCAAGGCAACATGCGGGATTTGAAAAACGCAGTCGAGTGGGCCAAGGGGTGGCACTCTGCGAACGTTCAAATGCCAGGGCAGACGCCCCTGAGGTTGGACGAGGAGGTTTTTTAGAATGCTGGAATTCATCGGTTTCGTTGTGGTTGCAATCTTCGTATTCGGCATTATTCGAGGAGTGATTCGCGCTGTACTGAGAGTGAAAGGGCAGGAGCTTAATCGAGAGATCGGGCGAGAGGTGCGTGAAATCTCAACCGCAGAGCTTCGAGTCCCCACGAGTTATCATAACCATATAGTGCTGCACCGCATGGCGGCAGCACGAAACTCCGCACAGTATCTCCAAGAAAACGATCCCGATTTTGAAACTGTACCGTGGCCTAGACTGCTGGCGCTGATTATTTACGGCGAATTCCGTCAAGAATGTGAGCAGTACTACCTCGGGAACCCTCAATCACAACAGATGCTATCGCGGCTGAGTGTATCGGACCATGAAATTTCGTCTGAACTGGATCGAGATCCGCAACAAGTCATCTACGGTGCTATCTAAATTTCTACTACGAGGATAAGTCATGGACATCAACGCACTAACAAAACGATCAGCAATGCGACTCCACACCTCTAATCTTGATGACACTGATCTAAAGAAAATGTGCCGTCACATTGAGTTCATCCTAAGTGAGCGTGCAGAGATGCGTAAGTCTGAGGCTGCGAAAGCTACAGCACGCACAGCAGAAACCCTTCGAATTCTCAGTGCGATGGAGGCTGCTGGTGTCACACTGGATGATTTGTCGTCAGCCCTTGACGCCAAACAGATTAAACGCCCGTTGCCGCGCTACAGAACCGTTGATGATAGCGGTCGTGTCGTAACTTGGTCTGGCTTGGGTCGACCGCCTGCGGCAATCGCAAAAAAACTTAAGGCTGGTGTCACGAAAGAGTCGATGCTGATCGAACCTGTCAGACTCGTTTCTTAAAAACATGGTTCGGTAGGCAGGGTTTGAAGCCAGTTAGCGCCAGTAGATATAAGGCTATTTTCGTCGGTGTAAATACGCCGCGATATATTTTCTGGTCGGTTGTCATACCGTTCTATATTGTCGCACCGCTTGCTGTTTACGGCGGCATTGCCGACTTCATTCCGTCAGCAGAGTGGTCAAGTTCTGTCGCCAGTTGGGTTCATCTTGGTGCCGCTCTGTTCGGATGCATCTACCTCTACGGCATTATCTCAAGAAAACTCGCCCTTCGAACGCGTGAAGGCAGCGAGTTCTCATCGGGACGCAAAGGGCTTGTCTTTATTGTCTTTACGGGCTCGATTTGGATGGGGTTATCAGTCGCTTGGGAGCATGGTGTCGGTGCTATAGCGACGCGCCTATTCGGGGATGAGCATGCTGAGACTGTTCAGGCTAAAACGAGCTACAGCAACGATCGTAGGGGGTGCGACTACAAAGCGCGATCAGGCTCTCTCGCCAGCGCATTCCCAGCCTATGTCTGCATCAGTGCAGATGCGTTTGCGAGAAATCCGGACCGTCGTATTGAACTGAGCCTTAGCGGGTATCGAGACGCGCGGTTTGGATTCTTAATTACAAAATTTTGACCAGCAAACCCACTGGAGGCGGCATATGATTTTGCAGGGTATCTCTTCTCTCAAGTACACGGTTCTCTGTTTAGTGATTTACAGTACGACGAACGCACATGCTGGCGTTTTTAAATGTGTTGGAGCTGACGGCAAGAAACGCTTTCAATCAACACCGTGTGCGAGCCCAAGCATGAAGCAGTCGGAAGTACGAATAATCAATCAATCGACCCTTCCGGCTGTAAAACACCAGTCAAAGTCAGAGAGCCTCTACACTGTCCCCGAGGTTAGGAATTCAGACGCAGCCTCTTATGAGGCACTGATGGCAGAGAAGGAGCACGAGCGTAAGGTACAGTTCGCTATTACGATGGGCGAGCTCGTAGAGGGTATGACCTTTACTGAAGTCAGGCGCGCCTGGGGCAAACCCTGCTGGGCCAAAAAGTACGATTATGGTCTTACTCAATGGCAATACTGTCGGGACAATCAGCGCTGGCGCGATGATGTGTATATCTACTTTGATCAAGCTGGTAAGTACACCGGTCGCAACGGTCCAGGTAAGGCAACTAAGCGATTCAAAGGTAATTGGCGTTGAGCGGATTGTTGCTGGCACAGTTCTTGCCTTTTTCTCTAAGATTTTTTCTTAACCAGCTTTCTTTGGAGGAGTAAGTCTGTGAGAACAATAGCTGACTGTCAGCTAACAATTAAAGCGTTTAGCGGACAATAATTACCTTTAGTGGACAATTAAACCGTTGAGCGGACAATAAGTGTGTTTTCTAGGTGGTGAGCGACCGACCGAACCGCTGAAGTTCTAGCAGCAACTAGAAAGTAAGTTTGTCAGTTTTTCGCTTCGATCTCCGAGTGGGCCGCCACTCCTTTCGGCGTTTCTAGACAAAGTGATGGGCGTGTTGAGTTCGCAGTTTCATTGATGTGATTGTGAGATCGTATAGAGGCTTGGTAGCGGTCCAGATGACGGCAAACGACAGCAGCGCAAATGTGCTTCCTAGAAGAAACGTCGTTTCATTAATCGCTGTGTATGTGTGCAGGGACAGTATGCAAAACTCGAATATCAGAGCGACCGCCAGTGAAGCAGCGCAGAACTGATTTGCTTTCTCCACAATTCCCGATTGAATTTTAAGGTCTCGATCCACGACGCTAGTCGATATCATCAGTCGCAGGTCATCCTCGTCAATAACATGTTTTAGATCGCAATAGCGCTCATAGCCTCGGCGGGATAGATGATTTCGGGCCTCTTTGTACCACTTTAAAGTGACTTGCTTGTCGATACTTGCGTATGCTGCGTCCTCACGGGGGCGGGGTGGGGGCTTCGTTGCTCTGTAAATGTAAGGGTGCTGTGCAGATTCATCAGAGGGTGGTTTTTAAAAAAAGTAGTCCAGAAGCCACCCGACGAACTGTCTTTGCTCACCTGACGAATTTGGAAGGCTATTAATTTTACTGCGGTATACCTCAGTATCAGCGACTCAACGGTTTCTCTTCCATTGTGTCTACGTTGAGTAAGAAGTATCTAACCTTGTGAGGATGGTCAGGATTCATCAAGATGGGATATTTCAAAAATGCTGACAGCTCCCCTACGGCGTAGGTTATGTCTATGTCGCCACATACCAACCAAGTTAAGTCTACTCCATCTACATACCGTACTGTGTTGCAGTTCAAAGGCTCGTAACCATAGACAACTACTCTTCCATCATCGACCTGAGCAGCTAACTGCCACGGGGGTGTAACGCTCAGCCGTTTATAAATTTCACCTTCTAGCTGATGCCTCGCTCTGTACAGCCGTCTGTAGTCAGGCTCTAGTGCCGGTAAAAAATCAATCAAGACTTCTCCCCACCCAAAAGGAAGCATCTCAATAAAAGCTCTCTCCTGTCCGTTATTGTCAGTTGTTTCAAGCAGTTGGTCTATTTCTTCAATTAGCTCTAAATAGGGACTGATAGTGGTATTGCAGACACAGTCTTCTGTTGCGACTTCAGGCGCGCACTGGCAGGCAAAGCTGATGCTGCTAGCAGTCAAAGTTATCAGAAATAGAAAATTGTTGAGTGTCATGAAACCTTAATCAAATCGTGAAAGGTCGATTCCGTGAAATATTTCGTCGACTTCCTTTTGAGCTCTTGATTGAAGTGCAAGATACAAATCATTGCTATGCGCCTCTTGCTCTCGGAGGAACGGCTCAAGTGCGAGATCCAGCTCCGCTCCTGCCAGCCCCGATTGGAGAACTTTCTGCATAGCTTCTATGTCCATCAGCCTGAATTTTACTGGCTCTGTGACATCGTCTTGGTAATAAGGTAGATGAAGCCCGCAGTTGTGTACACCAACTGCTAATTTGTTGTCGTTTGTTTCAATTAAAAGTTTGCGTATCGCAAACTTTATTCTGTTCTTCGGATAAGGCAGCTCGGAAGTACTATAGAACGTGTGGTATTCGTGCTCGTCCATGATATCGTTGAAGTCCAAGACGATACTCATCGCTTCATCAGAGCTCATTTCTGGGATCTTTATAGCAGTAACATTGCTGGCTGATACTCTGTGTTTTGCTGGTTTAATTGCTTCTTCTCTGTTTTGTACTTTGTCTGGCGAACGCGGCTTGGATATCTCAGCCACCAGTCGGTTTGTGTTAGGTTGGTTTTTCATTGCGGCGCTTTTTGATCCCGTATGTGAGGTTCTGTCACCTTTCAACGAATAGCCTTTCAGTAGCCGCGCGATCTGAAGTGCCATCTTATGAGGCGTAGTAACTTCTATCCTGCGCGTATCAAGCCAAAAAGCCACAACCAGATGATGTTTGTTTGGATAAATAATTACAGGAAGGCTTTTCCATAACTTCACAACAGATTCAGGCGATAAACGAGTGATCTCCGTAGTCATTTGACCTAATTTATTCCCCAACCACTTCCGCGAACTGGAATCTGCTAGATCAAGTCCGTTCCGTGACATAATCTTAAACTCGCTCTCAGAAAGTTTGATCTCAGGTGTTGATTCCCATTCCCATTCTCGGTCATTTAGCCAAGAGAGCAGGTTATATTTTGAGGGAGCTTTGGTAGCAGTCATCTCTAGCCTCGGTTGTCTGAGTACTTTGAGATTAGTACAACCTTCGCTAACTAGTTTAATAATGGCATCGCTTCCCAGATTGCATTCGCTCGTTGCCGTCGCTTAATGAGGACGGAGAGACAAGTATGCATTCACTGATTGACTCTAAGAGTTCCACTGAGACGTGTAATTAACACCTAACTGTTTTGTTGAATGCACTAACCAACCACCCAATGCCTACGCTCTCTGATCTTATCCCAATGTTCTGGTTCAAATTTACTGTCACCAGTCCACACAGCGATGCCATCAGCTGCAAGAGTGTTGCCGTTCAGGTGTATATCTTCTATCAACTCCTCGACATGGACTCGCTCACCGATCTGTATGTCATCTGGTAGCAGGTAAGCACCCCACACCATGCCTAACGTCCGAGGACGCATATAGAACTGTTTGGTAGTTAGCTTTTCCCACCTATCAGGCGTCTTGTACTTGTAGTCGTGTTCTTTAGCCCACATCAGCCTGCTCGGCTCGACTATTTCACGGAATAGTGACTGCTCGTAAAACTTAACGGAAAATCTGTGCTGAATCGAGTTGCTCACTGACGCATGGAGAGAAGGGTTGATTCTCGTTATTTAACAATAACAAGGATTAATATATTCTTTTAAAGTATTGAATATAAATAAATAATAAATTTAATTTACTTTAAATATCTTAATTATGTAGCTGAAAATGCGGCCTGCTGAGGCATTTAGGAAAACTTCGGCAAAGCAGGGAGCCTCTGTGGGGTGCTTTTTAGGGACACACGCTAGAGTTATAAGGGACTTCAATCCCGTACTGATGGTTGCCTACACTTGCTCTCAAGCTCAGCTACTACGGATATCGTCTTCATAGCGCCTCAGCCAATCTCCGATCGTACCGGTGTTCAGTATCCGCTCACGCAAAATGTCGTCAGGGAAGCGTGCGTTAAGAGACGAGTTACATCCTCTGCACGTTAGATATAGGTTGTCTGGGTGATCGACGGTCATCCCGTGAAAGTGCGGAAAAGCTTGGCCCCAGTGCTGGTAGATGATGTGTCCGAAAGTGATATCCCTGAGAGAGACTGCTAAAGGGAACGTCGCAAGGTGCGCTTCCTCTCGTACCAGGACATTTTAGGTTTTGCAATTGCGCCAAGCCTTTTATGCGGCGCCCCTTGTCTGATGCTTTGATCTTTTCGTAGGCGAACTCTCTGGCCAATGACTCGGGCAGGGGAGAACGAGCCTCGATTGGAGCATTCTCAAAGTTAAACGACAACACTTGATCGATACTCGCTTGAGCCTCGTTGGCTTGTACCAACTGCAAATGAATTTCGCTGGATACGGAATCGAAGATCGACATGTTTTTAGGTTTACTGGTCAGCTTCGCTGGCGCCAACATGAAGATGTGGTTGAATCCATCAGATAGCTCATATTTGAACCACATTATTACCAGAACGATGAGCTCGAGCTTCAATTGACTGGCTAGTAATTCAGCAAACCGATACCTGAAACAGCCTGTGGCATTTGCCGGTGGCTGGTACGTAAACCTTCCCATGTCGTCCAGGTGATCAGCGTAATTACCGTCAATGTGCCTAACGCCCAATATGAATCGCTTCTGCGAACTGTACAGGACTCCTTGCTCTTCACATCGCAACGGTCGGGGGAGCCCAGCTAGATGCGGATTGATAGGTATGAGATTAGCGCCCAAGGCCCTCAAACTAGCTACATCATGCTCGCTCAGTTTTTCGGATCGAAGGTCCCAAGCTGCCTTAAACGACTGTGGGGTCGAGCCCAGGCCGATATAACCTTTCATAAGACGGAAGTGCTCCGTGAGTAGTGTAGCTTCTTGCTCTGGAGTATTGGGTCTACACACGTCTCTCAGTTTTGAAGCATGGAATGAACCTTCCCGAAATGTGACTGGTCGGGTTGTACCGCCTGGTTCTGGTATTTGTCTCACTCCAGCGGACAAATCACGTCTGACCTGCTCAGTGAACAGTGTGGCTGTATCGGTCAAAACTTGCTGAAGCTTCGTGGTCATCAAGTCACCTGTAGCGGCAATAAGCGGTGGTATGTTGTCATTATCTAAGTCTAGTACAACAAAAACTCGTTTTTAGTCTACGTTTAAAGAACCAGCGCACGGTCGCGCTGGATAACCAGCAAGGAGCTAAGACTATGTTGATTCTCACACGCGACACCCGCAACGACACCATCCGCATTGGCGACGATATCGAGATTAAGGTTTACCAAGTCCAAGGCAATCAGGTCCGAATCGCCATCGAGGCGCCCAAAGAGGTGAACATTGTTAGGGGGGAGTTGAAAAGGTGATTGAGTAATTGCGCCGTATGACTGGTTTGAGCAGAGGTATCTTACTAAATCTAATCGGGCTGTTCGCCGTCACCAGAGAAGAAATAAAGCAACAAGCCGAGTGCTAATCAAACGCTTTTTGTTGGAGACGTCCCATAGTGTGTAACATCAAAGAAAATTTTCACTTATGTACTTGCTCGCCTGAGGACGAGACGGAAGCCGATAAAGCCTTAAGCCGTTGGGCGCTATATCGGGATAATTCCGGAGCCCCGCGGTCAGATGTAACGCACTATATCGAGTGTCAGTTAGAGGGAATCTACGATTTTGATTTTGACTCCCATCCAGGCAAGTCAACTGATACAGCACAACCGCTAGCAGAGCAGAAGCTGGGGATGATTCTCACAGAACTGAATCAGCGAAACTGTTTTGACTTCGAATACCTCCCCAAGCCCGACGATATTTTAACTCTCAAGCCGAAAGAGCATCGAAGCGTTACTTTTCGTTTTCAACTCGAAGGTGAGCATTTTATGGCAGGTCAGTGTTTCGCCGGTTCTTGGGTGATTGACAGGGAGCCTTATCAGGTCCTGGAGCTTCGAAGAGGGACCATTCGAAACGACATAGAAGCCGAAGCCTTTACTCGGGGCCTCCTTCCAAGAACTCAATAGAGATGAGAGCCTTAATCCTTCTCGTTGCACTGTGCAACTCCTTGCCAAATTATGCCGCTGAATCTGTCGAGCAAACTGAGTTTTGTGCAGCTAGGGCAGCACCTTACTACCGCGAGAGAGGCGAGGAGTCTGGTAAAGATATCGAAGAGAACTGTCTCGCAACTTTTAGCCAACACGAGGATGATGGCCAAGCAAAGATTGCTGGTTGCTATGATTCGACGATAGGACTTACCGATTCCGGGCTTCCGGAACTATCTGAAATACAGTTTTCCAATAGGCTGGTAGAAGAAGCCGACCGACACATAAATTGCTTGAAGGATGAGCTTTCACACTACCTAAACGAAGAAGAGATAACCGAGTTATCTAGGTCGCTGTCTAGTGTTTCTGCTATTGCTGCTAAATATCTTAATGACGGCCAGATGAGCCGTTACCTATCGAAGGGCTACGAGATAAAAGTTTTAGAGAGCTTTCTGGTAGACCTTTCCAGAGGGCATTTCTAGATCGAAACCGGGCAGCGCTGGATCTTACAGTTCCCCCTCCGTTCTAAATCTCGCTCAAATTAAACTCCGTGCCGTGCCGTGCTTCCCAGATCTATCCTTTGAGTTGAGATTTAGACAAGGTAGGTTCATAGGGGATGGGCGTTTTGCTTACTTGGATTGACCGTGTTTATCTTATTCCGGAAGGCATCAAGTTCCGTTCATAGTCCGCCTGCTGTTGGGGCGAGCTACAGCCTATCGCCTATACTGCTTTATATTGGTGTCAACGACATCTTCGGTGGTCGCGGGTCCATATCAAATGAAGGATTTTGCTATTCTGAGATATGTAAAAGCTAAACCAAAAATCATTGCTGAATTAGGGTGGGATGTATGAAAGCACTGGTCGCTATTATCTTTCTAACACTGTCGTCTTGGGTTAGTGCCGACTTCATAACCCTAAAAGAATTCAAGAGCCGTGGAGGGATTCAAGACGCTAACAATGTAGCCTACCTTGCGGGTTTGGCTGCGGGGATAGCAGTTGTCAACGGTTTTTCGAGCAATAACGGTAACCCCGTGTTTTGTCACCCGCCGTTGCTGGCGTTGGATGCAAGTAGCCTCTGGGCACTTATGTCCGATGTTGCCATGGAGTTTCCGGCCCTCTTAGATGAAGGCATACCTTACGTCGCGACTGCTGCCGTCCAAAGAGCCTTTCCGTGTCAATAAGCGAGGTGCGAGTCAAATGTCGAAAACAGACGGCCCTAAACTTGGCGGTATTCTGAAAAAGATCGACGAGGTGCTGCGCGAGTGCGACAAGCTCCAACAACTTGATGATACTGCCGTATTAATCATTGAGGTTGATTGGCAGGGCTAGCCTGTTCTGAACGGCCTTAACGAAATTCAGGCGGACGATTTTTTAATCATCGGTGGTCAGACAATTTAGTGCTTGATCTATTGATCTCTACAGTTCTTTATATGTCCACTTGTAAAATCGAATCCATAGAGGTCATCTAGACCCAACCACGGTTGAATGTTTCTGATTCGATCTTGGACCAGACATCTCTTGCAAATTAGA